>CDYS01022046.1_pt1 | contig 300776 bp, 252 predicted proteins | sample 557491 | NCBI WGS metagenome assembly CDYS01 (sample SAMEA3182057, study PRJEB8094) | gut metagenome | biome: human; feature: gut; material: Stool; isolation source: human stools | place: Canada | collected 2012-11-26
ATATTCCTCACTGCTGCCTCCCGTAGGAGTTTGGTCCGTGTCTCAGTACCAATGTGGGGGGTTAACCTCTCAGTCCCCCTATGTATCGTCGCCTTGGTGAGCCGTTACCTCACCAACTAGCTAATACAACGCATGCCCATCCATAACCACCGAAGCTTTCAACCCCAAGTGATGCCACTCGAGATGTTATGGGGTATTAGTACCAATTTCTCAGTGTTATCCCCCTGTTATGGGTAGGTTGCATACGCGTTACGCACCCGTCCGCCGGTCGCCGACAATTGAAGCAAGCTTCAATCTCGCTGCCCCTCGACTTGCATGTGTTAAGCCTGCCGCTAGCGTTCATCCTGAGCCAGGATCAAACTCTCCATTGTAAAAAAATGTTTTGTTAAATCTTTAGCTCTATCTCAAAGGTATTGTTTGAAATCACTCCGAAGAGTGGATAAACTTTAGCTGCTCAAATACTTCAAAGAACACCGTTCCTATATTGCTATAAAGAACTTTCTCTTTTTTTCAGTCCCCCGCCGGCCTTGTCGGCCCCTCGGTGAACCGTCCCAGTTTTTAGTGGGAAAGTGGTGCAAAGGTAATTCCTTTTTTTGAAACCTCCAAATCTTTTTCGATGTTTTTTCAAACCCCGAATCAGACCGGATATTCGAAAGAACCTTGCTCCGCCTCGAGTTCCAAACCCTCGCGGGTTTCTCTCTCAAAGCGGGTGCAAAGATAAGTACTTTTTTAGCTTTTTTACAAACTTTTTAAAGATTTTTTTGAATATTTTTTTGCCTTAATTGGGACCGCATTGTAAATCTGCAACTTGCGTTTCGGCCGTAAAAACGGTGTCGGGAGGATTGCGGGCGGAGGAGGAGGAGCAAAGCCGATGTCGGGGTTGGGCCGATACGGAGTTCGGACGGAGAAGCCCGCAAAAGAGCCTTCACTTTTCCGAACGGGGCGGCAAATTTCCGGGGAAAAGGCGGGAAAAAGGGCGCGGCAGGCGGAGAAAAAATCGAATTGGGGAATGGCGCGAGGGGCGAAAAGCCGGAATTAGGGAGGGGCGACCGGCGAAAAAGGGCAGACGAAGGGTGTGGCAAGGTGCTAAAAGGTCGGGCGGGAGGTAGGAAGAAAGATGCAGCAGACGAAAAAAATTCAGGTGGAAGGTGCGGCGGACGAGAAGGCAGGCGGAGAGGCAGACAGGAAGGGAGGCGGCTGCATCTGACCGACAAAACAGAACCGTTCCCGGAGGTGTACGGAAACGGCATTCGCTCCTTATATATATAAGGTATATAAGAGTGTGTTGAAAACCGGCGCTTGGAAAGATGCAAAATAGCTGTCCGCGAGGGAAGTCCTCCCCTGAAATGCCCATCCAGATTGATGACGGAGTCAGGAAGAGAAAGAGGCGGGCCAGGCAGAAAAAAGACCGGAGGGCAAAGCTGACAGAGGACGGGACGGGCGGAGGGCGGAACGGACAGAGGGCGGAACGGCGAGAAGCCTCGCAAATGGAGTGCGGGCAGAGAGCCGGGGCCGAGGCGGCAGACAGTGAGCCGAGCGGGAAGGTTGGAGGACGCGATGGGCGGAGGGCAGGACGGCGAGAAGCTTCGCAAATGGAGTGCGGGCAGAAAGCCGGAGCCGGAGCCGCAGACAGAGAGCCGAGCGGGAAGGTCGGAGGGCGCAATAGGCGGAGGACAGGAGAGTCGGAGGGCGGGAGAGTCGGAGGGCGGGAAGGTTGGAGGACGCGATGGGCAGAGGGCGGGACGGCAAGGAGCTCCGCAAATGGAGAGCGGGATAGGCGAATGGTAAGTAGTGCGGACAGAGAGCCGGAGCCACTCTCGGAACGCCGGGACTGCAAACAGGATGCCCGACGTTGCTACCGGAGCACCCGGAACCATTGAAACCACCGGGAATCCGAGAATCCGAAAACCCAAGACCGCCACCGGGAACCCGGCGCCGCTACCGGATGTCGAGCCCCATGATGTAATCGTTCATGTAGTAGCCGTTGCCAATCGGGAAGTCCCCCTCGCGCAGCTTCCGCATCCCCATCCGCTCGTAGAAGTGGAGCGCCCGGTTGTGGCGGTTGACGTTGAGCTCCATGCGGCAGGGCGCCGGATGCTGGCTGCGGATATACTCCACGGCCTGACGGAAGAGGGCGGCACCCACGCCCCGCCCCTGGAAGTCGGGCAGGACGTAAATCTTCTGGAGGTGGAAGAGCTCCTCACCCTCGCGCTGCACCGAGACGTAGCCGCACGGAGTCCCGTCGCACGAGGCGATGAAGTAGGCGTGCCCCTCGCGGAACTGGTTGCGGAGGCTCTCCGCACCATACATCCACTCCATCATGTAGTCCAGCTGGGCGGGGGTCAGAATTTCGCGGTAGGTAGCCGGGAAGGCCCCCTCGGCAAGGCGGCGAATCAGCGGAGCGTCGCTCTCGGCGGCAGGTCGAATCGATATCATCGGTGTGCGGTTTTTACGTGGAGGTCGGCATCCGGCCCAAGGAGGGAGGGGCACCTTTTTATAACAGACAACGGAGGAACGGAGCGGAATATTATCGGTCGCGGTCGGGAAATTGCAGCCACTCGTCACGCGTAATGCGCCGGACCAGCTCCGTGCGGCGCTCGCCCGTCACCTCGCTGAGGTGGTCGCGAAGCTCGTGGTGGGGACGGAAGCCGCACTTCTGCTGCACGCGGAGCGAGTTGTGGTTCCCGGCATAAGAGCAGCACCAAAGATTCTCGAGCCCCAGCGGGCCGAAGGCCCGGCGCATGAGGGCGCGCACCGCCTCGGGAATCAGCCCGCGGCCCCAGTAGGGAGTGCCGAGCCAGTAACCCACCTCGGCGTCGTGCGGGCCGATACGGAGGTTGCTCCGCTCGGGGAAGAGCAGCCCGACGCACCCCGCGAGGCGCCCCGTCTCGAGCAGCTCGACGGCGTAGGTTTCGGGGGCCGAGAAGACCAGGCGGATGACCAGCCGGCTCTCGGCAACGCTCCGGTGGGGCAGCCACCCCGCTGCCGGGCCTATCCGCTCGTCGCAGGCCAGGCCGTAGAGCTCGGCGGCGTCCTCCTCGCGCCAGGGGCGCAGCAGCAGGCGCCCGGTGCGAAGGCACGTGCCCTCGGTCTGCCGGGAGGCATCGAACGGGGTATCGGAAGAGGTATTCACCGTGGGAGAGGTACTTTATCGAGGCGCTTTATCGGAGGATGGAGAATGGAAGGTTCGGAGGTTCAGCCCGCCGGCGCGGAGCTGTCGGCTCGGGGCGCCGTGTTCAAAGCGGCCGGGGTTGCATGGCCGGCACAGGCCGTCGGTTCCGGCCGTCGGCACGGGTCTGCCGGCGCGGGGCGGCCGGGATTGCACGGCCGGTGCACGCAGTCGGTTCGGGTCGGTGGTTCGGGCGGCCGGTTCGAAACGGCCGGGAATGCACGGCCGGGAATGCACGGCCGGCGCAGAACCATCGGTTCCGTCTGTTGGTTCCGTCCGTCCCAAAACGACAAAGGCCGACTGTTCAAACAGCCGGCCCAGCGTAACCGCATCTCCGTAATTAAGCGTACTTGAACGTCGACTCGTCCGAAACGGTGAGCTTCTTACGTCCCTTGGCACGACGGGCCGCCAGAACCTTGCGTCCGTTGGCCGTAGCCATACGCTGACGGAAACCATGCTTATTGATTCTCTTCCGGCGCGAGGGCTGGTATGTTCTCTTCATTGCCATAGCTGTATAGTTTTTATTGTTTTAGACTATTTTACGGACTGCAAAAGTACAACAAAAAAGTTATCCGCAAAAATTTTTCCCGAAAATATTTCCCGACCTGCACCGAAAAAGCGCCGAATTCTTCCTATCTTTATCGAAAAATAGCAAGACTATGGCCATATTCCAGGTTGAAGGCGGACACCGCCTCCACGGTGAAATCACCCCCCAGGGCGCCAAGAACGAGGCTCTGGAGATACTCTGCGCAACGCTGCTCACCCCCGAACGGGTCGTCGTGCACAACATACCCCGCATCATCGACGTGATGCAGCTCATCGAGCTGCTCGGCCGCATGGGCGTGCGCGTCGAGTGGCTCTCGGAGGAGAGCTGCGCCTTCTGCGCCGCCGACCTCGACTTCGACTACATGCGCTCGGAGGACTACCGCAACCGCTGCGCCCGGCTGCGCGGCTCGGTGATGCTCATCGGCCCCATGCTCGGCCGCTTCGGAAAGGGTTTCATCCCCAAACCGGGCGGTGACAAAATCGGCCGCCGACGCCTCGACACCCACTTCCTCGGCTTCCAGAAGCTCGGCGCGAAGTTCAACTTCGACATCGCCGACGAGTTCTTCATGGTCGAGGGGGCCGAACTGCGCGGCACCTACATGCTCCTCGACGAGGCCTCGGTGACCGGTACGGCCAACATCATCATGGCCGCCGTGCTGGCCCGCGGCACCACGCGCATCTACAACGCCGCCTGCGAGCCCTACATCCAGCAGCTCTGCCGCATGCTCAACCGCATGGGCGCACGCATCTCGGGCATCGCCTCCAACCTGCTCACCATCGAGGGGGTCGAATCGCTGGGCGGCACCGAACACACGATGCTCCCCGACATGATTGAGGTGGGCAGTTTCATCGGCATGGCCGCCATGACCCAGTCGGAGCTCACCATCAAGAACGTCTCCTACGACAACCTGGGCATCATCCCCGCCCAGTTCGCCCGCATGGGCATCCGCTTCGAGCAGCGGGGCGACGACATCTACATCCCCGCCCAGGAGCACTACAGCATCGACACCTTCCTCGACGGCTCCATCATGACCATCGCCGACGCGCCGTGGCCGGGACTCACCCCCGACCTGCTTTCGATATTCCTCGTGGTGGCCACCCAGGCCAAGGGCGCCGTGCTCATCCACCAGAAGATGTTCGAGAGCCGCCTCTTCTTCGTCGACAAGCTCATCGACATGGGGGCGCAGATTATCCTCTGCGACCCGCACCGCGCCACGGTCATCGGCCACGACCACCGCATCCGGCTGAGGGCTACGCGCATGACCTCGCCCGACATCCGCGCCGGCGTGGCGCTGCTCATCGCCGCCATGTCGGCCGACGGCGTCTCGACGATTCAGAACGTCGGCCAGATTGACCGCGGATACAAGGACATCGACCTGCGGCTCAACGCCCTCGGCGCACGCATCACCCGCATCGACGACTGCCAGTAGCGCAGCGCCCGACGATGCGACACAACCCATAGATACAAGAAGTTACACCCCCTATGTTTTTGGAAAACGCCAGCCGCAAGGGCTGGATTGAAGTCATCTGCGGCTCGATGTTCTCGGGCAAGACCGAGGAGCTCATCCGCCGCCTCAAACGGGCGCAGTTCGCCCACCAGAAGGTTGAAATCTACAAACCGCGCATCGACGTGCGCTACTCGGAGGAGGAGGTCGTCTCGCACGACGCCAACGCCATCCGTTCGACACCCGTAGACACGGCGCAGAACATCCTGCTCATGTCGTCGGAGGTCGACGTGGTGGGCATCGACGAGGCGCAGTTCTTCGACGAGGGGATTGTCGACGTCTGCCGCAAGCTGGCCGACAGCGGCATCCGCGTCATCGTGGCGGGGCTCGACATGGACTACACGGGCAAGCCCTTCGGGCCGATGCCCGAGCTGATGGCCACGGCCGAGTATGTGACCAAGGTGCACGCCATCTGCGTCCGCTGCGGCAACCTGGCCCACCACTCCCACCGCCTGACGGCCGACGACAAGCAGGTGATGCTCGGGGCGCAGGACTCCTACGAGCCGCTCTGCCGCCACTGCTTCCGGGCGCTCACCGAGTCGGAGTAGCCGACGCGGCCGGACAAGGGGTCGCTGCATCCGGGACCGGCAGCCAGAGCCGACGCCGCACCCCCGACGCCGCACCCCGACACCGCAGCCGGCACGCAGTCGGCACGCAGAGGCCCCCGCCACCCCTCGGGACACAACATAAAGAGACGGCGACCCGCCCCTTCCACAAAGGAAGAGGCGGGTCGTCGCATGGATTCGGTCCACTCCGGGCCGCCGCGCAGCTTCGGCAGCGTCCCGCCCGGCAGATATTCGGAACGATTTCCGGAAAGCAGCCGGTTCAACAGCCCCTCGGGCGACACTGCTCTCCCGCAAGTTCCGGGCCGCCGTTTCATCCGCCCTGCGGCAGTGCGGCCCGGCAACATCCGGGCCCCAGCACCATTCCCGGCCCCGGGCGGAGGCATTTTTCCGCAACCTTCGGCCCCGCAACCTTCAGCCCCGCAACCTTCGGCCCCGGCACCCCTCTCGGCCTCTGGGGCGGCGTCAGCCCCGCAGCGCCGCGATGAACACGGGCCAGCGCGTCCAGAGATTCTCGGTGCGCAGCCACAGCTCGCGCGCCTGCGCCCCAACCGAGGGGTGCTCGCTCTCGATGTCGCGCAGGTAGGCCTCGTCGGCCGGATGCTCCGCAGCGGTGAACTCCGCATAGAAGGGGGCAAACTTCACCTTGAAGCGGTGCAGCTCCCCCTCGGGAAGGTGCCCGTCGCGGCGGAAGCCCGACCAGAGGAGCAGCAGCGTGCGGTCGGCATACTTGTCCGAGATGTCGTTGACCACCTCGTCGAAGAGCTCCTGCTCGTCCATGGCCACATAGTCGAAGGCCAGCAGCGTCGACCCCTCAAGGTGGTCCTCCGGGTCCAGGTCTAACAGCATCTCGAGCAGCGCGGCCGACAGCTCGAAGTCGTCGATGAGGAAGTGGTCGACGGCCGAGGCGTAAATCAGTTCGAGCGCCGCACGGCTGTTGCGGTGGTTCCACTCGAGAATCACCTCCTCGTTCTCGGGAATCAGCTCCGCGAGGCGCTGGAAGGCCGCATAGCGCTCGTTGCAGGCCCCCTCAACGTTGCCCGCACGCTCCATTTCGCGCGAACGGGCCAGGACCTTCGCAAAGTCGTAGGCCCCGGCGCCCTCCACCTCGAAGGTCTGGTCCGGAGTCGGATTAAGAGTTGCTTTTTGCATCATGCTTCAGTTTTAGGAGCATCCCCGCGGTCACCGCGACCGTCACCGCCACGCCACACGCATAGGCCGCCGTGCGGTTCTCCATGCCGAGAAACTGGTCCGACACGAAGAGGAACGACGAGCAGACGAAGGTCATGAAGAGGGCCGGCAGCAGCCCCACCCAGCGGTTGCTGCGCCGCCGCTGCAGGAAGACGACAATCGCCCAGAGGACAATCGTGGCGAGCGTCTGGTTGGTCCAGGCGAAGTAACGCCACACGACGTCGAAATCGACCTGCGTAATCCAGTACCCCACCGCAAAGAGAGGAATGCAGATATAGAATCGTTTGAGTTTGCTCCGTTGTTCGAGGTGTAGCATGTCGGCGATGATGAGCCGCGCCGAGCGGAAGGCCGTATCGCCCGAGGTGATGGGGGCAGCCACGACGCCCAGCATGCCGTTCGAGATGGTGTCGACGGCCCATGCGGCGCTGCCCCCGTGTTCGCCAAGCGCCGCCGAGAGTTCGCCTGCACCGCCGAAGAAGGCCATCGCTACGGCGGCCCAGATGAGGGCGATGATGCTCTCGGAAATCATCGCGCCGTAGAAGACCGAGCGGCAGGCGCGCTCGTTGCCCACGCAGCGGGCCATCAGCGGCGACTGCGTGGCGTGGAAGCCCGAGATGGCACCGCAGGCGATGGTGATGAAGAGCGTCGGGACAATCGGCACGCGTGCGGGGTCGAGTTGGAAGTTGTGCAGCGTCGTCAGCTCGGGAATCCGGTAGTCGCCCACAATCACTGCCCCCAGCAGGCCGAGGGCCATCGCCACCAGCGCCACGCCGAAGAGCGGGTAGATGCGGCCGATAATCTTGTCGATGGGCAGCAGCGTCGCCACGAAGTAGTAGGCCAGGATGAGCCACACCCAGACCGGGCAGGAGATGGCGGGAACCATGTTGGCCAGCAGCTGCGCGGGGCTGAGCAGGAAGACCGCACCGACGAGCACGAGCAGCAGCACCGAGAAGATGCGCATGAAGTGCCGCATGCCCTCACCCAGGTAGCGCCCCACCACTTCGGGGATGCTCAGACCGTCGTTGCGCACGAGCATCATGCCCGAGAGGTAGTCGTGCATGGCCCCCATGAAGATGCCGCCGAAGGTAATCCAGAGGAAGGCGACCGGGCCGAAGCATGCGCCGAGCACCGCACCGAAGATGGGGCCCGTACCGGCGATGTTGAGCAGCTGGATGAGGAATGCACGCCAGCGGGGCAGCGGCACGTAGTCCACCCCGTCGTAGAGGCGCCTGCACGGCATCTCGGCCGACGCGTCGGCGCCCGCCTGCCGCTCCAGATAGCGCCCGTAGGTGAAGTAGGCGGTCACCAGCAGAGCCAGACATACCAGAAAAGTAATCATATCCCGGTCAGATTTGACGCGAAGATAAGAAGAATAGTGAATTTTTTTGCAAAATTGTTGCATGAAATAAATTTTTTTCAGATATTTGCAGTCCCAAAGCGAACCCAACGGCATCAAGCCAAGGTTCGGGCAGGCCGAATTAGCTCAGTGGTAGAGCACTTCACTCGTAATGAAGGGGTCCCGAGTTCAAGTCTCGGATTCGGCTCGAAAGTCCAAGGTCGCAAGACCCGAGACGTCAAGGAAAAACCGCCGCAAAGCAATTTGCAGGCGGTTTTTTCATGGCGAATCGAGGCTCGCGCAGCGAGGCGGACTTTCGAAAGCGCCCCTGCGGCAAGCAGCAGAGAAAAGACGAGCGAAGCGAAGTCAAGTCTCGGATTCGGCTCAGAAAGAGGAGGTTGCACCGACGGTGCGACCTCTTTTTTTGTGTCCTGCGGGGTTGGAGGAGGGTTTCGAAGGGTCCGGGAAGGGCCTGAAAAGGGCCTGGAAAGGGTCTGGAGAGGGACTCGAGGGGGCCCGGACGGGGGAGCTGGACGGCAACCGGAGAAGGGCCGAGAAGGCCCGAGAAAAGTTTGGAGAGGGCCCGGCAAAGGGGCAGAGAAGGGCTGGAGGGGGGGGTAAGTGGTCAGAAAAAGAGCTGAAGAGGGGCCGGGAGTTTATACTCCGACAAGAGGCGAACGCCCCGGAGGTATCCCGGCGGCCCGCAACTCCGCAACACGCATCGGCCGGCTGCACGACGCACCGGCGAACACATGGTCTGCCCCAAATCAGGACCAGCCAGCCTGGAAAACGACCGAACAAATCAGACATCGTAGCTCCGCCTCCGGACAAAAATTCTGTTACTCAGAGGCTGTCCCAACAAGACAGAACAGTCACAACGCCCGAATATGGGCCGGAAGTTTTGCATTCTTCTCCGAATGTGCTACTTTTGCAATAACTCAATGATTACACGGAAAGTGTAGCTTGTTCTCGTTGAACGAACGTAGGAAATTCGATTATAGCGGAGAATAGGCAGACATTTTGCCGCGTCATATCCATTCGTGGGTATAGGCGTGGGGCTGTTGCTTATTTATGCTATAAGGTTTCCTACGACCTGTTCAACCAAAATAAGTTTTCGGCACCACGCTTTCTGTTTTTTGAACCCCAACCTTTAACCGTCGTGCAGGTGCCGGCACGACAACCCAAACTTATTGCAACGATGAAAAAGTTGTTTTTTCTTGCAGCCGCCCTCTTTGCGGCCTGCTCGCTTTCAGCCTGCTCCGACGAAGAGGAGAACAGCACCCTTAACCCCGACCAAATCATCGGGACGTGGCAGATAACTCTTGACCAGGGCTGGGCAACCTACGCAGACGGGACGCGGGATGACTGGTCGGTCACCTACCCCGACGCTTCGGACGGCAACTACTATTGGACCTATACGTTCCGGGAGGAGGGAACCTGCGTGCGCGAAAGCCATGCCGACTATTACAACCCCGGCGAGAATCATACGGACGAATACTCCTACACCATCGCGGGCAACCGGCTTACGATGAAGTGCACGACGGACAGCGACCTCGACTTTGCCTGCGCGATTCAGAGCCTTTCGTCGGAGCAGCTGGTTCTCTACACCCACGACACGGAGGCCAGCATATCCCACGAGGAGTTTGAACAGACGGAAACCTACAAGAGGGTGAAATAGCCTCCTCTGCCCGTTGCGCCGCCTCTACTGCCGGCGGCGGTGGAGGTGCGGCAGCGGAATGCGGGGGAAGAGCTTGCGGAAGCGCACCAGCGTCGCCGAGATGCGGTTGCCCGCCACAATCAGGCTCACGGCCACGATGATGAGCAGCATGCCGCAGAGGATGCGCGGCGTGAGCTGCTCGCCGAAGATGGTCACCCCGAAGAAGACCGCCGTCACGGGCTCCAGCGCCCCGAGAATCGCCGTGGGCGTCGAGCCGATGTACTGAATCGCGCTCGTGGTGCAGAGGAACGAGATGGCCGTCGGGAAGAGGGCCAGCGCTACGAGGTTGCCCCACAGGTACCACCGTCCGGGAAGGGTGACCGCACTGCCGAAGTCGAGCCGCACCAGAAAGAGCGAGAGTCCGAAGAGGAGCACGTAGAAGGTCACCTTGAGCGTCGGCAGCTCGCGGAGCGAGGGTCGGTTGACCCCGACGATGTAGATGGCATAGGAGAGCGACGAGGTCATGACGAGCAGCGTTCCCGTGAGGCTCAGCGTCGCGCCGTCACCCGCGCGGTAGAGCAGGCCGATGCCCGCGACGGCCAGCAGGATGCAGAGCGCCGTCTGCAGCGTGAGCCGTTCGTGGAAGCCCACGGCCATGATGAGCGCCACCATGATGGGATAGACGAAGAGCAGCGTCGAGGCGATGCCGGCGTCCATGTAGTTGTAGCTCAGGAAGAGCGCCAGCGACGAGAGCGAGAGCAGAAGCCCCAGCACCACAAGGGCGGGAATCTGGCGCGCCCGCAGGCCGAAGTCCCAGCCGCGGCGGACGCGGAGCATGGCGCCGACGAGCGGGATGGCAAAGAGGTAGCGGAAGAAGAGGACCGAATCGGGGTCCATGCCCTCCTTGTAGAGCGGGAGGGCGAAGAGGGGGTTCATGCCGTAGGTTGCGGCGGCGACCGCACCCAGCAGGTAGCCTTTGGCTTTGGTGTTCATGCCTCGTCTCGAATTTCGCAGACAAAAATAGCATTTATTTCTCCCCGCTATTGCTTCCCGCCGCATCTTTTTCCCGAAAAATCAGCGTCCGACGGTACCCGAAGCTCCGAAAAAAACGGTGTCCTCGAGCGCATGTCGGGAGCAGAGGCGGAACGGCCGCCCAGCACACATACCGAAGAGGGGGCCTCCCCCACACCCCTCCAAGAGCTCCACGAGGCGGGGCTGCACTCTCCCCTGCGCACTACAAAAAAAGGGCGGCAACCGGTCGGTCCGGTTGTCGCCCTGTTGTTTCGGGATAATTCAGAGGTCCCGCCCCGGCGTGTGTCCCGACAGAGAGGGGCAGTATAGTCGCCCGGCCGTTTCGGAAAAGGCTCGGCCGGCACACCTCTGCCCGCCCTGCTACGCATGCGCCCCGAAGAAGAGGCCAAAGGAACCCTCCGGCCGTTTCGGGAAAACATCGGCCGACGGGCCTCTCCTGCCCCACGGGCTCCGGGAAAAAGTCCGGCGCAGGGAGAGACTCGGGAGGTGACTCGGAGGTCAACCCAAAAGCCAACTTAGAGTCTGCCCGGCAGGTCAATTCAGCGTCCAGCCCGGGGTCAATTCAAAGTCCGACCCGAAGGTCTGCCCGGCAGGTCAATTCAGCGTCCAGCCCGGGGTCAATTCAAAGTCCGACCCGAAGGTCTGCCCGGCAGGCCAACTCTCAGCCCGGCAGGCCAATTCTGCTCCAGGCCCGGAATCAACGCTCGGCCTGGCCCGGGGGCTATTCAGCGTCCGGCCCGGGAACTGGCCCGGCTGGTCGGCCCGGGGCCGGCCGGCGCACTCAGATTTTCGAGCCGTAGGCCAAATCGCCCGCATCGCCGATGCCCGGCACGATGTAGGCGCGCGAGGTGAGCTCCTCGTCAACGGCCGAGGCCCAGATGGTGGTCGTCTGGCGCGGCATGTTCTTCTCGACGTAGTCGACACCCTGCTCGCTGGCGATGACCGCCGCCACGTGGGTATGCTTCGGCACGCCGCCCCGCTCGCAGAGCGCATTGTAGGCCAGCACGAGCGACGAACCCGTCGCCAGCATCGGGTCGACCAGCAACAGCACCTTGCCCTCCAGCTCGCCGCACGAGATGTACTCGACCTTCACCTTGAACTTGCCGTCCTTCGTACTCTTGCGATAGGCCGAGACAAAGGCGTTCTCCGCATCGTCGAAGTAGTTGAGAAAGCCCTGGTGGAAGGGAAGGCCCGCACGGAGGATGGTCGCCACCACCACGCGGTCGTCAATCGTCTGGACGGTAGCCTCGCCCAGCGGCGTCTCGACCACGCGCGGCACATACTCCAGCGTCTTCGAAATCTCGTAGGCCGTCACCTCGCCGATACGCTCCAGATTGCGGCGGAAGCGCATCGAGTCCTGCTGAACGGACTTGTCGCGGATTTGCGCGATGAACTTGTTGAGCACGGTGTTCTGCTCGCTCAGGATATGCAACATAGAATCGGGGTTTGATGTTCGGTTTGTCGGTGTGCGCGGTTCAATAGAGGAAGTTGTTGAACGGGTAGCGGCCGGCATGAATCTCGCGGACCATGCCGTAGAGGTCCGAGCGGAACTTCTCGATGTTGCTCCGCGTGAGGGCCGAGAGGAAGATGCAGGGGGTGTTGGCCCGGGCTATCCAGCTCCGGCGCAGGTCGTCGAGCGAGAGGTTCTCGCGCGTGGCCGGCGTGAGGTCGTCCTCCTCCTTCTTTACATAGGTATAGGCGTCGACCTTGTTGAAGACCAGGTAGACGGGTTTGTCGCCCGCACCAATCTCCTGCAGCGTCTGCTTGACCACCGCAATCTGCTCCTCGAACTGCGGGTGCGAGATATCGACCACGTGAATCAGCAGGTCGGCCTCGCGCACCTCGTCGAGCGTCGACTTGAAGGACTCGATGAGCTCGGTGGGGAGCTTGCGGATGAAGCCCACGGTATCGGAGAGCAGGAAGGGGAGGTTGTCGAAGACCACCTTGCGCACCGTTGTGTCGAGCGTGGCGAAGAGCTTGTTCTCAGCGAAGACGTCGCTCTTCGAGATGAGGTTCATGAGCGTCGACTTGCCGACGTTGGTGTAGCCCACCAGCGCCACGCGCACGAGCGACCCGCGGTTGGAGCGCTGGACGGCCATCTGGCGGTCAATCTTCTTGAGGTCCTCCTTGAGCTTGGCAATGCGGTTGCGGATGATGCGTCGGTCGGTCTCGATTTCGCGCTCGCCCGCACCGCCGCGCGTACCCGTACCGCCGCGCTGCCGCTCGAGGTGGGTCCAGAGGCCCGACAGCCGCGGCAGCATGTATTCGTAGTTGGCCAGCTGGACCTGCGTCTTGGCGTAGGCCGTCTGGGCGCGCGAGAGGAAGATGTCGAGAATCAGGCGCGTGCGGTCGAGGATGCGGCACGGCAGCGCCTTCTCGATGTTGCGGGTCTGCGACGGCGAGAGCTCGTCGTCGAAAATCACCACGTCGATTTCATGCTCGCCGCAATACTGGGCAATCTCCTCGAGCTTGCCCGGTCCCACGTAGATGCGCGCCGAGGGCTGCGGCAGGCGCTGCATGAAGCGGCGCACGCTCTCGATGTCGGCCGTCTCGGCCAGAAACTCCAGCTCGTCGAGGTACTCCTCGGCCTGGCGGACCTCCTGTCCTTCGCGGACGACGGAGACCAGCACGGCGCGCTCACGGCGCTGCTCCTCGACGGCGGGTTGCGTCTTGTTGTTGCTCTTTTCAGCCAAAATAAATCTCCTTTCCGAGCGGACCGGTTCCGCGGCGGAGCCCTTGCGCCCCGTCGTCCGGCACCGACCCGATGCTACAAATATAGGGTATCTGCACAATGCGGATACCCTATGAGATGAAACTCAGCTCCGGAATCAGTTCTGCACGCGGAAGTCTACCGGAAGCGTGTACTTGACACGTACCACCTGGTTGCGCTGCTTGCCGGGGCTCCACTTCGGCGACTTGCTCAGCACGCGGATGGCCTCGTCGGAGAGCGAGCGGTCGGGCGACTGCAGCACCTGGATATTGGTCAGACGGCCGTCCTTCTCGATGACGAACGAGAGAACCACGCGGCCCTGAATGCCGTTCTCGAGGGCAATCTGCGGGAAGCGGATATTCTGCTGAACCCAGGTGCGGAACTTGTTCAGGTCACCGCCCTGGAACGAAGGCATCGTCTCGGCAATCAGGAAGGGCTGGTCGTCCTCGATGACCTCCTCCTTGACCTCGACCTGCTGAATCACCTCGGTGTTCTCGTCAAACTCGGCGAAGTCGACATCCGTCGTAATCTTCGTATCGTTGGTCACCACCTCGAGCATGTCGGTAATCACCTTCACCTCCACCTTCTTGGGAGCCTCGGGCGGTTTCTGGTCCTGACGCGTCACCTCGGTAATCTCCTCCTCGACGGGCGCCACGTACTCCGTAGCTATCTCGATACGATACTCCTTGGGCGTGTAGGCGAAGGCCGCAATGACCAGCAGCAGCGACACGACCAGTCCGATTTCAAGCAGAAGACCTCGCTTGTTGTTGAGGTCCGCTTTGGGCGATTTCTTAAGTTCCATTTATCCGTAATTTTTAATTGTTTCAACCGGAGTACCCGCAGAACGGGTACGCTATGCACCACAAATATACGCACAAAAATCCAAAAAAGCGCAATCCCCCGCAAAAATATGCGGATTTTCCTTAATTTTGTCCCACAAACTCCCTTCGGGGGAGGCTTTGCATGACTGAAAACGAGACTTTGTTCGGGATGGACCTCGCACAGCTGACCGCGCTGTGCAACGAGCTGGGAATGCCGCGCTTCGCCGCACGGCAGCTCACCCGCTGGCTCTATGCGCGCCGCACGGAGGAGCCCGCGCTCATGAGCGACATCGCGCAGCGCTTCCGCGAGCAGCTGGCCACGCGCTTCACCACCGCCCTCACGCCGCCCCGGCGGGTCGACCGCTCGGCCGACGGCACGAAGAAGTACCTCTTCGCCACGGCGCAGGGGGCCTACATCGAGTCGGCCTACATCCCCGACGGCGAGCGGGCGACGCTCTGCGTCTCCTCGCAGGCGGGGTGCCGCATGGGGTGCGCCTTCTGCGCCACGGGGCGGCAGGGGCTCGTGCACTCGCTCTCGACGGCCGAAATCCTCAACCAGGTGGTCTCAATCCCCGAGTTCGAACGGCTCACGAACCTCGTCTTCATGGGGATGGGCGAGCCGCTCGACAACGCCGACAACGTACTGCGGGCGCTCGACATCCTGACCGCCGAGTGGGGCTTCGGGTGGTCGCCCACGCGCATCACCCTCTCGACGGCGGGCGTCGCGCCGCAGCTGCCGCGGCTGCTCGACCAGACGAAGGTCCATCTGGCGGTGAGCCTCCACAACCCCTTCCCGGAGGAGCGGGCGCAGATTATGCCCGTCGAGCGGGCATGGCCCATCCGCAGCGTGGTCGACATCCTGCGCCGCTACGACTTCACCCACCAGCGGCGCGTCTCGTTCGAATACATCGTGCTGAGCGGCATGAACGACTCGCCGCGCCACATCCGCGAGCTGGTGCGGCTGCTCAACGGCATCAAGTGCCGCATCAACCTCATCCGTTTCCACCGCATCCCCTCGTCGCCCTTCTTCTCGCCCGACGAGGAGGCGATGCTCTGCTTCCGCGACGCGCTGACGGCCCGCGGCATCCACACCACCATCCGCGCCTCGCGCGGCGAGGACATCCAGGCCGCCTGCGGACTGCTGAGCACCGCCGAGCAGATGGCGCGCAGCAGGCACTCCGCGCCGAAAGAGGAGTAACGGGGCGGAAGGACCGGCGGCGCGAAAGGACCGGCGGGGCAAAAAGAACCGGCGAGGCAAAAGAACCGGCGGGACAAAAGAGCCGCAGCGGGACGAAAGAGCCGCAGCGGGGCAAAAGAACCGGCGGCGCGAAAGGACCGGCGAGGCAAAAGAACCGGCGAGGCAAGAGAACCGGCGGGGCAAGAGAACCGGCGGGACGGAAAGAGAGCTGTACTCCGTTTCGGAGCGGGTTCAGTACATTTTGGAGCGGCTTCGAAGCGGCTCGCTGCAATTCCGGAGCAAATCCTGAGTGTTTCAGCAGTGATTCCGGAGCAAATCCGGAGTGATTTTTGCCGATTGAGCTCCGCAACAGCAGAATATCGTTGCCTCCGGAACGGTGCAAACGGCACAAACGGCACAAACGCCACAAACGCCACAAACGCCGCAGCCTCAACCACACCCACATCCGAAACCGCAATCCTTATCACATCCGCAACCATTAACCACCCTAAAACACCACCTCCATGAAACGCATTCTTTTACTCTTCCTGCTGCTGCTTGGCGCCGTCGGGGCCGAAGCCCAGGTCCGCTTCATGACCCGCTCGACCGACGGCGTGCGCCGTCAGGCCGTCGAGCAGAACAAACTGGTCTTCATCGACCTCTTCGCCACCTGGTGCCCGCCCTGCCAAATGATGGAGCGCGAGGTCTTCTCGCGCAGCGACGTCGGCGCATTCATGGAGCAGCACTTCGTCTGCGCCAAGTACGACATCGACAAGACGACGGGCCGCGAGCTGCTGAAGCGCTACGGTAACCGCAGGGTGCCGCTCTATCTGATTTTCAATACCGAGGGCGAGCTGCTCGGCCGCATCCGCGGAGCCACCGACCCCGAGCGGTTCATGGCCGAGGTAAAGCGCATCCTCGACACCCTGCCCGCGGAGCCGGAGCAGCAATAGCCGCCGCGCACTTTCCCGCGCCATTGTCCGCTCCGCGCCTTCCACCGGCACGCCACACACAAAAAAGATTCCCGAACCCCTCATGAGGGATTCGGGAATCTTTCGTTTATGACGCTCGGGGCGGGATGCAAATGATGACCGGGATGCGGGCCAGAATCCCGGACCGAAGTCTCAGGCCGGAAATGCAGGCCGAAGTGCGAGCTGGAGTACGGACTGGAGTACGGGTCTAAAAACAGACTGTAATGCAGCCCCGACCGCTCTGCTCCGCCCCGGGTCGCGTTACCCGCGCTACCAGATAATCACGCGCTCGGACTCGGGCAGGAACATCGGGCCGTCGGTGATGCCGAAGGCGTCGTAGAAGCTCTGCAGATTGCGCAGCGTGGCGTTGACGCGCCACTTGCCCAGCGAGTGCACGTCGAGCTTCGTCAGACGGGCAATCTCCTCGTCGCGGATGTTCTGTCCCCACAGCGTCGCATAGGCCAGGTAGAAGCGCTGGTCGGCCGTGAAGCCGTCGATGGGCGCCGGAGCCTCCTTGCCCTCGAGCGAGTTGTGGAAGGCCGTCCAGGCCACGCGCAGACCGCCCTGGTCGGCGATGTTCTCACCCAGGCAGAGCGAACCGTTGGCCATCAGTGCCGGCTGGCCGTCCTTGGCCGGAAGCACCTCGATGGCGTCGAACTGCTTGACCAGCACGGCGGCCTTCTCGTTGAAGGCGGCCGTATCCTCCTCGGTCCACCAGTTGTTCATGTTGCCGTCCTTGTCGAACTGACGGCCCTGGTCGTCGAATCCGTGGGTCATCTCGTGGCCGATTACCACGCCGATGGCGCCGTAGTTGACCGCATCATCCGCATCGGGATTGTAGAACGGCGGCTGAAGAATGGCGGCCGGGAAGCAGATTTCGTTGGTCGTCGGGTTGTAGTAGGCGTTGACCGTCTGCGGCGTCATGTGCCACTCGTCGCGGTCGACCGGCTTGCCCAGCTTCGTGATGTTGTCGGCCGTATACCAGGCGCTGGCGTTGACGATGTTCTCCCAGTAGCTCTTCGAGGGGTCAATCTCGAGCGTCGTGTAGTCCTTCCACTTGTCGGGGTAGCCGATTTTCACGGTGAAGGTCGAGAGCTTCTCCTGAGCCTTGGCCTTCGTGGCGTCGGACATCCAGTCGAGGGCGGCGATGTGCTCCGAGAGGGCCGTCTGGAGGTTCTTCACCAGTGCGAGCATGCGCTCCTTCTCCTTGGCCGGGAAGTAGCGGGCCACGTACATCTCGCCCACGGCCTCACCCAGCGTGTTGTTGGGCACCGACATGGCGCGCTTCCAGCGGGGCTTCATCTCCTGCTGGCCCGACATCACCTTGCCGAAGAAGTCGAACGACGCCTGCTGGAAATCGTCGCTCAGGTAGGGAGCGGCCGCCGTGACGTACTGCGCGGCCAGGTAGTAGCGCAGCTCGTCGAGCGTGGCGCTCTTGAGCAGCTCGTTGACGTTGGCGATGGCCGACGGCGTGGTCACGATGACCGTGTCGAAGGCGCCGACGCCCATCTTCTCGTAGTAGGCCGGCCAGTCGATGGCGTCGTAAGTCTTCTCGAAGTCGGCCTTCGACATGGGGTTGTACTGTGCGACGATGTTGCGCAGCTCGACGTTCGACCACATCTTCTCGGCCAGGCGCGTCTCGAGCGAGACGACGTCGGCTGCGGCCTGCTCGGCCTGCTCGAGGCCCGCCAGCTGGAACAGACGGGCGAGCATCTCACCGTAGGCCTTCTTGATGCCGGCATTCGACTCGTCGACGTAGTAGTCGCGCGTGCCCATGCCCAGACCGCTCTGCGAGACGTAGAGGGCGTTGACGTTGCTGTTCATCAGGTCGGCCTCGACGCCCATCGAGAAGAAGGGGTTGCCCACCGAACGGTGCAGGTCGGCAATGGCCCCCGTCAGCTGTGCGCGGTCCGTGATGGCGAGCAGCTCGCCGAGCTTGCTCTGGATGGGGGCGGCACCCTCGGCGTTGAGCCGTGCCGAGTCAAGCCCCATCTTGTAGAGGTCCGAGATTTTCTGCTCGACGCTCCCCTTGGCCGCCTCCATCTTCGTCATCTCCTGGAAGAGGTCGTTGATGCGCTTCTGGTTGTTCTCGCCGATTACGTCGAAGGCACCGTAGCGTGAATATTCGGGTTTGAGCGGGTTTTTGGCCTGCCACCCGCCGGTGGCGTACTGATAGAAGTCGACGTTGGGAGCCACCGTGAGGTCCATGTTCGACACGTCGATGGCCGGCGTCTTGGGCGCATTGTTCTGGCAGGCGGAAGCCATACAAGCCATAGCTGCAAGGAAAATGATTTTCTTCATGTGTTGGTTTTTGTTGTGCGGCATGCGGGCGGTCGCAGCTGCGGGCGGCGGGCGGTGGTGCACCCTGCCTCGGGCAGCAGAGGCGGAGGCATCCCCTTGCGGGGAGGCGCCGCTCCGGAGGCGGCCCGTGCCGTCGGGTTCCGAAGTTTTGAGGTCGGGGTAAAATCAAACAGGGGGCCGTCTCTTGCGGCCCCCTGCTTGTTTAGTCACGGATGGCCGCTACACCCGGCAGGTCACCGAACTCGATGTACTCGAGCAGCGCGCCGCCGCCCGTCGAGATGTAGGAAACCTGGTCGGCCAGACCGAACTTGTTGATGCAGGCAACCGAGTCGCCGCCGCCGATGAGCGAGTAGGCGCCCTTCTTGGTAGCCTCGGCGATGGCGAGCGCCACCTCCTTCGAACCCGTTGCGAACTTGTCGATTTCGAAGACACCCACGGGGCCGTTCCACAGAATGGTCTTGCAGCCGAGGATGTGCTCGCGGAAAATCTTCTTGCCCTCGTCGGCGATGTCGACGCCTTCCCATCCGTCGGGGATGTTGTTGGCGGGGGCCGTCGAGGTGTTGGCGTCGGCCGAGAAGGCGTCGGCAATCAGGGCGTCGGGCGACATGACGAGCTTGACACCCTTCTGCTTGGCCAGCTCAAGAATCTCGAGGGCCACGGGGAACATGTCGGGCTCGCAAATCGAGTTGCCGACCTTGCCGCCCTGGGCTGCGGCGAAGGTGTAGGTCATACCGCCGCCGATGACAATCGAATCAACCTTTTCGATGAGCGACTTGATGACGCCAATCTTGGTCGAAACCTTCGAACCGCCGATGATGGCGCAGAAGGGGTGTGCCGGGTGCTCCATGAGCGACGAGATGGCCTTGACCTCCTTCTCCATCAGGTAGCCGAACATCTTGTCATTGGGGAAGTACTTGGCAATCAGATAGGTCGAAGCGTGCTTGCGGTGAGCCGTACCGAAGGCGTCGTTGATGTAGCAGTCGGCATACGAGGCCAGCTTCTTGACGAACTCCTTCTGGGGACCCTCCTTGAGGGCCTTCTTGGCGGCATCCTTCTCCTCCTTGGTGGCATCCTCGGCCAGGCCGCGGGGCTTGCCCTCCTCCTCGGCGTAGAAGCGGAGGTTCTCGAGCAGTACGACCTCGCCCGGCTTAATCTCCTTGCACATCCGGGCAGCCTTCTCACCCATGCAGTCACCGGCGAACTGGACCTTCACGCCCAGGTTCTTCTCGATGGCGGGGATAATCTGCTCGAGCGAATATTTGGGGTCGGGATTCTTCTTGGGACGGCCCATGTGCGACATCAGAATCACGGCGCCGCCTTCGGCGAGCACCTTCTTGATGGTGGGGATGGCGGCACGGATGCGGGTATCGTCCGTCACCTCGCCCTTCTCGTTGAGGGGCACGTTGAAATCCACGCGGATAATCGCGCGTTTGCCTTTGAAATCGTAGTTGTCAATCGAAATCATAGCTGTTGATTTTTAAGTATTTTAGTTGAAACCTATTGCTTTGCGGATTTTTCCGTGACAAATTTACGGAAATATTTCGGATTCCGTTAGTCCGATAACAGAAAAATATGTTGCGAGGAGGCGGAAACGGGGCGCGGAAGGGGCACGGGCAAGGCGCGAGAGGGAAGAGGCGCGAGAGGGAAGAGGCGCGGGCGAGGCGAAGGACAGAACACGGAACGGCGCCGTTCCCGGAAGGGCGCACAATAATATAATATAATGAGCCGGAGCGGGAGGGCGCGCGGAAAAAGGGAAGAGGGGACGGCGGAGAAGACAAGAGCGGACGGCGGAGAAGACAGGAGGAGCGGACGGCGGGGAAGACAGGAGGAGCGGACGGCGGGGAAGGCGGGACGAAACGGCAAAAAAACGACAGAAAACGACAAAAAACGGCAGGATGCGGCCCGACAACCCGTAGGGCTTGCAACGTCTGGTTTACAGCGCATTACGCCCGAAAAACCGGCGTTTCCGCCCCGGCGGATAACAGATTGTAACCGCAAAAATGAAAATATTTCACCGAAAATACCTCTTTTCCAGAAAAATACCTATCTTTGCTAACAGATTGTCACCCCAAACAAGCCAAAAACCTTAAAACCATAACGAATCATGTACGGAAAAATCAAAGCCCATCTACAACAGGAGCTCGCCGACATCAAGGCCGCGGGCCTCTACAAGAACGAACGCATCATCTGTTCGCCCCAGCGCGCCGAAATCGAGGTCGGCGGTCGCAAGGTACTGAATTTCTGTGCAAACAACTACCTCGGCCTCTCGGGCAACCCCCGTCTGATTGAGGCGGCCAAGCGCGCGATGGACGCCCGCGGCTTCGGCATGTCCTCCGTCCGCTTCATCTGCGGCTGCCAGGACATCCACAAGGAGCTCGAACAGGCCATCTCCGACTTCTTCGGCACCGAGGATACGATTCTCTACGCCGCCTGCTTCGACGCCAACGGCGGTGTCTTCGAGCCGCTCTTCACCGAGCAGGACGCCATCATCTCCGACGCCCTCAACCACGCCTCCATCATCGACGGCGTGCGTCTGTGCAAGGCCGTGCGCTACCGCTACGCCAACGCCGACATGGCCGAACTGGAGGAGTGCCTCAAGCGCGCCCAGGCGCAGCGCTTCCGCATCATCGTCACCGACGGCGTCTTCTCGATGGACGGCAACGCCGCTCCGCTCGACAAAATCTGCGCCCTGGCCGAGAAGTACGACGCGCTGGTGATGGTCGACGAGTGCCACTCGGCCGGCGTGCTGGGCAAGACGGGCCGCGGCATTACAGAGCTCTTCAACCTGCGCGGCCAGGTCGACATCCTCACCGGCACGCTGGGCAAGGCCTTCGGCGGCGCCGTGGGCGGCTTCACGACGGGCCGCCGCGAAATCATCGACCTGCTGCGCCAGCGCTCGCGTCCCTACCTCTTCTCCAACTCGCTGCCCCCCGCCGTGGTGGGTGCCGGCATCGAGCTCTTCCGCATGCTGGCCGAGAGCGACGAGATTCACGACCGTCTGGTGGCCAACGTCGAGCACTTCCGCAAGGGGATGATGGCTGCCGGCTTCGACATCAAGCCCACGCAGTCGGCCATCTGCGCCGTGATGCTCTACGACGCCAAGCTCTCGCAGGACTTTGCCGCACGTCTGCAGGACGAAGGCATCTTCGTGACGGGCTTCTACTACCCCGTCGTGCCGAAGGGCCAGGCCCGCATCCGCGTGCAGGTATCGGCCGGACACACCTTCGAGCAGCTCGACCGCTGCATCGCAGCCTTCATCAAGGTGGGCAAGGAGCTCAACATCCTCAAGTAGGCTCCGCCGCCCCAATCCGTTCAACCTTAACCAACACGACACAGCCATGCCGAAAATCGCACTGGACGCCATCGACCGGAAAATTCTGAAGTTCCTGATTAAGAACGCCCGCATGCCGTTCCTCGAAATTGCCCGCGAATGCGGCATTTCGGGGGCCGCCATCCATCAGCGCATCCGCAAGCTGGACGAATCGGGGGTCATTCTGGGCAGCCGCCTCATCGTCGACCCCAAGATGCTGGGATTCGACGTGTGTGCCCACATCGGCATCATCATCAAGGACCCACAGCAGCTCATGCAGACGATGGAGAAGCTGCGCGACGTGCCCGAGATTGTGGAGTGTCACTTCATCACGGGCAGCTACAACATCCTGGCAAAGCTCTACTGTCTGGACAACGAGCATCTGATGCGCACGATTTTCGACGGGATTCTCCGCATTCCGGGCGTCTCCACCACCGAGACCTTCATCTCGCTCCAGGAGGCGTTCCAGCGTCAGGTGAACGTCGACTTCATCGAGGAGTAGCACCCGGGGAGGGGCGATTGAGGGGCCGAAGAGACGAGGAACTTAGGAACCGAGGGGCCGGGAGCGTGCCGAGGAGCCGGAGGGCCGGAGGAGCTGAAGGGTCAGAGGCTGAGAAGCTGGAGGACCAAGGAGCCGAAGGCCAGCAACACCCGGACACGAGTCGCGGGCCCACAGGCTGCAACACCCGGCCGCACGCTGCGGACCGCATCGACCCCCATTGACAGAGAGGGGCGGAAGCACAAATGCTTCCGCCCCTGCTGTTTTCATCCGGCAGGACTTCCCTCACCGGCACGATTTGCCGCGCCCCGCCCTTCGGTCTGCCGCTGCATGTTCCGCCAGACGATGCATCACCGCCAGATTAAATCCGGCAAAGAGCGCTCCGCCGATGCTCCAGCAGAACACCTCCCCAACGGACAAGCCGCTGCGCGCAACCGCCACGCCCCAAATCAGGGCGCCCGCCGGCAAAGCCACGACTGCCGAGACCATTCCGGGAAACATGCACCCTACGACGAGCGCTTGAAGTCCGTGAAGAAGCAGATGCAGCAGAAAAGCCGCAAACAGAGCCAGCCAGGGGCGCAAATCACACGAAAGGGCCGCATAAAGGGTCGCAGCAACCACCAAAAAGGCTCTCTTCGAGCGCAATGGCCGCAAACCAGCCTCGGGGAATCCGCCCCAATCGGGCAAAGAGCGCCCCCAGACGGGGATGACGGGCCGTCAACATCCTGCGGTTCCGGAGCGTCCATTCGGGAAGTCCGCCGCCACGGCCCAAAAGACCGAAACACTCCTCGGCCTCGTGCAGCAGAAAGCAGCAGGGAAAGAGCCAGAGCAGCCACCCCGCCGGCAAGAGCATCGAAGGGGCCGCAGACATCACACCTTGGGGGTATAGACCACGCGCTTGGTGGCGAAGAACTCCTCGTCGAAGAAGTCGGAGATGTTGAAAAGCTGCCACTTGAGGTGCGTGGCGGCCAGCTCCTCGGCCAGGTCGCCCCCCTTCAGGTAGAGGATTCCGTTGGGCAGCGTGCCGTGCTGTCCCCGCTCGATGCGGTTCCAAATCCACCCCACGAAGGTCGCCATCTCGGTCACGGCGCGCGAAACGACGTAGTCGAAGCGCTCGGTGAGCTGCTCGACCCGCACGCAGCGCGCCTCGAGGTTGGTCAGTCCGAGCGACGAGCGGACCCCCTCGACCACCGTGATTTTCTTGCGGATGGAGTCGGCCGCCACGAAGTGCGCCTCGGGGAAGAGGACCGCCAGCGGCACCGACGGGAAGCCGCCGCCGCACCCCACGTCGAGGATGCGCGCCCCGGCATCGAAGCGGCAGACCCGCGCGATGGCCAGCGAGTGGAGCACGTGGCGCAGGTAGAGCTGGTCGAAGTCCTTGCGCGAGACGACGTTGATTTTGGCGTTCCAGTCGGCGTAGAGGTCGTACATGGCGGCAAAGCGGTCGCACTGCTCGGGGCTCAGGTCGGGAAAGTATTTCAGTATCAGTTCCATGGCCGGGATATGTTTCGGTGTGTGGTTCGGTTGCGTGGTGTCCGGGCTCTATGTTCGCATTTTTCCGGGGTCTTCCGGGGATTTTCCAGAATTTTCCAGAGATTCGGGGGTTATCCGGTTTTTCGGGGATTCGGGCGCTGTTTCGCGGCGGGTTCCGTGGCAGTCGGCGGCCGAAGCTGGTTTTCCAACTGCCCGCGTCCCCGGATTATTTGCTCCCCCGAACGGCTCGCGCCCCGCCTACTCGCCCCGGGCGATAAGACGGCACATCTGCTCGCGGGCGCGGTGAATCTGCGTCTTGACCGTCCCGAGCGGGAGCCCCAGCTTGGTGGCTATCTCCTCGTAGGAGTACTCGTCGAAGAAGCGCATCCGTATCAGCTCGCGGTAGCGCGGCGTGAGCTGCTCAAGGTAGTGTTCGAGCTGCGTCCGCTGCTGCAGGTTGATGAAGCGCTCCTCGGGGGTCGGCGTCGGCGACGGCGGCGAGGCGAAGCGCTCGTCGATGGGGAGCTCCTCCTGACGCTTGCGCACGTAGTCGATGAAGGTGTTGCGGGCGATGGTGTAGAGCCACTGCCCGAAGGTGTAGTCGGGACGGTAGCGGTGGAGGTTGATGTAGACCTTGATGAAGGTCTCCTGCAGCAGGTCGTCGGCGCCGTCGGTGCCTCCGAGCCGCTGCACGAAGAGGCGGTGGATGGCCTCGCGGTAGCGGTCGAAGAGGTATTCGAAGGCGACGTCGTCCCCTCCGAGCGCCAGCCGCACCAGTTCGCGGTCCTCGGCAACGATGTAGTCGGCTATCTCCATACGCGTTCGTCCTTGCGGCGGAGCATGAGGCTCAGCACCGCGGCATAGAAGGGGCTCAGCAGGTCATAGAGGAAGTAGGTGCGCACCAGCCCCTCCTCGCCCAGACGCCGGGCGATGCGCCGCACCTCGAGCGCCACGACCACGTAGCGAGCGAGGAGCAGGAAGACCACCGCCAGCTTGTATTCGAGCGGCATGAGCACCAGCGCCGCAACGGCCGCCACCCAGAAGAGCAGCCGCGAGAGGAGCTCGAAGCGGATGAAGCGCTTGACCGCACCCGGGTAGAAGCGGAACGACGAGCCGTAGTAGCGCAGCTGGCTCATCCACCACCCCATGCCGCCCCACGCCTTCTGGCTGAGGGTGGCGCGCGGCGAGAGGACGACGCTCACGTTGTCGCGCGTCATCACCTGCTGCATGAAGAGGTCGTCCTCGCCGATGTTCATGTTGAGGTGGTTGAAGCCGTTGGCGTCGAAGTAGATTTTCTTGGTGAAGCCGAAGTTGTGGAAGATGCCCTTGTAGGGGCGGCGGGCGATGGCCCGCGCCAGCCAGTCGGCGGCGTGCATCATCCGCCAGCAGCGCATGAAGTAGTTGGCCAGACCCCGTCCGCGCTCCATGCCGCAGTAGCCGATGACGATGTCGCCCGTGAGGAAGCCCTTGGCCATGAGCGAGAGCCAGCGGTCGCTGCGCGGCATGGCGTCGGTCGAGGTGAGGACCAGATGCTCGTAGTGGGCCGACTTGATGCCGACGTTGAGCGCCATCTTGCGCGAAATCGGGAAGCGCGGGTCGAGCAGAATCTTGGTGGTCGTGATGCGCGGGAAGGAGCTGCCCAGACGGCGCAGCTCGGCGTAGAAGTCGTTGTCCTGACCCACGTAGACAATCACCACCTCGAAATCGGGGTAGCTCTGGGCCAGAATGAGCGAGAGGCGCTCCTCGACGAAGGCGTAATCCTCCGAAAACATGGGAATTACCACCGAGATGGGAGGCTCGTGGTCGAGCACCCGACGGCGGCGGCTGTTCTTGTAGCCGGGGATGCGGCCGTAGGCGACGAGGTAGTAGTAGAGCTGGATGCCGAGCATGAGCAGCAGCACCGCAGCGAGGGCCACGCCCGTCCAGCCGCAATAGGAGAGAACCGTATCGATGAATTGCATATGTTCGAACCGTTCGGAAACAGGGGCAAAGGTACGAAACAATTCAGACATTCGGGCGTTCGGGGCAGGAATAAATTTCACGGCAGCGCGGGGCGGGGCTCCGGGGGCGTGGAGGGGGTGCAAAGAGGGCGGCGAAGAGGGCGGCGAGGAGGCGGCGAAGAGGCGGCGAAGAGGCGGCGAAGAGGGCGGCGAGGAGGAGGCGAAGAGGCGGCAAAGAGGCGGCAAAGAGGCGGCAAAGAGGGCGAGCAGGGGGCCGGAGCAGGGAGCCGGAGCAGGGAGCCGAAGCGGGCGGTCGCACCCCGGCGCGGACGGCAACACGGGCGGCAACACGGGCGGCGGGCAACAAATCGCGGCGCAAAATTCATAATTCGCATTATTTTCCCTACTTTTGCGGGACAGTATGAGCATGCAATTTACCCTTCAGTACCGGGACCCCGCTTCGCGGGCCCGTGCCGGCGAGCTCACGACCGACCACGGCGTGATTCGCACGCCGATTTTCATGCCCGTCGGTACGGCCGCCACCGTCAAGGGGCTCTTCCACCGCGATGTGCGCGACGAGGCTCACGCCCAGATTATTCTGGCCAACACCTACCACCTCTACCTGCGTCCCGGCATGGAGATTATCGAACAGGCGGGCGGCGTGCACCGCTTCTCGACCTGGGAGGGGCCGATGCTCACCGACAGCGGCGGCTTCCAGGTCTTCTCGCTGGCCGCCTGCCGCAAGCTGCGCGAGGAGGGGTGCCACTTCCGCTCGCACATCGACGGCTCGAAGCACCTGTTCACCCCCGAGAGCGTCATCGACACCGAGCGCACCATCGGCGCCGACATCATGATGGCCTTCGACGAGTGCCCGCCGGGCGACTCGCCACGCGACTACGCCGCCAAGTCGCTGGCGCTCACCCAGCGCTGGCTCGAACGCTGCTTCAACCGCTACCACCAGACGGCGCCCCGCTACGGCCACTACCAGGCGCTCTTCCCCATCGTGCAGGGGTGCACCTACCCCGACCTGCGCATCGCCGCGGCCGAGGATGCCATGCGCTACGACGCCGACGGATACGCCATCGGCGGCCTGGCCGTGGGCGAACCGGCCGAGAAGATGTACGAGATGCTCGAGGTGGTCGACGCCGTGCTGCCCGAGGGGCGCCCCCGCTACCTGATGGGGGTCGGCACGCCGGTCAACATCCTCGAGGGCATCGCCCGCGGCGTGGACATGTTCGACTGCGTGATGCCGACGCGCAACGGCCGCAACGGACAGCTCTTCACGGCCGAGGGCATCATCAACATCCGCAACAAGAAGTGGGAGGCAGACTTCTCGCCCATCGACCCCGAAGGGACGGCCTTCGTCGACAGGCTCTACTCGAAGGCCTACCTGCACCACCTCTGCGTCTGCGGCGAGATGCTGGCCGCCGAGATTGCCTCGCTGCACAACATCGCCTTCTACCTGCGGCTGGTGGGGATGGCCCGCGAGCACATCGCCGCAGGGGACTTCGCCGCCTGGAAGGAGCTGATGATACCCCGCCTCTCGCGCCGCCTCTGACCCGGCGCCGCCGAAGGCATGCACGCTGCAGGATGAACGTAACAAGACCATAACTTCAACGGAACGAGGAGATGAAATTCAAATTCCCGGGGTTCAAGATTCTGGACCGCTACATACTGGGGAAGTTCCTTTCGACCTACTTCTTCGCCATCGCCATGATTATCATCGTGGTGGTGCTCTTCGACTATGTCGAGAAGCTCGACAACTTCACCGAGCTGAAGGCCCCGCTCAAGAAAATCATCTTTCAGTACTACCTCAACTTCATCCCCTTCTTCATCAACCAGTTCAGCGGTCTGTTCACCTTCATCGCCTGCATCTTCTTCACCTCGAAGATGGCCTACCAGACCGAAATCGTCGCCATGCTCTCGGGAGGCATGTCCTTCCGGCGGCTCATGTGGCCCTACTTCCTGGGGGCCTTCATCATCGGCTCGCTCTCGCTGGTGCTCAACCTCTGGCTCATCCCCATCTCGCAGAAGGAGATTGTCGACTTCGAGTCGCAGTACGTCAAGCGCAAGCGCAACGCCCAGTTCGACCGCCACATCTACCGCCAGATTGAGCCCGGCACCTTCGCCTACATCCGCGGCTACTCCGAGAGCAACAACAAGGCCTCGTTCTTCGCGCTGGAGCACTACGCCGACGGCACGATGACCCAGTCGCTCGAGGCGGCCGACGTCACCTTCGACCCCGACACCCACCGCTGGACGGCGCTGCGCTACACCACCCGCAGCTTCGACTCGCTGGGCGTCGAGCAGTTCCGCCAGCACCGCAACCTCGACACGCTCATCAACCTCGAGGTGACCGAGCTGGGGCGCATCAACGAGCTGATTCAGACGATGAACATCTCGAAGCTCAACGAGTTCCTCGACCAGCAGAAGGCCAAGGGATCCGACTCCATCAACATCATCGAGGTGGAGAAGCACGCCCGCTATGCCTACCCGCTCTCGACCTTCATCCTGACGCTCATCGGCGTCTCGCTCTCATCGCGCAAGGTGCGCGGCGGCACGGGGCTCCACATCGGCATCGGCACGGCGCTCTGCTTCTCCTACATCCTCTTCAACCGCTTCTTCGAGGAGTTCGCCAAGAGCGGCTCGCTGCCGCCCGGTCTGGCCGTATGGCTCCCCAACATCATCTACCTCGGCATAGCCCTCTACCTCTACCGGAAGGCGCCGAAATAAACCGTACAAGGTCATGGAAAACTACTGGAAACGTCTCAAGGCCCACCCCGTGGCCTACAACCTGACGCTCATCGTCCTGACGATGCTGGCGCTGGCGCTCGTCGCCCACTTCGCCATGCAGGCGGGCACGCGCCACGGCGCACGCCGCACGGTGCCAGACTTCGCGGGCATCCCGCTCGACGAGGCGCAGCGCCTGGCCCGGAGCCACGACCTCGAGCTGCAGGTCAACGACTCGCTCTTCGTGCCGGCCTACGAGGGGGGCATCGTCCTCGACCAGCTGCCGGCCGGCGGCGTCGAGGTGAAGCCCGGACGCACCGTCTACGTCACCATCAACTCCTTCCGACAGAAGAGCGTGCCGGTGCCCTACGTGGCGGGCCGCTCGCTGCGCCAGGCCAAGAACATGCTCGAGATTGCCGGGCTGGAGATTGAGGAGCTCATCTACCGCCCCGACATGGCGACCAACTACGTGCTCGAGGAGTACTGCGACGGACGACCCGTTCTGGAGACGAGCCGCATCGAGGCCGAAATCGGCTCGGGCGTGACGCTCTACGTGGGCGTCGCGGAGGGCTCGGGCACGACGCCCGTCCCGATGGTGACCGGCTACGGGCTGCGTCAGGCCAAGAGCCGCCTGTGGGAGCTGGGCATCAACGTCGGGCGCGTCACCTTCGACGAGGGCATCAACCTGCTCAACCAGAAGCAGGCGCGCGTCTACCGCCAGAGCCCCTCCGCCGAGCAGAGCATCGCCCTGGGCCAGCGCGTGGACCTCTGGCTGACGCTCGACACGAAGAAGGTCTCCGAGCAGCGCGCCGCAGCCGAGAAGGAGGCGGCCCGCACGGCCCGCGAGCGCGCCGAGCGCGAGCAGAATGTCGCCGACTCGCTGGCGCTCCTGCGCTTCGAGCAGGCGACGGGCAGCGCCGCGGAGGAGACGAGCAGCGCGGAGGGCGGTGACGAAGGATTTTTCGATTGACCGACAGCATGGCATACTCCGAACACAAAGCGACGGGCCCCCTCGGGGAGCTCCGCACCCATACCGCCCCGGACGGCAGCGCACCTGCGGCCACCGGGGGCTGCATCGCCACGCCGGCCGGAGGCGACGGGGAGTCCATATCCGACAACGGAGAGCCGGCAACCGACAGCGGGAAGCCGCTGACCGGCAAAACGGCTCCGCAGCCCGGCGACCCGGCCCCGGAAGCCGGAGACACGGCTCCGCAGCCCGCCCCCACAACCACTCCGGCCCCGGAAACCGGCAACACGACCCCTCAGCCTGCCGGCACAACCCCGAAAGCCAAGGGGGAGCCGCTCGCGGAGGAGGCGGCGGATGATGATGACGGCGACGACGACGGTGACGACGATGAGGGCAGCGGGCAGGGGCTCTACGAACACTTCTCCATCACGGCCGACAAGGGGCAGACGCTCATCCGGCTGGACAAGTACCTCACCTGCCGCATGGAGAAGTGCTCGCGCAACCGCATCCAGGCGGCGGCCGACAGCGGCAACATCCTCGTCAACGGCAAGCCCGCCAAGTCGAGCTACAAGGTCAAGCCGCTGGACCGCATCTCGCTGGTGATGCCCTACCCGCGCCGCGAGGTGGAGATTATCCCCGAGAACATCCCGCTCGACATCGTCTACGAGGACGACGACCTGCTGATTGTCAACAAGGCGGCCGGCATGGTGGTCCACCCGGGCCACGGCAACTACCAGGGGACGTTGGTCAACGCCCTGACCTACCACCTGCGCACGCTGCCGATGTTCCGCGAAGGGGACATGCGCGCCGGACTGGTCCACCGCATCGACAAGGATACCTCGGGACTGCTCGTCATCGCCAAGAACGAGCTGGCACACGCCCGGCTGGCCAAGCAGTTCTTCGACCATACGATTCACCGCCGTTACGTGGCCCTCGTCTGGGGCAACTTCGAAGAGGACGAGGGGACCATCACGGGCAACATCGGCCGCGACCCCAGGGACCGGCTCAAGATGCACGTCTTCGCCGACGGCTCGGAGGGCAAGCATGCCGTCACACACTGGCGCGTGCTCCGGCGCTACGGCTACGTGACGCTGGTCGAGTGCCGCCTCGAGACGGGGCGCACGCACCAGATTCGCGTCCACATGGCCTGGCAGGGCCACCCGCTCTTCAACGACGCGCGCTACGGCGGCGACCGCATCCTCAAGGGGACGACCTTTGCCAAGTACCGGCAGTTCATCGAGAACTGCTTTGCGCTGATGCCGCGCCAGGCGCTCCACGCCCGCTCGCTGGGCTTCGTCCACCCGACGACGCACCGCGAGGTCTGCTTCGAGAGCGAGCTTCCGGAGGATTTCCGCGCCGTTCTGGCCAAGTGGGACACCTACGTGGCGGCCGGCCGCACCGACGAGGAGACGCTCTGAGTTCCAATCGAGGGGGGGGGTGAGCAGGCCGGGGAAGGGCAACCTCCGGGCAGCACCGCAACACCGGACCGCAATACGACAAAAAATGCCGGGGCTGCACCCGCACCGCAACACCTGCCCCTCCCGGAAGCACGACGCCCGCCGCACACACACCTCCGGGACCGCAACGCGACACCGCGACGCCCGCCCGCGGCCGCCGCACCCATATTATCCGTTACCGAACAAACCGCCATGTTTCTGCCGACAACCGTCAAAGAGGTCCGCGAACGCGGATGGGATTACCTCGACGTCATTCTCTTCACGGGCGACGCCTACATCGACCACCCGGCCTTCGGCGCCGCGGTCATCGGCCGCCTGCTCGAGGCCGAGGGCTACCGCGTCGCCATCGTCCCCCAGCCCAACTGGCAGGACGACCTGCGCGACTTCACCAAGCTCGGTGCGCCGCGCCTCTTCTTCGGCATCTCGGCCGGAGCGATGGACTCGATGGTCAACCACTACACGGCCAACCTCAGGCTGCGCCACGACGACGCCTATACGCCCGGCGGCCGCGCGGGCTTCCGCCCCGACTACGCCGTGACGGTCTACACGCGCATCCTCAAGCGCCTCTTCCCCCATGTGCCGGTGGTCGTGGGGGGCATCGAGGCCTCGCTGCGGCGGCTGACCCACTACGACTACTGGAGCGACGCGCTGCGCCCCTCGGTGCTCGTCGAGTCGGGCGCCGACCTGCTCATCTACGGCATGGGCGAGCGGGTGGTGCAGCAGGTCGCACGCGCCATGCACAACGGCTACAACGCCAAGCTGCTGCGCCGCATCCGCCAGGTGGCCTTCCTGGCCGACGACGACTACGTCGCGCGGCTCGACCCCGCGACGACCATCCGCCTCCACTCCTTCGAGGAGTGCCGGGCCGACAAGCGCGCCTTCGGCGAGAACTTCACCGTCATCGAGACGCAGAGCAACCTGATGGAGCCCGTTGCGACGCTCGTCGAGCGGACGGGCGACCGCTGGGTGGTGGTCACACCCCCCAACACCACGCTCTCGACCGAGGAGCTCGACCACTCGTTCGACCTCCCCTACGAGCGGGCGCCCCACCCGCGCTACAGCGGCAAGGGGGAGATTCCGGCCTGGGAGATGATTAAGTTCTCGCTCAACATCCACCGGGGCTGCTTCGGCGGCTGCTCCTTCTGCACCATCTCGGCCCACCAGGGCAAGTTCGTACACTCGCGCAGCGAGCGGTCGATTCTCGCCGAGGTGGAGCGTATCGTCCGCATGCCCGGCTTCAAGGGCTACCTCTCGGACATCGGGGCCCCCTCGGCCAACATGTACCGCATGGGGGGCCGCGACCGGACGCTCTGCGCCCGCTGCCGGCGCCCCTCGTGCCTCCATCCGCAGCGTTGCCCCAACCTCGACAACGACCACCGGCCGCTGCTGGCCCTCTACGAGAAAATCCGCGCCGTGAAGGGCATCCGCAAGGCCTTCATCGGCAGCGGCATCCGCTACGACCTCTTCGACGATTCGCCCTACCTCGAGACGGTGCTCCGCCACCACACCTCGGGGCGGCTCAAGGTGGCCCCCGAGCACACCGAGGAGCATGTGCTGCGGCTGATGCGCAAGCCCCCCTTCGCCCTCTTCGAGCAGCTCAACGAGTCGTTCCACGCCATCTGCCGCCGCGAGGGGCTCCCCTACCAGCTCATCCCCTACTTCATCTCGTCGCACCCCGGCTGTACGGAGCACGACATGCGCGAACTGGCGCGCAAGGTGCTCGGACGGCTCCACTTCACCCTCGAGCAGGTGCAGGACCTCACCCCCACGCCGATGACCCTCTCGTCGGTGATGTTCTACACGGGCGAGAACCCCTACACCCACGAGCCGGTCTACGTCGCCCGCACGCAGGAGGAGAAGCGCCGCCAGAAGAGCTACTTCTTCCGCCCGGGACAGGCGGGGGCAGCCCCGGCCCGAAGTGCGGGACGAGGCACAGAGCATGGAACAGGACACGATTCGACCCGGGGCGCGGAACGCGGAGCGGAGCATGGAGCGGAACGGGGAACGACCCGGGGTGCGGAACGCGGACCGGAGCATGATTCGGCGCGCGCTGCGGCCCGGGAGGCAAACCGGGGCGCGAAGCGGAGCTCGGCGGCAGGCTCCGGCAAGTTTTCGGCAAAGGGTTCGGCAAAAAGTTCGGCCCGCGCCGGGCAGACCGGTCGCACCGAGCGATTCGACCGCCCGGGACAGTCTGACCGCTCGGGGCAATCCGGACAGACCGGCCGCAGCGAGCGATTCGACCGCCCGGGACAATCCGGGCCGTCCGGCCGCTCCGAACGATTCAACCGCTCCGGCCGCTCCGAGGGGCGGGAACCGCGTGAAACCACCTCTTCGGAGCGCCGCTCCGGGAGGGCCAAAGGCGGGCGGCGATGAGCGGCGGCTGGACCATCCGCCGGATGAGGCAGTCGGAGTACGCCCTGCTGCCCGAGCTGCTGCTCAAGGCCATCTACCTGCCCGAAGGGACGCCGCCGCCCCCCTTCGAGGCGGTCTTCTCCCCCGAACTGCTCCCCTACACGGTCGGCTTCGGAGCCGGCGCCTACGACCGGGCGCTCTGCGCCGTGGTGCGCGGAACGGTCATCGGCGCCGTCTGGGTGCGGCTGGTCAGGGGGTTCGGCTATCTGGACGACGCGACGCCCGAGCTGGTGCTCGTCGTCGAGGAGCCCTTCCGCGGCCGCGGCATCGGCACGGAGCTGCTCCGCAGGATGCTGCTGCTGGCCGCCGACGAGGGGGTCCAGCACCTCTCGCTCTCGGTGCAGCGCGCCAATCCGGCCCGGAGGCTCTACCTGCGCATGGGCTTCGAGACGGTGCGGAGCCACGGCGGGGAGGATATCATGTGCCGCCCGACGGCGGGTGTGGAGCGCCGGACGGGCGACCGTCTGCGGCGCTGGCTGGAGCCGATTGCAAGGCTCTTCCGCCGCGACGAGGAGCCGGAAGGATAAGGCGCCCGAGGGTCGGAGCACAGAGACAAAGGGTAACCGGGCAGGCGGCAGGAAGCACAGGCCGCGGACAGGTGGCGCAAAGGTCGGGGCAGGCCGGCAGCAAGAAGCACCGACGGCGGGTCGGCGGCACGGAGCGCCGGCGCCCCCTCGGCAACCCACAAAAGATGAGGCGGAGCACTCCCGTGGGGAGTGCTCCGCCTCTTTTTTTGGGCGTGAATAAACGGAAGCGCGGTCTTCGCGGCTCAGCACCCCAGCAGCGGGGCGAGTTCGTCGATGCGCTCCAGCACGGAAAAGTCGTAGGGTGCGAGCGCCGCGGGGTCGACCTCCTCGTGGCGCCACGTCTCGCCGAAGGGGATGTGGACCGCACGGCCCCCCAGCGTCACCACGGGGAGCACGTCGGAGCGCAGCGAGTTGCCCACCATGAGGAACGCCCCGGGGGCGACCCCCAGCCGCCGCATCACCTCGCCGTAGGCCGCCTCGTCCTTGTCGGCCATCACCTCGACGGCATCGAAGCAAGGGGCCAGCCCCGAGAGGCGGAGTTTGCGTCGCTGGTCGAGCAAATCCCCCTTGGTGACGACCGCCAGGCGGTAGCGCCCCTGCAGCCGCCGGAGCGTCTCCCGCACGCCGGGCAGCAGCTCGACGGGACGCTGAAGCTGGTCGCGCCCCAGGGCGAGTAGCTCCCCCACGACGGCGGCGGGGAGCCGCTCGCCGCCCAGCTCGAGCGCCGTCTCGACCATCGAGAGGACGCAGGCCTTGACGCCGTAGCCATAGAGCGGCATGTTGGCCACCTCGCGGGCATAGAGCCGCTCGACGGCCTCCCTCGCCCCGGCCCACGGGGCCACAAGGGCGCAGAAGCGACGTTCGCTTTCGCGGAAGAAGGGTTCGTTGACCCACAGCGTGTCGTCGGCATCGAAGGCGACGACCTCAACGGTTCGGTAGTCCGATATTCGGTTCATCTCATCCATTTCAGTATCTTCAGAAGATTCCCGTCAACATGACCGACACCCCGTGGCGGCCGAAGGGGCGGGCCGCCGCCAGCTGACGGGCCCGCTGCGAGGCGCGGTGCTCCTCGTAGGTGTAGTCGAGCTGGAAGCGGAAGAAGCGCCAGGGGGTCCACAACAGCCCCAGCGTGTAGTTGTTCTGGCCGTAGCCGAGCTCCATATCCTCGTCGAAGGAGTCGTAGCGCACGACGGGAAAAAACTTCGCCGAGGCGCGCCACCCGCCCGCAAGGAACCACCCCTGGCTCCGCTGCCGGCGCAGAGGCTGTTCATCCCCGGCGGCGGCCACCTCCGTACGGCCCCAGATATACTCGCCGCGCAGCATGAAGCGCCCCCGGTCGTAGCGGCCCCCCGCACCGTAGCGCACGCGGCCGAGGCTCCGCTCGCCGTAGCGGCCCCAGTAGCCCGAGGCGGCAAGGAGCAGCCCCGCCGTCGGGCGGAGGGTCAGCCGCGCCACGACATCCTTCGAGCGGTTGCGGTCGTGCGCATTGATGCCCTCGCCGTTGAGCAGCGCGAGGTTGTAGCCGAGCAGGTGCTCCCCGCCGCGGCGGATGAAGCCACCGTAGAGGTGCCCGCCGAGGCCGCGTCCCGTCGAGGCGTGGCCGCTGATGTCGTTGAAGCCCATCAGGCGGATGAGCACCAGCGGGTAGTCGATGAACTCGACGCTGAAGGGGGGATACTCCGTGTTCTCGATGGAGAAGGGGATTTTGAAGGCCCCCGCCTGGAGGTTGAGCTGTTCGAAGGGGCGGTAGCGCAGGAAGGCGTCGAGCAGCTGGGGATGGGCCAGTTCGATGTGGAAGCGGTAGTCGAGCTGCGGGGCGAGGTCGCCCTGCAGGTCGAGTCGCACGCGCCGGACGAAGAACTCCGAGGTGCCGCGGTCGTGCCATTCGTAGCCCAGCTGCAGGTAGCCCGAGATGCGGGGCAGGCAGGCGCGGAGGCGCTCCAGCCGCGCGATGCGGCGCTCCAGAGCGGCAGGGTCCGGGGAGGAAGCTTGGGCGGGGTCCGAGGCGGAGTCCGGTTCGAGGGCGGCGGAGACGTCCGAAGCGCTTGGGGCCGCCGGGGAGGACTCGGCCGGAGCGGCGGCGGGGCCTTGGGCGGAGCCCGGCTCCGGAGCGGCAGGCATGGGAGCGGCGAAGGTCGCCGGGTTGCCGGGGGCCGCCGGGGAGGAATCGGCCGGAGGAGCCGGGGCCGGAGCGGCAGCGGGGGCTGTCTTCGGAGCGGCGGCAGGGTCCGGAACTGCGGGTGACTCCGGGGCGCCGGTCGTCTCCGGGGCATCCGGAACTTCCGGGACATCCAGAACTTCCGGGGCCGGCAGTGCCGCCGCGACAGGCAGAGCCACCGGGGCAGCCGCGACAGCCACGGATTCGGCAGCCGGCGGAGCCCCCGCAAGGGGGCGAATCGGCGCATCGGTATGAAGTCGGGAGGGAAGGGGGTTGCCGGGACGGAGCTCATGCGCGAAGCATCCGGCCGGCCGAGCACTGCAACAAACCGCACACGCAAAGAGTGCGAGGAGGTGGTTTTTCATGGTATTGGTGCTTTGGGGTGACAAATGAAGGAAATTCCGCGCAATATTCCAACCGGGACCGGCACTTTCGGCCTCCATTCCGGCCAAAAGGGAGGCAAACGCCCCCTGTCCGCCGCGGCGGGCCGGCAAATGGAGAAACCGGCGGGTCAATGGGAATGGCCGGCGGGAAGAAGAGACCGGCGCAGCAACCGGCAGAGGCGGCGGCGACCGACGGGGCAACCAGTGGGACGGCGGGTCGGCGTCGGCGGGGAGGAACTCCCGAGAGGCCGACGGGAAGGAGCGGCCGGCACAGCAACCGGCAGAGGCGGCGGCGACCGGCGGGGCAACCAGTCGAAACCGGTGGCCCCGGGAGGCGGCGGGTCGGCGTCGGCGGGGAGGAGCTCCCGAGAGGCCGACGGGAAGGAGCGGCCGACGGGGCAACCAGTGGGACGGCGGGTCGGCGTCGGCGGGGAGGAACTCCCGAGAGGCCGACGGGAAGGAGCGGCCGGCACAGCAACCGGCAGAGGCGGCGGCGACCGGCGGGGCAACCAGTCGAAACCGGTGGCCCCGGGAGGCGGCGGGTCGGCGTCGGCGGGGAGGAGCTCCCGAGAGGCCGACGGGAAGGAGCGGCCGACGGGGCAACCAGTGGGACGGCGGGTCGGCGTCGGCGGGGAGGAACTCCCGAGAGGCCGACGGGAAGGAGCGGCCGGCGCGGCAACCGGCAGAGGCGGCGGCGACCGACGGGGCAACCAGTGGGACGGCGGGTCGGTGTCGGCGGGGAGGAACTCCCGAGAGGCCGGCGGGAAGGAGCGACCGGCGGGGCAACCGGCAGAGGCGGGCGGTCCCGGAAGGCGGCGGGTCGGCGGCGGGTCAGCGGGCGCCGGCAAAAAAGACACCCCGGAGCGGCACTTCGGGGTGTCGACGGACAAGCCGTCTTCAACACAATACTTATGATACTTAAATACTGATTTTTCCGGTCGTCTGCTGCCGCCGGACGCTGCCGGCTGCCGCGCTTTTCCAATTTTCGGGCCGCATTGCTCCAACTCCGGGTCGTTCCCAAATTCGGGCCGCTCCCGACACCGGGATTGGTCGCCACTTTTCCAGTTTTTGGGCCGCCACCCTCCAATCCGGGCCGCCTGCTTCCTTGCGCCGGCCCGGCCAAACTTCGGGCCATCCATCGCGGTCCTGCCAAGTTCCGGACCATCCATGCACCAGCCCCGCCAAGTTCCGGGCGGTCCAGTTCGGCACCCCAATCTCCGGACCCCGAGCCCCCGCCGCGCTACTCGCCGCTGCGCACCTTGCGGTTGATGCGCTGCAGATGCTCGTGCAGCCGCTCGCGGAACCGCTCGCGACGCTGCTTGAGGTTCGCCTGCCACCCCTGCCAGCGGGTGTAGCGCTCGCGCTTCTCGGGGTAGATGTCGGGAATCGTCACCAGAATACCCGTCTCCTCCACCCCGCCGAAGTCGGGGTTCGAGACCGTATCGAAGACCCGCATCGTCGGCGAGAGGTTCATGTAGGCGTTGATGAGCGGCGGAATCGTCTCGTCGAACTCGCGGATTTTCTGCAGCAGAATCCGGTAGTTCTCCGCATAGTCGCTCCCCGTGAAGAACTCCTCGTAGTAGGGGTCGTCCAGGTCGAGCTGCAGCGGGTGGATGGCCGTCACCAGATGGTCGCGGTCGGGGAAGTAGCGCCGCAGGAACCAGATGATGGCGTTGCGTGCCACGGACTTGTAGGTCGTATACATGGTCACCTTGCCGAAGAGGTACTTCGCCTGGGGGTTGAGCACGATGAGGGCGCCCAGTCCGTCCCAGAGGTTGTCGAGCGCGTAGATGCTCTTGCGGTTGGCCCGCGCCTGGTAGGAGCGCTGCACGAACGAGCGCCCCAGCTCGATGGTATAGGGAAGGTAGTCGCGCCGGAACTGCTCGCTGAAGCGGAAGTAGTGCTCGGTCGAGAGGTGGCGCGGATGCTCCGACGTGCAAACGATGAAGCGGTAGCCACCCACTATCTCCTCGGCGTGGGGGTCCCACACGATGAGCTGGTAGTAGCCGTCCGGTGCGAGGTCCTCCTCGTCGATGTCCACCTCGAGCCCCGTGCCGCCGCCGGCGATGCGGAAGGCCTCCTCGCGCAGGCGCCCCACCTCGCGCATCAGCGCCGGACACTCCGAGGCCGCAAAGATGTAGATTTCGTTCGAGGCCTTGTTCGTATCGCGGTACTTGCGTTCGGGGGTCAGCTCGGCCCGCAACAGTGCCCGGTCGACGGGTGGAATAATCGGTTGCATCAGCGTTTGGGATATCGTCCGCCGCGGCCCGCGGGTCGGCGGCGGATTATACTTTACGGCACAAAAATAGGTATTTTATCGCTTTTTCTCCCCTGCGTCGAGGCTATTTTTCAAAAAATAGGTCTTTTTGCGTACGAACTCCACCTGTTCGCGGAGCGACCCCGCCGCCTGGAGCTCCGCCATGCGGAGCGGCTCGCCGAAGCGGATGCGGAAGTGCTTGCCCCCCTGGGAGAACATCTCGTCGGGGAGCCAGAGCATCTCGATGTTGAACTTGATGCCCAGCGCCTTGCGCAGCGAGGCCACGCGGTAGAAGAAGTTCGACAGCTCGCCCTCGACGAAGACCGGGACCACCTGCCGCTGCGAGGCGTAGGCCTTCTTCAGGAAGTTGGGCTTCCACGGAAGGTCGCACACCTGCCCCCCGATGCGGCGCGAGCAGAGCCCCGCCGGGAAGGTCAGAATCGGCCGCTCGCCCATGAACTCCTCCTCGTAGCGGCGCGCATAGGCGGCGCTCTGCGCCCCGTGCTTGTTGACGGGAATCCAGAGCGGCCGCAGCGGCTCGAGGTGCATGAGCAGGTCGTTGACCACCACGCGCGCATCGCCGAAGCGGCCAATCAGCTCGTCGGCCAGCATCATGCCGTCCATGCCGCCGAAGGGGTGGTTCGAGACGAAGAGGTAGCGCCCCGCGGGGTCGAGCCGCTCGAGCCCCTCGGAGGAGTAGGTGACCCCCCAGGTGCGGAAGCAGGCGTGGATGAACTCCCGCGGAGGGAGCTCCCAGAAGGTGCGCAGGATGTAGTTGATATCCTCCTCGTGGATGGTGCGGCGCAGCCACCGCAGGGCGAAGCCCGGAAGGTGGCGGGCCAGCGAGGGGGCCTTCTCCGCGAGGACGCGGGCTATGTCGATTTCGGCCATTTCGGACTGTTTTTTTCACGCTTCCGCCGTACGGAAGCGGAGCCGCACGGCCGCAGGGCGACCGGCAGCCGGGTCGGAAAAATTTATATCGGCAAAGATAAACATTCTTCGGGAAAAAGTCGCTACCTTTACACCCAAATCGACCATAGCGAAATGGCTGCTCCGCAATACCACGTACCCGTCCTGCTCGAGGAGTCGGTCGGGCTGCTCGACATCGACCCCCGAGGCACCTACGCCGACCTGACCTTCGGCGGCGGAGGGCACTCGCGCCGCATCCTCGCCGCACTGGGGCCCGAAGGGCGGCTCTACGCCTTCGACCAGGACCGCGACACGCGCGCCAACTGCCCCGACGACGGGCGGTTCCACTACGTCGAGAGCAACTTCCGCTTCCTGCGCGGGGCGCTGCGGCTGCGCGGCGTCGTGCAGGTCGACGGCATTCTGGCCGACCTGGGGGTCTCGTCGCACCACTTCGACGACCTCGAGCGGGGCTTCTCGTTCCGCGGCGAGGCGCCGCTCGACATGCGGATGAACCAGCGGGGACACCTGACGGCGGCCGACGTGGTCAACGGCTACACCAACGCCGAGCTGACGCGTCTGCTGCGCGACTGGGGCGAGCTGGAGACCCCCTGGAAGATTGCCAACTGCATCGAGCGGGCACGCGCCGGGGAGCCCATCCGCACCACCGCGCAGCTGGTTGCGGCGGTGCGCCCCTGCACCCCCCGCAAGGAGGAGGCGAAGTTCCTCACCAAGCTCTTCCAGGCGCTCCGCATCGAGGTCAACGGCGAGATGGAGGCGCTCAAGATGGCGCTCGAGCAGAGCCTCAAGGTGCTGCGTCCGGGCGGGCGGCTGGTGGTCATCTCCTACCACTCGCTCGAGGACCGGCTGGTGAAGAACTTCATGCGCAGCGGCAACTTCGAGGGGCGCGTCGAGAAGGACTTCTTCGGGCGAAGCCTCACCCCCTTCGAGCCGCTCACCCGCAAGGCGGTGACCCCCTCGGACGAGGAGCTGGCACGCAACCCCCGTTCGCGTTCGGCCCGGCTGCGGGCGGCCGTCAAGCGGGCGGATATCCCCGGCGAGGCGGCCAGCGAGCAGGAAAGCCGATAGCTGCGAGGCAGCCGGGAAAAGAGAAGAAGGCCGGCAAGCAGGAAGGCCGGTGAAAGAAACGGGCCGGCGCGGCCTATAAAAATAATAGAAAACGAGAGGAGGCGGGAGGCGCCCGGCAGAGAGACTGCGGAGCCGCACCCCGCCGACCGCACGAGAGATAAGAGATAAAGAGAGACGACCCGCCATGATGCAGGACCACGAATTCGACCCCGTAACCCCCGAGGAGCTCGCCGAGCGCGAGCGCGAGGCGGAACTTGCACGCAAGATTCGCCGCGAGGTGGTGCGCATCCAGCGGGGCGAGGCCGACGAGGAGCTGCGCGAGGATGCCGAACGCGAAGAGGCCGAGCGCCGCGAACGCGAAGAGGCCGAGGAGCGGGCGCGCAAACGCGCCTCAAGCACCATCCGCCAGCTCATCTCGGGCACCATCCTGCTGCGCAAGGAGGCCTCGGAGGCCTACCCCTACCTGCTCAGCATCGCGGGGATGTTCTTCCTGAGCATCGTGGTGATGTTCTGGTCGCTGCACCTCGACCGCCGCTATTCGCAGCTCGAACGCGAAGTGCAGATGCTGCGCGAGCGCTCGGTGCGCCTCCAGCAACAGCGCTTCCGCGTGACGACCCATTCGGCCGTCGTCGAACAGCTGCGCCAGCGCGGCATCGAACTCTACGACCCGACGGTTCCGGGCGAAATCATCGAATAAACGGCCATGAAGGAGGTACACTCACCCATCAAGAAGGACATCCTGCTGCGGGTCCGGCTGCTCTACGTGCTCTTCATCGCCGTGGCGGCCGTCGTGCTGCTGCGCCTCATCTGGGTGCAGCTCTTCAGCCGCGAGGTGGCCTACAACGCCGACCGCCTCTCGAGCCGCATCTTCACCGAGGAGGTCATCCCCGCCCAGCGGGGCAGCATCCTGGCCCGCAACGGCGAGCCGCTGGCCACCTCGATTTTCCGCTACCAGGCCGCCTTCGACTTCGGCAGCCCGGGACTCGACTCGCTGAAGAGCTTCCACGAGCAGAGCGACTCGCTGGCCAAGCTGCTCGCCGCCTTCTTCCGCGACAAGCCCGCCTCGGAGTACCGCCGCTTCTTCCGCGCCGAGCATGCCCGCCGCTACCGGCTGGTCAACGCCCGCGAGACCACCTACCTCCGCTCCACGGGCTTTCTGGGGCGGCTCATCGACCGCCTGCGCGGCGAGGAGTACATCACGCGCCGCATCTACGACACGCTGCGCGACCACACCCCCGTCAACATCTTCCCGCGCGAGGTCGACCGCGCCGAGTGGGAGACGCTGCGCCGCTACCCGCTGCTCAACTGGAACATGGGCATGGTCTACACGCTCGTCGAGCGCGACGAGCGCATCTATCCCCAGGGCGAGCTGGCCCGCCGTACGGTCGGCCTGACGGGTGACCGCGGCAACTACGGCATCGAGGATGCCTACCGCGAGGAGCTGGCCGGACACGACGGCCGTGCCGTGCGGCAGCGCATCGCCCGCGGCTTCTACGGCCGCGTGGCAGGCAAGGGCAACGAGGAGCCGCTCGACGGCGCCGACGTGGTGACGACGCTCGACCTGGACCTTCAGGATGTGGCCGACAAGGCGCTGCGCCAGCAGCTCGAGGCGCAGAACGCCATCTGGGGGACCACCATCGTCATGGAGACGCGCACGGGCGAGATTCTGGCCATGGCCAACCTCGGCCGCGCGGGCGGCGAGGGGAACTTCGCCGAGCGCGAGAACTACGCCCTGGGGCGCAGCATGGAGCCCGGCTCGACCTTCAAGCTCGCCTCGATGCTGCTGCTGCTCGACGACGCCGGCATGTCGCCCCACAAGGAGTACGACACCCACAACGGCGACCCGGTGACCGTGGGCCCGGCGCGCAACATCCGCGACTCGCACCGCGGCGACCGCGTCATCGACTTCCGCCGCGCGGTGGCCTCGTCGTCGAACGTCTACTTCGCCGAGGCGGTCTGGGAGCACTACGGCGCCACGGGCAAGAAGATGGATTACAGCAACTTCCTCCACGAGCAGCTCCACCTGGGGCAGACCGTCGGTCTGGAGCGGCTGGGCGAGCGCAAGCCCTCCATCACGCGCGACTGGAAGGTGCCCGACCCGGGCGTGATGCTCGTCAAGATGAGCTACGGCTACCGCGTGCGGCTGGCCCCCATCCAGATGCTCACCTTCTACAACGCCATCGCCAACGGCGGCAAGATGATATCGCCGGTGCTGGTGCGCGAGCTGCGGCGCGGCGACGAGGTGGTGCGCCGCTTCGGGAGCGAGACCATCGAGAGCCGCATCTGCTCGCACGAGACGCTGCGCGAGGTGACGCGCGACCTCGAGGAGGTCTGCCGCACGGGTACGGCCAGCCAGTTCTTCCGCGACTCGACGCGCTACCGCGTGGCCGCCAAGACCGGCACGGCGCAGATTACCGACAGCCGCATGGGGGGACGCTACTACCTGGGGTCGATGATTGCCTTCTTCCCCTCCGACGAGCCGCGCTACACGGTGCTGACCACCATCGAGACCCGCGCCCAGCCGGGCAAGGCCTACTACGGCGGGCCGCTGGCCGGGCCGGTGGTCAAGCGGATGGTCGACTACATCTCGAACCGCGAGCAGGAGTGGCACGGCCGCGTGGAGCGGGGCGGCGAGCGGCGCTACCCCAAGCACATCAAGGGGGGCAGCATCGAACAGCTCCGTGAAGTGGCGGGCGAGCTCTCGCGCAACGTCCTCAGCGAGAGCCGCCACGGCTGGGGCCGCGCCACGGTCGACAGCACCGCGCGCGTCCACATCGCGGAGCTCGAGACGCAGCGCAGCGTCATGCCCGACGTGCGGGGCATGGGGCTCAAGGATGCCCTCTTCCTGCTCGAGTCGCAGGGGCTGCGCGTCGCCTTTACGGGCGAGGGTTCGGTGCGCCGCCAGAGCATCCCGCCCGGGACGCACGTTGCGCCGGGGGCGACGGTCTCCATCGCGCTGCAGTAGCGGCCGGGGAGGGAGACAAGGAGCCGAGAGGGCTTGATGGGGGGCCGACCGGAGCCGGCACGATAAAAGGAAGCGCCGGGGCCGGGCCCAATAAAGAAACCGGACGGAGCCGAGTGGCACAACCCGGACGCCGGGGCCGGAGAGGACCGAAAAAAAACGCCGGGCCGGGTGCGGGACAAAGACCGCCACCACCGGGTGCGGAGAAGAATACCCCACCGCCGGGGCCGAGAGGACCGGAAAAAACGCCGGGCCGGGTGCAGGACAAAGACTGCAGCCACCCCGGGGCGGCGGATTGAAACGAACGATTGTCAGTAAAAACTGAAGCAACATACGATGAAACCATTGGAAGAACTTTTGCACGGTATTCCCGTCGAGGAGCTTGCGGGCCCCCGCGACGCCGCCATCGAGGCACTCGCCTTCGATTCGCGTGCCGTGCGGCCGGGAAGCTGCTTTTTCGCCATCCCCGGCACGCAGTGCGACGGGCACGACTTCATCGGGGCGGCGCTTGCCGCCGGAGCCACGGCCGTCGTCTGCGAACGCATGCCCGCCGAGCGGCCCGAAGGGGTCGCCTTCGTCCGCGTGAAGGATGCACACGGCGCCCTGGCCGATGCGGCGGCCGCCTTCTACGACCACCCGAGCCGCGCGCTGAAGCTCGTCGGTGTGACGGGCACCAACGGCAAGACGACCACCGCCACGCTGCTCTACGACCTGGTGCGTGCGCTCGGCTACCGCGCCGGCCTCATCTCGACGGTGGTCTACCGCATCGACGACGAGCGCATCGAGTCGACCCACACCACGCCCGACCCCGTGCGCCTCAACGCCATGCTGCGCCGCATGGTCGACGCCGGGTGCAGCTACTGCTTCATGGAGTGCTCGTCGCACGCCATCGTCCAGGAGCGGACGCGCGGACTCGACTTCGCCGGAGGGCTCTTCACCAACATCACCCACGACCACCTCGACTACCACAAGACCTTCGCCGAGTACATCCGCGCCAAGAAGCTCTTCTTCGACCGGCTGCCGCAGGGGGCCTTCGCGCTGACCAACGCCGACGACCGCAACGGCGCGGTGATGCTCCAGAACACCGCCGCGCGGCGCTACACCTACTCGCTGCGCTCGATGGCCGACTTCCGGGCCAAAATCCTCGAGATGCACCCCGACGGCATGCTGCTGCGCATCGACGGCAGCGAGGTGTGGGTCGGCTTCCTCGGGCGCTTCAACGCCAGCAACCTGCTGGCCGTCTACGGCACGGCCTGCCTGCTGGGATTCGACCGCGCGGAGGTGCTGCGCGCCATGAGTGCGCTGCACCCCGTGAGCGGACGGCTGGAGTTCATCCGCGCCGCCAACGGCACCACCGCCGTGGTGGACTACGCCCATACGCCCGACGCGCTGGAGAACGTCCTCCAGACGCTCGACGAGGTACGCCGCCCCGAACAGCGGCTCATCGTCGTCTGCGGCTGCGGCGGCGACCGCGACCGCACCAAGCGCCCCGAGATGGCGCAGATTGCCGTCAAGTACGCCTCGACGGCCATCTTCACCTCGGACAACCCGCGCCACGAGTCGCCCGAGGCGATTCTCGACGAGATGACGGCCGGACTGCAGCCCGGCGACCGCTACCTGCGCATCACCGACCGCGCCGAGGCCATCCGCACGGCCGTGATGCTCTCGGCTCCGGGCGACCTGCTGCTCGTGGCCGGCAAGGGGCACGAGACCTACCAGATTGTGGGCGACAAGCGGCGCCACTTCGACGACCGCGAGGAGCTCCGCCGCGACTTCGCGGCGCTCGACGGCGGGACGGCCCGATAGCCCCCCACCGCAAACCGGACCGGCGCGAACGCCCGCCGCGGCCGCAACACGGCGCGAACCCGCCGGGCGCACGACACAGACACACGACACACGACACAACAAGAGAAACGACCTTACCATGCTTTACCATCTTTTCCAGTACCTCGACCGCACCTACGACCTCCCGGGCTCGGGCATGTTCCAGTACCTCTCCTTCCGGGCGGCGGCGGCCATCATCCTGGCACTGCTCATCGTCATCATCTTCGGACGCCGCATCATCGACCTGCTGCGCCGCCAGCAAATCGGCGAGGAGATTCGCGACCTGGGGCTCGAAGGACAGCTCCAGAAGCGCGGCACCCCGACCATGGGCGGCATCCTCATCCTGCTGGCCATCCTGGTTCCCACGCTGTTGGTGGGCAAGCTCGACAACATCTACATCCAGCTGATGCTCGTCTCGACGCTCTGGCTCGGATTCATCGGCGGCCTGGACGACTACATCAAGGTCTTCCGCCACAACAAGGAGGGGCTCAAGGGGCGCTTCAAGATTGTGGGTCAGGTCGGACTGGGCATCATCGTCGGCACGACGATGTGGCTCTCGCAGGACATCGTCGTCCGCGAGAAGGTCGTCCAGCCGGTCGACACGCTCATCGTCGAGCAGGACGGAACCCCCGTGCAGGGCATCCACCAGAACGTGGTGCTCAGCTCCGAGAGCACGAAGACCACCAAGACGACCATCCCCTTCATCAAGGACAACGAGCTGGACTACGCCTGGCTGACGGGCGGCAACGAGACGGCCGCCTGGCTGCTCTACGTCTTCGTGGCCATCTTCGTCATCACGGCCGTCTCGAACGGCGCCAACCTCACCGACGGTCTGGACGGTCTGGCCACGGGCGTCTCGGCGCCGATTGTCGCCGTGCTGGGCGTGCTGGCCTACCTCTCGGGCCACATCGTCTATGCCGACTACCTCAACATCATGTACATCCCCGGGGCGGGCGAGCTGACGGTCTTCGCTGCCGCCTTTCTCGGCGCACTCATCGGCTTCCTCTGGTACAACTCCTTCCCGGCGCAGATTTTCATGGGCGACACCGGCTCGCTCTCCATCGGCGGCATCATCGCCGTCTTCGCCCTCTGCATCCGCAAGGAGCTGCTGCTGCCGCTGCTCTGCGGCGTATTCCTGGTCGAGAGCCTCTCGGTGATGATGCAGGTCTCCTACTTCAAGTACACCAAGCGCCGCTACGGCGAGGGGCGCCGCATCCTGCTCATGGCCCCGCTCCACCACCACTACCAGAAGAAGAACATCTTCGAGACGAAGATTGTCGTCCGCTTCTGGATTATCTCGCTGCTGCTGGCGGCCATCACGCTCGTGACGCTCAAAATCCGATAAACCCAACCCTCAAAAAGTACAACCCCATGCAAAAAACGTTTATTCTGCTCATGCTGCTGGCGGCCGTCTCGTGCGGCGGCGACAGCCAGGCGCCCCGCATCGCGGCGTCGCTCGACGACGCGACGCTCGACGGCGTCGAATACGCCCCGCTTGAGGGCAGCCTCCAGGCCGGCAGCTATACGGCCGCCACGCCGCTCGGCGGCGGGTACGACATCCCCGACCAGGAGCGCGTGGAGTCGGTGCGGCTGCTCTTCACCACGCTCGACGGCTACCCCGAACAGTGGCAGCTGCTCCTCTTCCCGGGCGAGCGGCTCCGCATCGACGGAGTGCTCCACGACGACGAGGGCAATGCCGAGCTCGAAATCCGCGGCAGCGAACCCTACGAGACGCTCGACCGCGAGGAGTACCCCTTCCGCCCCCAAATCCGGCGGCTGACCACCCTCGAACGCATCGTCGATGCGGGCGGACAGCTCGACGAGCAGCAGCAGCTCGAGCTCGACTCGCTCGCCGCCTGGCACCGCGCCTACCGCATCGAGTGCATCCGCACCAACCCCGCATCGGCCGCCACGGCCGTACGGCTCTACGACCTGGCGCTCGAGACGGGGCGCGACTCGCTCTTCAGGGCGCTCTGGGCCGAACTGCCGGCCGAGGTGCGCGGCGGAAAATACAAACTCCTCTTCGACCTGCTGCAGCCCGCGGCGGCCGGTGAGGCGACTCCGGAAACCAACAACGCGTTATGAAAAAGATAGTCGTTCTGGGCGGAGGAATCAGCGGTTACGGCTCCGCAATCCTCGCCCGCAAGAAGGGTTTCGACGTATTCCTCTCCGACTCGGGACGAATCGCCGACCGTTACAAAGCCAAACTCGACGAGTGGGAGGTCCCCTACGAGGAGGGGGGCCACACCGAGGAGCGCATCCTCGCCGCCTCGGAGGTCATCAAGTCGCCGGGCATCCCCGAATCGGCCCCCATCGTGCGCAAAATCCGCGAGGCGGGCATCCCCGTCATCTCGGAAATCGAGTTCGGCGGGCGCTACATCGGCCGCGCCCGCTGCATCTGCATCACCGGCTCGAACGGCAAGACGACCACCACGTCGCTCATCTACAAAATCATGCGCGACGCCGGGATGAACGTCGCCCTGGGAGGCAACATCGGCGAGAGCTTCGCCTACTCGGTCGCCACGGGCAGCTACGACTGGTATGTGCTCGAACTGAGCTCGTTCCAGCTCGACGGCATGTACCGCTTCCGGGCCCACATCGGCGTGCTGATGAACATCACGCCCGACCATCTGGACCGCTACGACCACTGCTTCCAGAACTACATCGACGCGAAGATGCGCATCACGCAGAACATGACCTCGCGCGACTGGTTCGTCTACTCGGGCGACGACGAGACCATCTGGGCGCAGCTGCCGCACTACGACCTGCGCATGCGCCAGCTCCCCTTCGCGGCCCGCAACGCCGTGGCCAGCAGCGCAGGCGACGCCTTCCTGCTCGACGGCCGCTTCACCGCCACGGCGGGCAAGGCTTCGGTCGAAATCGACACCGCGAAGATGCAGATTAAGGGGCTGCACAACGCCTACAATGCCATGGCCGCGGCGCTGGCGACGCTGGCCGCCGGCGTCGACCCCGAGCAGATACGCCGCTCCATCTACGACTTCGCACCCGTCGAGCACCGGCTCGAACCGGTGGCCGAGCGCGGCGGCGTGCTCTGGCTCAACGACTCGAAGGCGACCAACGTCGACTCGGTGTGGTACGCCCTCGAGGGGATGACGCGCCCCGTGGTCTGGATTGCCGGCGGCACGGACAAGGGCAACGACTACACGCCGCTCAAGAAGTTCGCCCGCGAGAAGGTCCACACGCTCGTCTGCATGGGGCTGGACAACGCCAAGCTGCTGCGCGAGTTCGAGGGGGTGGTGCCCCGCATCATCTCGACCGACTCGCTCGACGCGGCGATGCGTGCCGCACGCGAGGCGGCGCGTCCGGGCGACGTGGTGCTCCTCTCGCCGGCGTGCGCCAGCTTCGACCTCTTCAAGAACTACGAGAACCGCGGCGAGCTCTTCAAGCAGTGGGTGCTGAAGAACGCCTGACGATGAATCCCGCAACGGCACGATGGAACGCACGACGATGAACAACGACGACACGACACCCCGCAGCGGGGCCGCAGGCGACGACGGGGCGCAGGCCGCATCGGAGCGGGCGCGCCGCACGCGCGCGGAGCGCAGCGCCGGAGGGCGGGCCGGAGGTTCGGGCGACGCGGGCAGCGCTGGAGGCTCAGGCAGCTCAAGCGGCGCGGGCTCGGGTGCCGGTGCCGCGGCGGCAGCCGACGGCGGAGCCGCGGGCGGCCGGGGGCTGCATCTGGGGCGGCTCTTCAACGGCGACCGCGTGCTCTGGATTATCATCGCGGCGCTGGCCGTGATTTCGATTCTGGTGGTCTACTCGTCGACGGCCAAGATGGCCTACGACGCCCACACGGCGCGCACGACCTACCACTTCCTGCGGCAGCAGGTCATGGTGCTCATCCTGAGCCTCGGGGCGATGATTGCCGTGCAGAAAATCGACAGCCGCGTCTACCGCGCCCTGGCCAAGCCGGCCTACATCCTCAGCGTGCTGCTCACGCTGCTGGCCTACTTCATCGGCCGCACGACCAACGGCGCCGCCCGCTGGATTCCCCTCGGATTCTTCGACCTGCAGCCCTCCGAGGCGCTGAAGGTAGCCACGGTGCTCTTCCTGGCCCGCCAGCTGGGCAGCCGCCAGAGCCGCATCGACAAGATACGGATTGTACCCTCGCTCAAGTTCTGGACCTGGCGCCGCTCGCGCGAGCAGCGCCGCATCTGGCGCGAGGGTACGTGGCCCATCCTGATGCCGGTGGCCGTCTCGGCGCTGGTCATCTTCCCGGCCCACACCTCGTCGGCCGTGCTGGTCTGCATGGCTTCGTGGGTGATGATGCTCATCGGGCGGGTCAACTTCCGCGAGCTGATGAAGCTGGTGTGGCTGGGCGTTGCGGCCGTGCTGCTGGTCTGGATGCTCAACCTGGGGCGCAGCGAGACGGCCGAGGGGCGCGTCGGCACGTGGCTCCACCTCTGGACCACGACGCAGACCGAGAAGCCCATCGAGCATCTGACCGACACCGAGCGCTCGATGATTGCCATCCACAACGGCGGACTGCTGGGCGAGGGGGCCGGGCAGAGCGCCATGCGCGTGGAGATGATTCACCCCGAGAGCGACTACGCCTACGCCTTCTTCGTCGAGGAGTACGGCATCGTGCTGGCCGTGGTGCTGCTGATGCTCTACCTGTGGATTTTCTTCCGCGCCATCGAGATTTTCCGCCGCTGCGGCACCGCCTTCCCGGGGCTCATGGTGCTGGGGCTGGCGCTGCTCATCACCTGCCAGGCGCTGCTGCACGTGATGGTGACCGTCAACCTGATTCCCGAGACGGGGCAGACGCTGCCGCTCATCTCGCGCGGCGGTTCGTCGGTGCTCTTCACTACCATCGCGCTGGGGATGATTCTGAGCGTCAGCCGCCAGAACGACGAGCAGTCGCACGACCGGCCCCGCGGCGAGACGATGTACGAAAAATAGCCCCCCGAAGGGAGGGGGCCGGGCGGAACCGGAGCGCAAAGCCGGAGACGGGGACGGACCGGAGACAGGGACCGGGCGGGCCGGGACCACTGTCGGAAGACCGGGCGAGACGGGATGAATGCCGAGGACCGGGGCAGCCGGAGCAAACCGGGGCCGTCCGCAACCAAAAAACGCAAGAGACAAAATGGAGGATATCAGACTCGACAAATATCTGTGGGCCGTGCGGGTCTTCAAGACCCGGAGCGATGCGGCCGATGCCATCCGCACCAACAAGGTGACGGTCAACGGCGCCTATGCCAAGCCTTCGCGCGAGGTGAAAATCGGCGACCTGATAGCCGTGCGCAAGCAGCAGGTGACCTATTCGTACAAGGTGCTCGACCTGGTGTCGAGCCGCCAGCCGGCGAAGAACGTGCCGCTCTACTGCCTCGATGTCACGCCGCAGGAGGAGCGCGACAAGCTCAACATCCCGCGCGAGACGGTCTTCGTCTTCCGCGAGCGCGGCACGGGACGCCCCACCAAGAAGGAGCGGCGCGAGCTGGACACGCTGATGGACGAAATCTACTACGACGACGAGGAGTAGCCCCGTCAGCGGGAAGCAGGGGAAGGCCCGCTGCGAAAACATACTGGCCCTTCAGCCGCCGGGAATGCCGGCCCTCTTGCCGGAACATACTGGAAAAGGCTCCGACGCCGGAGATATATTGGAAAAAACCTCTGCCGCACAATTGCGGCAGAGGTTTTTTCATTCGGGCAGCCAACCCCGGTCGGGGCGGCACGGGGCGCACCGATTAACGTCGGTTAGCACCGGTTAGCGCCGGAGCAGGCCGAGCGTACGGGCGCCCACCGAGGAGCCCTCGGCTGCCGGCGTACGGAGCACCACCTTGCAGAGCTTCGTCGTCGCCTTGAACTCGGTGTCGCTCAGTCCGTAGGCAAAGGCGATGTACTCCGTGTCGGGGTCGAGCGGCATGTAGCGCGTCATGGTGAAGCTCTCGTTCAGGAGCATCATCGAGTAGTAGTCGCCGTAGTCGTTCCAGAGCTTCTCCATATCCTTGGCCAGAATCTCCTCGTCGCTCAGGCCGGCGAAGTCGGCCAGCTTGGTCAGCTCGCACCGGTAGGGAACCGCCTCGGAGGTGGGGATGAACTTGATTTGCGCATTCTCGATGCCCCACGACACCACCTCGATGCGAATCGGGTCGTCGCCGCCGGCGGCATCCTTCAGCATGAAGGGCTCGGTGGTGAACAGACGGGTCGTCGCCGCGGCGCGCAGACCGTGCTGGCCCACACCGAAGGCGAAGCCCACGTACTCGGTATTGGCCGCGAACTCGGCATAGGAGAAGGTGTAGTTTCCCTTGTGGCACTGCTCGGCCACCACCGTAGCGTAGTCCGAGCTGGAGATGTACTCGTTCAGGTCGTCGAGGCAGAGGTTGATGATGCCCTCCTCGCCCAGCGCGTCGAGGTTTTCACGCAGCACGAAGAAGCAGTAGTAGTATTCGTCGGCGGTCGAGGGGGTCACCTGCAGCCGGGCGCTCACGTCGGTCAGGTCGACCACTTCGAGCCCAAGAGTCATCGACGAGGGCTGCACCGTAGGTTCGGGCTTGGTGCGGAACGAGGCGCTGACCAACTCGGAGGTCGCCTTGCCCGAGTAGTCGAGGCCGAAGACATACTCGACATACTCCGTATCGCCCGCCAGCTCCTCGGCCGTCACGAAGCTCTGCGTGCCGGTGAAGAGGAGCCCCATCGAGCGGCAGAACTCCTCGAAGCTCATGGCGTTGAGCTCGGCGGCGCCGGTAATCTGGGCTATCTGGGCGTCGATGAGCTCCTTCTCCGAGGGGAAGGCGTCGAACTCGGCGCGCGGCAGGACGTTGCAGAAGTAGGTCATCGAGGGGTCGGCCGGCGTGACGGTCACCTCGGCACTGTAGAAGGTCACCTCACCGAGCGTGATGGCGAAGGGCGGCTGGGGCGTTTCTCCTGTTGTGGCGCTCGTCGAGGACCACTCGGAGTCACTCCAGCGCGTGAGGTCGCCCGAGACGGCCTTCACCCGGAAGGCGTACTGCGTCGAGGGGGTCAGCCCTTCGAAGCGGACCGAGGTCTCGTTCGTGTAGACCTCCTCGCCCTCGTTGAAGCGGTAGGCATAGCATTTGGCCTCGGAGACGGCCTCCCACGTGAAGGTGAGCGAGACGTCGTCGCCCGTCGAAGCGAGCGATGCGGGGGCGGGAAGCTGTGAGACGGGTTCCGGCGAGTCGGAGTCATTGCCGCACGACACGAGGAGGGGGAGCAGTGCTGTCAGCACGCAAAACAGACGGAATTTTTTCATAAGGTATCATTTAGTTAAGGGTGTGTTTTGAGGATGGGTTTTTCCTGTTTTTTAGGGATGGGTTTTATAAAGATAGAGATTGTTTTGAAAAAAGCAAGCGTTTCGGCCGCTCTCCCCCACACTTTTAGCGCGCACCCTGCCCGACCCCGCTCCGAACGGCGCCCGGGCAACTGCGGCCACTCATACAAAAAAGAGCGGTGCCTCCCGCCCCACCGCACGCAAAAAAGGTGCGCCGCCCCACGCAAAGGGAGCAGCGACCCCTACACCCGCACGTTTCGTCGGGCGCCCTCACCGCGCAAAAAAAGGAGCGGCGACCCTCCACGGGTCACCGCTCCCTCGTTCGGGCGCTCCGCCGCACCGGGCAGAGCCTCACTTCTTGTTGTAGGCGTTCATCGTCAGCGAGACGCCGACCGAGACGAACGACACAATCGCCTCGCCGAAGAGCTTCAGCCGCTCGGGCAGCGCCGCACGCTCCTCGGCCGTCCATTCGCCCAGCACGTAGTCGACCTGGTGGCCGCGCGGGAAGTCGCCCCCCACGCCGAAGCGCATGCGGGCATACTCCTCCGTACCGAGCAGCTCGGCGATGTTCTTCAGCCCGTTGTGGCCGCCGGCACTCCCCTTGGGACGCATGCGCAGCGTACCGAAGGGCAGCGCGATGTCGTCCGAGACAACCAGCAGGTTCTCGAGCGGAATCTTCTCGGCCTCGAGCCAGTAGCGCACCGCCTTGCCCGAGAGGTTCATGTAGGTCGAGGGCTTGAGCAGCAGCACCGTCCGCCCGCGCACCTTCATCTCGGCCACGGCGCCGTAACGGGCCGTCGTAAAAACAGCGTTGGACGCCTCTGCGAGCGCGTCCAACACTTTGAAACCGATGTTGTGGCGGGTTTCGGCGTACTCGGCGCCGATGTTCCCCAGCCCAACAATGAGGTATTTCATACTCCGTCAGGATTAGGCCTGAGCAGCGGCACCGCGCGATGCACGCGTTACGCGTACGGCGCAGACAGCCGTCGTAGCCGGCGTCACGAACTTGAGGTTCTCGAACTTGAGGTCGCCGACGAAAATCGTCTTGCCGACACCCAGGTTCGTAACATCCACCACGATTTCGTCGGGCAGGTTCTCAACCAGGGCGCTCACGGTGAGCTTGCGGGCCGAGAGAACCAGCTTACCGCCGACCTTCACTCCCTCGGCGTTACCCGACAGGCGGACGGGAATGGCAATCGATACGGGCTTGCCGTCGGCGATGCGGAAGAAGTCCAGGTGGAGAATCTCCTCGCGTACGGGGTGGAACTGAGCCTCACGCAGTACAGCGAGCTCCTTCTTGCCGTCGAAGTCGAACTCGACGATGTAGGAGTTGGGGGTGTAAATCAGGGGCTTTACCTCGCGGGGGTCAACCGAGAAGGTGACCGTCTCGCCGTTGCCGCACAGCACGCAGGGGACCATGCCCTCGCGACGGATTGCCTTGGCAGCCTTCTTGCCGTACTCTTCACGCTTTACGGCCTTGATGGAAATGGTTTTCATAGCTAAAATTTTGAATGTTAAAGTGTTACCTTGGGCGGTTCTCAGTGCGGCGACGCGGCGTCGCACCCCACTACCGCTTGCATTGGGCCACAAAGATACGAAAAATCCGGGAAATCAACACTTTTCGGCACTATTTCTCGCCCCGCGGCCCGAAAAAGTGCGCGGCAGCGAAGTGGGCGCAGGGGCGGAACGCGACCGCGATGCGGGCAGGAGGGGCAGGCGGACGGGCGACGGGACAGCGACGGGCGGGCACACGAGCCGGGCAGGACGCACGAGCCGGCGGGGCACACGAGCCGGCGGGCACACGACGGAGGGCGGCGGACCGGACGGAGGGGTGGATGGGTGGACCGGCAGCCAGGTTCAGCAGCCGGTTCAGCGGCCGGTTCAGCAGCCGGCTCAGCGCCCAACATGCTGCTCGAGCCACTCGCGCAGGGCGTCGCCCCGTAAATCGACCGCCACGACCCGGCGCTCACCATCCAGCAGCAGGTTGTGCGGGATGGTCCGGATGTCGAACCGGCGGAACAGAGAGTGGTAGTTCGCATTGTCCTTGCGCAGAATGACATGGGTCAGCGCCTCTCCGCTCCCGTCCGCCTCAATAGCCTGTTTCCAGCGGTTCAGGTTCTCGTCAATGGAGACCGCATAGACCGAGAGCTCCTCCCCGTAATCCCGGACGGCGGCCAGCAGCGACGGCACCTCCTCACGGCACGGCCCGCACCACGACGCCCAGAAGTCGAGTAGCACATAAGGCGTCGTTAGGCTGCTCCACGCAACCGCATTGCCGTTTCGGTCGGGCAATGAAAAATCCGCCACCAAATCCCCCGGCCCATAAACCGCCGTTTTTGCCGATGCGACTGCCGACCCTTCTTGTGATTCGGCCGGATACGGGGGCAAATCACCAAGCAGCACCGCCCGACGATTCAGCACGGCTTTGGTGGGAAGCGACATCTCGCGGATTGAATCTCCCGTAAGGGCCGACACGCCGGTCAGCATGGAACGATTCACATCATCCGGCCAGCGACGAAGGAGCTCCTCCTTGATTTTGGCAAGCGAATCGGCCGGCAGGTCGAACAGCATGAAACAGGCGGAAAAGGCATTGAGAAAACTCTTCGTTCCGGAAAGCAGTTCGACGGAGAGCGAACGCCTGTCGGCCGAAACCTTTTCCAACTCCTGACGAAGCTCTTCGGCACGATGACTCCCTGCTTTCTCGGCCATCAGCGCCATATTCAATGCGCGTTGTTTCTGCATGCCTGCGCGGATTTCTTCCATATAGACGGCAATCTCCGCCGAGGCCTCGGAGCCCTCAACCGGAGGATAAAGCGTCTGCAAATCCGGATTGAATATGAAAGAGGCTCGTTCTCCACGGGCGAAACGGAACTGTCGGAAACTTGTCGGGCAATCCGCGATGATTACCTCACACAACATTTCGTCGTAAGGCATCTTCGTGCGGAACGTTGCATGGTTGTCCGCAATCCGTACGGAATCCAGCCAGACGGCACAATTCGTATCGTAATAACCCAACAAATAGGCCTGATGCCCGTTAAAGTCATACCCGTCCGCAACGGTCATGTCGAGCGTGAAATCCGGATGTGCACACGCCGAAAACAGCAGTGCAAAAAACAAAAATGAGAACTTCTTCATGATTCCATTCTTTTTGATAAAGAATGGAGTACGGCCGGGTTCAGCCGTACCCACTCTAAGCGATTAACGACATTGGATATTGGTCGCGACATCACCATAACGCGCCTCAATGAGTATCCCGGCTGTTATGATTTCTGTCATCACATGACCATCCGGGACTTCAACCGACACGGTCTCTTGCGATGTTTTCAGTACGGCCGTGCATACACGACCTCCTCTCACTGCATTCATCTGTTGCTTGGTCAATCGCTGAATTGCAAAATCTTTCATTGTTTTCATAGTTGTAGTTTTTTGTGGTTATAAAATTGCGTTTGTCCGGACCTTTACGTCTGGACAGGTGCCCGGAACTGCCATACCGGGGCTATCTTCCCGCTTAAAGGCCTTTCCGTATATCCTGCCCTTCAGGAGCTGTTTCTCCCGTCCCAATTGTCCGGGGGGGGGCAGAAAACATGGGCCTGCAGCAACGTTGGGCTGCGAGCCATCACCGAGTGGGCTGACGAGGAAAATGTATGACAAATTTTTCCCGGCTCTCACCTCTTTAGCTCCTTTTCGAGCCACTCGCGCAGGGCGTCGCCCCGCAAATCGACCGCAACGACCCGGCGCTCCCCATCCAGCAGCAGGTTGTGCGGGATGGTCCGGATGTCGAAGCGGGCGACCAGCTCCGCGAACGAGGCGTCGCTGCGGTCGAGGCGGAGGTTGAGCAGCGGCGAAAGCCCCTCCTGCTCCACGGCGCTCCTCCAGGCGGCGGCATCCTCGTCGACCGAGACGGCGCAGACGGAGAGCACCCCGTCGAAACGGCTCGCCGCATCGAGCAGGACGGGGAGCTCCCTGCGGCAGGGGGCGCACCACGACGCCCAGAAGTCGAGCAGCACATACTCCTCCGCAGCCTCCAGCGGGTTCCGCCGCACCCCCTCCCCGTCGGGAAGCGAGAAGGCCTCGACCCGCTCTCCGACGGCGTAGGGCGGCAGGGAGCAGGCCTCCGTTCCGGGCTCCGGCTCCGGTGCGCTCCCGGGTGCCGTCTCCTCCCCAGGCTCCGCCCCCTCGGGATAGGGTTCCGGGAGGCCCGAAAGCCGCGCACGGAGGTTCTCCATCCGCATGCTCTCGCGGGTCGGCGGCTCGGGCGCCGCCTGCTCATCGAGCGAGTTGAGGCAGGGGCTCCCGGGGAAGCGTGCACGAAGCTGCCGGACCAGGGCGCGGAGGCTGTCCTCGGTCATGTTCGGGGAGGTATCGGCATACCACATCGTCGCAACGATGGCCAGCAGCGCGCTCCGGTCGTTGAAAATCGCCGAGCGGGCCAGGGAGTCGAGCTCCGCCTCGCGGGCCGCAAGCCGTGCCTCGAGCTCCTGCCGGCGCCAGGCATCGAGCCCCGGAGCGGCCGCCTCGCTGCGCAGCTGCTCCAGCGCCCCGTATCCGATTTCCCGATAGCGGCGGCTGATTTCGGTCATGCGCTCCGTGGCGAACGAGCCGCGGCAGGCGGGGAAGAAGGAGCGTGCGGCAGTGTCGATGCGCAGCGAGACCCGCTCCCCGCGGGCTGCAAGCAGGATGTAGCTCCCCTGCCCCGGGATGAGCAGTTCGACCAGATTCTCAGGGTCGGGAAGCGGACCCGAGAGCTGCGCCGCACGATGGACCAGCCGCGCGGAGTCGACCAGCGTGAGCTGGTTGCCCATGCGTGCAAAGAGGTAGACCGCGCAGTTGTCGCACCCGGTCTCGGGGGCCGTTTCGACCTCGAGCCGGAAGCGGTTGCCGCCGCATGAGCACAGGCCAAGCAGGAGGGCAGCCGCCACAAGAAGGGAGAGACAGTTTTTCATGATTGGTTTTTCTATTCGGGAAGGAACATTTTTCAAAATGAGGGGCCGGGCCGATGGGACGGAGGGCCGGCGCCGCGCATCCCGACGGTACGATTGCAAGATACTACTATTTTTTTAGAAGACAAAGAAATACGCCCCTTGAGCCAACCTTTGCGGCATTCCGGAACAAAATACGCCCGACCGGGCGGAAGCTCCGGCGGGCGGACGGGAGAGGGAGTGGCGGAAAGACGTGACGGGCGGACGAGGGGGCGCAGCAAGAAGGCAGAGCGCTCCGGAGGGCAGGCGGAAGGAGGACGAACGGGAGACGGGTCGCGGCGGAAAGGACGCAGCGGAGAGGACGTGGCAAAGGGAGCGGCAGAGGAAGTGGCGGACAAGACGCAACAAAGGAGAGGCCCGGCGGATTACGGACCGGGCGGAGCATAACAACAAGACGCGGAGGAAGGGTGAGACGAACCGGTGCCTCGACCCGCTACGACCGTTCGGGCTCCTTGACGGAAGCGGAAGCGGCTGACACGGCGGCAGTTCCGACCAGTGAGATAGATGCGGGGCAAAGCGAGAACCGGCGCCCTGACCCGCTACGACCGTTCGGGCCCCTCAACGGGAGCGGAAGCGGCTGGCGCTAAGGTGGCTTTTTTGCGGGTCCCGGCGGTGGCTGTCTTGCCGGCTCCGGAGGATGCTTTGCGGGCTCCGGCGGAAGAGGTCTTGCCGGCCCGGGAGGCAGAGGTTCCTGCGGTGGTTGTCTTGCCGGCCCGGGAGGCCTTTGTTCCGGCCTTGGCGGCGCTCTTCGTGTCGCTCCCGTCGGCTGTTCCGGCCGGTGCGGAGGCCGCCTCGCGGGCCTCGGCGCGGCGGTCGGCGGCGTACTTGCGGCACCAGGGGGCGATGCCGCACTCGCCGCAGCGGGGCGAGCGGGCCATGCAGACGTAGCGTCCGTGGAGAATCAGCCAGTGGTGGGCAATGGGCAGCAGGTGCGAGGGGATGTTCCGCTCGAGCGTCCGCTCGGTCTGCAGCGGCGTCTTCGAGCCGGTCGTCAGCCCGATGCGCTCCGAGACGCGGAAGACATGCGTGTCGACCGGCATCACCTCGCGCTGCCACAGCACCGCACCCAGCACGTTGGCCGTCTTGCGCCCCACGCCCGGAAGCCGCTGCATCGCCTCGAGGTCGGTGGGCACCTCGCCGCCGAACTCCGCACAGAGCATGCGGGCCATGCCGGCGAGGTTCTTCGCCTTGTTGTTGGGGTAGGAGATGCTCCGGATGTAGGGGAAAATCTCCTCGGGGGTGGCGGCGGCCATCGCCTCGGGGGTGGGGAAGGCGGCGAAGAGGGCCGGCGTGGTCATGTTGACCCGCTTGTCGGTGCACTGCGCCGAGAGAATCACCGCAACGAGCAGTTGGAAGGGGTTTTCATAGTGGAGTTCGCTCTCGGCCACGGGCATGTGTTCCGAGAACCAGGCGATTACGCCGTCGTAACGTTGGCGGAGGGTCATGGTCGTTTTTTTTAGGACATCAAGGTCGAAGCGCGCAGGGAGGTCGGGGGTCATCCCCGCGAATCCGCTCCCTTGCGCCGGAAGAGTATTTTTTTGAGCAGCAGCCCGTAGCCCGCGGGGTGGAGGGCCAGCCGCGGCGTGCGGCGCACGTCGCGCCACCAGCGGGCCAGATACTCGCTCACGGGGCCGTGGTAGGAGAGCACCCAGAGCGCCACGTCGCTGCGCCGGCAGAGCAGTCGGTAGCGGTGGCGCCCCGCGCCGTAGCGGGCATCGAACCAGAGGCTCGTATCCATGAGCGAGTCGCAGAAGGCGATGCGTTTGCGGTAGAGGCCGCTCTGGCTGACGCTTTGGGGCAGCATGCGGTGGACGGCCGTCTCGGCATCGAGCCACGCGATGCGCGACTCGGCGGCGAACCAGAGCCACATCGGGGCGTCGTCGGTGAGCCATTCGGGGTGCTCCTCGGGGCGCACCTCGGCGTAGTAGCGCAGGATGAGATCGCGCCGGGCGACGGCCGTGCAGTTCTCGACCGTGTTGTTGAAGAGCAGGCGGTCGAAGTCGGTGAGCATCACCTCGGGGTAGTGGAGTTCGCGGCCCGTCCCCTCGAAGAGGCGCAGCGAGCGCGTGTAGCAGAGGCCCAGCGAGGGGTCGGCCTCGAGCATCGCCACCTGCCGTTCGAGCTTCTCGGGGTCGCACCACCAGTCGTCGCCGTCGCAGATGGCGACGTAGCGGCCGCGGCACGCCTCGATGGTGCGGCGGTAGTTGGCCCGCATGCCGACGTTGTGCTCCGACGTTACCAGACGGATGCGGTCGGGGTAGCGCGCGGCGTAGGAGCGGCAGATGTCGGGCGTGGAGTCGCTGCTGCAGTCCTCGCCCAGGAGCAGCTCGACGGCAAACGAGGTGCGCTGCGCCAGGACGCTCTCGATGGCCCGGGCGATGTAGGGGGCGTGGTTGTAGGTGGTCATGCAGACCGAAACAAGCGGAGTATTCATCTTTCGGAACAGGTTGCACACATTTTTCAGGGGCCGGAACCGGGGCCGGGTCACGGGTCGGGGCCGGACGGCGGCGGGACCGCAGCGCGGGGCAGAACCGGAGCGCGGGACCGGGGCGCAGTGCGGAGCCGGCGGGCCGGGTTGGCACCTTCACCGGCGCGGGGGCAGAGCCGCCGGCCGGAGGCCTCAGCCTAGAAGCATCTGTCTCAGAGCCGCTTGAGCTTGGCGAAGCGGAGCAGCAGCGTGCGCCGCCCTTCGGTCTCGAAGTCGACCACCAGCCGCGGGTCGGCCCCCGAGGTGTCGACCTCGCGGACCACGCCGCGGCCGAACTTGGCATGCTCGACCCGCTCCCCCACCGCATAGCCGCACGCCGGGGCGGCACCTCCGGCTGCCGGGGCGGCCGCTGCGGGGCTCTGTCCGGCGCCCGCTGCCGGGCTCTGGCCTCCGCCGGCAGGACGCACCCCCAGGCGGCGCATCCCCTCGGTCGAGGGGCGCGGCTGGAGGGGACGCACCAGTTCGGGGTCGGGGCTGCCCGAGGGACGGGCCGGCTGGGCGCGCTGGAACTGGCGTGCGGGGCCGCCCGCGAAGGAGCCGCCCGAGGCGCTGCCCGCACCCGGGCCGTGTCCGCCGCCATAGCCTCCGCGCGAAGCGGAGTAACCGCCTCCGGAGCCCGAGCCGTAGCCGCCGCGGGAGGCCGAACCGCCCGCCGAACCGGAGCCTGGACCGTAGCCGCCGCGGGAGCCCGCCGCCGGGCCTCCGCCCGAGCGCTGCTGGAAGCGGTAGTCGAAGCGGCGACGCAGCTCGTCGATGGCCGTCGGGGCCCCCTCGCCCTCCGGACGCCGCTCGCGCGAGCGCCCCAGGTCGACGTCGCTCTCGACGTAGCGGGGATCGATTTCGCGCAGGAAGCAGCTCGGACGCGAGAACTCCATGCTGCCCCAGCGGAAGCGCATCTCGGCGTAGGAGATGGTGGCGGCCACCTTGGCCCGCGTGAGGGCCACGTAGAAGAGCCGCCGCTCCTCCTCGAGCCCCTCGGCCGACTCGGCCGCACGCTGCGAGGGGAAGAGGTTCTCCTCCATGCCCACGATGTAGACATACTTGTATTCGAGCCCCTTGGCCGAGTGGACCGTCATGAGGGTCACCTTGTTGCTGTTCTCGGGGTCGTCGCGGTCCATGTCCGACATGAGCATCATGTTCTGGAGCCACTCTTCGACGGTGGCCTCCGCATCGGGCTGCCGCTCGCCGTTGCGGATTTCGGCGTCGCACCGCTCCTTGAACTCCTGCATCGAGTTGAGCAGCTCCTCGATATTGCCCAGCGCCGAGGCCGCCTCGGGCGAGTTGTCGGCCCGGTAGAGGGCGATGATGCCCGAGCGCGTGGCCACCTCCATGCCGAAGTCGTAGAGCCCTCGGTCCGACCGCGCAAGCGAGAGCGAGCGGATGAGCTCGACGAAGTCGCGCACCTTGCGCACGACGCTCCGCGTCACGGCGTCGGCGGCCGGCTCGGCCACCAGCGCGTCGACCGCCTCCCACATCGAGAGGCCCCGCGCCGAGGCCAGCTCGGCGATGCGCTGCACGGTCGCGTCGCCGATGCCGCGCGCCGGGTAGTTGACGATGCGGCGGAAGGCCTCGTCGTCGTGGGGGTTGATGACCAGACGGATGTAGGCCATCAGGTCCTTCACCTCCTTGTGGTCGTAGAACGACGAGCCCTTGTAGATGCGGTAGGGGATGCCCCGCCGCCGGAGGTTGTCCTCCAGCACGGCCGACTGGCTGTTGGTGCGGTAGAGAATCACCGCGTCGGACCACTCGTCCCCCGTGCGGCGGATGCGGTCGCGCAGCTCGCTCACCACCAGCTCGGCCTCCTCGCGGTCGGTGTAGGCCTTCAGGATGCGGATTTTCTCCCCTTCGTCGCCCGCCGAGAAGCAGTGCTTCTCCATGCGGCGCGCGTTGTGGACGATGACCGAGTTGGCGGCGTCGACGATGGTGCGCGTCGAGCGGTAGTTCTGCTCGAGCTTGAAGACCTGCGCATCGGGGTAGTCGTTGCGGAACGAGAGGATGTTCTCGATTTTCGCGCCGCGGAACGAGTAGATGGACTGCGCGTCGTCGCCCACGACGCAAACCTTCGAGTGGCGCTGCGAGAGGCGGCGGATGATGACATACTGCGCGTAGTTGGTGTCCTGGTACTCGTCGACCAGAATGTACTGGAAGAGCTCCTGGTAGCGCGCCAGCACGTCGGGGCAGTCGCGCAGCAGGATGTTGGTCTGCAGCAGCAGGTCGTCGAAGTCCATCGCGCCGTTGTGCTTGCAGCGCTGGCAGTAGAGGTTGTAGAGGTTGCCGAATTCGGGCATCTGCGCCTGGCGGTCCTCGGCGGCGTAGGCGGCGTTGGCCAGGTAGGCCCCCGGGGTGATGAGCTTGTTCTTGGCCAGCGAGATGCGCGAGGCCACCGTGGCGGGCTTGTAGCGGTCGTCGGCGAGGTTCAGCTCGCGGACGAGGCTCTTGAGCAGGTTGCGGCTGTCGGACGAGTCGTAGATGGTGAACGACTCGGTGAAGCCGATGCGCTCGGCGTTTTCACGCAGGATGCGCGAGAAGACCGAGTGGAAGGTCCCCATGCGGATGTAGCGCGAGCGCTCGCCCGGCACCATCTGCGCGATGCGGTCGCGCATCTGCTCGGCGGCCTTGTTGGTGAAGGTGAGCGCCAGGATGTTCCACGGTTTGACCCCCTGTTCTATCATGTAGGCGATGCGCGAGGTGAGCACGCGCGTCTTGCCCGAGCCCGCTCCGGCGATGATGAGCGAGGGGGTGTCGTAGTTGACCACGGCGGCATATTGGGCGGGGTTGAGCCCCTTGAGTATGGGTGACTGCTGGGATTCCATCGTTTCGTTTCGTTCGGAAGGCAAAGGTACGAACAAATCGCCATCCGGCGGGCAGTTTACCCCAAGATTTTTCTCCGCGCGGGGCATCGCCGCCTTCGGCCGCCGGTGCGCTTTGCGCTTTTTTTCGTAAATTTGCAATAATTTTGCAGGGTGGTCGTTACCTAACTGAACAAAACCCGGGAAATTTACTTCACATATATAATACCCAATGAGCGAAGTCATCAACATCAAGGAACTCAACGAGCGCATCGAACGCGAATCGGTCTTCGTCGATACGCTCCGCAACGAAATGGGCAAGGTCATCGTGGGTCAGAGCCATCTGGTCGACACGCTGCTCATCGGCCTGCTCTCCAACGGCCACATCCTGCTCGAAGGTGTGCCGGGACTGGCCAAGACGCTGGCCATCACCACGCTGGCCACGGCCGTCGACGCCCAGTTCTCCCGCATCCAGTTCACCCCCGACCTGCTGCCTGCCGACCTCATCGGTACGCTCATCTATTCGCAGAAGAGCGAGGAGTTCATCGTCAAGAAGGGCCCCGTCTTCGCCAACTTCGTGCTGGCCGACGAGATTAACCGTTCGCCGGCCAAGGTGCAGTCGGCGCTGCTCGAGGCGATGCAGGAGCGTCAGGTGACCATCGGCGAGGAGACCTATCCCCTGCCGCAGCCCTTTCTGGTGCTCGCCACGCAGAACCCCCTGGAGCAGGAGGGCACCTATCCGCTGCCCGAGGCCCAGGTCGACCGTTTCATGCTCAAGGTCCGCATCTCCTACCCCAAGAAGCAGGAGGAGCGCGACATCGTCCGCATGAACCTCTCGGGCGCCGGCATGCCCACGGTCAACAAGGTCATCTCGCCCGAGGACATCGTCAAGGCCCGCAAGGTGGTCGAGGATGTCTATATGGACGAGAAAATCGAGAAGTACATCGTCGACATCATCTTCGCCACGCGCGAGCCGGCCGAGTACAACCTCCCGAAGCTCCAGAACCTGATTGCCTACGGCGGTTCGCCCCGTGCCTCCATCTCGCTGGCCAAGGCCGCACGCGCCTACGCCTTCATCCGCCGCCGCGGATATGTGATTCCCGAGGACGTGCGCGCCGTATGCCACGACGTGCTGCGCCACCGCATCGGACTCACCTACGAAGCCGAGGCCGAGAACATCACCTCGGAGGAGCTCATCACCGACATCCTGAACAACGTCATCGTACCCTAAGCCGACCCGAAGATGGAGCAGAGCGAGAACGATATCCTCAGGCGCGTCCGCAAAATCGAAATCAAGACCCGCGGCCTTTCCAACGAGATTTTCGCCGGAAAGTACCACACGGCCTTCCGCGGACGCGGCATGTCGTTTTCCGAGGTGAGGGAGTACCGCGCCGGCGACGACGTGCGCGACATCGACTGGAACGTCACGGCACGCTCGTCGAAGCCCTACATCAAGGTCTACGAGGAGGAGCGCGAACTGACGATGATGCTCATCGTCGACGTCTCGGCCTCGCGGATGTTCGGCTCGACCGACCGGCTCAAGAAGAACGTCATCACGGAGATTGCCGCCGTGCTGGCCTTCTCGGCCGCCCAGAACAACGACAAGGTGGGCTGCATCTTCTTCTCGGACCGCATCGAGAAGTTCATCCCCCCGAAGAAGGGGCGCAGCCACATCCTCATGATTATCCGCGAGCTGGTGGGCTTCCGCCCCCAGCACACGGGCACGAAGCTCTCCGAGCCGCTGCGCTTCCTGACCAACGTCAGCAAGAAGCACTGCACGACCTTCATCCTCTCGGACTTCCTCGACACCTCGTCCGACGGCGAGGCGCTCGACGACGCGCTCAAGATTGCCGGCGGGAAGCACGACCTGGTGGGCATCCGCGTCTACGACCCCCGCGAGGCGGAGCTCCCCGACGTGGGCATCATCGAGCTGCGCGACGCCGAGAGCGGCCGCAAGGTATGGACCGACACCTCGTCGCGCGCCGTGCGCGACCACTACGCCGAGTCGTGGCGCCGCCGCAGCGAGCAAATCGAGACGATGCTCCGCCACAACCGCATCGACACGGCCACCGTGGCCACCGACGGCGACTACGTGGTCGAACTCATTAAACTCTTCAAGCAACGATGAAACGAATCGTCACGCTCCTGCTGCTCGCCGGCTCGCTCTCGGGAGCCGCGGCCCAGCAGCGCCCCGCCGTCACGGTCCGTCTGGAGCCCGACAGCGTCTTCATAGGCGACCGCTTCGACTACGTCATCGAGGTGGAGAAGGACCTGGTGCAGGTGGTCGAGTTCCCCGAGTTCCGCAGTCCGGGCGGGGGGCTCGAACTGGTCGCCTCGCTGCCCGTCGACACGCTCGAACGCGAGGGGCGGCGCATGAAGCTCCGCAAGCGCTACCGCATGGCCGCCTTCGAGGAGGGCCGCTTCAACCTCGGCACGGGACAGGTGCTCTATGCCGACAAGAACATCATCGACACGCTCCATACGGCCGACTCGCTGCTGCTGCGCGTCGGGACCTTCCAGATTGACTCCACCTCGCAGTCCATCTACGACCTCAAGGGGCAGAAGAACCTGCCCTTCCGCTTCGCCGAAATCCGCAGCTACGTGCTCTGGGGCCTCGCCCTGCTGGCCGTGCTGCTCGTGGGTCTCTACGGCGTGGTGCGCTACCTGCGCCAGCGGGGCCGGGGACTGGGGTCGCTCTTCCGCCCGGCGCCTCCGCTGCCGCCCCACGTCGAGGCCATCAAGGCGCTCGAGACGCTCCACAACCAGAAGCTGTGGCAGAACAGCCGCTACAAGGCCTACTACTCAGGGCTGAGCGACATCCTGCGCCACTACATCGTCCGCCGCTGGAACATCGGCGCGCTGGAGATGACCTCGGACGAAATCATCGAGGCGATGCGCGGCGTGGAGCTCCCCGACAAGGCCCGCAGGGACCTCAGCTCCCTGCTGCGCGACGCCGACCTGGTGAAGTTCGCCAAGGCGGAGCCCGACTCCGAGCAGAACGAAAACGACTATCTGAAGAGCTACTACTTCGTCGAGGAGACCAAACCCGTGGTCGAAACCACCGACGGAGAGAAGCCCGACTCAGAGCTCAAAAAGGAGGATTAGCATGCAGCGATACGTGATATTACTGGCGGCGCTCCTTGCCGCGGTCAGCGCCCTGGGGCAGCAGATGCCCGAGCGGCGCGAGGTGCGCAAGGGCAACCGCCTCTACAACAAGGGCGAGTATCAGCAGAGCATCGAGCGCTACGGCCGGGCCCTGATGCTCGACCCCGCATCGTTCGAGGCCACCTACAACCTGGGCAACGCCCTGAGCAAAGCCGAGATGTACGACAAGGCCGAGCAGATGCAGAACCGCGCGGCGGCCGACACGCTGCGCAGCGACACCGAGCGGGCCGAGGCCTACTACAATCTGGGCAACACGCAGTTCCGCCAGAAGAAGTACCGGGAGGCGCTCGAGAGCTACAAGCGCTCGCTGCTGCTCAACCCCGACGACCGGGAGGCGAAGTACAACTACGCCTACACGAAGCATCTGCTCGACGACGAGCAGAAGAACGGCGGTGGCGGCGGCGACCAGAACCAGCAGAACAAGGACCAGCAGAACCAGCAGGGCCAGAACAACCAGAACCAAAACCAGCAGGGTCAGGACCAGAACAAGGACCAGAACAAAGACCAGCAGGACCAGAATAAGGACCAGCAGGACCAGAACAAGGACCAGCAGGACCAAAATCAGGACCAGCAGGGTCAGGGTCAGGGTCAGCCCGACGGCAAGGATGGCGAGCAGGGCGAAGGCGAAGGCCAGCCCCGCCCCGAGGACATCTCGCCGCAGGAGCAGGAGCAGATGCTCGACGCCATCCAGGCGCAGGAGGACCGCACGCAGGAGAAGCTCAAGGAGAAGCGCCGGGCGATGGTGGTCCGCAGCGGCAAGAACTGGTAAGGAGGGCGCCCGTGCGGAGCTCCGCGCCGAGCTCCGCCCCCCCGTCCCCGGAAACGAACTTAAAGAGAAAGACATGCACTTCGCAACTCCCCATTTGCTGTGGCTGCTCGTGCTGCTCGTCCCCATGGCGGCCTACTACGTCTGGCGGACGCTGCAGGGCGGTGCCGCCATCCAGATTTCGACGGTCGAGGGGGTGCTCCGCGCCCCCCGCACGTGGCGCTACTACCTGCGCCACCTCCCCTTCGTGCTGCGCGCCGCCGCCTTCGCACTCTGCGTCGTGGCCCTCGCCCGGCCGCAGGATGTCGAACGCAGCGCCCACAGCTCGACCGAAGGAATTGACATCATGCTCGCCATCGACGTCTCGGGCTCGATGCTCGCACGCGACTTCAAGCCCGACCGCATCACCGCCGCCAAGGAGGTGGCCGGCTCCTTCATCGCCGACCGCTACGGTGACCGCATCGGTCTGGTGGCCTTCGCCGGCGAGGCCTTCACGCAGAGCCCCCTGACCACCGACCAGAGCACCCTCCAGACCCTGCTGTCGCGCATCCGCAGCGGCATCATCGAGGACGGCACGGCCATCGGCAACGGTCTGGCCACGGCCATCAACCGCCTGCGCGAGAGCCAGGCCAAGTCGAAGGTCATCATCCTGCTGACGGACGGTGTGAACAACCGCGGCGAAATTGCCCCCCTGACGGCGGCCGAAATCGCCCGGGCGCAGGGCATCCGCGTCTACACCATCGGCGTCGGAACGCGCGGCATGGCCCCCTACCCCGCCGTCGACATGTTCGGCAACATGACCTTCGTGCAGCAGAAGGTCGAAATCGACGAGAAGATGCTCGAGCAGATTGCCTCGCTCACCGGCGGCCGCTACTTCCGCGCCACCGACAACACGAAGCTCAAGGCCATCTACGACGAAATCAACCAGCTCGAGAAGAGCCGCGTCGAGGTCTCGGAGCACGTCACCTACCACGAACTCTTCGTGCCGTGGGTCGTGGCGGCCATCCTGCTGCTCGTGGCCGAGTTCCTGCTCCGCGCCTTTGCGCTGCGGCGCCTGCCTTAGGGCGCCACGGCCCGCCGCCTCCGAGGACTCCCGGCGGAGGCGTGCGGCAACCCCAGGGAGAGGATGCCCCCGCGTCGGGAGCGCCCCGCCGGGCGCCCGAATCGACCGACCGGCGGCGCGGCGGCATCCGCACGTGACACCCGGCCCGGTCGGCCCCACCATTCCGCTATGTTCCGCTTTGCCAATCCGCAATACCTCTGGCTGCTCTGGCTGCTGCCGCTGCTCGCGGCGCTCTTCTGGGCGGCCGCCCGCAACCGCCGCAAACGGCTCGAACGCTTCGGACACCTCGACGTGCTGCGCGAGCTGATGCCCGACGTCTCGACCGGGCGCGTGAAGCTGAAGTTCATCCTCTTCTGCACGGCGCTCGCGCTGCTCATCCTCGCCGCCGCACGCCCGCAGCTGGGCTCGAAGCTCCGCGAGGAGAAGAGCCAGGGCGTCGAGATGATGCTCGTGGTCGACGTTTCGAACTCGATGCTGGCCGAGGACTTCGAACCCAACCGCCTCGAGCGGACCAAGTATGCCATCAACAAGCTCTTCGACGGGCTGCAGCAGGACCGCGTGGGGCTCATCGTCTTCGCCGGCGAGCCGAAGGTGCAGCTCCCCATCACCTCGGACTACCGCATGGCCAAGGCCTTTGCGCGGCGCATCGACACCTCGCTGGCCGACGTGCAGGGTACGGCCGTGGGCAAGGCCCTCGAGCAGGCGCTGCTCTCCTTCTCGGGCGAGACGGCCGAGAGCCACAGCCGCGTCATCATCCTCATTACCGACGGCGAGAACCATGAGGACGACGCGCTGGAGGTAGCCCGTCAGGCTGCCGAGGCGGGCATCCGCATCTATACGATTGGCATCGGCACCCCCGAGGGGGCCCCGATTCAAATCAACGGCGAGTTCATCAAGGACGAGAAGGGCGACATGGTGGTCTCGAAGCTCGACGAGAAGCTGCTGCAGCAGATTGCCGAAATCACGGGCGGCGCCTACGTCCGCTCGACAAAGCAGTCCATCGGGCTCGACGAGATTGTGCGGAGCATCAACGACATGGAGCAGACGGAGTTCTCGACCGTCCGCTTCGAGGAGTTCAACGAGCAGTATCCCTACCTGCTGGCCGTGGCGCTGGTGCTGCTGCTCGTCGAGTTCGTGCTGCTCGACCGGCGCAACCCGCTGCTGGCCCATCTGAACATCTTCCGCGAGAAGCGGGAGCAGTAGGCCGGGGGCGAAAGGCCGGGGCGGCAGACGGGAGCCGCAGACGGGAGCCGGCGGCCGCGGCGCGGCCGCGATGCGGGGGCGCGATGCGGGGGCGCTCGTAACGGGCCGCCCGGATTGCAGAAAAGGGCCGTGCAGGAAAGCCTCCGGACCGCAGAAAAGAGCCGCGCGGGAAAGCCTCCGGACCGCAGAAGAGGGCGCTTAACAGAGGCTCCGGCCGCAGACCGCCGCGGCACTCGCAAGGATACCCCGACGGCAGGCTCCGGCCGCAGACCGCCGCGGCACTCACAAAGATGCCCAACGGCAGGCTCCGGCGGCACGGAAAAAGGCCCTAAGCGCTCTGCCATCCGATTCAGTAACCCGGAAATCCCTCACCACCGAAAGACCGGAGCGATACGTCGTTCCGGTCTTCCGGGTTACTTTCGGTCTGCATTCGGTTGTAATTCAGCCCCGCGGACAGCGGCCTACAAGTGCGATGCCACGCCCTTCCACCCCACCCGTCGCACCCTCCACACCCCTCTTCTCTTTTCCACATCCGTCCACCCCTTTCAACGCCGGGCCGTTCGGCCCCGCCGCATTGCATCCGACCGGTCGCATTGCATTCCGCCCGCCTGCGCCGCAAAGCCGTAAACAAACCTCAACCCCGGTTTTTCCCGCTCGGCCCCACCGCATTGCACCCGACCCTCTGCATTGCATTCCGCCCTCCTGCGTCGCAAAGCCGCAAACAAACCTCAACCACGGTTCCCCCGTTCGGCCCCGCCGCATTGCATCCGCCCGGTCGCACCGCCCGCACCGGAGGACCTCCACCCCCCCTTCAGGGCTGCCGGCGCCCGACGCCTGTCGCCCCCCTGTCACCCCTCAACGCCTCCGCCTCTTCTCCCCTTGCCGCTCCCCTCGCCCCTTCGCGCGGCATCTTCGCTCCCTCGACGCGGCATCTTCCTCCCCGCCGCAGGGGAAGCACCCCGATTTTCGGTCGGAGGCGCGGTTTTTCGCGCATTAATTCCTACCTTTGCAGCGCAGGTCCGCTCTGTCGCCGCCGGCTCGGCCGGGGGAGGAAAGTCCGGGCAACGCAGAGCGCCACGCAAGCCAATCACTTGATATCCGTGAGGGTATAGGAGCGTAACAGAGAAGAACCGCCCCGCTGTCGGGTTCGCCCGCAGCGGTGGTAAGGGTGAAAAGGCGGGGTAAGAGCCCACCGCAGAGGCAGTGATGTCGTCTGGCCGTACGTCTCGTGGGTTGCAAGACCATGTATACCGGCAATTAAGGGTTGCTCGCCCGATGCCGGGGGGTAGGTTGCTTGAGACGGCAGGAGACTGCCGCCCTAGATAAATGACAGAGACCCGGAGGCAACTCCGGGGACAGAACCCGGCTTACAGGACCTGCACACTTCAGGAACCGGCTTCCCGCGAAGGGGAGCCGGTTCTTTTTTGCTCCCCGCCGGCCGCGGCAGGCGCGGCGGGCGCGGCGGCAGAGGGGGCAGAGGGGGCGGAAGAGCCGGGGACAGGGGCAGAGGCGGCAGTCCCGGGAGCAGAGAAAATGGCGCCGGGAGCGGGTGCAGAGGCTCCGGGAACGGAGGCGACGGAAGAGGGGGCGGAGTCGACGGAGGAGCCGGAGGTGGGCGCAGAGGCGGCAGTCCCGGACACAGAGAAAATGGCGCCGGGAGCGGGTGCAGGTGCGGCCGCTGAGGTCGATGTTGGAATCGAAGACGGAGCGGGCGCAACCGTTGGGGCAGGCGCCGAAGCGACCGAAACAGGGGACGGAGCGGTCGAAGTCAGGACGGATGGGGCCGATGTTGGGGTCGTGGCAGGTGCGGCCGTTGATGCCGGAGCCGGAGCAAAAGTTGGGGCCGGGGCCGGAGCTGCCGGAGTTGGAGCCGGGGCCGGGCAGCTGTTGGCGGCGGGGTGCGCCGCGGGGCTCAGATGCGACGTAAGCCAGGCCAGCACCACCCCGACGGCCACCCCGAGCGCCGATTCGACAAAGCGCAGCAGGCAGTTCACCCCGGGCGGCAGGGCGTGGCTGCGCTGCGAGACAAGCAGAATGGCCAGCAGCGTGATGGTCGCCATGCGTCCGTTATCGGGGATGCCGAGCAGCATGCTCAGCACGACGAGCAGCGCCACGGCGAGCATCATGCCGAGCGTCGAGAAGGCGAAGAGGCGCAGATAGGCATAGGCAAGCAGCGCCCCGAGCGCCGTGCCGGCCACGCGCAGCAGCCCCGCACGCAGCGACTCCCTGAGTCCCGGCGTCTGGAGCACCACCACGGCCGAGGTGCAGGCCAGCATGGCCCCCATGCTGCTCGATGCCTGGTGGAAGGGGCCCGTGACGAAGGTGCCGATAAGGTAGGCCATCACCACCCCGATGCAGCTCGCCACCACCATCACGGGGCGAATCCGCCCCAGCAATCCATGTATCGTCGGTTTCATGACCTCCGTCGCCCATTTTGGGGGAGCATGCAGCAAGAAACGGGCCGAAGCCGCAGAGAGGACCGCACGGCCGGTGCCATCCCCGCTGCGGGCCGGGAGGGCACAAAAACCCGCTGCGGGCCGGGGGCACAAACGCCCATGCGGCGAGGACACAAAAAAAACCGTGCGGCAGGCTGCACGCTGCAGCCGACCGCACGGTCTCTGTTCCATGGATATACGGCCGCCCCAACCCACCGAAGGGGCGGCCGCTGCCCGCAGGTCTACATCCAGCGGGTATCCATCATCGTCGGGTTGCTCGAACCGCCATGAGCATCGTAGCCGTGGCCCGTCAGGTCGGGCACGATGTTGCCGCCGCCGTCGGGGTTGGGCGTCCACTCATTCATGCGCCAATAGGCCAGCAGACCCTCCGACGTCGGGTCGACGTAGTTCATGTTGTTGGCAATCTCGCTCTGCGAGAGGGCGCGCGTCCAGACGCGGCACTCGGCCAGATAACCCATCAGCGGGCGCGAGCTCTGCCACTGCGACAGCGCTCCCAGACCGAAGCCGTAGCCGTCGTTCTTGCCCAGGTTCATCGACTCGCCCTGCGTCGGGGTGCCGGCGGCATACTGTCCGTCGATGTAGATGTCCCACGACGAACCGGTCCAGACGGCTGCCACATGGTACCACTTGTTCGCGTCGCACGGACGGTCCGTGGCGGCGGGCTGGTAGCTCTCGTGACAAATCTGTACGACGTTCTTGTCAATCTTCACGTCGCCGAAACGCACCGAGCACTCACCCTCGATACCCATGATGGAGGAGTTGTCGCAGCCGTTCGAGAAGTTGGTCACGTAGACGCGCGTCTCAAGCGTTATCTGCGGGAAGACCAGGTCGGCGTTGTCCAGGAAGCCCGGAATCTTGTACTTGTTGCCCGAGCCAATCATGATGGCCTTGCTGATGACCGGCGTCTTGAAGACGATGTAGACCGTGCGCGACGGCTCGAGAACGGCCATCGAGCCGCTCACCGAGCGGATGCTCACCGGCATGCAGTAGGTGGCTCCCTCGGCAAAACCGTCCATCGTGGTGACCGTCAGTTCGGCCATCGACGAGGTGGTGAAGCCGGCCGCGATGGAGACCTTGTCGTTGAGGAACTCATAGGTCCCCTCGGGCAGCGGGAGGTAGTTCTTGCCATACTTGAGGTTGTAGCTCTCCACCAGGTCGGGACGCAGCTCGAGCGTTATCTCCAGGTCGTGCGAGACCTGCTCCGACGCGGTGACCGAGAGGGCCGTGCTGGCCGGAAGCTCGTCGATGGTCACGCTCATGGCGGCATTCGACTGCGCATCGGTCATGTAGACGACCGGTTCGTACTTGGCCGACTCCTGGCACCCCGTCGCAAGGGCGGCGGCGAGGAGCAGCGGCACTGCAAAATATTTCAGTTTCATACTCTTTGTTCGTTTTGAGGGTTGGTTCGGTTAGTTCTTCGGACTCCAGACTTCAAGCTCGCGCATGCCGCAGAAGTTGCTGCCCGTGTCGTAGCGGTCGACGATGTCGAAGCGGATGAGGCGCGCCTCGACCGGCTTGGCAAAGGTGAACCACTGCATGATGCCGTTGTCGCCCGTAGCCTGGGCAATCGTCACGTCGCCGGCATTCTGCGGCGTCCAGTTCACGCCGTCGGTCGAAACCTCGACGTTGCGGATGGTCTTCACCGAATAGGCCGTATTGGTGTAGCATACGCCCCAGGCCACCGTGCTCACCGGATAGCTCTGCTGCATGTCGATGGTGATGCGGCCGCCGATGCCCACCTGCCACGAGTAGTAGTTGTTGAAGATGGCATAGAAGCCCATGTCGCCGGCATCACGTCCGTTGAAGAGCGTCGTCACGTCGTCGTAGCCCCAGACGCCCGTACCGCCGATGGAGGTGTTCAGGTTGGTGATGTCGACCGTCCAGCCCAGCTTGTTGTTGGCGTTGTCAATCTTCGTGCAGTCATCCTCGAAGGGTTCGAGGTTCTGCTGTGCGGCCAGGTTCTCCTCGCCGAGGAAAATCAGCAGGTACTTCACGCCGCGGTCGGCATCGGGCTCGTAGTCGCTCAGCGACTCCAGGTCGGGACGCAGCGCAACCAACGTGTAGCCCGGCTGGAGCACCGAGAGGTCGGAAAGCGTGACCGTCACCCCGCCCGTCGGGCTCATCTCGCCCTGGGCGAACGAGAGCTTGCCGGAGAGCGAAACCTTCGATGCGTCGATGGTCATGTAGTCGGTGCCGTTCTTCTCGTTGTAGGCCTCCGCCAGCGCGTTGTCGGCCACGTAGCCGAACTGGACATCGGAGATGGCCCCCAGCGAGAGGTGCGCCGTGAGCGTCGCCTCAAGGCTGCTGTAGCTGCCGTCGAGCCGCTTCATGACGGAGTGGTTCTCCACCTGGCTGCCGTCGGTCAGAACCTTGATAGTGGTGGTGCTCTTCGTAATGACGAGGTACTTCACATAGCCCGTCTCGTCGTAGCCGAAGCCTTCGGCAAGGGTCGGGAGCAGCGGCACGAGGTACTCGCCGTCGGCGAGCGATGCCACCGTGACGGCCACCTGCACGTCGCTCTCCGACGCTTCGGTGCCGGCAGCGAAGTGGAGCGGACCCGAGATGTTGACCAGCGAGGGGTCGATGGCCGCATACTCGGTGCCGTTGTCGTGGTTGTAGCTCTCGATGAGCGAGTTGTCGACCGCAAGCGCAAGGTCGGTGTCGGCCTCAGCCGGCTCCGAGATGCGGGCCGAAAGCGTGCAGTTCACCTCGCCGTAGATGACGCCCGAGGGGGTGACGCTCACCTCGAACTGCTCGGTGCCGGCCTCGTTGAGGGCCACCAGCGTCTTCGAGTAGTCGCCCACGGGGGCAGGGTTGACCGCCTGGATGGCCTGACGCATGTACTTGTAGGGCATGTCGGCGTGGGCGTACTCGTACTCCATGTGGTAGGCGCCGAAGCCGCCGCCCTCGCCCTGCGTCGGGTTGAAGAGCGCCATGCCCAGCAGCGAGTTGACCGTCTGGCCGTCACGCGTGGTGTGGCTCACGCCGCCCGTCTTCCAGTAGGCCTCGAAATTCTCGGCGAAGATATACTGCTCGGGCTTCCAGCCGGCATTGGCGGCATTGTTGAAGCGGTTCTGCAGGTCGGTGTAGCCGTACGAGGAGTAGGCCTGCACGATGCCGTAGTCGAAGTACTCGACATACTCGTCCCGGACGGCGAAGGGGACGCCGTCGATGATGAACAGACGGCCCGTGCCCGACTTGGGACCCACGTACTTGCCCATGGCCACAATCAGCTTGTTGAAGAGCTCGGGAGCGGGGTTGCCCACGAAGGGACCCACGGCACCGAAGCCCGGCTCGTAGTCGATGTCGATGCCGTCGTAGTTCCACTTGTCCATCGAGTCCTTGCAGTAGGCCTTGGCGTAGGCCTCGATGGCCTCGTCGCAGTAGGGGTCGTCGTACATCGAGGCGAAGGGCTCGGGCATGACGTTCGAGAAGATGGTGTAGGTCACCTTCGTACCCTTGACCTTCTGGACGAACTCCTTGTCGGCCACCTGGGCCGGGGTGAGCGTATGCCACTGGCTCCAGATGGAGATGATGTCCATCGAGTCGGGGCAGTTCGAGATGCGCGTCTGGTAGGAGGGGCCCATGGCCGTCCAGGTTCCGTACCAGCCGAAGGCCAGCTTGTGCTTGCTCTTCTTGTACTCGCGAAGACGCTGGTAGTAGGCGTTGTCGCGATGAATCTGCTCCTGCTCTTCGGGGTGCTGCACGTTCACCCGCTCGGGAGTCGTCTCCTTCTCGCAGCCGGCAAACAGGCTACCCAGCAGCAGCGTGCAGAGTGCATATTTGAAGATTCTTTTCATCGTATTTCGTCTTAAGGTTTCAGGTTAGTTGTTTTTCTTGTCCCACCAGAGTTTGGTCGAGCCCTGGTCGGGGCCGCCCAGCAGCCGGATGGCGCGGTTGAGCGCCGCACGGTTGTTCGAGTACTCCGAACGCGGGAAGGTCATGCGGCGAATCTGCTCGTTGACATCCACCGTGCCGTTGCTGCGGTCGTTGACGATGGGGAAAATCCGCGGATAGCCCGTGCGGCGGAACTCCGACCACGCCTCCTGTCCGTTGGGGAACATGGCAATCCACTTCTGGGTGATGATGCGCTCGAGCATCTGCTCCGAGTCGGCCGAAGAGTCCCACTTGACGGTAATCTGCGACGGAGCAGCGATGTTGTAGTGGGTCGTCGAGCCGGAGGCATCCTCGAAGGCGGCCGGCGTCAGCTCGCTCTCGGCGTAGGTTGCAGCCTCGGCGGCCGAAAGGCCGTTCTCGAGGAACGAGAGCTCGATGCCGCGGCGGTAGAAGCTCTCGGCGTCACCGCCCATCGCCCAGCCGCGCATTGCACCCTCGGCGCGCAGGAAGGCGACCTCCGAGGACATGAGCCAGCGTACGGGCGTCGTCTTGTCGACGTTGGGCACCGACATGCCGAGGTAGTACTCCTTGCTGATGGCGGCGATGCCGTTGCGCACGCCGTGGTAGAGACCATCCTCGCAGGGCTTGAAGTAGGTGGCCAGACGCGGGTCCTTGTAGCCGTTCAGGTAGGCATCCATCGTGGCGCCCATGCGCGTGTCGGCGTAGGCGTTCCAGACCTCCTCCAGCGGATTGAAGACCTGAATCGAACCGACGGTTGCCAGCGTCGCGCTCTCGTCGGCCGACTCGATGACGCCGCTCGTGACGGCCTCCTCGGCCCACGCACGGGCCTGGTCGGGAATGACGTAGACCACGCGCATGGCCATGCGCAGCTTGAGCGAGTTGGCCAGACGCAACCACTTGGGATAGCTGCCCTGGTAGACGATGTCGACCTCCTGCAGCGGCGTGGCGTCGGGCGAGTTGGTGGCGTACTCCTCCAGCACGGCGATGGCCGCGTTGAGGTCCTCGAAGAGCTTCATGTAGACGGTCTCCTGCGCATCGTAGGGGTTCTCCGTCTCACCGAAGTGGGTCACGGGCAGCGGTCCGTAGATGTCGGTGGCGCGCTGCAGCGCGAAGACCTTGAGCACCTCGGCCACGGCGAAGGTGTCCTCGGTAATCTGCCCCGCCTCGTAGGCGTAGCTGAGCGTCAGCCAGGCGGACATCACGTTGGTGAAGGCCACCGAGAAGGGGACGTTGTTGTAGTCGGTGGCGTCGAGCGCATAGGTGGTCGTGTTGACGCCGCCGTTGTCGAACGAGCTGATGGCCGCCATGTAGCCCGAGTAGGAGTCACCCATCAGGTTGCAGGCGCGCTGGTAGGCGTTGGCGCCCTCGTCGCTGCAGGGGATGACGGCATCCATCTCCATGGTCGTAATGAGGGTCTTCTGGTCGATGTTCTGAGCCGAGTCGGGGTTGGTGTTGAACTTCTCGAAGCCGCTCGTGCAGGAGCCCAGCAGCAGGCCCGAGAGGGCAACCGCGAAGAGCCCCTGGCTCAGGTTCGTTATGATGTTTCGTTTCATTGCGTCGGGTGTTTTAGAATTGGAGTCTTACGCTGAAGCCCAGGGTGCGGACCGAAGGCTGCATGAAGTAGTCGAGCCCCTGGTAGTAGGTGCCCGTCGAGGCGGTGATTTCGGGGTCGAACGGAGCCTTGTTGTAGAACATGAAGAGGTTGCGGCCGACGAGCGCCACGCTCATGCCCACCTTGTCGTTGAACCACTTCGACGGCAGGTCGTAGCCGAGCGTCAGCTCGCGCAGGCGCACGTTGGTCATCGAGTAGACGTAGTGGGCCAGCATCGACATACCGTTGCCCGAGTTGGCGTAGAAGGTCTTCGCGTCGGGAATCTGCTGCGTGTCGGATACCCATACGCCGCCGTTCTCGCGCGCCTGGGCCGAGGCCTCCGAGACGCCGTACTCGTCCATCAGGGCCTGCGTGGCCGAGACGCCGTGGCCGCCGATGCGGGCGTCGATGAGCACGCCCAGCGAGATGCCCTTCCAGGAGAACTGGTTGTTCCATCCCAGACGGAAGCGCGCCTCGGTGTTGCCGCCGTAGACCCACGTGTTGCGGTCGAGCGTCACCGTGTTGGAGTTGGGGTCGACGTAGATGTGGCCGAACTCGTCGGTCTTGAAGCCCGTCACGTAGAAGTCGCCGATGGAGCCGCCCTTGCGGACCTGCATGCGGTAGCCGCCGTAGTCCATGTTGACCTCATTGACGGTGACCAGGTTGCCCGCCACGTCGCGCGTACCCTCGGGCACGAGCTCCTTGACCTTGTTGCGGTTCATCGAGAAGTTGACGTTGGTCGACCACGAGAAGTCGCGCCACCGGTTCTTGTAACCCACAACGGCCTCGATACCCCAGTTGTTCACCTTGCCGGCGTTGATGTAGGCCTTCTTGTAACCCGTGCTGGGAGGTGCGTCGTACTTGAAGAGCTGGTTGTAGGTGTTGGTGTTGTAGTAGGTGGCGTCCAACCAGATTTTGCCCTCCAGGAACTTGGCGTTGAGACCCGCCTCGAAGGACTTCGTGCGCTCGGGCGTCAGGTTGACGGCCGGTGCGGAGGTCTCCGTCTCGATGACACCGCCCACGCTGATGGGGTAGTTGCGGCCCGTGATGTAGCGCTCGGGGGCGTTACCCACCTCGGCATAGGAGGCGCGCACCTTGAGGAACGAGATGCCCGCACGCGAGAGGTCGGTCATCGACGAGATGACGGCCGAGAGGCCCACCGACGGGTAGAAGATGTTGTAGCTGCCGGTGAAGGCGAGCTGCGAGGCCCACTCGCTGCGGGCCGTCACGTCGAGGTAGAGCATCCCCTTCCAACCCAGCTGCAGCGTGGCGTAGGCGGCCTGCACCTGGTCGTGGTAGCGGCTCATGTAGGGCTTCGTCTGCGAGTGCTTCATGTCGATGTTGTAGAGGGTGAACTTGTTGGGCTGCGTGGCCAGGTGGCCCTCGAAGCCCGACTCCTTGTTCTTGTCGTCCATGATGCTGGCACCCAGGTTGAACTGCAGCGAGAGGCGGTCGTCGAGGAACGTCTTGTCGATGCTCAGCAGGGCGTCGGCGTAGAGGTTGTTGTGGACAACCGTATGGTCGAGGTAGTTACCGTACTTCGAGGCGAAGAGCTCGTCGGACGAGGCGTAAATCTTGCGCGTGAAGTTCATCGTCGTGTTGTCCAGACGCACGCGGCCCGTGAGGCTCATCCACGAGGTGATGTCCCACTTCATCGTACCGTTGAAGGTGTAGCGGTGGGCCGTATTCTCGAAGAGCTCGCGGTTGGTCACCCAGTAGGGGTTCTCCACGCCGGTGAGGAACTCCAGCGGCCAGAACTGCTTCATGTAGCCGTCCGTGGCGTCGTAGCGCTCGTAAATCTGGTACTTGCGGATATCATCGCCGCGCGGGAAGAGGTAAATCGGGATGAGGGGGTTGTGGTAGAGACCCTGCACCAGCGAGTTGCGGTTGTACTGACGCATGTAGGTGGCCCCCACGTCGAGCGTCAGGCGGTCCTTGACCAGCTCCGTGGTGTTGCGCAGCGAGAAGTTGTAGCGGTTGTAGACGTTGTTGGGGATGATGCCGCGCGAGTTGACCGAGGCGGCCGAGGCGTAGGTCTGGTTGCGCGAGTTACCCGCCGAGACCGAAACCGAGTTGGTGGTGTTGTAGCCCGTCTGGAAGAAGTCCCGCGGGTCGTACGAGGTGGGATGGGCCAGCGGCGAACCCCAGCTCATCGAGGGCGAGGTCTCGGCCGTGCCGTAGCGGTTCTGGAACTCGGGCATCACGAAGGGCGCGGTGAAGGTGGTGTTGTTCGAGTAGTTGACCCGGAGGCGTCCCTCCTCGCCCTTCTTCGTGGTGATGAGAATCACACCGTTGGCGCCCTGCGAACCGTAGAGCGCGGCGGCCGTGGCGCCCGAGAGAATCGACATCGACTCGATGTCCTCGGGGTTGAGGTTCGAGATACCCTCGTAGTCGCCGCCGTCGGGGGTCTCGACCGTACCGTCGGTCTGCGCCGAACGCAGGCTCGGCATCGGGATACCGTCGATGACGTAAAGGGCGTTGTTGTTGCCGTTGATGGACTTCACGCCGCGCATCACCACGCGCGTCGAACCGCCCGTACCCGAGGCGCTGGCGTTGATTTGCAGACCGGCGACCTTACCCGAGAGGGCATTGACGAAGTTGGCGTCCTTGACCCCGTTGACGATGTCGCCCGAGACCTCCTGCACGTTGTAGGTCAGCGCCTTCTCCGAGCGCTTGATACCGAGGGCCGTCACCACCACGGCGTCGAGCACCTCCGTATCCTCATGCATGACGATGCGCAGCGGCGCGGAGTCCGTGACGGGAATCTCCTGCTTGGCATAGCCGATGAGCGAGACCTCGAGCACGTCGCCCTGACGCGCCTGCGGCAGCGAGAAGTTGCCCTCGGCGTCGACGGCCGCACCGACGGTCGTACCTTTAATAACCACCGTGGCGCCCACAAGGCCGAGGCCCTTGGCGTCCTTGACCGAGCCCGTGACGCCGCGCACGGGGCGGGCGCCCTGGCGGGCTGCCGTACGGTCGGCCGTACGCGAGAGGACGATGTGCTTGTCCTTGAGCGTATAGCCGATGCCGCGGCCGGCGAAGAGCCGGTCGAGGGCGGAGGCGAGGGTCGCGTTGCGGAGCGAGAGGCTCACCTGCTCGGCGGGGTTGATGTCGGAGCTGTTGTAGACGAACGAGTAGCCCGTCTGCTCCTGAATGGACTGGAATACCTGGGAAAGAGAAGCGTCGCGCACCTCGACGGTGACGCGGGGTTCGGCGGTCTGCGCGTTGGCCTTCAGGCCGAAGCATGAAAGCAGCAGGACCGGAACAATCAACAGACAGCGGAGGCGTGCGCATGCACGATGCACTCCCCCTGCCCGTCGCAAGGTTTGTTTTTTCATGGGTTGTTTTAGGTTTGGTTGTAAATTTCTGGAGATTGCTGCGCCGTCGCGCGGACGGCGTCCGGTCGGATGGTAGTTATCGACTCATAGGCATTCGAAGTTTTCGTTCATATTTTATTTCAGGTTCCTGTTGTTCGTATCGTTCGTTCCGTTCTTTCCGTGTGCACCCTGGCGTCGCCCCCCCTGGTATCGCCCCCCCGGCGCGGCCCCGGCGGGCCGGCGGGTCAGTTGGCGTAGAGCTCGATGTTGTCGCGGTTGACCTTGTAGTGGAACTTGTAGGTGAGCTGCAGCACCGACATGATGTGGTAGATGCCGTCCTCGAGGTGGAAGTCGCCCGAGAAGCGCTCGCCGCGCAGGCTGTCGTCCATGAAGCGCACCTCGACGTTGTAGTAGCGCTCCAGCTCGGAGACAATCTGCTCGAAGGTGGTCTGCTCGAAGCGGAAGTGGCCCTCAATCCAGTCGATGGAGTTGGAGGCGGCGGGGCAGTCGCGCAGCTGCATGGAGCGGGTCTCGCTGTCGAAGAGCAGCATCTGTGCAGGGCGCAGGCGGACCGCATACTCCTCGCTGCCCGAGAGTGCGGCGGCCACCGAGCCCTCGAGCAGGACGGTGGTCACGCGGTGGCGGGCGGCGTCGTTGCGGATGTTGAACTTCGTGCCGAGCACCTTGATGTCCAGTCCGCCGCTCGAGACGATGAAGGGCGACGCGGCGTCGTGCTCCACCTCGAAGTAGGCCTCGCCGCTCATCGTCACGCGGCGTTCGCGCGAGAAGAGCGGAGTGCGGTACTCGATGCGGCTCGACGAGTTGAGCCACACCTTCGTGCCGTCGGGCAGCTCGACCTGCGAGCGTTCGCCCAGGTCGGTGTAGACCACCACGGGGCGTTCGAGCCGCTCGGCGAGCGTGCGGGTCTCGAACCAGAGGCCGAGGGCCAGCAGCACGACGGCCGCGGCCGCGGCAGAGCGCCACACCAGACGGCGCAGCGGGGCGCGGCGGGGGCGCATCCGGCGCTTGACGGCGCGCAGCGAGCCTTCGACGTCGACCTCTTCGGCGGCGCGGAGCCGGTCGTTGAGGCAGAGGATGCGGTAGACCTCGCCCATCGTCCGCCGGTTGGCGGGCGAGGCGTCGTACCACGCTTCGATTTCGGCCGCTTCGGCGGCCGGGAGCTCTCCGCGCAGGTAGGCGGCAAGGCGTTCTTCGGTGATTTGCGGTGTCTCCATCGGGATGTTCATCTATGAGTAATACAATCGGGCGGGCAAAGATACTAACCGCGCCCTGCATTTTTTTCAAAAAAAGGTATGCCGCGCCGGTCCGGGAGGATTTTCGGGGAGGATTTCGGGGAGGATTTCGGGGAGGATTTTCGGGGCAGGGAGGCGGGAAAGAAGGCCGGGGCAGGGAGGCGGGAAAGAAGGCCGGGGCAGGCGGGACGGGACAGGACGAGCCGCAGGCCAGGACAGAGCGGGACAAGGCGGACGAGAGCGGGCGGGACAGAGCGGCGGCGGGGCCGACAGAAGCAGGGCGAGCGTGGAAGCGGGTGCGGAAACGGGGGGGGGAAAGAGAACGAAGAAAACGGGGGAGACGGGAAAAACCGGGAAAGCTGGAAAATGCTGGAAAATCGGACCGGGGTCTGCCGGGAAGACGGAGCGGAGGAACGGGGAGGGAACGCCATTCGGCGGTGAAGCCCCGACGCTACCGGAGCTTGAAGCCCAGCAGCAGCACGAGCACCGGCCAGTATTCGCGGAGCTCCTCGCGCAGGAAGCGCACCGTCTGACCGATGCGGTAGTTGACCGTCTGGGGCGAGACGTGGAGCTCCTCGGCAATCTGGCGGTGGGTCTTCCCCTCGAGCCGGTGCATGCGGAAGGTCTGCTGGAACTCCTCGGGAAGGCGCCGCAGCGCCTCCGCAAAGCGGCGCGCCAGTTCGCTCTCGAAGTAGAGCGCCGGGTCGTCGAACTCCTCCTCGAAATCCGAGGCCAGCTCGCGCAGGATGCGGTTGCGCAATGAGTTGCGCGAGGCGCTGTTGAGCGACTTGTTGCGGACGATGGTGAAGAGCAGCGAGCGGAGCGGCATCTCGGGGATGAGCGTGCGGCGGTTCTCCCAGAGCCACAGGAGGGTATCCTGCACCAGCTCCTCGGCACGCGACAGGGGGACGAAGCGCGAGGCATAGGCGCACAGCGGCCTATAGCAACGGCGGAACAGAGCATCGAAACAGTGCTCGTCTCCGCTGCGCAAAGCCTCGACAACCCGACGGTTGTCCTCGAAATCGAACGTGTCGTATCGCTCCTTTTCCATAGTTCGGCGGTCCGCCCCGGGAGCGGCAGGAAGACTGCCGTCCGCCGCGGTAAATGGGGGGTTCCCCGAATACAAAAATACTATTTCGTCGGAAAAATACAAAGAAGAGGGCCCACTTCCTGTCGAAAAAAACGCCCTCCGCCGTCCAAAAAGCCGCCGCGCCCGCTCCATCCCGGCAAACCGCCCACCTCAAAAAAACCGCCCCGCAAATCCGCCTCCGCAAAACCGCCCCGGAAATACCGTGCCGGCCCCGTGCGGACCGTTCGGACCCGAAGGCAGCCCGAACGGAGAAGAACTTCGCGCCAAAACAGACATATTTTGCGAAATATTTTGTATCTTTGTCCAACTCTTGCCTTTTGGATACGGTCGCAAAAAGCGCCCGGAGAGCCCGGACAGACGCATCGCATTCGAAGGGAAGGAGCGGCTCGGGAACCATTCCCGTCTTAAAAGGGTCCGCATCATGATTCAAATCGGAAACAGGCTGCGTCTGGAGCAGGTCGAAGAGGTGCTCTTCGGCGGCGGGCGCGTCGCGCCGCAGCAGCAGATGCTCCTCGAGGTGGAGGAGTGCTATCGTTTTCTGGAGGAGTTCGCCTCCGACAAGGTGATTTACGGCATCAACACCGGCTTCGGCCCGATGGCCCAGTACCGCATCGACGACGGAGACCTCAGAGCCCTCCAGTACAACATCATCCGCAGCCACGCCGCCGGTGCGGGCGAACCGCTGCCGGTGGTCTGCGTGCGTGCGGCGATGCTGGCCCGCATCCAGACCTTCGCACAGGCCCGCTCGGGGATTCATCCCGAGGTCATCACCCTGCTGGCCGAGCTGCTCAACCGCCGCATCACCCCCGTCGTGCCGCGCCACGGCAGCGTCGGCGCCAGCGGCGACCTGGTGCAGCTGGCCCACATTGCACTGGCGCTCATCGGCGAGGGCGAGGTCTTCGTCGAGCGCGACGGCGTCCCGGAGCGCCGCCCGACGGCCGAGGTCTTCGCCCGCGAGGGCATCACCCCGCTGGGCATCCACCTGCGCGAGGGGCTGGCCATCACCAACGGCACGGCCGTGATGACGGGCATCGGGCTGGTCAACCTGCTCGAGGTGCGCCGCCTGCTCGACTACGCCGTGGCCGCCTCGCTGCTGATGAACGAAATAGCCTCGTCGTACGATGACTTCCTCTCCGAGGAGCTCAACGCCATGAAGCTCCACGCCGGGCAGCGCGACATCGCCGCGGCCATGCGCCGTGCGGCCGAGGGCGGGCAGCGGCTGCTCAAGCGCGAGACGGTGCTCTACCACCGCCACACCGAGCAGCACTTCGAACACAAGGTCCAGCCCTACTACTCGCTGCGCTGCATCCCCCAGATTCTGGGCCCGGTGCTCGACACGCTGCGGGGCGCCGAGGAGGTGCTGGTCAACGAGCTCAACTCGGTCGACGACAACCCGGTGGTCGACCCCCTCACGCGCAACGTCTACCACGGCGGCAACTTCCACGGCGACTACGTCTCGCTGGAGATGGACAAGCTCAAGATTGCCACCACAAAGCTCACGATGCTCGCCGAGCGGCAGATGAACTACCTCTTCCACGACCGCATCAACGGCATCCTGCCTCCGTTTGTCAACCTGGGCAAGCTGGGACTCAACTACGGGCTGCAGGCGGCGCAGTTCACCGCCACCTCGACCACGGCCGAGAGCCAGACGCTCTCCAACCCGATGTATGTCCACAGCATCCCGAACAACAACGACAACCAGGACATCGTCAGCATGGGTACCAATGCGGCGCTGCTCTGCCGTCAGGTGGTCGAGAACGGCTATCAGGTGATGGCCATCCACCTCATGGCGCTGGCCCAGGCGGTCGACTGTCTGGAGATTGCCGGGCAGCTTGCACCGGCGACGCGCCGCCTCTACGACCGGGTACGCGCCGAGGTGCCGGCCTTCCGCGAGGATACGCCCAAGTACCGCGAGATTGAGCGCCTCGAGCAGCTCATGCGCACGCAACCCGCCGGGCTTCTCTAACCGGGGTGTCGGAAGAGGGCCGGGGACCGGGGACAGAGCTCGGGAGCGGAGTTGAAATACAGGACCGGACCGGAGAGCCGGACCGGAGCGAAACGACGGAAAACAAACACGGAGCGTGCGGAACCCCGCAACGGGAACCGCCCGCTCCGATTACGGATAATATGGAGACGAACCAGAAAAGACGATACGCCCTCGTGACGGGGGCAAGCCGCGGCATCGGACGCGCCGTGGCGCTGCGTCTGGCCGGCATGGGCTACCATGTGCTGGTCAACTACCTTGCGAATGCGGCGGCCGCCGAGGAGACCCTTGCGCTCATTCGCCGGCAAGGGGGCGAGGGCGAGCTGCTCCCCTTCGACGTGGCCAACCGCGAGGCCGCGGAGCGCGCCCTGGGCGGCTGGCTCGAGGCGCATCCCGACGAGGCGGTCGAGGTGCTGGTCAACAACGCCGGAATCCGCCGCGACGGGCTGCTGCTGTGGATGACCCACGAGGACTGGTACGGCGTGCTGCGCACCCACCTCGACGGATTCTTCCACGTCACGCAGCCGCTGCTCAAGGGGATGCTCGTCCGCAAGTACGGACGCATCATCAACATCGTCTCGCTCTCGGGCATCAAGGGGCTCCCCGGGCAGGTCAACTACTCGGCGGCCAAGGGGGGACTCATCGCCGCCACGCGGGCGCTGGCCCAGGAGGTGGCCAAGAAGCGGGTGACGGTCAACGCCGTCGCCCCGGGCTTCATCCGCACCGACATGACGGCTGACCTGGACGAGGCGGCGCTGCGGCGTACCATCCCCGCCGGACGCTTCGGCGAACCGGAGGAGGTGGCCGACCTGGTGGCCTTCCTCGCCTCGGAGAAGGCCTCCTACATCACCGGCGAGGTCATCTCCATCAACGGAGGCATCCTCTGACCCGCGCCGGGGAGGGCGGAAATGGCCGCCGGGGACCGAAAGGGGCCGGGCCGCAATTTTTTAAGAGACGGGCCGGAAAAGACCGGGACCGAACCGGGCCGGAGAGGCCGGGCAAACCGAGGCTGAACCGGGCAGGCCGGGGGAGACCGGGCAGGCCGGGGCCGAACCGAACAAGGAAGCCCCGAACGTGCCAGACCGAAGAGCCGGGCCGGACCAGAAAGAGAAAGAGAAAACAAACCAAAAAGGAACCTGTACACAGGCAAACAAGGCTATACACGCAAGCAATGGAACAACACAGAGTCGTCATCACGGGCATGGGCATCTACTCCTGCATCGGTGAAAACCGCGAGCAGGTTGCCGAGTCGCTCTACTGCGGCCGCTCGGGCATCGGCCTCGACCCCGCACGCAAGGAGATGGGCTACCGCTCCGCACTCACCGGCATCCTCCGCAAACCCGACCTGCGCAAGGCGCTCGACCGCCGCCAGCGGATGTGCCTCTCGGAGCAGGGGGCCTACGCCTACGTCGCTACCGCCGAAGCGCTCGCCCAGGCGGGCATCGACACCGACTGGCTGCTCGCCCACGAGACCGGAATCCTCTACGGCAACGACAGCAGCGCCGAGGCCGTCATCCACGGCGCCGACGTCATCCGCGAGAAGCACAACACGGTGCTCGTCGGCTCGGGCAACATCTTCCAGTCGATGAACTCGACGGTGACGATGAACCTCTCGACCATCTTCAACCTGCGGGGCATCAACTTCACCGTCTCGGGGGCCTGCGCCAGCGGCTCGCACGCCATCGGCATGGCCTACCTGCTCATCCGCCAGGGGCTGCAGCAGTGCGTCGTCTGCGGCGGAGCCGAGGAGGTCAACCTCTTCTCGGTGGGCAACTTCGACGCGCTGAGCGCCTTCTCCATCCGCGAGCAGGAGCCCGCACGCGCCTCACGCCCCTTCGACCGCCACCGCGACGGTCTGGTGCCGAGCGGCGGCGCCGCAACGCTCATCGTCGAGAGCTACGAGTCGGCACGCAGCCGCGGGGCCGAAATCCTCGCCGAGATTGTCGGCTACGGATTCTCCTCCAACGGCGAGCACATCTCCTCGCCCAACGTCGACGGCCCGGCCCGCTCGCTGCGCATGGCGCTCCGCTGCGCCGGAATGACCCCCGCCGACATCGAGTACATCAACGCCCACGCCACGTCGACCCCCGTGGGGGACCTCAACGAGGCGCTGGCCATCCACGAGGTCTTCGGCGAGCAGAAACCCTACGTCACCTCGACCAAGTCGCAGACGGGCCACGAAATGTGGATGGCCGGAGCCAGCGAGGTGGTCTACTCGGTACTGATGATGCAGCGGGGATTCATCGCCCCGAACCTCAACTTCGAGGAGCCCGACGAGGCCTCGTGCCACCTGAACATCCCGGCCAGCCGCGTCGACCGACCCTTCTCGACCTTCCTGAGCAACTCGTTCGGCTTCGGAGGGACCAACTCGACGTTAATCGTCAAAAAATTCGAACCATGACAACCATGACAAACGAAGAAATCAAAGCAAAAATCAAGGAGGTGCTGGCCGAAGAGTTCGAAATCGACCCCTCCGCAATCACCCCCGAGGGGGATTTGAAGGAGGTGCTGGGCCTCGACAGCCTCGACCTGGTGGACGTTGTGGTCCTCGTCGAGCAGAACTTCGGCGTCACGCTCAAGGGACCCGACTTCGTCGGCGTGCGGACGTTCGAGGATTTCGACAACCTCATCATCTCGAAACTCAACGCTTAGCGGCATGGAGAGCGCAAGCCCGGCGGGATGGAACGGAAAGTCGCGGGGCGGAGGATTCGGTTACGCATTCTTCGTTCTGCTCATCCGCTACGTCGGCATCCGCGCCGCCTACGCCTTCCTGGCGCTGGTGGTCGTCTACTTCATCCCCTGCGCGCCGCGCGCCACGGCCGCCGTCTGGAGCTACTGCCGCCGAAGGCTCGGATACGGACCCCTGCGCGCCGCGACGGCCCTCTTCCGCCACTACTACCGCTTCGGGCAGACGCTCATCGACAAGGTGGCCATCGGCGGCGGGGCAGCCGGCCGCTACCGCTTCCTCTTCGACAACTACGACGACTTCATCGCGCTGCTCGAGAGCGGCTGCGGCGTGGTCGTGCTGGGGGCGCACGTCGGCTGCTGGCAGGCCGGGGCACACTTCTTCGGGAAGTACGGCCGCAAAATCAACATCGTGATGTACGACGCCGAGTATGAACGCATCCGCCGCGTGGTCGAACGCAACACGGAGGAGTGCGGCTACAAGGTGATTCCCATCAACGGGCCGACGCTCGACACGATGCTCCGCATCAAGGTGGCGCTCAACGGCGGCGAGTATGTCTGCTTCCAGGGCGACCGCTACCTCTCGCCGCGCCACACGCTCCGCCACCGGCTGCTGGGCTGCGAGGCGAGCTTCCCGGAGGGCCCCTTCCGCCTCGCCTCGAAGCTGCAGGTGCCCGTAGTGGTCTACTACGCCATGCGGGAGCGCGGTCGCCGCTACCGCTTCCACTTCGAGCTGCTCGCCCGCGGGGACGAACGCATCGGGAGCGCCGAGCTGCTCGACCGCTACGCCGCATCGCTCGAACAAATCCTGCACCGCTACCCCGAACAGTGGTTCAACTTTTACGACTTCTGGAAATGACACCGCAACGCCGCATCCTGCTCGTCTCGGCCAACCGCCATCGGGAGCCCTATCCGGTCTACCCGCTGGGGCTCTCCTATCTGAAGAGCTACCTGCGGCGGCGGATGCCCCACTACGAGGTGCTGCTCTTCGACTGCAACCTGGGGAGCGTCGCGCAGCTCGAGGAGCTCATCCGCCGCGAGCGGCCCGACGTGGTGGGGGTCTCGCTGCGCAACGTCGACGGCGCCAACTCGCTGCGCGAGGGGAACTTCCTGGCGGGCTACCTCGAAATCACGCAGGCCGTCCGCCGCGCCGGCACGGCGCCGCTGCTCATCGGCGGGGCGGGCTTCTCGATTTTCCCCGAGCACTTCATGGAGGCGACCGGCGCCGACTACGGGCTGGCCGGCGAGGGGGAGGAGAGCCTGGCGCAGCTGCTCGAGGCGCTTGACGAGGGGCGCGAGCCGCACGGCATCGACGGACTCTTCCTGCGCGGCGGCGCAGCCGACCGGGAGCCCTATCCCCGGCCGCGGAGCCGCTACCTGCACGAGCTCGACGTCGAGTTCGAGGAGGAGTGGGTCGCCTACTACTGGAAGTACAGCGGCATGCTCAACATCCAGACCAAGCGCGGCTGCCCCTACGACTGCGTCTACTGCTCCTACCCGGTCATCGACGGCCGCACGATGCGGACGCTCGACGCCGCGAAAATCGTCGACGACATCATCCGCCTGAAGCGGAGCATGGGGGTCGACTACCTCTTCTTCACCGACTCGGTCTTCAACATCTGTCCGGGCTTCAACGCGCGGCTGGCCGAGGAGCTCATCCGCCGCGAGGCGGGCATCCGCTGGGGGGCCTACTTCACCCCGCTGGGGCTCGGACGCGAGGAGCTGGAGCTCTACCGCCACTCGGGGCTCACCCACATCGAGTTCGGGACGGAGTCCTTCGACGACGCGACGCTGGAGGCCTACGGCAAGCGCTTCACTTTCGACGACGTGCTGCGCGCCTCCGAGGCGGCGCTCGCGGCCAACGTCTACTACGCCCACTTCCTCATCCTGGGGGGCGTGGGCGAGACGATGCAGAGCGTGCGGCGGGGGATTGCCCGTGCGCGCCACATCCGCCACAGCGTCATCTTCCCCTACGTGGGGATGCGCATCTACCCCCACACGCGGCTCCACAGGCTGGCCGTCGAGCAGGGGGTCGTCTCGCCCGACGACACGCTCATCGAGCCGCGCTACTGGCTCTGCCCCGACTTCGACCTGGAGCAGGCGCGCGCCGAGGCGCTCGCGACGGGCAAGGCGTGGGTCTTCCCTGACGACGAGGCCAACGCGCTGATGGACAAACTGAGAATCGAACGCAACCGAAAGGGACCGCTATGGGAGTATCTGAGAAAACCGTAAGGCCCGCCGCCGCGGAGGTCGCAACAAAGGAGGCAGCCGCGGAGGCTGCAACGAATATGCGCCAGGCCACCACGGAGGCTGCAACGAAAGAGGCAGCCGCGGAGGCTGCAACGAAAGAGGCAGCCGCGGAGGCTGCAACGAATATGCGCCCGGCCACCACGGAGGCTGCAACGAAAGAGGCAGCCGCGGAGGTCGCAACAAAGGAGGCAGCCGCGGAGGCTGCAACGAATATGCGCCAGGCCGCCGGGACCGCGCCGATGCCGGAGCAGGCCGCCGCGGGAGCTGCCGCACCGGTACGCCCGCAGGAAGACCCGCTGGAGACCAACCCGCTGGAGACCAACCCGCTGGAGCTAATTCCCCAGCGGCCGCCCATGGTGCTCGTCGACCGCTTCGAGGGCATCGATGCCGAGGGGGTCTCGACAACCGGCTACACCGTGGTGCCCGCGGGGCTCTTCGTCGCCGGAGGGCGGATGAGCGAGTGCGGCATTATCGAACACATGGCCCAGTCGGCCGCCGCCCGCATCGGGTGGTGCTGCCGGGCCGAGGGGCGCCCCGTGCCGGTGGGCTTCATCGGAGCGGTCTCGCGCCTCGAGCTCCACGACCTGCCCCGCACGGGGGTGCATCTGCGCACCCGCCTGCGCATCGTCCAGGAGATTGGACCCCTGTCGCTGGCCGAGGTGCGCACCGAGGCCGACGGTCGACCGCTGGCCGAGGGTAACCTGAAAATATACCTGCAGTCATGAAACGCAAGAGGGAAACCGCCCCTGCGGGGGCCGCACTGAGCCACACCACCACGCTCCGCGTCCGCTTCAGCGAGGTCGACTCGATGAGCGTCGTCTGGCACGGGGAGTATGTCCGCTACTTCGAGGACGGCCGCGAGGCCTTCGGCGAACGCTACCCCGGGCTGGGCTATCTGGACATCTACGCCAGCGGCTACACGGCCCCCATCGTCGCGCTGCAGGTCGACTATCGCCGTCCGCTCCGCATCGCCGAGCGGGCCGAGGTCGAGACGCGCTACATCCCGACCGAGGCGGCCAAAATCTGTTTCGAATACACCATCCGCCGCGCCTCGGATGGCGAGGTGGTCGCCACGGGCTCCACAACGCAGGTCTTCGTCAACACCGAGGGCGAGCTGGAGCTCACGGCACCCCAATTTTTCAAGGAATGGAAACGCAGATGGAACATCGAATAGCGACCTATCTGGGCGGCGACGTCATGCTGACGGCGCTGGGCAGCGACACGCAGGAGAGCTTCCGCGCGCTGGCCGAGGGGCGGTGCGGCCTGCACCCCGTCGGGCGGCCCTGCCCGCTGGAGGCCGCCGGGAGCTTTGCCCCGGGGCTGCTCGAGGCGCTTGCCCTCGAGGGGCTCACGCCGCTCGAGAGCGCGCTGGTGCACTGCGCCGAACGGGCCGTCAGGGAGTCGCACCTCGACCCCGGAGGAGAGGAGTGCGCCCTCGTCATCTCGACGACCAAGGGCAACGTCTCGCTGCTCGAGGGGCGGACGACGCCCCCCGACGAGGCCTTTCTCTACACCTCGGCCTGCCGCGTGGCCCGAAGGCTGGGCATCACGCGTCCGCCGGTGGTCGTCTCGAACGCCTGCATCTCGGGCGTCACGGCGCTCATCGTCGCCCGCCGCATGATTCTCGACGGGGAGTGCGCCCACGTCATCGTCGCGGGGGGCGACCTGCTGAGCGAGTTCGTCGCCGAGGGGTTCCGCTCCTTCAAGTCGCTGAGTCCGGGCCCCTGCCGCCCCTACGACGCCACGCCGGAGCACGGGCTCTCGCTGGGCGAGGCCGTGGCGGCGGTGGTCCTCACGTCGGACCCCGCGCGGGCCAAGCTGCCCGCCGTGCGGCTCGAAGGGGGTGCCGTCACCGACGACGCCAACCACATATCGGGTCCCTCGCGGACGGGCGACGGGCTCCACTACGCCATCGAGGGGGCGTTGCGCGAGGCGGCCCTGCCGCGCGAGCGGCTCAGCTTCGTCAACGCCCACGGCACGGGCACGGCCTACAACGACGCCATGGAGAGCCGCGCCCTCGAGCTGAGCGGTCTGAGCGACTGCCCGGTCAACAGCCTGAAGGGGGCGCTGGGCCACACGCTGGGGGCCTCGGGGGTGGTCGAGAGCATCCTTGCGGCCGAGGAGCTGCGCCGCGGCGTGCTGCTCGGCACGGCCGGGTTCGAGCGGCTCGGGACCCCCTGTCCGATGAACGTCTCGGCCGAAAGCCGCACGCTCGCCATGCGCCACTGTCTGAAGAGCGCCTCGGGATTCGGCGGCTGCAACGCCGCCATCGTGCTCGGGCTCGAGCAGTTCGCCGGCGACGCCCGGCGGCAGGAGGCCGCGCCGCGGGAGCGGAGCTGCCGCGTGACGGCCCGATGGGAGCTGCCCCATACGGGGGAACCCTTCGCGCAGGTGGTCCGCGCATGCTACCACGCGCTCGGGGCCCCCAACATGAAGTTCTTCAAGATGGACGACCTGGCCAAGGCGGCCTACGTCGCCGCCGAGGAGCTGCTCGCCGGGCAGCGGCTCGGCGAACGCTACGCCCCGACTGACATCGCCGTGGTGCTGGAGAACACCTCCTCGTCGCTCGACACCGACCTGGCGCACCAGCGCATCGTCGAGCAGCATCTGCCCGAGGGGTGCTCGCCGGCGGTCTTCGTCTACACGCTGCCCAACGTGGCGGCGGGTGAAATCTGCATCCGCCACCACATCCAGGGCGAGGAGAGCTTCTTCGTCACCGATGCGGAGCACCCCGTAGCCGAGCGCTACGCCCGCCGGCTCATCGCCCGCGGTGCGGCGCGCGCCGTCATCTGCGGCCGCTGCGAATACCTGGCCGGCAACTACGACGTCCGCCTCATGCTGCTCGAGGCCGAAGAGGAGCAGCCGGAGGGAAAGTAAATTAGAGGCAGGCCGGGCCGCAAGAGGAGAAAGGACACCGGGCCGGAGAGAACCGAAGAGGGCCGAAGAGGGCCGAAGAGCCCCGGGAAAACCCCGGAAAACCCCGGAAAACCCCGGGAAACCCCGAAAAACGCCGGAGAGCCCGGAGATGATTTGAAAAAAATATATTGGAAGACAACAAAACAAGAAAACAAGATAGAAGAGATGCAGACCGAAGAGATTATTCCGAAACTCAAGGAGCAGCTTATCGAAGCGCTCAACCTCGAGGAGATTACCCCCGACGACATCGATGCCGATGCGCCCCTGTTCGGCGACGGACTGGGCCTCGACTCCATCGACGCGCTGGAGATTATCCTCATCCTCGAAAAGAACTACGGCATCCGGCTGGAGAATACCGCCGAGGCGAAGCCTCACTTCTACTCGGTGCGCACGCTGGCCGAATACATCGCCGCTAACAGCAAACAGTAGGGCCATGCGCATCGCAGTCACGGGCATCGGCATCGTTTCGGCGGCGGGTCTGAACGTCGCCGAAAACCTCGCCACGCTGCGCGCGGGCCGGAGCGGCATCGCCCCACGGCCGGTGCGCCTCGCCACGCGCCACTGTCTGCCCGTGGGCGAGGTGCCCCTCTCGAACGAGGAGCTGGCCGCACGCCTCGGCATCGGGGAGCTCCAGTCGCGCACGACGCTGCTGGGGATGATGGCCGCCGAAGAGGCGCTGCGCGACGCCGGAGGGGTGCGCCCCCGCACGGCCCTCGTCTCGTCGACCTCGGTGGGCGGCATGGACCTCACGGAGTGCTTCTTCGAGGAGTTCGCACGCGACGAGCGGCGCGGACGCCTCCGCATGGCGGCCCACCACGACTGCGCCGACAGCACGCTGGCCATTGCCCGCCGCTGCGCCGTCGACGGACTCACCACGACGCTCAGCACCGCCTGCTCGTCGGCGGCCAACGCCATCGGCCTGGCCGCACGGCTGCTGCGCCACGGCGTGGCCGACCGCGTGGTGGCAGGCGGATGCGACGCCCTGTGCCGCTTCACGCTCAACGGCTTCAAGTCGCTGATGATTCTCGACGAGCAGCCCTGCCGCCCCTTCGACGCCTCGCGCGCGGGGCTCAACCTGGGCGAAGGGGCCGCCTACGTGGTGCTCGAGCGCGCCGGGGAGACGGCTCACCGCCCCTACTGCTACGTGGCAGGGTTCGCCAACGCCAACGACGCCTACCACCAGACCGCCTCCTCGCCCGACGGCGAAGGCGACTTCCTGGCCATGAGCGGCGCGCTCCGCCAGGCCGGCATCGAGCCCCGCGAGGTGGACTGGGTCAACGCCCACGGCACGGGGACGCCCAACAACGACCTGGCCGAGAGCCGCGCCCTGAGGCGCCTCTTCGGCGCGGAGCTGCCCCCCGTCTCGTCGACCAAGGCGACGACGGGACACACGCTCGCCGCCGCCGGAGCCATCGAGGCGGTCATCTCGGTGCTGGCGCTCCACCACGGCGAGTGCTACCCCACGCTGCGCTTTGCGGAGCCCGACCCCGAGGGGGGCATCCGCCCGCTGGATTGTCTCACGCGGAGCGACCTGCGCTGCGTGCTGTCGAATTCGTTCGGATTCGGCGGCAACTGCGCCTCGCTCCTTCTCTGCCGGGAACCATGAAGTGCCGCTGCTACATAAACGGGCATGCGCTCCACGACGAGCAGCTGCCCCCCTTCGCCGAGCTGGTCCCCTCGGCAGCCATGCGGCGACGCATGAGCCGCTTCCTGCGCATGGGCGTACCCACGGCGATGGCCGCGCTGCGCCGCAGCGGGGTCGACCCCGCGCAGGTCGACGCCATCATCACCGCCACTGGGTTCGGCTGTCTGGGCGACAGCGAGAAATTCCTGCATACGATGGTCGAACAGCGCGAGGAGCTGCTCAACCCCACGCCCTTCATCCAGTCGACCTTCAACACGCTCGGGGCGCAGATTGCGCTGCTCTGCGGCAACCGCGCCTACAACATGACCTACGCCCACCGGGGCTACAGCTTCGAGTCGGCGCTGCTCGACGCGGCGATGCTCCTCGACGAGGGGCAGGCGCACCACCTGCTGCTGGGGGCCGCCGACGAGCAGACCCCCGCGCAGCACCGCATCATGGAGCGCATGGGGCTCTGGCGCCGCCACGCGGATGGCGAGGGGGCCCTCTTCCTGCTCCTCTCCAATGAGGCGGGGCCCCGCTGCGCGGGCTGCATCACCGAGGTGCTCTTCCCGGCCGGGGAGGAGCTCCGCGCGTCGGACGACGAGCTGATGCGGCGCTTCGAAGCCGACCGGGTGGTGCGTCCCGAACCGATGCAGCCCGACTGCGCCACCGGCGCGGGGCGGCGGCTGGCCGAAGCGCTGCCGCTGCTGAACAGCGAGGTGCGGCGCATTGTGCTGTGCAACAACTATATGGATACGAACCCAACGGTCATCGTCATCGAATGGGCAGCGCAACGTTCATAATCGCGGCCGCCGTGCTGCTTGCGGCCGTGCTCCTGGTCCGGGGCTCGGCCTCGGTGCGCGCCTCGTGGTACCTGCGCATGCGCTGCCGCGCCCGGAGGGCGGGGCGCCGCGTGGCGCTCACCTTCGACGACGGACCCGACCCGCAGCGGACCCCCGCGGTGCTCGACCTGCTGGCACGGCAGGGGGTGCGGGCCACCTTCTTCGTGGTGGGGGCCCGGGCGGAGGCCCATCCCGAGCTGGTGCGCCGCATGGCGACCGAGGGGCATGTAGTGGGGAACCACTCCTACACCCACTCGTGGCGCTTCCCGCTCCGCAGCCTCGGCCGCACCATGGAGGAGCTGTGCCGCACGGGCGAGGTGCTGCACCGCATCACGGGGCGGCAACCGCGCCTCTTCAGGCCCCCCTTCGGGGTGACCAACCCCACGATTGCCCGGGCGGTGCGCCGCCTGGGGCTCGACCCCGTGGGGTGGAGCATCCGCTCGCTCGACACCATGGGGCAGAGCCCCGAACGGGTTGCCGCACGCATCCTGCGCCGCCTCCACCCCGGTGCGGTCATCCTGCTGCACGACCGCTGCGCGGGGAGCGAGCGGCTGGTCGGGCTGCTCGTCGAGGGGCTGCGGAGCCGCGGCCTCGAGCCGGTGACCCTGCCCGAACTTTTTGACATCGAAGCCTATGAAAAGACTCGCTAAGCTGACAATAGCCTGCATGCTGCTCGCCGCGGCAGCGGCACCGAACGCCGCACGGGGCCAGGAGGCCTCCGCCGCCGAGCGCTTCGCCGAGCAGTTCGCCGCGCGGAGCCGCTCGGTCGAGAGCATCCTCTGCGCCTTCACCGAGACGCGCCACATGAGCGTCCTGGCCGACGACGTGGTCCGCAGCGGCACCTTCCGCTACAAGCGCCCCGCGCGCATGGCGCTCGACTTCGACTCGGGCGACCGCATCGTCATGACCGGGGAGCTCTTCCTCAACCGCATGGCGGGCCGCACCACCACGGCACGCATGAACTCCAACCCGATGCTCCGCCAGATGCAGTCGATTTTCGGCGCCTGCATGACGGGCGACCTCGAGGCGCTCCGCCAGACGGGGCGCATGAGCGTCACCCCGCGCGAGGGGGGCTACCGCGTGGTGCTCATCCCCGAGAGCCGCGCGGCGCGCCGCTACGTGAGCTCCATCACGCTCGACTTCGACGCCGCGGACATGACCCTCGACCGGCTGCGCATGGAGCAGCCCTCGGGCGACTACACGCTCTACCGCTTCAGCCGCAAGCGGCTCAACGTCGCCATCGACGACGCGGCATTCGACGCCAACTGACCCCTTCACACGAACGACCATGCTGCGCAACGAACTCTATACGCTCGAACAACTCGGAGGCGGCCCCGCCGAAGGTGCCGCACGGTGCTTCCGTGTGCGGCTCAACGCCGCCCACCCGCTCTTTGCGGGCCACTTTCCCGGGCAGCCGGTGCTCCCGGGCGTCTGCACGCTCGACATGGTGCGCGAGGCGCTCTCGGAGGCGGTGGGACGCCCCTGCCGCTTCGCCGCGGTGCGCGACTGCAAGTTCACCGCGCCGGTCGACCCGCGCCTCACGCAGCAGCTCGAAATCAGCCTCCGCGCCGACGCGGGGCGCATCGACGCCACGGTGACCGACCGCGAACGGACCGTACTCAAACTCAAAGCCTCATACACCGACCTGCATGTCTGACTCCGAGATGAAGATACCCTGGGCCGAACGGGCCCGAAGGCTGGGCTGCGCCGTGGTGATTCCCACCTACAACAACGACCGGACGCTGGGCGGGGTCATCGCCGGCGTGCGGCGCTACTGCGCCGACATCTTCGTGGTCAACGACGGCTCGACGGACCGCACGGCCGAGGTGCTCGCCTCGACGGAGGGCATCCGCACCATCGCCTACGCCCGCAACCGCGGCAAGGGGTACGCCCTGCGGTGCGGGCTCCGCGCCGCACGCGAGGCGGGCTTCCGCTACGCCCTGACCATCGACTCCGACGGGCAGCACTACCCCGACGACATCGCCCGCTTCATCGAACGCATCGAGCGGCGGCCCGACACGCTGCTCATCGGCGCGCGCAACCTGACGGCCGACAACATGCCCGCACGCAACACCTTCGCCAACCGCTTCTCGAACTTCTGGTATCAGGTCGAGACGGGGCGCCGCCTCGAGGATACGCAGTCGGGCTTCCGCCTCTACCCCCTCCGGCAGCTCGGGCGGCTCCGCTCGCTCTGCAGCCGCTACGAATTCGAGGTCGAGGTCATCGTGCGCGCCGCATGGCGCGGCGTCGAGGTGGAGAACATCCCCGTGAAGGTCTACTACGCCCCCGACGGGGAGCGCGTCTCGCACTTCCGCCCGCTGCGCGACTTCACCCGCATCTCGCTGCTCAACAGCGTGCTGGTGCTCGAGGCGCTGCTCTTCTACTACCCGTGGCGCTTCTTCCGCGCACTCACGCGCGAGAACATCCGCCGCTTCATCCGCCGCAACATCACCCGCTCGCCCGAGAGCAACGCCCGGCTGGCCGCAGCCATGGGCTGGGGCGTCCTCTGCGGCATCCTCCCCATCTGGGGCTACCAGATGATTTTCGCCGGCCTGTCGGCCCACTTCATGCGGCTCAACAAGCTGGTGGCCATCGTCTTCTCGAACATCAGCATCCCGCCGATGATACCCTTCATCCTCTACGGCAGCTACTGGCTCGGAGGCCGCATCACGGGGCTCCCCGTCGAGCTGACGCTCGCCGAGGTGACGCTGCGCCGCATGGCCGAGTGTCTGGCGCAGTACCTCGCCGGAAGCGTGGCGCTGGCCGTGGTGGCCGGCGCCGCGGTCTGGGCGGTGAGCTGGTGCGTCATGACCCTCATGAAACGAACACCCTGTCATGAATAGGCTCTTCACATCGCTCTACGACCTGCTGCACCGCCGGCGGGCGCTGCTCTGGACGCTGCTCGCGCTCAGCACGCTGGTCATGGGGTGGTTCGCCGCACGGCTGAGCTTCGCCGAGGACATCACCTCGTTCCTGCCCGACGACAGCCAGGGGCGCCGGACGGCCTCCATCTTCCGCAGCCTGCGCATCAAGGACAAAATCGTCATCATGCTCACGGCCGACGACCCGACCTCGAACGACGCCCCGCAGCGGATGGTCGAGGCGGCCGACGCAATCGCACGGGGGCTCCGCAGCGCCGTCGACGAGGGGTTGCTCGAATCAATCACCGACCGCATCGACGAGGGGGTGCTCGACTCGGCCACCGAGCTGATATACAACCACCTGCCCGCCCTGATGGACGACCGCACGCTCGCGCGGCTCGACTCGCTCACCTCGGCGGAGGCCATCGACCATGCGGTGGCGCGCGCCTACGGGCGCCTCACCTCCCCGGCCGGCATCGCGCTCGGGGAGTTCGTCCTGCGCGACCCGCTCGACTGGGGCACGCAGCTCATGGCGGGCTTCCAGCGCTTCGACACCTCGCTCGGGTACGAGCTCTACGACGACCACATCTTCACCCCGGGGCTCGAGACGCTGCTGCTCTTCGCCGTGCCGGCCGGCGGCTCGTCGGCCACGGCCGACAACGAACGGCTCGTCACGCTGCTCGAGGAGCAGCTCGAGGCGGCCTCCGAGCGCTTCGAGGTGCGGGCCGACTACTTCGGCGCCGTGGGGGTGGCCGTCTACAACGCCCGCCAAATCAAGCGCGACACGATGGGGACGCTCACCGTGGCCCTCCTCCTCATCGTGACGGTCATCACGCTCGTCTTCCGCAACCGCTGGGCCGTGCCCCTCATGATGGTGCCGGTGCTCTACGGCGCGCTCTTCGCCCTGGGGGCCGTCTACCTCATCCAGGGGTCAATCTCCTCGATTGCCGTCGGCGCCGGGGCCGCCGTGATGGGCATCGCCCTCAGCTACTCGATTCACATGCTGGCCCACAGCAACCACACCGACGACCCCCGCCGCGTGGTGAGCGAGCTGGCCTATCCCCTCACCGTGGGGAGCTTCACCACCATCGGCGCCTTCTTCGGGCTGGTCTTCACCCGCTCGCAGCTGCTCCACGACTTCGGACTCTTCTCGGCCCTCACGCTGGTGGGGACGACGCTCTTCTGCCTCGTATTCCTCCCCCACATGCTCTCGGGCGGACCGGTGCGGCGCCCCGGGTGGCTGCTCGAACGCATCGAGCGGGTGAACGCCTACCGCTACGACTCGAACCGCTGGCTGGCCGGCGCCCTGATTGCCGCCACGCTCGTCGGGCTCTTCTTCTTCGGCGACGTGCGCTTCGAGAGCGACATGACGCGGCTGAGCTACGAGCCCGAGCGCTTCGCGACGGCCGAGCGGCGGCTGCAGGAGCTCTTCGCCGACACGAACGACTACGTCTATCTGGTCACCACGGCGCCCGACACGGAGCAGGCGGCCGCGGCCTACGGCCGCACGCAGCGCATGCTCGACTCGTTGGCCCGCGCCGGGGAGCTGCGCGAACCGGCCTCGGCGGCCGACTTCGTCGTGCCGATGGAGGTGCAGCGGCGGCGCATCGCCGCGTGGGAGGCCTTCTGGAGCCCCGAAAAGCGGGCCGAGGTGGAGCGGCTCGTGGCCGGGGCGGCCCGCCGCCACGGATTCCGACCCGAGGCCTTCGCCCCCTTCACGCGGCTCCTCGAGCGGCACTACACCCCCTTCGACCCCGCCGGCACGGAGGCCGCGCGCCATCCGCTGCTGGGCGAGTGGCTCAACCAGAGCCCCGACGGCCCCCTCTTCGTGAGCCGCATCGTCGTCGATGCACCCCGGAAGGAGCGCGTCTACGCCTCGCTCGAACGCATACCCGAGGTGGGCATCCTCGACCGCGCCTACTTCGCCAGCCGCATGGCCCGGGTGGTCAACGACGACTTCAACACCATCCTCCTCATCTCCTCGGCGCTGGTCTTCTGCGCGCTGCTGCTCTCCTACGGGCGCATCGAGCTGGCGCTGCTGGCCAGCCTCCCCATGGCGATGAGCTGGGTGCTCATCCTCGGGCTGATGGCCCTGCTGGACATCGAGTTCAACATCGTCAACATCATCCTCTCGACCTTCATCTTCGGTCTGGGCGACGACTTCAGCATCTTCATCATGGACGGACTGCTGAGCCAGTACCGCGACGGGCGCCGCCTGCTCGCGGCCCACAAGACCGCCATCTTCTTCTCGGCCTTCACCACCGTGGCCGGCATCGGCGCACTGCTCTTCGCCCGCCACCCGGCGCTCCACTCGCTCGCCTTCATCTCGATTGTGGGGATGGCGGCCGTCGTGCTGGTCGCCTACACGGTGCAGCCCATCCTCTTCCGGATGTTCATCTCGGGGCAGACCGCGCGCGGAGGGTTCCCCTACACGCTCGGGGCGCTCGCCAACACGCTCTACGCCTTCCTCTACTTCGTGACGGGGTGTCTGCTGCTGCAGCTCTACGCCGCACTGCTCCTCATGCTGCCGCTGGGGCGCCGCCGGCGCAAGGCCTGGTTCCACCGGGCGCTCCACCTCCTCTGCCGCCTCTTCCTGGCCACCATCTTCACCACGCGCACCCGACGCATCAACCCCCGCGGCGAGCGCTTCGAACGCCCGGCCGTCGTGGTGGCCAACCACCAGTCGTTCGTCGACATCCTGCTGCTGCTGAGCCTCTCGCCGCGGCTGGTCATGGTGACCAACCACTGGGTGTGGCGCTCGCCCTTCTTCGGGCGCATCGTCCGCTTCGCCGGCTTCCACTCGACGGAGAGCGGCTACGAACGGCTGGCCGAGGAGCTCCGCCGCGAGGTGGATGACGGATACTCGGTGGTGGTCTTCCCCGAAGGGACGCGCTCGGCCGACCTGGAGGTGCACCGCTTCCACCGGGGGGCCTTCCAGCTGGCCGAACGGCTGGGGCTCGACACGGTGCCGGTGGCCATCTACGGCTCGGGGCTCATCTGCTCGAAGCGGCAGCCCTTCTACATCAAGCGGGGCGATTTGAGCTGTCTGGTCATGGAGCGCGTCGCCCCCGCAGAGGGTGGGCCGGGCTCCGATGCCCGCAGCCGCGCACGATGGTTCCGCCTGCGGGTGGCCGAGGGGTACGACCGCCTCTGCCGGCTGGAGGCGGCGAACCCCTACTACGCCCGCGCCGTCATCCGCAACTACCTCTACAAGGGGCCCGTGCTCGAGTGGTACATGCGCATCAAGCTCCGTCTGGAGCGCAACTACGCCGAGCTGGAGCGGCTGCTTCCCGAGCGGGGGAGGATTGTCGACCTGGGGTGCGGCTACGGCCAGGCGAGCTGCCTGCTGGCGCTCCGCAGCCGCGGGCGCGAGCTGCTCGGCATCGACTACGACGCCGAAAAGATTGCCGTGGCCGAACACGGATTCCTGCACGGCGGGCGGCTCCGCTTCCGCTGCGACGACGTCACGCGCTGCGAGCTGCCCCGCGCCGACGCCTTCATCATCAACGACATGCTCCACTACATCGCCCCCGAGGAGCAGGAGCGGCTGCTCTCCCGCTGCGCCGAGCGGCTCACGGCGGGGGGCTGCATCATCGTGCGCGAGGGCGACCGCTCGCGCCGCAAGCGCCACCGCCTGACGGAGGAGACCGAGCGCTGGTCGACGCGCATCCTGGGATTCAACAAGACGTGCGGCACGCTCCACTTCCCCACCGGCGAGTGGATGGAGGAGGCGGCCCGCCGCCTCGGCCTCACGCTCCGCATCGAGGACTACACACGCCATACGTCGAACATGCGCTACATATTCACGAAAGGAGGTGCGCGATGAGCCGTTACGACGTGGTGGTCATCGGAAGCGGCATGGGGGGCCTGACCTGCGCCGCAATGCTCGCCAAGGAGGGGATGAAGGTCTGCGTGGTGGAGAAGAACCACCGCCCGGGGGGCTGTCTGCAGTCGTTCCGCCGCGGCGGGCGCATCCTCGACACGGGCATCCACTACGTGGGGAGCCTGCGCGAGGGGCAGACCATGCATCAGTATCTGAAGTACCTCGGCGTGCTGCCCCGCATCACGCTGCGCGGGCTCGACCCCGAGGGGTTCGACCTCATCCACCTCGAGGGGCGGACTTTCCGCCACGCGCTGGGCTACGACAACTTCGTCGAGGGGCTGGCGGCCGACTTCCCGGCCGAGCGGAGCGGCATTGCCGCGTATGCACGGCTGCTGCAGCGCATCGGCGGCTCCATCGCCCCGGAGGTGCTGCGCCGGGGGCAGCTGTCGGCCGGAGCGACCGAATATCTGGGCGTCTCGGCCGCCGCGGCCATCGACGAGCTGGTGGGCGACCCGCTGCTGCGGCGCGTGCTGGCCGGCAGCGCCCCGCTCTACGGCGGGCGGCGCGACATGTCGCCCCTCTACCACCACGCGATGATCAACCACTCGAACATCGAGGGGGCGGCCAGCTTCGCCGGCGGGACGCAGCGTCTGGCCGACGCGCTGGCGGAGGTGCTCCGCGCGGCGGGCGGCGAGCTGCTTTGCGACGCCCGCGCCAGCCGGCTGCACCTGAGCGGCGGGAGCGTCTGCACCGTGGAGCTCAACGACGGCGAACAACAACTCGAGACACGGTGGGTCATCTCGGACATCGCCCCCGCGGCGACCTTCGCCCTGGTAGACCCCACGCCGCTGCTCCGGCGCTCGTTCCTCCACCGCATGGAGTCGCTCCCCTACACCTACGGCCTCTTCACGGCCCACGTGCGGGTGCGCCCCGGCGCCCTTCCCTTCCGCAACTGCAACCACTACCTCTACAACACGCCGGACGTCTGGAGCGAGCAGGGCGACTTCGAGGGGTGCAACATCCCCGTGGTGCTCCTCTGCATGCAGCCCTCGGCCGAAGAGCCGGCGCAGGCCGACGTCGTCACGCTGATGGTCCCCATGCGCATCCAGCCCCTCGAACCGTGGTTCGGCACCCGCTCGGGAAGGCGCGGGGCCGACTACGAAGCCTTCAAGAGGCGCTTCGCCGAACGGACGCTCCGCTTCGCCGCACGCTTCTTCCCGGGGCTCGACCGCGGGGCCGAGCTGCTCTGCACCTCGACGCCGCTCACCTACCTCGACCTGACGGGCTCGCCCGAAGGGTCGGCCTACGGACTGCAGAAGGATTTCAACCGTCCGGTATCGTCGCTCATCCCCGTGCGCTCGCGCATCGCCAACCTGCTGCTCACGGGCCAGAACCTCAACGTCCACGGCATGCTGGGCGTCACCCTTTCGGCCGCACTCACCTGCAGCGAGCTGGTGGGAGAGGCCTACCTCGCAAAAAAAATCGGTTATGCTTAGGATGTTGCGCAAAACGCTTGGAATCATGCTGACCCTCCTCGCCATCGCACTGGGAGCGGTCGTCGTCGCCCTGCTCACCACGGCGGGAATCGGCTACCGCCTCTACCGCTCGGCCGACATGGGCGAGCCGCGCCTGGATATCGACACGGCGCTCTACACCGTCACCCGCTCGAACGGCGTGGCTCACTGCGGCGGCTCGACGCTGCGCCGAAATCCGGCCGGAGTGTGGGAGCTCACCACCGGCGGAGACCCCCTCACGCGGGGCGCCGAGTCGGGGGCGCTGCTCCGCGGGCTGATGTACTACCAGGAGCGGGCCTTCGTCGACCAAATCCGCCGCATCGTCCCCTCGGAGCGCTACCTGCGCTTCCTGAGGAGCTTCATCGTCATCTTCAACCGCAACCTGGGGCACTGTGTCCCGGAGGAGTACCGCCGCGAAATCTTCGCCTCGTCGCGCTGGTGCTCCCACGAGTTCGACGCCATCGGCAACGCCTACGAGCGCCAAATCAACTACCACGCCGCCCACGACATCGGGCACGTCATGCAGGAGTACATGCTCGTCGGCTGCAGCTCCTTCGCCACGTGGGGCGGCCGCAGCGCCGACTCGACGCTGCTCGTGGGGCGCAACTTCGACTTCTACGTCGGCGACGACTTCGCCCGCAACAAGCTCGTCACCTTCTGCCGCCCCGAGCGGGGCATCCCCTTCGCCTCGGTCGGATGGGCCGGCATGAGCGGCGTCCTCTCGGGGATGAACGCCGCGGGGCTCACCGTGACGCTCAACGCCGCCAAGGGGGCGCTCCCCACCCGTGCGGCCACCCCCATCTCGCTGCTGGCACGCACCATCCTGCAGTATGCCTCCACCATCGAGGAGGCCTGCGCCATCGCCGACACCACCCGCACCTTCGTCTCCGAGTCGCTGCTCATCGCCTCGGCCCGCGACCGCCGCGCCGTAGTCATCGAGAAGACCCCCGAGCGCTCGGCCCTCTACGAGGGCGAGGGCGAGCAACTCCGCTGCACGAACCACTACCAGTCCGCCGCCTTCGCCGACGACCCCTACAACCGCGAGAACATCGCCACGAGCGACAGCCCCTACCGCCTGCAGCGCCTCGGCGAACTGCTCGACAGCCTCGCGCCGCTCACCCCCGCCCGTGCGGTGACCATCCTGCGCGACCGGCGCGGTCTGGGCGGGCGCGACATCGGCCTGACCAACGAGAAGTCGCTCAACCAGGCCATCGCCCACCACAGCGTCGTCTTCGCACCCGAGCGGGGGCTCATGTGGCTCTCGACCGAACCCTGGCAGGCGGGACGCTTCGTCTGCTACGACCTCGGGCGCATCTTCGCCGGCGAGGCGCCCCCAGAGGGGCGGCTCGACCTGCCGGAGGAGGAGCTGCCGGCCGACAGCCTCTTCCTCAGGGAGGATTATCCGCGCATCGTCGCCTACCGCCGCGACTGCGCCGCGCTGCGGCAGGCCATCGCCCGCCGCGAACGGGTCGACGAGGCGCTGCCCGAGCGCATCCTGGGCGAGAATCCACGCTTCTTCGGGGCGTGGGCCCTCTGCGCCGACTACCGCGAGGAGGTGCTCGGCGACCGCGAGGGGGCCCGCCGCTGCCGGGAGGAGGCGCTCCGCCTCGAGATACCCCGCCTCTCGGAACGTCAGGAGATTGAACGCAAACTCAAATGACCATGATACGCAACAACCGAATCCAGTTCGCATCGCCCGAGGCGATTCGCGCCTTCCAGGAGGAGCGCCTCCGCGAGACGCTCCGCTACCTCGAGGAGCACTCGCGCTTCTACCGGGAGATGTTCCGCCGCGAGGGCATCGACCCGCGCGACATCCGCACGCTCGACGACCTGCAACGGCTGCCCGTCACCACCAAGGAGCAGCTCCAGCGCCGCAACGACGACTTCCGCTGCGTCGCCCCGCGCCAAATCATCGACTACGTCACCACCTCCGGCACGCTGGGCGACCCGGTCACCTTCGCACTGACGGAAGGGGACCTCGACCGCCTGGCCTACAACGAGATGCTCTCGTTCACCACGGCCGGCTGCACCCCCGACGACATCATCCAGCTGATGGTCACGCTCGACCGCCGCTTCATGGCCGGACTGGCCTACTTCCTCGGGGCGCGGATGCTGGGCTGCGGCGTCACGCGCGTGGGCAACGGCATCCCCGAGCTGCAGTGGGACACCATCCGCCGCATCGCCCCCACCACCTGCATGGTCATCCCCTCGTTCCTGCTGCGGCTGGCCGACTTCGCACAGGCGTCGGGCATCGACTTCCGCCGCAGCCCGCTGCGCCGCGCACTCTGCATCGGCGAGGGGCTGCGCGACCCCGACAGCTTCGAGCTCAACACGCTCGGGCGGCAGATTCACGAACGCTGGCCCGAGCTGGAGCTCTTCTCGACCTACGCCTCGACCGAGATGCAGAGCTCCTTCACGGAGTGCCCCTGCCACTGCGGCGGACACCTCCCCCCGGACCTCATCATCGTGGAGTTCCTCGACGACGAGGGGCGTCCGGTGGCCGACGGCGAGCCGGGCGAGGTGACCGTCACCACGCTCGGCGTGGAGGGGATGCCGCTGCTGCGCTTCCGCACGGGCGACGTCTGCCGCCACTACTCGGAGCCCTGCCGCTGCGGCCGCAACACGGTGCGGCTCGGCTCGCTGCTCGGGCGCAAGGGGCAGATGATTAAGTTCAAGGGGACGACGCTCTATCCCCCCGCGCTGTTCGACATTCTGGACAACATCCCCGAGGTGGAGAACTACCTGGTCGAGGTCTTCACCGGCTCGCTGGGGACCGACCAGGTGCAGATTCGGGTCGGAAGCCGCGACCACAGCGAGGAGCTCGTCAAGCGCATCAAGGATGTCTTCCGCTCGAAGGTGCGCGTGGCGCCCGACATCCTCTTCGAGCCGGCCGAGCTGATTGCCAAGCTGCAGATGCCCCCGACGAGCCGCAAGGCGGTGAAGTTCATCGACCTGCGCAACAACACGCTTCACTGAGGCGGCGGACGAGCGGAACAGGCCGGCCCGGCGCGCCCGGCGCGAAAACGGCGGGGCGGCGGACGGCCGGAGACGGAAAAGGCCGGCCCGGGCGGCGGAACAGGCCGGCCCGGCGCGCCCGGCGCGAAAACGGCGAGGCGGCGGACGGCCGGAGACGGAAAAGGCCGGCCCGGCGCGCCCGGCGCGAAAACGGCGGGGCGGCGGACGGCCGGAGACGGAAAAGGCCGGCCCGGGCGGCGGAACAGGCCGGCCCGGCGCGCCCGGCGCGCCCGGCGCGGAAAACGGCGGGACGGCGGACGGCGGACGGCGAGGAAGCCCCCGGGCAACGCAGAGCGTCGTCGGGCGGGGCAGAGCATCGTCGGGCCCGGAAGCCGGAAGCGGCGGGACCGACGGACTTTGCCGTTTTTGCAATTTTAATCTATATTTGCACGGAAACCATAAACGCAAACATCCCATGAAGCGACTTCTTCTGGCCCTCGCGGCCGCATGCTCGCTGCTCACCGCGGCGGCACAGCAGACCCCCACCTACGTCTACGGTATCGACTTCTCGCTTGCGCGCGTCTCGGGCGCCAACGAGAGCGACCAGCAGTTTGCCGAGGCCTTCCGCCGCATCAACCAGCTGCTCATCACCGAGGCCGACAAGTACGACTTCGCCCGCGCGCTGCGCCAGCCGCAGCTCAGCGTCGACATCGACCCCATGCTGCAGCGTCTGGACGCCTGCGGCTACGAGCGGCTGCGCGACACGAAGCACACGGCCACCGACGAGGAGGTGCGTGCCGCCATCGCCTCCTACGAGCTGGAGGAGCAGGAGGGCACGGGCGTCGTGCTGGTGGCCCTGCTGCTCGACAAGCCCTCGGCCAAGGCCCTCTACGAGATGGTCATCTTCGACATCGCCACGCGCGAGGTCCGCTGCATCGAGCGGGTCGAGGGGCATGCCGGAGGCTTCGGACTGCGTAACTTCTGGGCCAACACCGTCCGGGAGGTGCTCAAGACGTGGCGCCGCGAACACCGCGAGCCGCTGCTCCCGTAAACGGGGCGGCAACCTCGACTCCGGACGATGAGGCGAACGGTCACATACCTGCTCCTGCTGCTGCAGCTGCCGCTCCTCCTTGCGGGGTGCGGGGGCCGGCGCGCCGTCGAGGCGCAGTTCGCCCCGGTGGCTGCGGTGGTTCCCTCGGAGCCCGACAGCGCCCTGCGGCTGCTGCGCGCCATCGACACGGCAAGGCTCCGCACGCGGCGCCAGCGGATGGAGTGGCGGATGCTCACGGCCCGCGCGCAGTTGCTTGCCGACGAGCAGCAGCTCGACAAGGCCTTCACCGCACCGCTCTACACCTACTACGAAAAGCACGGGCCGCGCAGCGAGCAGGCCATCGCCGCCTACCTCCACGCCCACGCCTGCCAGAACGAAGGCGACATCGACCAGGCCGTCAAGGCCTACACCCGGGCGGCCATCTGCGCCGAGGGGGCATCCGACGACCGTGAGACGCTGCTGCTGCTCGGCGCCGTATACCACACCCTCGGGGCGCTCCATCTGGAGCAGGGCTACAACGTCGAGGCCGAGGAGGCCTTCCGCAAGGCGGTCGCCATCGGGCAGCGCTGCGGCAACGAAGAGACGGAGGGCTACGCCCGCTTCATGCTCTCGGCGGCGCTCTGCGCCCAGCGCCGCTTCGACGAGGCCATCGGGGAACTGGCACCGCTCGTGGCGGCGCGCGACACGCTCCGCTTCCGCTACTTCGCCCAGCAGATTACGCTCCAGAACCTTCTTTACCACGCCTATGCCGGCGACTGGGATGCCCAACGGCTCCTGGCCGAGCGGGCCCGCATCGACCTGGGGGCCATCGACTCGGCGCCGCTCTCCTACGGCCGCGCCGCGACCGACGACGCGCAGCGCACCTTCTACGACATCGCCTCGACGATTCTCTTCGCCCAAATCGGGCGGCTCGACTCGGCCCGCTGCTACGCCGACCGGGTGCTCGCCCGCACCTCCGTCTACCACCAGGGCAACGTCGACATCTACCGCATCGCCGCCGGCATCTACCACCGGCAGGGCGACGATGCGACGGCCTATGCCCACGCCCTGCGCTACATCGAGATGCAGGACTCGCTCGAGGCCGCAAGCCGCGACGCCCTCTCGGTGCAGCTCGAGCGGCAGTTCCGGGCCGAAAATGCTGCGGCGCTGCGCGAAACGCGGCTGCGCTACGACGTCTGGATTGCGCTGCTGGTCTGCCTGCTGCTGGCGCTGCTGGCCGTCGGCGTGGCGGGGGCCTACCGCCGCAAGCTGCGGCAGCGCGACGAGCGCATCGGCGAGTATCTGGCGCTCATCGACTCCTACCGCGAGTCGCAGGACAGCCTCACCTCGCGGCTCGACGCCTCGGACAGCCGCGAGGCGGCCCTCAAGGAGCTGCTCGAGGGGCGCTTCGCCCACATCCGCGACATCGCCGCGACCTGCTACACCTATGGCGAGGGGGCCCGCCTGAGCGAGAAGATGCGCCAGCTGGCGCTGAGCCCCGCGACGCTGGCCGACGTGGTGCGCATGGCCGACCTCTACAACCGGGGGGCGGTCAGCCGGCTGCGCGAGGCCTTCCCGGGGTGGACGGAGCGCAACCACGACTTCGCGGCGCTGGTCATCGCGGGCTTCTCGCCGCAGGAGATTTGCGTCATGCTGGGGATGACCCCCAACGGCGTCTACACGCTCAAGTCGAAGCTCAAGCGGCGCATCGCCGAATCGGACATCGCCGCACGCGAGGAGCTGCTGCGCTTCTTCGCATAGCGCCGGGCGAAGCAGGCCGGGAGGGCGCGGAGCAGGTCCGGACAGGTTCGGACCGGAGGGGCGCGGACCGGAGGGCACTCGGAGAGGCGCGGACCGGGCGGGCGGCGACCCTCAACAGCCGGGCGGCAATAACCCACCTCCCTCCGCCGGGCGGCGACCCTCAACATCCGGGCGGCAATACCCCGTCTCTCTCCGTCGGGCGGCGGCCGGATGCCGGACCTCCGAAGAAGGCAGGCGCTGCGACCGGATGCCGGCCTCGTCCGAAGGCGGCAAGTGCGGCGGCCCCGGGCGCAAGATTTTTTTAGCAGCATCCCACTCATCCACAGTCGTTTGCATCCGTCGGAGCAAGACTTTGCCTGCATCGGCAAGGTGCTCCGGGGGCTATCTTTGCAGTATGGAACTCCCCGCTTCGGGGGCTCCGTCCGGAATCCATACGCATCGACCATGAAACGACTTCTGATTCTGCTGCTCGTAGCAGCCCTTCTCTGCGCCGCCCCGCTTATGGCGCAATCCCCCGTTGAAGCTCCCGCCGCAACCGAAACCTCCGCCCCCGGAAAGAGCGGAACGGCGGAGCCCGGCCGTGCCGGAAAAGATGCGGGGCCGGCAGCAACCAGCCCCGCAGCACCCGAAACCGTGAAACCCGCCGCAACCGTCCCCGGGCAGGGGGCGGGCCGTGCCGGAGTGGTTGAAGAGACCGCCCCCGAAGCCCCGGAGCCCGCGGAACCATCAGCACCCGACGCCCCCGCATCCGCTGCAACCGAATCCGCAACCTCCTCCGCCTCCACAACCTCCGCCCCCGCAGCTGCGGGGCAGGTGACGGGGTGCGTGGTGGACCGCACCGGCGAGCCCGTGCCGGGCGTTGCCGTGGTGATGCTCGACCGCGACTCGCTCTACGTGGCTGCCGCAGCAAGCGACGCGAGGGGCTGCTTCCGCATCGCCTCGCGCGTGCGCCCCTACCGCCTCCTCTTCCAGCACCTCTCCTACCGGATGCAGCGCCTCGAGGGGTCGGCCGACAACGTGGGCGTGGTCACCCTCGACGCCTCCGAGACGGCCATCGAGGGGGTGGTCGTCAGCGCCGAGCGCCCCGTAGTGCGGGTCGAGGAGGGGCGCCTCGACTACGACCTCGAGGCGGCGACCCGCGGCATGACGGTCAACAACGCCTACGAGGCCATCACCCGGCTGCCTGGCGTCTCGGAGCAGGAGGGGCGGCTGACGCTCGCCGGTGCCGGGAGCGTGACGGTGATTCTCAACGGCAAGCCCACGACGATGAGCACCGACCAGCTCGAGGCGCTGCTGCGCTCGACCCCCGTCGAGCGGGTCGAACGGGCCGAAGTGATGTACAGCGCCCCGCCGCAGTACCACGTGCGCGGCGCGGCCATCAACATCGTGCTGCGCCACGGCGGCGAGCGTGCCTTCTCGGGGCAGCTCCACGGCCAGTATGCCAACAGCTGCTTCGGCGCGTGGGAAGGGGGCGCCAACGTGGTCTACACCTCGCCGAAGTGGTCGGCCGACCTCAACTACACGGGAGGGACCATCCACAACCGCCGCTACTACGAGCTCCGCTCGCTCCACGACTTCGACGGCGAGCGGTACGACATCGCCCAGAGCGAACGCATCACGCAGCAGGGCTCCTACCACCGGCTGCGCGCCGCACTCGACTGGAGCCCCTCGGAGCAGAGCCGCCTGAGCGCCGCCTACACCGCCGCATTCAACCCCTCGGGCGAGGGGCTCGCGCTCAGCTCGGGCAGCTTCGTCGACTCGCGCTCCTTGAGCCGGACCGAGTCGCAGATGCACAACCTCGCGCTCCGCTACCGGGCCCCCTTCGGGCTCGAGCTGGGGGCCGACTACACGAGCTACCGCAACCCCGAGCGCTCGGAGCAGCGGAACGACTACACCTCGGGCAGCCAAAACGCCTTCGACATCGTCTCGGGGCAGCTCATCGACCGGGTGAACGTGACGGCGGACCAGCAGGTGGCACTGGGCGGGCAGTGGAAGCTCAACGCGGGCGGCGCGCTGAGCTGGGCCGGAAGCCACGACTGGCAGCGCTACCTGCCCCGCGAGGGGAGCATCGAGGCGGTCGACACCGAGTCGAGCCTCGACGAGTACACGGCGAACCTCTACGCCGGGGCGAGCCGCACGCTGTCGAAGGGGAGCCTCTCCTTCTCGCTCGCCGGCGAGTACTACCGCATGGGCAGCTACGAGAACTGGGCGCTCTACCCCCAGGCGTCGTTCAACTGGATGTTCTCCGAGGAGCACATGCTGCAGCTGACCCTCTCGTCGGACAAGAGCTACCCCTCCTACTGGGAGATGCAGGGGGCGGTCTCCTACGTGGACGGATACTCGGAGATTCACGGCTCGCCCGGGCTGCGGCCGGCGAAGAACTACAGCGCCCAGGCGCTCTACATGCTCCGCTCGAAGTACATCTTCATGCTCTTCTGGAACGAGACCCTCGACTACTTCACCCAGTCTGCCTGGCAATCCTCCGAACGGCTGGCGCTCATCTACCAGACGCTCAACTGGGACACCAACCGGCAGTGGGGCGCCAACGTCATCATCCCCTTCAAGGCGGGGCGGTGGCTCGAATCGCGCCTCGTCTTCACGGGGCTGCAGCTCACGCAGCGCTGCGACCGCTTCCACGACATCGGCTTCGACCGCTCGAAGTGGGTCGGCATCGTGCGGATGGACAACACCTTCCGCCTGAGCCGCAAGCCCGACCTGACGCTCGACCTCTCGGGCCACTACCAGAGCGCCGCCATCCAGGCGACCTACGACGTGGAGCCCGTCTGGCAGATTGACGCCGGGGCGCGGTGGAGCTTCGCGCGGGGGCGCGCCAGCCTCACGGTGCGCTGCACGGACCTCTTCGGCACCTCGATGCCCTATACGAAAATCCGCTACCGCGGGCAGCACCTCGACATGGATTCGGGCTTCTACACGCGGACCTTCACCGCGCGGCTCACCTTCCGCTTCGGAGGCTACAAGGAGCGGCGGCACGACTCGGTCGACACCTCGCGCTTCGGCCATTAGGGCGGAACGACGGGGCAGGCGGCGAGGAAAAGGCGGGACGGGGCGGCCAACAGGACGGGCGACGGAACGGCGGAACGGACAGAGGGCGGTACGGCGGGGCGGGCGGCGGAACAGGACAGGCGGCGGAACAGGACGGACGGCGGAACAGGACGGACGTTCGGCGGGGCGGACGGAGCGGGTCGTCTCGGCGGAGAAGGGTCCGGCGAGAAAAGGCGGGACGGGACGGCCGACGGAATGGGCGGAGGAACGGCGACGGCGGAACGGACAGAGGACGGTCCGGCGGGACGGGCAAAAACAGTCTGGCGGAGGGTCGTTTCGTTTCATTTCGATAAATCGGGTATTTTATTTCGAAAAGAAGGAGCAACATTTCGATTTTCTCCCTATATTTGTCCGGAGAAACCTAAAAATCCGAATCGGACCATGAAAAAAGTGCTTCTGCTCGCTGCGGCGCTCCTGATGCTGCAGGTCGACACCGCCTCGGCCTGGGGGCGCACCGGCCACGACGCCATCGCCTACATCGCCGAATGCCACCTGACGCCCCGCGCGCGCCGCGTTATCGAACGCTACCTCGGCCACTCGATTGTCTACGACGCCTCGTGGATGGACGACTGGCGCTCGGAACCCCAATACGCCTGGGGGCGCACCATCCACTCGGCCTCGGTCGACGACCAGTTCGAATACATGCCCGACAAGCGGGGCGACGTCGTCTCGGGACTCGAGCGCTCCATCGAGACGCTCGCCGACTACCGCACGCAGGACGACTCGACGGTGGTCGCCTGCCTGCGCTGCATCATCCACTTCATGGGTGACCTGCACTGCCCGGGCCACGTGCGCTACGGCGGGGGCAAGCTGAAGAGCTATCCGGTCTACTTCAACGGCCGCAAGTACAACTACCACACGGTGTGGGACGACGTAATCCTCGAAAGCTGCCACCGCTGGAGCTACCTCGAGTACGGCCACCAGCTCGACCGCTGCACGCGGCGTGAGATTCGCGCCATCTGCCGCGGCACGGTGCGCGACTGGTTCCGCGAGAATGCCCTCGCAAGCCGTCACATCTACGAGCAGGCGGCCCCCGGGCAGGAGTTCACCACGCGGGAGGTCAAATCGTTCCTCAACCGCAACCACCCGCTGGCCGAGCAGCAGCTGCAGCGGGCCGGCTACCGGCTGGCCCACGTGCTCAACGAGCTCTTCGGGTAGCCCCGGAGGGAAGGCAACGGACCGGGAGGCCATCAGCTCGGGGACCAATGGACCCGGGGCCAACGGACCGGGAACCAACGGACCGGGGAACAACAAACCGGGAAACAACAAACCGGGATGTCCATCAAACAGCGAACCGGCCGCTCCTGTGAGAGCGGCCGGTTCGTTTGTTGTTCCGGCAGTTCGGTCGGGCGCCGGATGCGGGGTGGATGCGGATACGGGCGAAGTCGGGCCGGGGCAAGGCGTCGGATGCGAGGTCCGGGCGGGTGCCGGGTGCCGGACAAAACGACTGGCGAAACAGCGGGCAAAACGGCGGGCAAAATGCCGCGCAAAATGCCGCACAGGGTCTCGCATGGGGTCTCACGCAGGTCATAGCCGCATCAAAGCCCCCGCGTCGGGGCATCGGCAGCGCTTCCGCCCCAAAAGCCCCCCGCGTCAGGGCATCGGCAGCGAGATGGTGCGCGCGTCGAGGTAGGAGTCGGGATAGGGGCCCCAGTTGGAGGCCTGTCCGTTCGACAGCATGAAGCGGGGCCCCAGCAGCGTCATGTTGTCGATGACGTGCACGCGGCGCGGCAGCTGCTCCCGCGTGACGACCACCACCGACGACATGGGAACCACCGGCCGGGCCGGCGAGCTCTCCAGCTCGGGTTCGTAGACGCGGTAATCGACGTAGTGGCGGCTCCACGACGCCAGCGAATCGAGGCGGTGGAGCACCTCCCGCTCGCCGAAGTCGTTGCGCACGGTGTCACTCCGGAAAATTCGCTCTTCGGGCTGGCCGTAGTGCGGCTGTTGCGCCGCAACCGTGCCGGCACAGCCGGCGGCAAGCAGCAGCGTCAACGCTGCCTGCAGCAAAGTCTTGTTTCGTCTCTTCATCATGGCTCTCTCCTCCTTGTTGCTTTACTGTTTACGGTAGTTTTCTTGGTTCATTCAATCATGCGCCGGAGCCGCATCCTTCCGCCCCTCCGGCCCGGGACCGAAGCGGGAGAGAAGACGGGCAACAGCTTCCTCCGACCCGGGACCACTTCCGGCCGGCACCCTTCCGGCCGGTTCCGCTTCCACTCGACCTTCCTTCCGGCCGGTTCCGCTTCCACTCGACCTTCCTTCCGGCCGGCTCCGTGTACGCACCTCCGCGCATTGCCCTTCGGCTCCGCGCCTCAGAAGACCTCGCGCAGAATCCGCACCGACTGCACGGCACTGATGGCGTCGAGGTGGTAGCCGTAGTAGTCGAGCATCGCATTGAGGAACTCGACCCGCTGCGTGCGGTTGAGCGCCAGCGTCCCCAGGCGGTTCACCTCGAGGTGCATCAGTTCGTGGAGCGTGCGGGCGTTCTGCTCCGACATAATTAAAACGTTGCGCAGGGCGGTTTTCGTATAGAGTCCCTCGCGGATGTCGAAGCAGTCCCCCTCGCGGTAGTCGTTGCCCGGAAAGAAGCCCAGAAAGCGGCTCAGACGGGCCAGAAACCAGAGGTGGAAATTGGCCACCCCCTCCTGCAGCTCGTCGAGCGCCGCCACGCCGTTCCATACGAACTCGAAGAGAGGCTCGTTGGGCTCGCTCTCCTTGACCAGCCGGTAGAGTACCTCGGCCATGAAGAGCGCCACGGTCGACTTGCGCACGTCGAAGGGGAGCGTGCGGAGCACGATGCCGCTGTGCACCTCGCGAAAGCGGTCCATCTGCTGGCGCGACGACTCGAGCCCCTCGAACTCGAGGGCGAACATCGGCTGGAAGAGCGCCAGTTTGGAGCCGCGCCCCCGGCTGCTGCGGACCCCCTGCACCATGTAGCTGCGGCGGCCGCCCACGTCGGTGAGCAGAAAGACGACCATCGATGAGTCGCCGTATTTGAGCGTGTGCAGCACGATGCCGCGTCCCTTGTAGCTTTTCACGTTTTCGGTTTGCAGTACGACACAATGGAGCGCCGAGTGCCTTCCCGGCCCCGGCGCCGCAGCCCCCGGCGGGCGGGAGGGCGGAAGGGGAAGGCGGGGGGCTTTGGCCGCGGGCTGGCGGGCGAGGTCAACCGGCGGGTTGGCAGGCGGAGCAGACCAGCGGGCTGGCGGGCGAAGCCAACCGGCGGGGTTGACGGCCGAAGCCGACCGACGGGCTGGCCGACGGCCGGCCGGGTAAAACAGCCGGGCCCGGCAACCAGGTCTGCCGGCCGGGGCAGGTGACCGGGGGAAACCGCCGGGGCAGACCGCCGTATCAACCGCCACCCCCGGGGACCGGGTCAGGCCTCCGTGCGGCGCAGGTGGAGCAGCTGCCAGCCGTCGCGTTCGCGGCGGGCCACAGGCTCAAATCCCAGCTCGCGGCCACGCGCCAGCAGGCACTCGACATCGCCGGCCAGGAAGCCGCTCAGCAGCAGGTCGCCCCCCGCGGCGAGCGTCGCCGCATAGGCGGGCATGTCGGCCATGAGGATGTTGCGGTTGATGTTGGCCAGGATGAAGTCGAAGCGGCGCCCCGCAAGCAGCCGCGCATCGCCCAGCAGCGGCTCGACCTGCGCACCGACGCCATTGGCCTCGGCATTCTCGCGGCAGTTCTCCACGGCCCAGTCGTCGATGTCGATGGCCGTCATCCGCCGGGCCCCGCAGCGGGCCGCCAGGATGGCCAGCACGCCGGTGCCGCACCCCATGTCAAGTCCGCAGCGGCCGGCAACCCCCAAATCGAGCGTCGCGGAGGCCATGAGCCACGTGGTGGCGTGGTGCCCCGTGCCGAACGACATGCGCGGCATGATGACCACCTCGGCCACCCCCTCGGGCGCCGGCGCATGGAACGGCGCACGGATGAGCAGCCGACCCTCCACCTCGACGGGCGGGAAGTTGCGCTCCCAGAGGGCGTTCCAGTTCTGCGTCTCGATGGCGACGTAGCGCCCCTCGAGCCCCATCCGCCCGAGCATCGCATCGACCTCGGCCTTGCAGTCGGCCAGCCGCTCGCCCGGGATGTAGGCCTTGAGCAGCGTCCCCTCGGTCTCGAAGCTCTCGAAGGGGTAGTCGGCCAGCTCGGCCGTCACAATCTCGCACTGCTCGCCGTCGCGGCAGGGGATATTCAAGACGACATAGTCCATAATTATGTAAAATTTTTCGTACCTTTGAGGACAAAGTTACGGATAATCTTCGGAAACCCGACCCGTCGAATGGCAGAAAATACGAAAAAGTGGGAGGAGGAGGCCCGCCGCTACCGCCTCTACATCCGCCTTGAGAAGCGTCTCTCGCAGAACACCGTCGCCTCGTACATGCGCGACCTAAGGCAGTTCGCCCACTTCATCCTGCGGCAGTACGACGTCGCCCCGCGCAAGGTCGAGCAACAGATGGTCGAGCGCTACATGGGGTGGCTCTTCGACCGCGGCCGCGAGAAGGCCTCGCAGGCGCGGGCGCTCAGCGGCGTGAAGAGCTTCTTCAACTACCTGCTCCTGAGCGACCGCATCGAGTCGTCGCCCGCCGAGTTCGTCAACGCCCCCAAGTTCGGGCGGCCGCTGCCCGACATCCTCTCGACCGAGGAGATTGACCGCATCATCGCCGCCGCACAGGGGCCGACGACCAAGGGGCTGCGCGACGGCGCCATGCTCGAGGTGCTCTACTCGTGCGGGCTGCGCGCTTCGGAGCTCGTGTCGCTGCGGATGAGCGACCTCTTCTTCGGCGAGGGCTACATCCGCGTCATCGGCAAGGGGGACAAGCAGCGGCTGGTCCCCATCAGCAGCGTGGCGCGCGACAAGGTGCAGCGCTACCTCGAGAAGCGGCGCGAGGTGACCACCAGCGACGACGCCGTCTTCCTCAACAACCGCGGCGGAAGGCTCACGCGCGTGATGCTCTTCACCATCATCAGGCAGGCGGCCGCGCGGGCCGGCATCACGAAGCACATCAGCCCCCACACCTTCCGCCACTCGTTCGCCACCCATCTGCTCGAGGGGGGCGCCAGCATCCGCCAGGTGCAGGAGATGCTGGGCCACGAGAGCATCCTGACCACCGAAATCTACACCCACCTGGACAGCGACCGCCTGCGCGAGACGGTCGAAAAGCACCTGCCCGTCTGAGGGGGGGGGAGAGGCGGCGGGGGTCCGCACGTCCGAGGCGGCAAAGGAGGCGGGCGGCGGGAAGCGGGGCGCCGCCCGTCCGAGGCAGCAAAGGAGGCAGGTGCCGGGAGGGAGGCGGGCGCCAACCCGTCCGAGGCAGCAAAGGAGGCAGGCGCCGGGAGGCGGGCGCCAACCCGTCCGAGGCAGCAAAGGAGGCAGGCGCCGACCCGTCCGAGGAGGAGCCGCGGCGGAGAAGACGGGCGGCGGGCCCTCTTCTGAAAAAGGCGGCCGCCGGAGACCGTTTCGGGAGGCCCGTCCGAGCCGCCCACCCACCGAAAACCGCCCACCGAAAATCGCCCACCGAAAACCGTCGCCGGAAAACCGCCGCCGAAAACCGCCGCCGGAAACCGCTGCCGAAGCGGCCCGCGGCGGGAAATTTGGCAAAACGGGCCGCGAACCCTATCTTTGTACCGATGCCGGAAGAGTCGAAATTCGTCAAGACCAAAATCGTCGCAGGATACCTTCTGCTGGTCGCTGCGGCGCTGCTCGCGGTGGGCTACGTCTACCGCGAAACGGTGCGCGTCGCTGCGCCCGACGGCTCCTACGCGCTGCTCCACCTCAAGCGCAACATGGTGGGCGAGACGCTCTACCACCTCTACCGCGCCGAGAGCTGCGCCCAGCTCGCCATTGCCGGCTACTCCTCCTACGACGCCCGCTACGGCAGCGAAATCGACTCCGTGCGCCGCTGCCTCGACTCGCTGCGCCGCCTCTCGCCCGACGCCGACTCGCTCCAGCGGCTGAGGCTCGACAGCATCGAACACCTCATCGCCGAAAAGGTGCTCCGCTCCACCAACCTCCGCCGCTCCATCCGCTCGGCGGGGAGCGCCGCGCTGCTCGACGCCAACGTCGAACGGCTCCTCGCACGGCTCGACTCGCTCTCGGCCGAGGCAAGCCTCACGCAGCCCCCCGTGCGCAGCGTCATCTCGCAGGACACCGTCGCCACGCCGCGCCGCAAGAGGCGCTTCTTCCGCCGCATCGCCGACATCTTCAGCCCCCCGAAGGAGGATTCGACGCTCGTCATCTCGCGCCGCGAGGTCATCGACTCGCTCCCCTCGGCCGAGTCGATGCGCGACACCATCGGGTCGGTGCTCCGCACGCTCCAGAGCACGGTGACCAGCCAGCGCCTCGCCTACAACGACCGGGCCTGGAACGAGGGGCTGCGGCTGAGGGCCAGCAACGAGCTGGTCGACGAGAAGGTCTACCGCCTCATCCGCGACTTCGAGCAGGAGGAGACCGCCTACCTGCTCGGCCGCATCGAACGCGACGAGGCGCTGCGCAAACGCACCACCCGCCAGCTGGGGGCCATCGCCTCGGCGGCCGTCGCCCTCATGCTGCTCTTCGTGGCGATTCTCTGGCGCGACATCAACCGCAGCAACCGCTACAAGCGGGCCCTCGAGCAGGCCAACCGTGACAAGGCGGCGCTGCTCGACGCCCGCCAGAAGCTGATGCTGGCCGTCACGCACGACATCAAGGCGCCGCTGGGGGCCATCATGGGCTACACCGAACTGCTCGAACGGCTCACCCGCGGCGAGCGCGAACGCCACTATCTGGAGAACATCACCCGCTCGTCGGAGCATCTGCTCGCCCTGACGCGCAGCCTGCTCGACTTCTACCGGCTCGACATCCACAAGATGGAGCTCAACACGGTGCCCTTCATCCCCGAGCGCCTCTTCGAGGCCATCCGCGCGGGCTTTGCCGCGCAGGCCGCCGCCAAGGGGCTTACGCTGACGCTCCGCACGGGGGAGGGCTGCCGCTGCGAGGTGACGGGTGACGCCTCGCGCATCCGCCAGGTGGCCGACAACCTGCTCTCGAACGCCGTGAAGTTCACCGACACGGGGGGCGTGGAGCTCGAGGTGGCCTGCGGCGGGGGGCGACTCCGCTTCTCGGTGCGCGACACGGGGCGGGGCATCGGGGCCGGGGAGCGGGAGCGCATCTTCCGCGAGTTCGAACGGAGCAGCTCGGCCCGCGGGGTCGAGGGGTTCGGGCTGGGGCTCTCGATTGTGGAGCGGCTCGTGCGGCTGCTCGGGGGCGAAATCACCCTCGAGAGCAGCCCCGGAAAGGGGAGCTGCTTCACGGTGACGCTTCCCGTCGGGGAGCGCACGGCAGGGCCGCGGGACTCTCTCCCGGAGCGGAAGGAGGAGTGCGCCGGGGCGGACGGGGCGACGCTGCTGGTGGTGGACGACGACCCGCTGCAGCTCGAGCTGACCGAGGCGCAGTGCCGCCAGGCGGGCATCCGAGCCGTCAGCTGCAGCCACCCCGAGCGGGCGGCGCAGATGGCCGCCGAGGGGCGCTTCGACGTGGTGCTGACCGACATCCAGATGCCCGGCACCGACGGATTCGGCGTGCGGGCCGAGGTGGAGCGGGCGGTGCCCGGGCTGCCGGTCATCGCCGTGACGGCCCGCAGCGAGACCGACGAGCTGCTCGAAGCGGGCTTTGCCGCCGCGCTGCGCAAGCCCTTCACGCGGGCGGAGCTCTGCGCGACGCTGGCCGCCGTGCTGCACCGCACGGGGCCGACCGGAGAGGCGGAGCAGACCGGGGCGGAAGAGCGGCCCGGGAAGGAGGAGCGGCCGGCGGAGGATTCGCCGGAACGGTCCGAAGAGGGACAGCCCGGGACGGGAGCTTCGCCCAAGCAGTCCGACAGGCAACAGACAGAGGCGGAGCGGACCGGGGCCAAGCAGCCTGAAGAGGCGGGCGCCAGGGCGGAGCGGAAGCGAACCGCAAAGCCGGGACCGGACAAGCCGGAGGCATCGGAAGAGCCGGGCGAATCGGGCGATTCTATAGAGCCAACAGGGCCGGCTGAACCGGGAGAACCGGGAGAACCGGCAAGTCCGGCAGGGTCGGACGGACCGGTGGAGCGGCCCGATTTCGGGCGGCTGACCGCCTTTGCGGGCGACGACCCCGAGGCGGCGCATGCCATTCTGCGCTCGTTTGTCGAGCAGCACACCGCCTCGGTCGAGACGCTGCGCCGCGCCCTCGCCTGCGGGGACACGGCGACGCTGCGCGCCACGGCCCACCGCATGCTCCCCCTCTTCACGATGCTCGACGCCCGGAGCGTAACGACCCCCCTGCGCCGTGCCGAACGCCTCGAGGGGCCCCTCACCCCCCAATTCCGGGCGGAGATGGAGCGCACCTGCGAAAATGCCCGCCAAATCCTCGTTTTCGCCCAAAAAGAGGTATCTTTGTCCCGGGAGCGCACCTCCGGAGAGGAGGGCGACGGCGCCCCCTTCAAGATGGACCGATGAACGAAACACGCTGTGACATACTGATTGTCGACGACGACATCACCCTCGCGCTGATGCTCCGCACGTGGCTCTCGAAGCAGGGCTTCGGGGCCGAGAGCGTATCGACGGCCGAGGCGGCCCGGCGGAGGCTCTCCGAGGGAGCGTTCCGTCTGGTGCTCTGCGACATGCGCCTGCCCGACGCCGACGGCACCGAGCTGCTGGAGTGGATGGCCGCGGAGGGCATCGCAACACCCGTCATCATCATGACGGGCTATGCCGACATCCAGAACGCCGTGCAGTGCATGAAGCTCGGGGCGCGCGACTACGTGGCCAAACCGGTCAACCCCGAGCTGCTGCTCCAGAAAATCCGCGAGGCGCTCGCCGCAGGGGAGGCCGCAGACGGGGAGACCGTCCGCGACGCCGCACAGGGCTCCGGAAGGGGCTCGGCAACCATCTCCGCGACAGGCTCCGGGGCCGGCGCAGCGAACTCCGCCCCGGCAGCCCGCACCCCGGCACGGCGGTCACAGCCGCAGATGCAGCGCCGCAACTACATCGAGGGACGCAGCGACGCCGCCCGCAAGCTCTACGAACACGTGCGGCTCGTCGCCCCGACCAACATGTCGGTGCTCATCACCGGCGCCAGCGGCACGGGCAAGGAGCACATCGCCCAGCTGATTCACAGCGAGAGCAAGCGCTCGGGGCGCCCCTTCGTGGCGGTCGACTGCGGCTCGGTACCGCGCGAGCTGGCCGCCTCGGAGTTCTTCGGCCACGTCAAAGGCTCCTTCACGGGGGCCGTCGGCGACAAGACCGGAGCCTTCATGGCGGCCAACGGAGGCACGCTCTTCCTCGACGAAATCGGCAACCTGAGCTACGAGACCCAGGTGCAGCTGCTCCGCGCACTGCAGGAGCGCCGCATCCGCCCCGTGGGGAGCAACCGCGAAATCGACATCGACATCCGGCTGGTCGCCGCCACCAACGAGGAGCTCGAGACGGCCATCGCCCGCGGCACCTTCCGCGCCGACCTCTACCACCGCATCAACCAGTTTGCGCTCCGCATGCCCGAGCTGCAGCAGATGCGCGAGGATATTCCGCTCTATGCCGACTTCTTCCTCGACGAGGCCAACCGCGAGCTGGGGCGGCAGATTGTGGGGTTCGACGCTGCGGCCAGCGCCCTGCTGCTGCGCTACGACTGGCCGGGCAACCTGCGCCAGCTGCGCAACGCCGTGATGTCGGCCACGCTGCTGGCCACCGGGCGGTACATCACGGCCCGGGACCTGCCCGCCGAGCTGGCCGGAGCTCCGGCCCCTGCGCCGCTGCGCGACCGCGCCGGCGAGGAGGAGCAGATTCGTCAGGCCCTCGCCGCCACGGGGGGCAACAAGTCGCAGGCGGCCCGGCTGCTGGGCATCGACCGCAAGACGCTCTACAACAAGCTCCACCTCTACCACATCGAATAACGTCCGGCGGGCCGGCAAAGAGGGGGCCGGAACAGACCACAGCCATTCAAGAGGGCCGGCGAGGAGGCAAGCAAGGCCGGCCGCCCGGCAAAGAGAGGGGGCCGGAACAGACCACAGCCTTTCAAGAGGGCCGGCGAGGAGGCAAGGCCGGCGGCGACCCATCGAAAAGCATTTCGGGCGGCACAACGCCCTGGCCCGGGATTCCGGCCGCCCCGGCATTGAGACCGGCACGGAATTGAGGCCGGCATGGGGCCGCTCCACACCCCCTGCACACAAAATTCGTGGAAAAATTCCACACCTGCGACAGTCGCTCCACACCCATCCGGACGGCACAATCCGCAGCAACACATTGACTGACAATGCATTGTCGTTTTACGTGCAATGCGGTACCCTTCTTGCGCCTCGTTTAGACAGAAACAGAGGCGAAAAGCCGCAAACGGAATAACGAACCCACAAAAAAGAAGGTTACCGTAGCGAAGGAATGAAGCCCGCCGGGGCGGCCGCAGCGCCGTCCGCAGTGCAGGGCCACACCATACAGAGACGGCAAATCCACCGGTCCGGGAACGGGCGGTGAGGCCGGAAATTCGGACAAAGGCGGTACCGGGAAAGGAGGTGAAACAGGAGGAAGCAGAACCGGGAACCAATCCCGCCTCCAGGTTGAAGAGTGAAGGAGACGAACGAACGGAGGCGGGAACCGCACCGAAAGGTCCGCGCCAAAAAATGACGGCGATTTGCCATCGCACAGTCAGTTAGTTAAACAATTGCTTGCCGGGTTACCCCGCATCCTCAACGGATGCGGGGTATACTCATTTTGTGCGGGCGGGGGTGGTGCCGGAAGGCGGGGATACGGGCAGCGGCGGGAGCGTGGGTGGCCGGAGGGAGTGCGGCCGACCAGAGGGGGGCGAAGAAAGAGGCGGCGGAGGCGTGGCGCGGACTGCGGAAGGGAACGGCAGGCGCGAGCGGGGCACAAGAACGCGGCGGCCGGAGGGAGTGCGGCCGGCCGGAGGGAGTCGGAAAGAGGAAGTCGGAAAGAGGGCAGGGGCGGCGGGGTCCCGGCGGCGGCCCTCAACAGGTCAATAGAAGGTCCCCTTGGGGGCGAAAATGGCGTAGCCGAAGTTGAAGGTCAGGTACATGTTCTTCCACGTGTCGACCTCGTACTTGGTCAGCGACAGGCTCACCGGCCCGATGGGCGTGTGGTAGACCAGCGACGCCTCGGCGATGCTGTGCCAGTGGCGGTCCGCCACCGACGTGTTCCCCTCCGGTCGGTAGGCCCTCCGGTCGCGGTACATCGCGTAGAAGCCCGCACGGAAGAAGAAGTTGGGCATCAGGTCGAAGGTCGGCATCACGCCCGCACCCACGAAGCGACGCGCCCGGAAGTCGGGCATGTAAATCATCCGCGTGTGGGCGATGGGCTCGTAGGCCGGCATCGAGAGGAGCGTCGAGTTGTCGGTCGTGAAGTCCGGGTGGTTCGTGTAGACCCCGTCGAGGCTCACCCCGAAGGAGAACCACGGTACCGTCGGCAGGTCGAAGTACTTCTCGTAGGTGAAGCGCACGCCGCCCCACTGCCGGAACTCCTTCGAGAGGTAGTGCCGCATGTCGTAGGGCTCGTACTTGTCGCGTCCGACGACGTAGATGGCCGAGAAGGTGAGGTTGGAGCCCCGGCGCGGGTAGAGCCACTTGTCGAAGGTGTTGCGCCCGATTTCGCCCTTGAGCCCGAAGAAGGAGAAGCGCGAAAGGTCGGTCTCTTCGGCGAGGAAGTCCTCCGAGTTGTAGCGGTAGTTGACGTGGCCGCCGTTGGCCCGCAGCGTGAAGAGGCTCCGCTGCGTGAGGGGCATCCCCACGGCCAGCGACAGGAAGCTGGCGCTCTGCTTGATGGGCTGCGTGTTGTTGATTTTCGTCACGTTGCCGAACGAGCCGTGGCGGTAGTTCTGCACCGAGAAGTTGTAGGAGTAGTCCAGGAAGAGGGGCTTCCAGGCGTAGAAGTCGGTGCGGCCCCCCACCGAGCCCCACGTGTAGAGCGGCCCCAGGTAGAGGTCGACCCCCAGCGACTGCGCCACGCGCCCGATGCGGCGGTAGGTAGCCCCGATGTAGGCCTGGTTGAAGGCCGTCGAGGAGACGTTGCCTCCGACCAGCAGCCGGAAGTTGGGCTTGGTGACGAAGCGGGCGCGGAAGGTATAGCGGCCGCTCACGCTGTCGTAGAGCGCCCGCGGGAACTCCATCGAGAAGTCGCCGTCGGCCAGCACCGAGTAGAGGTTGTCGCGCAGCTGGGCGAAGTTCAGCTCGCGTTCACCGCCGTGGTGCTTCTCGTCGAGCTTGACGAAGTCGCGCACGTATTCGCGCTGCGCGCGGGTGAGTCCCTCGATGTCGTAGCTGCCGAAGCGCAACTCGGGGCAGCGGGCGCGGAAGGCCTCGCGGCGCGCGGCATACTGCTCGGGGGTGCGGCGGTCGCGGATGCGCTCGAGGATTTCGGGCATCTTCTCCATGGCGTCGGCGTAGCCCGCATCCATGATTTCGACGGCGCGGTCGAAGTCGAGCATGTTGACGTCGACGGCACGCCGCACGGTGATGCTCCGCCCGCGTGGCATCTCGTAGTCGGTGCCGTACATGGCCAGCATGAAGGCCTGGTCGAAGAGGCCGTTCTCCTCGCTCGGGGCGCGCCCGCCGTCGGTGCAGATGCTGCCGATGAGCAGGTCGGGGCGGAAGCCCACGTCGAGCGACCGCCAGGGGAAGTTGTCGTAGATGCCGCCGTCGTAGAGCAGCATCGAGTCGATTTTCATCGGCTTGAATACCAGCGGGATGGACATCGACGAGCGGACCGCCTCGCTCAGGTCGCCCGAGCGCAGCACCACCGGTTCGCGGGCGTTCATGTCGCTGGCCACGCAGAGGAAGGGGACCATCAGCTCGTCGAAGTCGCCGCCGCAGGCCGCCGTGGCCGGGGCAAAGAGCTCGGTGAGGGCCATGTCGATTTGGGTCGACGAGATGAGGTTGGTCGGCGTGCGGAAGAGCTTGACCGAGTCGTCGCCCAGGTTGAGGCGGAAGGTGACGAACGACGGCAGGCGGCTCACCTGGCGGTAGTAGGCCGTATAGCGGGGGTCGATGCGTCCCGAGACCCACTCCTTGACCACCCCCGAGGAGACGATTTCGCGCATCTCGGCCGGGGAGTAGCCCGCGGCGTACATCGCCGCGATGATGGAGCCCATCGAGGTGCCGGCCACGTAGTCAATCGGCACGCCGCACTCCTCGAAGGCCTCCAACACGCCGATGTGGTAGAGCCCCTTGGCTCCGCCGCCGCTCATCACCACGCCCACGCGCTGCGCCCGCACGACGCCCGCCGCAAGGAGCGCCACGAGGAGAAAAGAGAGGGTTTTTCGGAACATATCCCAATTTTTTTGTAACTTTGCACGTTATATTGCCGTAACGTCGCAAGAGGCGATAAAAGTAGGGAAAAAGAACAAACTATCAAAATATGACCGACAAAATCAATGAGCTTCTCCGACGAGTCGAAGAGTTCAAACCCAAGGCCGCGGCCGATGTCGAGGAGTTCCGCATCAAAATCCTGGGCAAGAAGGGCGAACTGAACGCCCTGCTCGAAGAGTTCAAGGGGGTTGCGCCGGAGCTCAAGCGCGAGTTGGGCCAGAAAATCAACCACCTGAAGAGCGTCGCCACGGAGCGCATCAACGCCCTGCGCAGCCAGATGCAGCAGCAGGCCGCCGACGCCCCCGCCTGCGAGGACATGAGCCGTCCCGGCTCGGCCGAACGGCTCGGGTCGCGCCACCCCATCGCGCTGGTGAAGAACCAGATTGTCGAGGTCTTCTCGCGTCTGGGATACACCGTGGCCGAGGGGCCCGAAATCGAGGATGACTGGCACGTCTTCTCGGCGCTCAACTTCCCGCCCGAGCACCCGGCGCGCGACATGCAGGACACCTTCTTCATCGAGAAGAACCCCGACATCCTGCTGCGCACCCACACCTCGTCGATTCAGGTCCGCACGATGGAGCGTCAGAAGCCCCCCATCCGCGTCATCTGCCCGGGCCGCGTCTTCCGCAACGAGGCCATCTCCTACCGCGCCCACTGCATCTTCCACCAGATTGAGGGGCTCTACATCGACGAGGGGGTCTCGTTCGCCGACCTGAAGCAGTCGCTGCTCTACTTCGCCAAGGAGGTCTTCGGCGAGCAGACCGCCATCCGCATGCGCCCCTCCTACTTCCCCTTCACCGAACCCTCGGCCGAGGTCGACGTCTCGTGCAACCTCTGCGGAGGAAAGGGGTGCCCGGTTTGCAAGGGGACCGGCTGGCTCGAAATCATGGGCTGCGGCATGGTTGACCCCAACGTGCTGGAGGCCAACGGAATAGACCCGAAGAAGTACTCGGGATTCGCCTTCGGCATGGGCATCGAGCGCATCGCCATGCTCAAGTACGGAGTCAAGGACCTGCGCCTCTACTTCGAGAACGACGTGCGGTTCCTCCATCAGTTCGACACGGCGCTCTGAGGCGTCGCGACACACCCCAAAAGCGCAAGCAGACCATGAGACGACTGGCGGCAACCCTGCTTCTGTGCATGTGCATGCTTCCGGGGCTGCTCTCCGCCGCAAGCGGCGGCGGGACGCCCGCGGCAGGCGGCATCGTGCCGCCCGACTCGCTGCGCAGCCTCTACCTCTACACCGACGCGCTGAAGCGGCTGCTCATCGACCGCGACACGGCCGGCGCCCGCACGCTCTGCCACGAGGCGCTGCGCTGCGACTCGGCCTGCGCCCCGGCCAGCTACACGCTGGCGGCCAACGGGATGTACGACTCGAACGACGAGGCGGTCGCGCTGGCCGGACGGGCCTACCGTTCGGACACGACCAACAAGTGGTACGGACGCCTCTACGGCCAGACGCTCATCTATGCCGAGCGCTACGGCGACGCACTCGACATCTTCCGCCGCCTGCTGCGCGACGACCCGCGCGAGCCGGACAACTACCGCCTCGTGGCGGCGCTCTACGAACAGGTCGAGCGCCCCTACTCGGCCCTGGCGACGCTCGACAGCGCCGAGGTGCGCTTCGGCCGCACGCCCGTGCTCTCGACCATGAAGCGGCAGCTGCTCATCGCCACGCGCCAGCTCGACAAGGCGGTCGACGAGGCGCGCGCCGTGGCCGAGGAGATTCCCTACGAGGCGGAGCACCACACGGTGCTGGCCAACCTCTACGGGCTGCAGGGCAACGATTCGCTCGCCCGCGCGGAGTTCGACCGTGCGCTGGAGATTGACTCGACCGACGTGCAGACGCTCATGTCGCTGGCCGACTTCTACAACACGCGGCACGACTATGCGGGGCTGCTCTCCGCCACGCGCCGCATCTTCGAGACCGACGCCCTCACCATCGACGAGATGGTCCGCCGCTTCGGGCAGCTCACCTCCGACCTGCGCTTCTACCGCGAATACTACGCACAAATCAACAGCCTGGCCTCGACGCTCATCATCCGCCATCCGGACGACCCGCGCATCGTACGCCTCTATGCCGACCACCTGATTGCCTCGGGCGAGCTGGAGGAGGCCCTCGCCCTCTACAAGCTCCGCTCGGCCGACCGGCCCCCGGTGAAGGGCTACTTCCGCGCCGTGGCCGAAATCGAGAACTACCTCCAGCGCCCCGACTCGGTGCAGAAGTACGTCACGCAGGCCATCGCGCTCTTCCCCGACGACCCCGACTTCCGCATCTTCCGGGGCCACGCCCTGAGCTACGCCAAACACCACGAGCGGGCCGTGAAGGCCTACCGCGAGGCGCTGCGCTACGTCGCGGGCGACTCGCTGCGCAGTGCCGTCTGGGGCTTCATCGGCGACGCCTACCACGAGGCCGGCATGACGCGCAAGTGCTTCGCCGCCTACGAAAAGAGCCTCCGCTACCGGTCGGACAACGTCCTGGTGCTCAACAACTACGCCTACTTCCTGGCCGAGAAGGGGGGCGATTTGGAGAAGGCCCTCGTCATGGCGAGCCGCGTGACGGCGCTCACGGACAACGAACCCACCTACCTCGACACCGAGGCGTGGATTCTCTTCCGGCTGGGACGCGCCGCCGAGGCCAAGAAAATCATGCAGCAGGCCATCGCTCTCGACCGCACGAACAGTCCGGTGCTGCTGCTCCACTACGGCGACATCCTCGAGGCGCTCGACGAGCGCTTCATGGCCGAATTCTACTGGCGCAAGGCGCTCGAGAACGGGGCCGACCCCCAGGAGGTCGACCGCCGCATCCGCGCCCGCTCCGAGGCCGACGGAAACTCCGCGGAGAAGAGGCCCGGACGCGAAGGGCGCTCGAAATAGGCGGTCTGCGGAGCGTTGCGAAGGCCAGACCCCGGGACCCGTAAAGAACCTGCTATGAAGAAGTTGCTCCCATACCTCATGCTGCTTGCGGCACTCTGCGCGCTCCATCCCGTGGCGGCGCAGAACGACCGCATCGAGCGGCAGAAGCGCATCATCGCCGACCTCGAGCAGCGCATCGCCCGGGGCGAACGCGAAATCGCCTCCATCAAGAAGGGGCGTGCGGCCACCGAGGAGCGGCTGCGCCGTCTGGCGCGGCAGATTGACTCGCGCAGCCAGCTGCTCGACGCCACGGAGCAGCAGGCGGCGCTGCTGCGGCTCGAGATTGAGCGCACGGACAGCGTGGCGGGCGACCTCTCGGCGGCGCTCGAGCGCAACCGCCAGCAGTACGGCGCCATGGTGCGCGAGGCCTACCGCAACTACCGCCACAACAACTACCTCACCTACCTCTTCGCGTCGCGCAGCTTCGTCGACGTGGCGCGCAAAATCACCATGCTGCGCGAGGTGGCCGCCATGCGCGAGCGCAAGCTCCTCGAAATCGACAGCCTCGCCCGCGAGGTGGCCGACCAGAAGGCGCTGCTCGACACGCGCCACCGCGCCCTCGACTCGGTGCTGCAGCGCCTCACCTCGCAGCGCGAGAAGCTGCAGCGCGACGCCCGCTCGGCACGCAGCGAGGCATCGCGCCTCTCCAAGCGCGAAAAGACGGCCCTGCAGCAGAAGATGGCAAGCGAGCAGGAGCTCGACGTCGCCATCAGCGAGCTGCGCAAGCTCACGCGCGGCAACACCGAGGGTGCCTCCTTCTCGAACAAGACCACGGGGCTGCGCCTTCCGGTGGTCGGCGGACGCGTGAAGCGCTACATGGAGAACATGGCCGAAATCACCGGTCCGAAGGGGGCGGCCGTCATCTCGATTTACGACGGCAAGGTGGTGGAAATCAAGCGCAACCGCATCACCAACAAGTACGATGTCTTCGTGGCTCACGGCGAGTACATCACCTCCTATGCCAATCTGGGGGCGGTGAGCGTCACCAAGGGGCAGAAGGTGTCGCGCAACCAGCGGCTGGGGAGCATCGGCTCGGCGATGAACGTGGTGACGATGGAGCCCGAATACAAGCTCGTCTTCGGCATCTATCCGCCCTCGCCCAACATGAAGATGCGCGCCCAGGACTGCTTCCGCCGCTAAGGCGCGGGGGCCGGAGCGAGGGGGGCACACAGGAGGAGCACAGGAGGCCGGAGAGGCCGCACTGGGGACGAAAAAGGACCCGGAAGGAGCGGGGCCGGGCAAGAGGACGGACAGTGGAGCCGGAGAAGGGCCCGGACCGGAGGACCCGGAAGCCGGGCAGAAAAGCCGGGGAAGGACCAGGAAAGGGAGCTGGGGATTGCCTCTGGAGTCCTGGGGCCGGACAGTGGGCCGGAGCGAGGACCGGAGTAAGGGCCGGAGTAAGGGCCGGCAAGGATTGAAACACACAACACACGTCATATTATGGCTGTCAGATACTACAACGACGACTGCACCTACCGCCTGCCCGAGAAGCGGCGCACGGCCCGGTGGCTCGGCGAGGTGGCCCGCGCCGAGGGTTATACGCTCGGCGACGTGAGCTACATCTTCTGCTCGGCCGCACGGCTGCTCGAGATGAACCGCCAGTACCTCGGACACGACTACTATACCGACGTCATCACCTTCGACTACAGCGACCGCCGGGGGACGCACGTCGTCTCGGGCGACATCTTCATCGATGTGGAGACCGTGGCCGACAATGCGCGGCAGTACGGCGCCACGAAGCTCGAGGAGATGCGCCGCGTGGTGGTCCACGGCGTGCTGCACCTCTGCGGGCAGCGCGACAAGACGCCGCGCACCAACGCCCAGATGCACCGCAAGGAGGACCGCTACCTCGCCTTCTGGCACGAAGAGGAGGCGTCGGAGCAGAGCGCCGCACCCGCCCCGAAACGGGCCAAACGTCCGGCGCATTCAAAAAAGTAAGGGAGGGCAGCCGGAGCAGCACTCCTAACGCCTGCAAAAGCCATTTTCGCCCCGATAAGAGCCTCCTGCAACAGCAGCGAAGACTTTCTGCACCCACCCGGCAAACGCGGCAAAACAGCCTCCTTTCAGCCCATACAGGACCTCAGGCAACAGACAGTGTGCCGCAACTGAGAACAGACAGGGCCCGCAACCGCATAGCTACCCTGCCGCAACGCCCCTTTTCCGCCCAGGGAGGTTCGCCAGGAGGGAGAAGAAGGAGGAGAGGCGGCGAAGGGAAGCAGCTGCAACGCTTCCGCTAATCCTGCCGCACCCCCCCCCTTTTTTCCGCCCCGGAAAGCTCGCGAAGGAGGGAAAAACAAAGAAGGACAGCCAACGTGGAAAGCACCGCTAAAAGGCCGCAAAAAGAGGCAAGGCGCGGGTAACAAAAAATTCCAAAAGGGGCAAGGCCGCGAACCGCCGCAAAAGAGGCAAGGCAACGAACCGCAAAACGCCGCAAAAAAGGCAAGGTAGCGGGCAGCGGGAAGAAGCGAAGAGAAAAGAAGCAACGACAAGAGACAAGAGAAGAGAAATAGGAAAGATGGTTCTGGACTACGATATAATCGTCATCGGCGGAGGTCACGCCGGTTGCGAGGCCGCATCGGCCGCCGCACGACTCGGCTCGCGCACGCTGCTGCTGACGATGGATATGGTCAAATTCGCCGAAATGTCGTGCAACCCGGCAGTCGGCGGAGTAGCTAAAGGACAGATTGTCAGAGAGATAGACGCACTCGGAGGTCAGATGGGCCGCATCACCGACCTCACGACGCTGCAGTTCCGCATGCTCAACCGCTCGAAGGGGGCGGCCATGTGGAGTCCCCGTGCGCAGTGCGACAAGCGGGCCTTCTCGGCCGAGTGGCGCCGCACGCTGGAGAACACCGACAACCTCTACATCTGGCAGGATGCGGCCGTCGAGCTGCTCTTCAACCGCGAGCCGGAGCCGGGGGCCGAAGCCGCCGCAACGGCCCCGGAGCGGCCGTCCGCCGACGGTACTCCGGAGACCCCGAACCCGGACACGGCGGCACCCGCGGCTGCGGCACCATCCGCCGCGGCAGGGGAGGGGGCCGGACAGCCGGGCAGGCTGCGCATCCGCGGCGTGAGGAGCCGCATGGGGGTCGAATTCTCGTGCCGGGCCGTGGTGCTCACAAGCGGCACCTTCCTCGGAGGGTTGATGCACTGCGGTGCGGCCCATGCCGAGGGGGGACGCGCCGGCGACGCCGCCTCGCACGGCATCACCGAATCGCTCGTGGCCGTAGGTTTTGAGACCGGCCGCATGAAGACCGGCACCCCCGCACGCCTCGATGCGCGGACCATCGATTTCAGCCGTCTGGAGCCGCAGCCGGGGGATGAAAAGCCCGAAAAGTTCTCGTTTTCGCCCGAAACACACCCCGTCAGCGAGCAGATGCCCTGCTATCTGGTCTACACGTCGCCCGAAGTGCACGCCATTCTGCGCAGCGGATTCGACCGCTCGCCCCTCTTCAACGGCACGATTCACGGCATCGGACCGCGCTACTGCCCCTCGATTGAGGACAAGTTGCGCACCTTTGCCGACAAGGAGCAGCACCAGCTCTTCCTCGAACCCGAGGGGCGGACGACGAACGAATACTACCTCAACGGCTTCTCGTCGTCGCTGCCGTGGGAGGTGCAGTGGGAGGCGCTGCACCGCATCGAGGGCTTCGAGCAGCTCCACATCTACCGCCCGGGTTACGCCATCGAGTACGACTACTTCCCGCCCACGCAGCTCCTCCACACGCTCGAGACGAAGCGCGTCGCAGGGCTCTACTTCGCCGGGCAGGTCAACGGCACGACGGGGTATGAGGAGGCGGCCGCCCAGGGGCTCATGGCGGGTATCAATGCCCACCTCAAGCTGGCAGGGCGCGAGCCGCTGGTGCTGCAGCGCGACGAGGCCTACATCGGCGTGCTGATTGACGACCTGGTGACCAAGGGGGTCGACGAGCCCTACCGCATGTTCACCTCGCGGGCCGAGTACCGGATTCTGCTCCGGCAGGACAATGCCGACATGCGGCTGACGCCGAAAGGGTATGAAATCGGGCTGATTTCGGAAGAAAGGTATGCTCATTTCCTGCAAAAAAAATCGCTCGTAGAATCGCTTGTAGCCTTCGCCCGCCGGCAGAGTGTCAAAGCATCCGAAATTGAGAGCTATTTGAAATCGCTCAATTCGGAGCCTCTGACACAGGGACGCAAGCTCTACGAGGTACTGATGCGTAACGATGTCACCTTCCGCGGGCTGAAGGAGGTGCTGCCGCGGCTCCGCCGCTTCATGGAGGAGGTGGCGATAACCGACGAGGCGATGGAGGAGGCAGAAATCCAGATTAAGTACAAAGGCTACATTGAACGCGAAAAATTCATTGCCGAGAAGCTCCACCGGTTGGAAAATATACGAATTCCGGCCGATTTCGACTTTTTCTCGATGAATTCGCTTACGATTGAGGCGCGGCAGAAGCTCTCGAAAATCCGACCGGAGACCATCGGTCGGGCCTCGCGCATCCCGGGCGTGTCGCCGGCGGACATCAACGTGCTGCTGGTAAAATTCGGACGATAGGGGAACATACCGCACGCAGCAGTGCAGCGCCGAAAGAAAACTTACTGCGACAGAAGCGGCCGAGGGCAAAGGGGATTCAAAACAGAGCAGGACAGCAAGAGTGTGTTCCACGTGGAACACACTCTTTTTTTTATTCGCAACAATGATTCCACGTGGAACAATCAAGTAATAAGAGAGGCCAAACGTTCCACGTGGAACAGAGGGCGAGGGAGAAGAAAGGAATAAACAGAAAGAGAAAAAGAAACGGAGGCTGAGAAGACAGAGAGTGAAGGGGGAACAGAGGAAGGGAGGTGGAGAGGTAGAGGTAAAGAGGCAGAAGCGGAGAGGCCCGAAAGAGGAGAGCGGGAGAAGGAGAAAAAAATAGAAAAGAGAAGGAAGGTAGAATAGACAGGAGGTTGAACGGAGGCAATGATTGCCAAAGAGAAATCAATAAAAAAGGGGTGAACCGCTTTCCGGTTCACCCCTGAAAATTGTTTTGGAACGACGGAAGGGGAGCGGACGCAGCAAAAAAAATCGTTGAAAATTTTGCTTAAAAAGTGCCGGCCGCCCTGAAGGTCGTTCGAAGCAAAGGGTCGGATTACTCAATAATCGTGTTCCAGCCGTGGGTATCCTCGGCACGGCCGTACTGGATATCCTGCAGGCGCGTGTAGAGCTCCATCGAAACCTTACCCACCTCGGTGCCGTACTCGTAGACCTTGTTGGTCTGCATGTCGAAAATCTTGCCAATCGGCGAGATGACGGCTGCCGTACCGCAGGCGCCGCACTCCTCGAAGGTGCCCAGCTCCTCGAGCGGAATGGGGCGCTCCTCAACCACCAGACCCATGTCGGCAGCAAGCTGGCGCAGACTCTTGTTGGTAATCGACGGCAGAATCGAGGGCGACTTCGGCGTGATGTACTTGCCCTCCTTGATGCCGAAGAAGTTGGCGGCACCGCACTCCTCGATGTACTTGTGCTGTGCAGCGTCGAGGTAGAGGACGTTCGAGTAGCCCAGACGGTGGGCGTTCTCACCCGAGAAGATGCTGGCCGCATAGTTGCCGCCCACCTTCACGTCGCCCGTTCCACGTGGAGCAGCACGGTCCTGTTCGCGGTCCAAAGCAACCATGATGGGCTTGATACCCGTCTTGAAGTAGGCGCCTACGGGCGATGCGTAGACAATCAGCAGCGCATCCTTGGCAGGCTTGACACCCAGTCCGACCGTCGTGCCGAACATCACGGGACGCAGGTAGAGCGAAGCACCCGTTCCATAGGGAGGAATGTAGGCCTCGTTGCGCTTAACGACCTCGATGCAGGCGTTGACAATCATCTCGGTGGTGGGAACAGGCAGGCAGAGACGCTTGGCCGAAGACTGGAGACGGTGTGCATTCTCCTCGACACGGAAGAGACGAATCTTGCCGTCGACACCGCGGAAGGCCTTCAGACCCTCGAACAGCTCGATGCCGTAGTGCAGACACGAGGCCGACATGTGCATCTTGATGTACTCGTCCTGCGTGACCTCCATCTCGCTCCATTTGCCATCCGTGTAGGAATAGCGAACATTCCAGTCGGTTTTGTGGTAGTCAAAACCCAACTTGCTCCAATCAATTGTTTCCATACTCAATTATTTTAAGGTTTTCCAGTATTTTTCCCATTCATCACAACGCGGAACCATTCCGGAACCTTTTCAATTTTCTATTTTGTGCTTCTTTCTATTTTGCGCTTCGCTGGCGGCAGGGCCGGGCAGCACAGGCAACCGAGCCGGGCAGCACAGGCAACCGAGCCGGGCAGCACAGGGCCGAGCAGTGGGGCAAGTCAGTGCAGGCAGTGCCAGAGGCAGTCAAGCATCCGTGCTACAACAAGCGTCAGTGCAAAGCGAGGCATTCTGCGGCGCGAGCCAACAAAAATGTTTCTTCAAAAAAGCACCCTGCAAATGCGCAAAACAAATAAAGAACCCTAAAGTGCAAGCAGCAAACAGATACACAACGAATGCATATCTGTCAGGAAAGCAGCCCTTAGCCGACGATGGCGCCGTTGGAGGTCTTCTCGTCGGGTCCCAGCAGGCGTAGCTTGCCCGTGGCATCCTCGCCCATGAGTATCATGCCCCGCGAAACAATCCCCTTGAGCGTACGCGGCGCCAGGTTGACCAGAACCAGCACCTGACGGCCCACAAGCTCCTCCGGAGTGAAGTACTCGGCGATGCCCGAGACGATGTCCCGCTGGTCGATGCCCGTGTCGACGGTCAGGTGGAGCAACTTCTTGGTCTTGGCCACCTTCTCGGCCGAGAGGATGGTCGAAACGCGGATGTCCATCTTCTGAAAATCGTCGAACGTTATTTCATCTTTCTGAGCCTCAACATGTTGCGCAGCTTCAGCAGCGGCATTGGCAGCCTTCGTGGCAGCCAGCTTGTCCAACTGGCGCTGGATGACGTCGTCCTCAATCTTCTCGAAGAGCAGCTCGGGCGTGCCGATGCGGTGGCCCGCCTCGATGAGGTCCGTGGCACCCATGCGCTCCCAGTCGAAGCCCTCGACCGAAAGCATCCGGCGCAGCTTGGCTGCCGTGAAGGGCATGAAGGGCTCGATGGCGATGGCCGTGTTGGCCGTAATCTGCAGCGCCACGTAGAGAATCGTCTTCACGCGCTCGGGGTCGCTTTTGATGACCTTCCAGGGCTCGGTGTCGGCCAGGTATTTGTTGCCGATGCGGGCGATGTTCATCGCCTCCTGCAACGCGGCGCGGAAGCGATAGTTCTCGATGTTGTTTTCGAGCGCCTGCTTGACGGCAGCCACCTCGCGCAGCGCCTCGCGGTCGTACTCCGTAAGCTCGCCGCAGGCCGGCACGACGCCGTCGAAGTACTTCTGCGTCAGCACCAGCGCGCGGTTGACGAAGTTGCCCAGCACGGCCACCAGCTCGTTGTTGTTGCGCGTCTGGAAGTCCTTCCAGGTGAAGTCGTTGTCCTTCGTCTCGGGGGCGTTGGCGCAGAGCACGTAGCGCAGCACGTCCTCCTTGCCGGGGAACTCGTCCAGATACTCGTGCAGCCAGACGGCCCAGTTGCGCGAGGTCGAAATCTTGTCGCCCTCGAGGTTGAGGAACTCGTTGGCCGGAACGTTGTCCGGCAGGATGTAGCCGCCGTGGGCGCGCAGCATCGAGGGGAAGACGATGCAGTGGAAGACGATGTTGTCCTTGCCGATGAAGTGGACCATCTTCGTATCCTCCGACTTCCAGTACTTCTCCCAGTCGGGCGTGAGCTCCTTGGTGGCCGAGATGTAGCCAATCGGCGCATCGAACCAGACGTAGAGCACCTTGCCCTCGGCACCCTCGACCGGCACGGGGATGCCCCAGTCGAGGTCGCGGCTCACGGCACGCGGCTGGAGACCGCCGTCGAGCCAGCTCTTGCACTGTCCATAGACGTTGGTCTTCCACTCCTTGTGGCCCTCGAGAATCCACTGGCGGAGGAACCCTTCGTACTCGTTCAGAGGCAGATACCAGTGACGCGTCTCCCGCTTGACGGGGATGGAGCCCGAGACGGCGCTGTGGGGTTCGATGAGCTCGTCGGGCGAGAGCGTCGAGCCGCACTTCTCGCACTGGTCGCCGTAGGCGCGGTCGTAGCCGCACTTGGGGCAGGTGCCGACGATGTAGCGGTCGGCAAGGAAGGTGCGGGCCTCCTCGTCGTAGTACTGCATCGAGCTCTTCTCGATGAACTTGCCCTCGTCGTAGAGCTTGCGGAAGAACTCCGAAGCGGTCTTGGCGTGGGTGGGCGACGAGGTGCGCGAGTAGATGTCAAACGACATGCCGAGGCGCTCGAACGAACGCTTGATGAGTTCGTGGTAGCGGTCGACAATCTGCTGCGGGGTGACGCCCTCCTTGCGGGCCTTGATGGTGATGGGCACGCCGTGCTCGTCGGAGCCGCAGACCGAGATGACGTCGCGGTGGCGCAGACGCAGGTAGCGGGTATAGATGTCCGAAGGTATGTAAACGCCCGCCAGATGGCCGATGTGAACGGGGCCATTGGCATAGGGGAGCGCCGAAGTGACCAGATAGCGCTTGAATTCTTTAGCCATAGATAACGAGTGGAATATTACTAATTTGTGTCAAAAGTAGTAATTTTTAACAGAAAAGGAAAGCAATCGCGGGGAATTTGTTACCAATCGTCAGCCGCGCGCGGAGTCCTCCGCCGGCCGGGGGAGGAAATGGGGGCGAAGCGGTCCGGAAAAAGGGACAAAGGGGACAAAACGGGGCGGAAAGGGGGCGAAAAAGGGGAGGCAGAGGAATGGGGCGAAGCGGATGGAAAACAAGGGCCGGGCGGACGGGAAACAGAGGCGGGAGAACAGGAAACAGAGGCAGGAGAACAGGAAACAGAGGCAGGAGAACAGGAAACAAGGGCCGGGCGGACGGGAAACAGAGGCGGGAGAACAGGAAACAGAGACGGGAAGGGCGGGAATGGTGGAAGGGAGAACGGCGGGGGGGCAGGAAACAGGGCAGAAAAGAGAGGCGGGATGGGCAGGAAAAAAGGGACGAAACGGACAGGAAGCTGCGAAAGCGAAAATCGGAAGAGGTGCGGAAAGAGAGAGTCGCAGGGCGGGCGAGAGCAAAGGAAAAGAGAAGGCAGAGCGGCAGCAAAAAGAGGGTGCTGCGCGACAAAAAAGGAAAACTGAAAGACGGGAAAGAGGGAGCAGCGTGGCGAAAAAGGAAAAACTGAAAGGCAGGAAAGGGGCCCGGAGCGGGCAGAAAACAGAGGCTGGACGGACGGGCAGCGGCCGCTGTCGGGAGCCCTTCGGAAATACTCCTTTTCCGGCCCGTAGAGACAAAAAGGGGAGGGGTCCTTTACGGACCCCTCCCCGTGGTCAAAACGCGCCCTGTGGGGCTATTTCTGTACAATATCGAGCTCGTCGAGCAACCAGCCCGCACCGGCGAACTTGTCGACGATGAAGAGCACGTAGCGGATGTCAACGGCGATGGTGCGCTGCAACTCCGGCTCGAAGGTGACGTCACCCGACATCGCCTCCCAGTTGCCGTCGAACGCCAGGCCGATGAGCTCGCCACGGCCATTCATCACCGGCGAACCCGAGTTGCCGCCCGTAATGTCGCAGTTGGCCAGGAACGCCACGGGCATCTCGCCCCGCTCGTTGGCGTAGCGTCCGAAATCACGCGCCGCATAGAGCTCCTTGAGCCGCTCGGGAACGGTGAACTCGGCGGGATTCTCGGGGTCCTCCTTCTCCATGACACCCTTGAGCGTCGTGTAGTAGTTATATTCGATGCCGTCGGCCGGCGAGTAGGGAAGCACCTGTCCGTAGGTCAGACGGATGGTGAAGTTGGCATCGGGCGCCCACGCCTTGCGGGGCTGCTGCAGCATCAGGCCGGCGATGTACTTGCGCTTGCCCTCGGCATAGGAGGCGTGCTTCTCGCGGTAGGCCGCCGCCAGCTCGAAGTACTTCTTCATCACCGACACCGCCAGCTCCACGGCCGGGTCCTCGGCGATTTTCGCGGGCGCATAGTCATCAATCAGCCCGGCAACACGCTCCCCGGAGGTGAAGAGCGAATGGTCGTAGAGGTAGTCGACATAGGCGTCGATGTCGCCACCGAAGCGTTGGTCGATGACCTCCTCGTAGAACGAGGGCAAATCCTGCATGTGCTCGCGCGTGATGGCAAGCATCCGCTTGGCCACCTTGCGGTCCGTCGCCGGGTTGTAGTCCTTGTACCACTCGGCCAGGACCTCCCTGGCCGCTGCCGGGTCGGGGACGCTGTCGACAAGCTCCATCTTCGAGAGATTGACGAACGCACGGGCGGGCGTCAGCAGCTCGACGGCTCCGAGCAGCGCCTCCGAGATGTACTGCATGCCGGCCTCGTAGGGTGCGGCCTGCTCCTCGGCGCGGCGGATTTTGTCCAGCGCGTCGATGTAGCCCTCCTCGGGCAGCGTCTGCTTCTCGGCCCAAGCCTGGAACGAGGCCTCCTGCGCCTGCTTGCGCTCCATGACGCGGAGCTTGAGCAGCGCCTGCGACATGCCAATCGAGTTCTTCCAGTAGTTCGACGAGCGGGCATACTTCGAGGCGTACTGAATCCGCACGGCGTCGTCGGCCATCATGTCCTCCCAGAGAATCTCCTGACGCTCGCCGCGGATGAAGATGCGCTGCGGGTTCTGCGTCTCGAGCAGGTTCTTCATCTCGAACGAGGTCATGTAGCGCTCCGTCGAGCCGGGGAAGCCCATAATCATGGCGAAGTCGTTCTCACTCACGCCATTGAGCGACACCTTGAGGTACTTCTCGGCGCGGTAGGGGACATTCTCGGGCGAGTAGTCGGCCGGACGGTTGTCCTTGCCGGCGTAGACGCGGAAAATCGAGAAGTCGCCCGTATGGCGCGGCCACATCCAGTTGTCCGTATCACCGCCGAACTTGCCAATCGACGAGGGGGGAGCGCCCACCAGACGCACGTCGCGGTAGACCTCCATGACGAACGAGAAGTACTGGTTGCCGCCGAAGAACGAGCGCACGATTACCTCCATGCCGGGGTTCTCCTCTGCGAGGCGGTCGCGGACGGCCTTGATGTTTTCGGTCGTGATGCGCTCGTACTCCTCCTGCGAGGCGATGGAGGGGACGTTGCCCACGATGTCGGCCGTCACGTCGCCGATTTTGCGGATGAAGCGCACCTCGAGCCCCGGTGCGGGGAGCTCCTCGGCCTCGGACATCGCCCAGAAGCCGTTCTTCAGGTAGTCGTGGTCGACGGCCGAGAGCTGCTGGATGGACTCGTAGCCGCAGTGGTGGTTGGTGAAGAGCAGGCCGCGGGGCGAGACGATTTCACCCGTGCAGCCGCCGCCGAAGATGACGACGGCATCCTTGAGCGAGGAGTTGTTGACGCTGTAAATCTCCTCGGCCGAGAGTTTGCAGCCGCGCTCCTTCATCGCCTTGATGTTCATCTTCTGGAGGTAGGGCAGCAGCCACATGCCCTCGTCCGCCAGCGCCGTGAGCGACAGGAAGGCCGCTCCGAGCAGCAAAAGCATTTTCTTCATAAAAATCGGTGTTGTGGTTTATTGGATTTGTCAGGTTTTTTCCAGATTATTTCCAGGTTTGCCGGGCCGTTCGGTTTCTCCGGGCCTTCCGGTTGTTCGGGCTCCCGGCAGCAACGGAAGGGCCCATCGGAGGGGGCAGCCCCTCTCAGCGGATGACCTTGCACTTGCCGCTCACGCGGAGGATGTCGAGCCGCACCACCTCGGTGCGGTGGAACGACTTTTCGGCGTAGTGCATTCCCACCTCCACGTCGTCGGGCGAATACTTCTCCAGAAGCAGCCCGAGGGCCTGCATCCGCTCCCCTTCGTCGAGGCCGCGCACGGCCCGGCACTCCACGACGATGCTCTCGTAGGCGGTCGTGAAGCGCTCGGGGCAGACCCGCGTGCGCCCCACTACGCAGAAGGTGACCCGCGGCGAGCGCTCCACACAGCGCAGCTTGCGCCCCTCGGGGGCACAGTGGATGTAGAGCGCACCGGCGCCGTCCCAGACGTAGCTCAGCGGCACGCCGTAGGCGCCCCCCTCCTCCCGGTCCGAGACCATGGCCAGAAAGCCGTACTCACCCCCGCGCAGCAGCTCCTCGGCCCGCTCGGGGTCGAGCAGGCGGTCACGCCGCCGCACCGTCGCGTTGTCGTAGGGTAGCATCGCCTCAGCGGATGGCAATCATGTTGCGAATCGAGCGCTCGGCGGCGCGGCGCACCTCCTCGTCGAGCTCGATTTCGGGCGACTCGTGCTCGAGGCACTCGGCGATGTTCTCGAGCGTCACCATCTTCATGTACTTGCAGTTGTTGCAGGCGCACGTCTCGTCGTCGGGCGGTGCGGGGATGAAGTGCTTGTCGGGGTAGCGGCGCTGCATCTCGGCGAGGATGCCTGCCTCGGTGACGACGATGAACTCCTGCGCATCGCTGCGGCCGCAGTAATCGAGTATTCCGGCAGTCGAGCCGACGTAGTCGGCCGCCTCGAGGATGTAGGCGCGGCACTCGGGGTGGGCCACCACCCGTGCGGCGGGGTGTTCACGCTTGAGGGCCAGCAGCTTCTCGAGCGAGAACTCCTCGTGGACGTGGCAGGCGCCGTTCCAGAGCACCATGTTCCTGCGTCCGGTGAGCTTCTGGATGTAGGAGCCCAGGTTGCGGTCGGGGGCGAAAATCAGCGGCTGGTCGGCCGGCAGCGACTCGACCACCTTCAGCGCGTTGGACGAGGTGCAGCAGATGTCCGTGAGCGCCTTGACGCCCACAGTCGTATTGACGTAGGAGACCACCTTGTAGCCCGGGTAGCGCGCCTTGAAGGCGGCGAATTCGGCCGCATCGCACGACTCGGCCAGCGAGCACCCCGCCTCGGGGCAGGGGATGAGCACCTTCTTGTCGGGGCAGAGCACCTTGGCCGTCTCGGCCATGAAGTGCACCCCGGCAAAGAGGATGATGTCGGCGTCGACCTGCTGCGCCTGGACCGAGAGGGCCAGCGAGTCGCCCAGGAAGTCGGCCACCTGCTGCACGTCGGGCGTCGTGTAGTAATGAGCCAGAATCACGGCCCGCTTCTGCCGCTTGAGCTCTTCGATTTTCCGGCGGAGCGCCGGGCGGTTGTCCACAGTCATCTTCTCTTTTATCTTTTATTTATAATTATTAAAATCTAAAAATAAGAATAATAATGGGTGTTGACAATGTTGACAAGTCGGAGCGCGGAATTTTCTTCGACATCCGTCGTTGCCGCTGTCGGTAACCCGCCGCCGCAAGTGGCTCTGATTCGGGACTGCCCGACGGGTTATGGACAACTGTTGAAAACACTTTTCCACATTTCAACACCCCTCGGTTTTCCACATCGACCCTCTCGCGACGGATGATTGCGGCTGCAACAACTTTCGAAAACTTTTTTTGGAGTTGTGGAAAATCCGTACACACACCCTTTTTTCGTGGTCTGCAAATTTTCGGGCCCCAAGTTGTTCTTTTTTTTCGAACGGTTATCGACAGGTTGCCAACACTATTTGCGCACCTTTTCCACAATCCGTCCGGCGATGTCGCGGTACCACTTTTCGACCCGCGGGTCGATGCCGGCGGCCGGGCGCCCCTCCTCGGAGCACTCCATAATCGACTGAACGATAGGAATTTCGCCCAGGAAGTCGACGCCGTTCTGCTCGGCATAGCGGCGTGCGCCCCCCTTGCCGAAGAGGTAGTAGCGGTTGTCGGGCAGCTCCTCGGGGGTGAACCACGCCATGTTCTCGATGATGCCCGCCACGGGGATGTTGACCTGCGGGTTGCGGAACAACTCCACGCCGCGCACCACGTCGGCCACGGCCACCTGCTGCGGGGTGGAGACAATCACGGCGGCGTCAATCTTCAGCTCGCCGATAATCGAGAGGTGGATGTCGCCCGTGCCGGGAGGCAGGTCCGTGAGCAGGAAGTCCAGCTCGCCCCAGCGCGTCTGGTGAATCATCTGCCGCAGGGCGTTGACCGCCATGGCGCCGCGCCAGAGCAGCGCGTCGGTCGGTTTGATGAAGAAGCCAATCGACATCAGCTCGATGTCCTGCGCCCGGGCGGGGACTATCTGGTCGATGCCGTCCTCCTGCACGGCGTCGGGCAGGTAGCCCTCGACGCCGAACATCCGGGGCTGCGAGGGTCCGTAGATGTCGGCATCGAGCACGCCGACGCGGTAGCCCATGTTGCGCAGCGCCACGGCGAGGTTGGCCGTGACGGTCGACTTGCCGACGCCTCCCTTGCCCGAGGCGACGGCCACCACGTGGCGGATGGCCCCCGTCGTGGTGCGGTGCTCCTGCTGCTGGGGTTTGCGCGGCGTACCCTCGCGCAGCATCACCGTGACGGTGGCGGCGGGGAAGGCTTCGCGCAGCAGCGCCTCGGCCTGCGCCTTGAGCTTGAAGGCGAAGGGGTCGCGCGCCTTGGCGAAGTGCAGCGCCACGGAGATGTGTTCGTCCGAGGCGTTGACCTGCTCGACGAAGCCGCTCTTGACCAGGTCCTCGCCCGTTTCGGGGTGGATGAGCGAGCCGAGCAGCTCGATGATTTTCTCCTTTGTATCCATAGGTTGAAAAGGGTGTTTTGCGTTTTTCCGACCCTTCGCTCCGCACTGCCGCTGATGTCGGCGTGCGGCATGCGGCGGAGCGGGCGGGGTGTAGTTTTCGCAAATATAATGCTTATTTTGAAGAAAAGTGCTTTTTGGGGCGGAATATTTATCGAAAAACGATAAAATTTATTTGTTTTTCAGAATGAAGTGTTTATCTTTGCCGTAGAATAGGAGTTCGCGCGCATGCGCGGAGGCGGTTTCGGGGGTTCGTCCGGTCCTCCGGAGCGGTCGCAACAGTCCGGCAGCTGGTCGGTTCGGGCGGGGTCGCCGGGGGGGAGGTTCTGGGGGGCCGGAGGGTCCGGAGCGGCTGTTGAAAACCGGGGCCGGGTCTGTGGAAAAGAAGCCGGCGGGCTGTCCGTTCAAGGCGAGTTTCCGGTGAGCTGTCCCGCGGGCGGCCGGAGAAAAGCTGGCGGCAGTCCTTTTGGGGGCGAGTTCCCGGGACGTCTGGAGAGAAATCGGCGGGCTGTCCGTTCAGGCGCGTTTCCGGACCTTCAAAAACATGCTGGAAAACAACAAACAATAAAAACCATACGCACAATGAATTTTCTCAAGACTTTTCTGGCGGGGGTGCTGGCCTTCGTGGTCGGATGCTTCCTCGTCTGCTACATCGGCATGATGCTGCTGGTGAGCATGGCCGGTCTGGCGGGCTCCTTCGAGAAGGCGGTCTCGGTTCCCGACGGCTCGATTCTCGAAATCAACCTCGACGAGACCATCACCGACTCGCCCGCAACGAATCCTCTGGCCGAGTTTGACTTCGCGACGATGACCTCGCGCCACTCGCTGCCCGTCCTCAAGGCGATGGGCGCCATCGAGGCCGCGGCCGCCGACAGCCGCATCCGCGGCATCTACCTGCGCCTCAACGGCGCGGGCGGCATCGCCGGTTCGGCCCTCATGGAGGAGCTGCGCGGCGCGATTGCCGACTTCCGGCAGAGCGGCAAGTTCGTCGTCTCCTACAACGAGGTCTACAACCAGGGGGCCTACTATCTTGCCTCGGTGGCCGACAGCGTATACCTCCACCCCGAAGGGGGAATGGACTGGTCGGGTCTGGCCTTCAACCTCACCTTCTACAAGGGGCTGCTCGACAAGCTGGACCTCCACGCCGAGGTCTTCCGCCCGACGGTCTGCAAGTACAAGAGCGCCGTCGAGCCCTACATCCTCGACCGCATGTCGGACGCCAACCGGCTGCAGATGCAGGAGCTGGTCAACTCCATCTGGGGAACGCTCGTGCGGGCCGTCTCCGACGCGCGCGGCATCTCGCCCGAGGAGCTCAACCGCATGGCCGACAATCTGGAGGTAGTGCTGCCCGAGGATGCCCTCGAGAAGGGGCTGGTCGACGGCCTGCTCTACGAGGACCAGATGAACGACGTCTTCGCCTCGTACGGCCTGGAGCCCGACGCCGAGGGCCACTACAGCTTCGTCACGCTGGGCGACTACGCCGCGCAGACGGGCTTCGGCGCAGCATCGAGTCTCTCGCAGCCCGCCGTGGCGGTGGTCTACGCCGACGGCTCGATTGTCGACGGCGAGGGCTACGAGCTGGACAAGATTTACGGCAACACGCTGGCATGCACGCTGGCCGGGGTGCGCGCCGACGAGAGCGTCAAGGCGGTGGTGCTGCGGGTCAACTCGCCCGGCGGCAGCGCCCTGGCCTCCGACATCATCTGGCGTGAGCTGGAGCTGCTGCGCGCCGAGAAGCCCGTCATCGTCTCGATGGGCTCCTATGCCGCCAGCGGCGGATACTACATCTCCTGCCCGGCCGACGCCATCGTCTCCGACCGGCTGACGCTCACGGGCTCCATCGGCGTCTTCGGCATGTACCTCTACACGCCCGACGCGCTGAAGAACAAGCTCGGCATCACGCTCGACGGCGTGAAGAGCAACCGCTCGGCCGGCATGGGCTCCATCTCGCCGCTCACGCCGGCGGAACGCGCCTCCATCATGCGCGGGGTCGACAAGGTCTACGCCACCTTCACGGGCAACGTCGCCCAGGGGCGCAACCTGCCGCTGGAGCGCGTGCTGGAGATTGCCGGCGGCCGCGTATGGTCGGGTGAGGATGCCCTCGACATCGGTCTGGTGGACGGCATTGGCGGTCTGCGCGAGGCGATTGCCCTGGCGGCCGACAAGGCGGAGCTGGGGGGCGACTTCCGCGTCAAGGAGGTTGTCGAGCAGCCCGAGGGTCTCTGGGCGCTCCTCTCGGAGCTGGGCGTGAGCGTGCGGCAGCAGATGCTCCGCTCGGAGCTCGGCGGCATGATGAAGGAGTACCGTCAGGTGCAGGAGCTCACCTCGCAGCAGGGCGTGGTGATGTACTGCCCGTGGCAGCCCGAGTGGCGGTAGCGGCTCCGGAAGCGGTTGTTCCGGCGGCCCCGGAAGCGCGGTGACAGCGGCGGCGCGGCTGCGCAGGAAAGGCCCCGCAGCGCGGAAGCAGGCAGCAGGAGCCGGAACGGGTTTCGCAGCGGGTGCCGGGGGTGTGACTGCCCCGCGGATATGGGAGGGAGAAAAGTCGGCGAAGGCTTTTCTCCTTCCGTTTTTTATGCGTAACTTTGTTCGCTATGGCAACAATCAGACTTACCAAGGAGTTCTCCTTCGAGGCGGCGCACGCCCTCGAGGGGTACGACGGCGCCTGCCGCGAGATTCACGGCCATTCGTACCGTCTTTTCGTGACGGTCAAGGGGCGCCCCTGTGCGGATGAGTCGCACCCCAAGTGCGGCATGGTGATGGATTTCGGCGATTTGAAGCGCATCGTGGGCGAGGAGGTCGTTTCGCGCCTCGACCACGCCTTCGTGCTGCGCCGCTCGCCGGCCAACGAGGAGCTCGCCCGGCTGCTCGGCGAGCGGTTCCACCGTCTGGTCGAGGTCGACTACCAGCCCACGTGCGAGAACATGCTCGCCGACTTTGCCGCCCGCATTGCGCGGCGGCTCCCCGCCGGTGTGGAGCTCCATGCCCTCCGGCTCCACGAGACGGCCACCTCCTTTGCCGAGTGGTACGCCGAGGACAACCGCTGAGGCGCCGGGGGTGCCGAGTGCCGGTAAGGGGGTGAGGCCCGCGATGTTGAGGGGTTGAGGTGCCGGGAAACCGGGGCGCCAAGGTCGAGAAAACGGGATGTCGGGTCGTTGAGGTGTCGGGCCGTTGAGGGTTCGGACAAATCGGACCGGGCCGCGTGCCGGAAATCGGGTGCCGGGTGGCGTGTGTCGAACGTTGTGCCGCGTATGCCGCTCCCCCATTCCGAACCGCCGCGAACCGCCGCAAACGCTGCCCCGCCCAAACCTCCGCGAACCGCCCGAGCCGCCCGCCCCGCCCAAAGCGCCGCCACTCTCCGCCCGCTGCGCCGACGGTTGAAGGTCGAGGGTCGGTCCGCCGCCCTGTCGCCCGCCACTCCCCGCCCGCTGCGCTGCCGACAGTTGACGCCCGGTCGCCCTGCCGCCCGCCGCGATACGACGAATGAAACTAAATCGGAAAATGCGATGAAAAAGCTCTTTCTGGTCGATGCATACGCATTGATATTCAAATACTACTACGCCTTCCTGGGGCGTCCGATGCGCAACCGCGCCGGAATGAACACCTCCGTCGTCTTCGGATTCGTGAAGTTCCTGCGCGACATCCTCAAGCGCGAGCAGCCCGACCTGCTGGGGGTCGCCTTCGACCCCAAGGGGGGCAGCTTCCGCCGCGAGCTCTACCCCGCCTACAAGGCCAACCGCGCAGAGACGCCCGAGGATATCCTCCTCTCGGTCCCCTACGTCAAGCGGGTGCTCGACGCCATGTGCATCCCCGTGCTCGAGGTCGAGGGGTTCGAGGCCGACGACGTCATCGGCACGCTGGCCCACAAGGGGGTCGACGCGGGCTACGAGGTCTACATGGTGACCCCCGACAAGGACTACGGACAGCTCGTGCGCGACCACTGCGTCATCTACAAGCAGAAGGGCTCCGACGGCATCGAGATTGTCGACCGCGAGGCGATTCGCCTCAAGTACGGCATCGACGACCCCGTGCTCGTGCGCGACATCCTGGCGCTGTGGGGCGACGCCTCGGACAACATCCCCGGCGTGCCGGGCATCGGCGAGAAGGGGGCCTGCAAACTGGTGCAGGCGTGGGGCGACGTGGAGAACATCCTGCGCAACGTCGACCACATCGCCGGAAAACAGGGCGAACGCATCGCCTCGTGGCGCGACAACCTGCTGCTGGCCAAGCGGCTGACCACCATCCGGCTGGATGTTCCCATCGACTTCCGCCCCGAGGAGCTGACCCTCTGCGAGCCCCATGTCGACCAGCTGCGGGCGCTCTTCGCCGAGCTCGACTTCAGGGCCTTCATGAACGATTTGCGGAACCTCTCGCCCGCCGAGCCGTTGTCGGACGCCCCCCGTCAGGAGGCGCAGACGCAGCTGGCCGAGGTGGCGCGCGCCAAATCGGCCGCCGCCCGCAAGGCCGCGCTGGCGGGTCAGGGCGACCTCTTCGCCGCTCCGGCCGCGGGTGCGGATACGGGTGCAGGTGCTGCGGCAGGAGCCGCAGGTGCAGGGAGCGCCCAAACGGTCGGTGCCACCGGAACAGCCGGGAGTGCCGGAACAGCCGCCGCCGGTGTTGCAGCAGGAGCGGGTGCCGGAATGGCCGGAGCCTCCTCCCCTGCCGGAACTGACTCTGCGGCCGGAGCGCTCTCCCCCGCTGCCGAGGGAACGGATGCCGATGCCGGAGCGGCCGCCGGGAGTGCGGAGGCAGATGGCGCGGCGGAGGCCGAACCCATGGCCACGGCGCTGACGACGCCCCACGAATATCAGCTCGTCGAGAGTGCGGAGGCGCTGCGCGGGGTGGTCGAGAAGCTGCTCGGCGCGACGGAGTTCTGCTTCGACACCGAGACCACGGGCCTCGACCTCTTCAACGACCGCATCGTCGGCCTCTCGCTCGCCGTCGAGCCCCACCGCGCCTGGTACGTCCCCTTCACGCCCGGGGTGGAGGCGGAGTATGCCGCCATCATCCGCCCCCTCTTCGAGTCGGAGCAGATTGCCAAAATCGGCCAGAACATCAAATTCGACCTCATGGTGCTGCGGCGGCTGGGCGTCGCCCTCCGCGGCCGCCTCTACGACACGATGATTCTCCACTACCTGCTCGACCCCGAATCGCGCCACAACATGAACGCCCTGGCGGAGCGCTACCTCAACTATCGCCCCATCGAAATCGAGACGCTCATCGGCCGCGGGGCCCGTCAGCTGACGATGGACCAGGTGGCCGTCACGCGCGTGGCGGAGTATGCCGCCGAGGATGCCGACATCACGCTACAGCTCAAGCAGTGCCTCTGGCCCGAGGTGGTGCGCGAGGGTCTGCAGCACCTCTATGCCGAAATCGAGGAGCCGATGATTGCCGTGCTGGCCGACATCGAGACGGCCGGCGTGCGGATTGACACCGCGGCGCTGGCCGACTACGCCGTCGAGCTGCGCGAACGGCTCGCAACCCTCGAGCAGGAGATTCGCACGCTGGCCGAAGAGCCGGCGCTCAACATCAACTCGACGCGCCAGCTGGGCGAGGTGCTCTTCGGCAAGCTGCGCATCGCCGAGAAGCCCAAGATGACCCGCACGAAGCAGTTCTGCACCGACGAGGAGTATCTGCAGGGCTTTGCCGGCAAGTACCGCATTGTCGCCGCCGTGCTCGAGTACCGCGGCGTGAAGAAGCTGCTGTCGACCTACGTCGAGGCGCTCCCGCAGCTGGTCAACCCCCGCACGGGGCGCATCCATACGTCGTTCAACCAGGCGGTGACGGCCACCGGGCGCCTCTCGTCGACGAATCCCAACCTGCAGAACATTCCCGTGCGCGACGAGCTGGGGCGCCGCATCCGCCGCGCCTTCATCCCCTCGGACGACGACCACCTGCTGCTCTCGGCCGACTACAGCCAGGTCGAGCTGCGGCTGATGGCCCACCTCTCGGGCGACGAGTCGCTCATCGCCGCCTTCGAGCACGGCGAGGACATCCACGCCGCCACGGCCGCGCGCCTCTTCCACAAGGAGCTCGACGAGGTGACCCCCGAGGAGCGGCGGCGGGCCAAGACGGCCAATTTCGGCATCATCTACGGCATTTCGGCCTTCGGGCTGAGCCAGCGGCTCGAGATTCCGCGCAAGGAGGCACGGGAGCTTATCGAGGGCTATTTCGCCACCTATCCCGGGGTGAAGGCCTACATGGAGCGGGTGGTCGAGCAGGCGCGCCGCGACGGCTTCGTATCGACGATTTTCGGCCGGCGGCGCTATCTGAACGACATCAATTCGCGCAACGCCGTGGCGCGCGGTCTGGCCGAGCGCAACGCCGTCAACGCCCCGATTCAGGGTTCGGCGGCCGACATCATGAAGATTGCGATGATTGAGGTGAGCCGCCGCTTTGCGGCCGAGGGCATCCGCTCGAAGGTGATTCTGCAGGTGCACGACGAACTGGTGGTCGACCTGCTGCGCGAGGAGCAGGAGCGCGTCACGCGCATCGTCACCGAGGCGATGGAGTCGGCCGCGCGGCTGCGCGTGCGGCTGGTGGTCGAGTGCGGCGTGGGTAAGAACTGGCTCGAGGCGCACTGACGACGAGGGTGAAGCGAAAGAGGCTGCACCTGTATATCCCGAAAAACCCCGTCTGCATCTCTTGCAGACGGGGTTTTTGTCTGGCCGGCCGAGGCTCCGCGCGGAGGGGGGCAGCCTTCCGTGTTTGCCCTCCTTCCGAGTGTATCGGGGGCGCCGGACGGGCCGGGCGCTTCGGAAGAGCCGGAGGGGGCGGGGTTTCCGGGTGCGTCCGGGCGCCTTGGGGAGTCTCTTTTTCGGCCGGGCCGGCCTCAGGGGTGCGGGGTCGCCGCGCAGGGAGCGCCTCAGAACGAGACGCCGACGCGCAGGCCGAAGCCGCCGATGTTGTCAAGCGTGTAGCCCAGCACCTCGCTCGAGTTGGTCGCGATGCTGTAGAAGGCCGCCACGTGGAAGCCCAGCCGGTAGTCCGGGCGCGGGAAGATGCTCACACCCACCTCGGGCGAGAAGTAGAAGCCCCACGAATCGGAGTATTGCTTGACCGTATAGTAGTAGGAGGACATCTCGGCGTAGCAGGCGCCGATTTTCGTGCCCACGTAGGGCTGGAGCACGCTCTCGGGCAGGAAGACGTAGCGGCTCGCAACACCGAACGGCAGCTGGAAGAGCGCGTGCTTCTGGGCGGCCGTCAGCGCCGAGTTGCCCGTCGGGTAGATGGTCTGGCGCGGGATGGACTGCAGGTTGGTCTGGTAGTTGATGAACAGACCCACGGCCATGCGCGGGCAGAAGTAGTAGCCGCCCTCGAAGTTCATGCCCCACCCCGAGGCCTTGTCGGCGAAGAGGCCGCTGCCCACGGGGAAGTTGCTTTGCCAGTCGATGTTCATGTAGGTGTTGGGGAAGAGCTGCGCCTTGCCCGGCAGCGTCAGTACGAAGAGCCCGGTTGCGAGCAGCAGGAGTTTTATGGTTTTCATGGTCTCATGCGTTTTTTAGATGGTTATTGTGCCAGATAGGGGGATTGTACGAAGGCCTGGTTCAGACCGTCGACGGTGCGCTGCAGGTTGAGCTCGTCGTCCGCGGTGAGCAGCCCGCCCAGGAAGCAGTCCCAGACGACGGGGAGCTGCTTGCTGCCCGCGTCGGCGTCGCCCTCGAGGTTGACCATCTCGACCAGCAGCGAGCCGGTCCGGTAGCCGTAGAGCACCGGATAGGGGTAGTACCACCCCAGCCAGTCGCCCCAGTAGCCCGGGCCCCAGTAGTAGGGGTAATAGCCCCACCAGTAGGGGTAGTTGTAGCCTACGTAGTAGGTCACGCGGCTCACGTAGCTCAGCTGGAGGCCCAGCTGTGCCGCGGCCTTGTCCTCCACGCGCGTGTAGTTGCGTGCGTCGAGGTTGTCGACCACCGTGGCGATGAGCTGCTGTGCGTCGGCATCCTTCCAGTATTCGGCCTTGTCGGTGTTGCCGATGAGCAGGATGCTGTCGGGGATGAAGTAGGTGTCGAAGGAGGCGAAGTCGGTCCCCTCGTCGTAGGCCGTGTAGACCAGGTTGTCGTTGTTGAGCCCCGATGCGGAGGGCTCCTTCTGACACGAAGCGGCTGCAATGCCCAGGAGAGCAACCGCAAGGATTCGGAAAATTCGAACGCTCATGACATTTTGATTTTTATGGTTTGTTGACTGTCGATGCCGGGGGTTCAAATACTGTTCCACTCGAGCGGGGAGCGCGTCGGCGGACCGAATCTGCCGCAAAGAGGTTTTTTCGTGCCGGCGGTGCGGGGTGCGGCGGTGCGTTGCGGGGACTTTTCGGCGGGGAAAGGGCGGAGCGGAAGGTGCCGGCTGCGGGCGGAAAAAGAGGGGCGGAGCGGGGCGCTGCGGTGCGTTGCGGGAACTTTTCGGCGGGGGAAGGGCGGAGCGGAAGGTTCCGGGGCCGGGGCCGGCTGCGGGCGGGAAAGAGGCTGAATCGGAGGGGCGTGCCGGTGTGCGGCGGGGAAAGCAGCAGACGGGCGGGAAAAGGATGGAAGATGGGCAATGGAAGCGGCGGCTGGAAGCAAAAAAATCCGGAGGGCGCATGTCGCTCTCCGGATTTTTTTATGATAAGGAATCTGCGGATAAACCGGGCCGCCCCGGTCGTTCTGCCGCAGTTCTGCCGCCGTCCGGGCCGCCGAACTGCGGTCCTCGCCGCCTCGGCTCTTGGTCGTCCTGCCGCCTCCGCCTCCGCTGCCTTTCTGCCCCCCCCGCTATCTGTAGCGGTGCGAGATAAGGGTCATGAACTCCTCGCGCGTGCGGTGGTCCGAAAGGAAGATGCCCGTGAAGGCCGAGGTCGTCGTCGCCGAGCCCTGCTTCTCGACCCCCCGCATCTGCATGCACATGTGGCTCGCCTCGATGACCACCGCAACCCCCATCGGGTGGAGCGCCTCCTGGATGCAGTCGCGTATCTGCACCGTCAGCCGCTCCTGGACCTGCAGCCGCCGCGCAAAGCACTCCACCACGCGGGCAATCTTCGAGAGCCCCGTGATGTAGCCGTTGGGGATGTAGGCCACGTGCGCGCGGCCGTAGAAGGGGAGCATGTGGTGCTCGCAGAGCGAATAGAGCTCGATATCCTTGACCAGCACCATCTGCTTGTACTCCTCGCGGAAGGTGGCCGAACGGATAATCTCCAGCGGGTCGGCCTCGTAGCCCTGCGTGAGGAACGACATCGCCTTGGCCACCCGTTCGGGGGTCTTGACGAGTCCTTCGCGCGCCGGGTCCTCGCCCAGCAGGCGCAGAATCTCGGCATAGTGGTGTTTGAGCTGCTCGAGCCGTTCGGCGTCGTAGCGCTCCTGCTTCAGATACCGTTTCTCTTCCATGTCTTCTTCTCTCTTACGTACTTACGTACGTGCGTGTGCCCCCGCCGCCGCGCCTCAGGGGCGCGAAGGGGGCGCTAAGATACCCTATTTTTCGATGGAATGCAAGTAGTCGGCCAGTTTGCGGACCGCGCGGGCGCGGTGCGAGACGGCGTTCTTCTGCTCGGTGGTCATCTGGGCGAAGGTGCGGTCGTAGCCGTCGGGGATGAAGAGCGGGTCGTAGCCGAACCCCTCGCTCCCCTGCTCGTGGTCGATGATGCGCCCCTGGACCACCCCCTCGAAGAGGTGCTCCTCGCCGCCGAGGAGCAGCGAGATGACCGTGCGGAAGCGCGCCCGGCGGTTCGTCTGCCCCTCGAGGTTGCGGAGCAGCAGGCGGTTGTTGGCCGCGAAGTCGTGGCCGTCGGTGGCGTAGCGCGCCGAGTGGACCCCCGGGGCGCCCCCCAGCGCCTCGACCTCGAGCCCCGTGTCGTCGGCAAAGCAGTCGAGGCCCGTGCGTGCGTGGAGGTAGAGGGCCTTCTGCGAGGCGTTGCCCTCGAGCGTCGGCTGCTCCTCGGGAATCTCCTCGTCAACGCCGCAGCCGTGCGGCGTCACAAGCTCGAACGTGGGGCCCAGGACGGCCTGCACCTCCTTGAGCTTGTGGGCATTGTTGGTTGCAAAGAGTATTTTCATCGCTGTCAGTGGTTCGGGGTACAAAGGTAACTATTTTTCGGAAAATTCGGCCTCGTAGCGGCGGCGGAAGATGTACTCCAGCTCGCGCATGGCGCGCGGGAACTCCGCACGGTCGTAGCGGGCGGCGACCGTCGCCCCGTCGAGGACGTAGAGGTCGTCGCAGAGCTCCGCGAGCGGCTCCATCAGGTGGGAGGTGACCAGAAGCGTGGCCCCCTCGGCGCGGCGCCGCGCGAGCAGCTGCCGGGCGGCGTAGAGGCTCTCCATGTCGAGCCCGTTGAAGGGTTCGTCGAGCAGCACCACCTCCTTGCGCTGCATGAGCACCGAGGCGAGGGCCAGCTTGCGCTTCATGCCGGTCGACAACCGTTCGACGGGCTCGTCGGCCGGCAGGGCGAAGAGGCGGATGTAGGGCTCGGGGTCCGACGAGGGGTGGTAGTGGGCCGTCAGCTCCAGCAGGTCGCGGCCGGTCATCCCCTCGTAGAGGGGCACCTCGGTCTCGAGCAGCACCATTTCGCGGCGGTTGAGCGGGCGGCCGTTGCGGCTCACGGAGCCCGACGCGGGGCGCAGCAGCCCGTAGAGGGTGCGCAGCAGCGTGGTCTTGCCGGCGCCGTTGATGCCGGCGATGCCGTGGATGGCACCCTGGGTGAGGTGCATGTTGAGGCCGCGGAGGATGTCGCGTCCGCCGAGGCGTACGGTGAGGTTATCGACTGTAATCATGGAGGTAACGGTTGAGGTTGCGCTCGGCGCGCAGGCCGTAGCGGACAAGCAGCACGAGCGAGACGGGCAGCAGCGGCGGCAGCAGGAAGCCGATGAGGCCGAAGAGCATGACCGTCGAGGCGACGGGGCGCGGCTCGTCGGGGTCGTAGAGGGCGTATTTGGCCAGCACGGCGTAGAGCAGCACGAGCGTCGAGAAGGCGAGCCAGAGGGCTGCGACCCAGGCTGCGCGGGGGTGCAGGAGTGCGGCGGCGAGGGCGAAGGGGGCCGTGGCGAGGAGGTAGTTGCGCAGCGCCTCGAAGACCTTGCGGGCCAGCAGGCGGCCGCTCTCCAGCTCGGGGAGGAGCAGCAGGGCGAGGGGTTCGTTGCGGGTGTAGCACTCGACGGCGGCCAGTGCCGTGAAGCCCAGGTAGATGAAGCTCCAGTAGGGGACGGCGGCCAGAAGGAGCGCCCCGAGGGCCAGCAGGAGCGTGGCGATGCGGTGGCGGCGCAGCGTGGCGCACCACTCGGGCGACCAGCCGAGCCAGCCGATGCGCAGCAGGCTGCGGTGGCGCAGGGCGGCGCCGCGGCGGGGAAGCAGGGCGGCCGTCGGTGCGGCGGCCTGGAGAACCAGGGCGTGCCAGGGGTGGCCGGCGGCGAGGAGCAGCAGCGAGGCGGGCAGCAGCAGCAGGTGGCAGTCGTACCACGCCCCGAGGCGCGGGCGGCGCAGCAGGAGGTTCATCAGCAGCGTGTCGCGGCGCGTGAGCTGGAAGCGCACCACAAGGGCGGCGGCGATGAGGGCGGCCCAGAGGGGGTGTGCGGCGGCTACGGCGAAGAAGAGGGCGGCGATGCCCGCCGCGAAGAGGAGCACCACCGGGAGGAACCACCCCACGCTGCGGAGCCAGCGTGCGGCCAGCCGCAGCCGGAGCCTGCCGAGCGAGAGGTCGGAGCGGAAGAGGGGCGTGTCGGGCGTTGCGGGGGTTGCCGGAGCTGGGGGCGCTGCGGGAGCTGCGGGGTTGGAGGGCGCTGCCGGGTCCGAAGGCGCCGCCGGGACCGGGGAGTTGGCCGGAGCGGAAGCGCTGGCCGGGGCATTTGCAGCCGGGGCTGTCTCCCGGGTAGCCGGGGCGGCGGATTTAACGCTCGGTGCCGAGGTGTTTGCGGCCGGGGCTGTTTCCCGGGCGGACAGGGCCGGGGCGGACGGTCGGATGGTCGGGGTCGGTTCCTGGGCGGCGGATTTGGCGGCCGGGGCCGGTGTCGGTTCCGTTTCCGGGGCGGCGGTGGATATGTCGGGTGTGGGGCTCTTCATAGCTTACTTGACCACTTCGAGCTGCTCGAGGCGGTGGTCCACCACAATCTTGTCGATGATGGTCTTCACCAGAATGTCCATCTCCGACCCCTCCGTATAGTCGGCCGGGCAGACGTGGCTCACGCGGTTGTCGTGGATGAGCGAGCCCAGCTCGCGCCGCGCGCCCTTCTGCTCGGGGTTGTAGACCGCAATGGAGTGGCCCCCCGAGCTCTTGACCAGCCGCATGCAGGGGATGTCGGTGGTGCCGTCGCCCACGTATATCATCCGCTTGAAGGGGACCGGACGCTCGTTCTCGGGGATGTAGCGGTTGACCAGCTTCGAGTCGAAGACCGACTCGACCCCCTTGTTGATTTTGAAGATGAACTGCGTCTTGTTGGTATAGTTGACCGCCACGGCGGGCCAGTAGGCGATGCCGTCGACGTCGTAGAGGAACGAGCAGGCGTAGATTTTGCGGAACTCGTGGGCGATTTCCGTTCCCTCGATAATCTCCTTGAGCCCCGAGGAGTTGATGTAGTGGAGGATGCGCACGCCGTGCCGCTCGCCGTAGCGGTTGATGCGGCCGAACCACTCGCGCACGCCCGGATAGAGCGAGACGCGCCGCCCCGACTCCTGGAAGGCCTCGCGGCGCAGCGAGAGCCCCTTGGACTTCGCCTCCTGAATCATGCGGGCCATGTAGGTGAGCACCATGTCGGCATCCTGCTCCTCGGCCAGCGAGTTGGCCTCCGACCAGAACTCCTTGTTGCTCTTGCCCACGGCCGGGATGAAGTCATACTCCTGCATGTTGCCGGGCGAGAGCGTGCCGTCGAAATCGTAAATCAGGGCAATGGTGATGCTTTTCTGTTCCATGGCTGCATGTGTTTTGGGTGCGGGCGCCGGGTGGCTCCTTCCGGGCTCCTCCGGTTCTCTTTACGGGCTTTTCCAGTGCCGGCCCGGGCATTTCCGGTGCTCCGTTTGGGCTCCTCCGGTGTCCTTTGCGGGTCCTTTCGGTTGTCGGCCCGGGCGTCGGGACCCCGGCAGGGCGCACGTACAATGTCCAAATATACGGAAAAAATCGCTACATTTGTGTGAACGAACCCGTAAAAGAGAACAGATACCATGGAATTCAAGACTTTGCTCGAAAAACGCCGCAGCGTGCGCAAGTTCGCGCCCACGGCCGTGCCCTCCGAGGTGGTCGACCGGCTGCTTGCCGAGACCCTCGGAGCCCCTTCGTCGCGCAATTCGCGCTCGACGCGGCTGCTCGTGGTCGACGACCCCGAGGTGGTGGCCCGCATGGCCTCGATGCGCGACTACGGCTCGGCCTTCATGAAGGGGGCGCCGCTGGCCATCGTCGTGCTGGGCGACACGGCCTGCAGCGACCTGTGGCGCATCAATGCCGCCATCTCGGCGACGGTGCTCCACCTGGCCTGCGTCGACGAGGGGCTCGCCTCGTGCTGGGTCCACATCGACGGACGTCCCCGCCTCAAGGCGGAGCCTCAGGGGGAGTCGGCGGCCGACTATCTGCGGACGTTCCTCCCCATTCCCGAGGGGTGCGAACCGCTCTGCGCGCTGGCCATCGGCTATTCGGACTTCGTGCCGGCGCCGCTGCCCGAGGCTGACGACAGCAAGCGCATCATCAGCCTCTGAGCCGGAGCGGCCGGGGTGGCCGGGGCGGCCCGGGGACGCTGCGTTGAGGAGCTGCCGGAAGACCGGGGCGGCGCTGCGTTGCGCGGTAGCTGAAATGGTTGCCCCTGCTTTGCAGCCGCAACCCGGCGGCGTGTCCGGGCGGCTGCGGGATACTCCCCTGCCGGTACGCACGGGCGGCATCTATTATCGAAAACGGGAGCCGACCTCACCATGAGGTCGGCTCCTGTTTTGTCCGCTTCTGTCGGAGGCTCCGGCGGCGCTCTCCCCTATCGGTTGAGCACCGGCTTGATGTCCTTGATGCGCAGCTGCGTGGTGACGTTGCCCCGGTAGTGGTTCTCGACAATCTGGTAGCAGACGTCGATGGGACGTCCCGAACGGCACCACTCGTAGTGCGTCGGCTGCTGGAAGGCGATGGTCTGCATCGTCGTGTTGGGCTTCTGCCGCTGCATGAGGTCCATGCGCAGGTGCTCGCAGTCCATCCCCACCAGCTTCACCTCGCCGTGGTTGATGACCCCGTAGGTGACGAAGACCGGCGCCGTGTTGCCCGGCCCGAAGGGCTGGAAGCGGTTGAGCGCCGCACGGAACGCCGGCGTGATGTCCGAGAAGAGCAGCTCGCTGTCGATGTCCACCTGGGGGACGAGCATCTGCGGGTCGATGTTCTCCTCGACGAAGGCGTTGAACCGCCGCGTGAACTCCTCGACATTCTCGGGCTTCATCGTGAGCCCCGCGGCGTAGGTGTGGCCGCCGAAGTTCTCCAACAGGTCCGAGCACGACTCGACCGCCTGGTAGAGGTCGAAGCCCGGCACCGAACGGGCCGAACCCGTCACGAAGCCGTTGCTCATCGTCAGCACCACCGTCGGGCGGTAGTAGGTCTCAATCAGCCGCGAGGCGACGATGCCCACGATGCCCTTCATCCACTTGGGGTTGTAGATGACGGTGCTCTTGCGCGCCTTGAGCTCGGGGTTGCGCTCGATGTAGTCGTGCGCCTCCTGCGTCACCGAGCGGTCAATCGACTTGCGGTCCTGGTTGTAGGCGTCGATGACGTTGCCGAACTCCTGGGCCACCCGCTCGTTGCCCTCGATGAGCAGCTCGACGGCGGCATGGCCCCCCGAGGGCGAGGCGTTCTCGTCGTTCTCGTCCATGCGCATGCGCCCGGCGGCGTTGATGCGCGGCCCGATTTTGAAGACGATGTCGTCGATGGTGATGTTGTGCTTGTCCAGTCCGCAGATTTTGATAATCGAGAGCAGCCCCTTCGACGGTTCGCGGTTGAGGTTGATGAGCCCGTAGTGGGCCAGAATGCGGTTCTCCCCCACCAGCGGCACGATGTCCGAGGCGATGCTCACCACCAGCAGGTCCATCAGCGGACGAATCTGCTCGAAGGGCATGTGGTTCTTCTGGGCATAGGCCTGAACCAGCTTGAAGCCCACCCCGCAGCCCGACAGCTCGTCGAAGGGGTAGGTGCAGTCGACCCGCTTGGGGTCCAGTACAGCCACGGCCTGCGGTATTTCGTCGGCCGGGAGATGGTGGTCGCAGATGATGAAATCCACGCCTTTCTGCTTCGCATAGACTACTTTTTCCGTGGCTTTGATGCCACAGTCCAACGCGATGATGAGTCCTACGCCCTTGCGGGCCGCATGGTCGATTCCCTTGATGGATATGCCGTAGCCTTCGGTATACCGGTCGGGAATGTAGAACGTCAGGTTCTTGTGTCCGATGTGGCGGAGGAACTTGTAGACCAGCGCCACGGCCGTGCAGCCGTCGACGTCGTAGTCGCCGTAGACCATGATTTTCTCATGGTTGCGGACGGCCTGCTCGACGCGCGCGACCGCCTTGTCCATGTCCTTCATCAGGAAGGGGTCATGGAGGTCGGCCAGGCTCGGTTTGAAGAACTTCTCAGCCTTCTCAAGTGTGTCTATGCCTCTCTGTACGAGTAGATTCGCCAGCACGGGAGAGAGCTTCAGCGCCGATGCGAGCATCGCTACCGTCGCGGGGTCTCCCTGCGGTTTCACTACCCATCGTTTTTCCATGGGCATACGTTCTGTTATTTATATATTTCAACATTCAATATCTCACTTAAGCTCTTCGCGACGAGGGCTTTGACCTCCTCCATCGCAATCGTGCGGCCGGTTTCTCGCTCGAGCGACGTGGCGCCCCGGTCGCGGAATCCGCACGGATTGATGCGCTCGAACCACCTCAGGTCGGTCGATACGTTGAGCGCGAAGCCGTGCATGGTTATATAACGGGACGAGCGCACTCCTATTGCGCAGAGCTTGCGCGTCGGGCCGTCGGCCGCCGTGCCGATGCACCGGGCGGCTCCCTCCGCTGCGTCCTCTTTTGCGGTTGCTGCGTCCTCCGTTGCGGTTGCTGCGTCCTCCGTTGCGGTCGCTGCGCCTTCGGTTGTTGTTGCTGCGGCCTCCGTTGCTGTTGCGGCTGCCGGGGCGGCTCCGTAGTCGGTGCCGGCTCCGAGCCAGACGCCCGAAGCGCCGGCGATGCGACCCGTGCGGAGGCCGTAGTGCGCCGCCACGCGGATGACGCACTCCTCGAGCGCCTCGATGTAGGCGCGCAACCCGATGCCCAGCCGCTCGAGGTCGAGAATCGGATAGACGACCAGCTGCCCCGGACCGTGGAAGGTGATGTCGCCTCCGCGGTCGATGTGGTAGAACTGCGCCCCGAGCCGCTCGAGCATTTCGCGCCCGACGAGCAGGTTCTCGGCATGGCCGCTCTTGCCCAGCGTATAGACCGGCGGATGCTCGACCAGCAGCAGCGTGCCGACATCCTCTGCGTCAGCCTCGACTGCTTTGGCGGCCCCGGCCTGCGGCTTTGTTGTGGTGGTTCCGGCCAGCGATTCCGCTCCGGTCTGCTGCCCTTCTGCGGCTCCGGCGTGCTGCCCTTCTGCGGCTTTGGCCTGTTCTGCTGCTGTGGCGTGCTGCCCTCCGGCGGCTTTGGCCTGTTCGGCTGCCGCGGCGCTGCGGGCTGCACCCTTTGCTGCGAGCAGGGCGTCGAAGAACTGCCGCTGGAGGTCCCAGCAGCGGCCGTAGTCCATCGACCCGAGGTCGCGCAAACGGAGTTTCATCGCTACAAACTTTTCACACTGCGGAGTGCCTCCTCAGCCAGATACGACGACCGCACCAACGGCGCGCTCGCGCAGTAGCTGAATCCCATCTCCAGCGCTTGAAGTCTGTACCATTCGAATTTTTGGGGAGTTACGTACGCCGCTACGGGGTAATGCTCCAGCGTCGGTCGAAGGTACTGACCAAGCGTTACAATCTTCACACCCACATCGCGCAAATCGCGCAGGGTCTGCAATACTTCACCATCGCTCTCGCCAAGTCCTACCATCAGTCCGCTCTTGGTCGTGGCCCCCTGCCGGGCAAGGATGCGCAACGTTTCGAGGCTCGTACGGTAACGGGCCCGCGAGCGTACGACGGGAGTAAGTCGTTCGACGGTTTCGATGTTGTGCCCGATGATGTCGGGCCCGGATGCGACGATGGTGGCCAGATGTTCGGCCTGCGCATCCAAATCGGGAATAAGGAGCTCAATTGCGGCGCCGGGCACCTCCTTGCGGATGGCCTCGACGGTGCGGGCCCAGTGTTGGGCTCCGCCGTCCGGCAGGTCGTCCCGCGTGACGGAGGTAACGACGACATACCTCAGCTGCATGAGCCGCACGCTCTCCGCAACCTGCTGCGGTTCGGAGGGGTCGGGCGGAGTCGGATGTCCGGTCCGGGTGGCGCAGAAACGGCAGCCCCGCGTGCAGATGTCGCCCAGAATCATGAAGGTAGCCGTACGACGGCTCCAGCACTCGGCCTTGTTGGGGCAGAGTCCGCTGCTGCAAATCGTATGCAGTCCATGTTCCCGGACGATGCGCTGCACTTCGGCGTATTGGGCCGTGCGGTGAAGGCGAATCTTCAGCCAATCGGGTTTTTTCAGCACATCGACCTTGTTGTCATACAACTTCGGCATTTAAGTTCATTATTTTCCAATTGATGCAAAAATAAAAAAATAATCCATGAAAAGCAACAGAACGGCGGTGAAAGCGCTGCGTTCGGGGTGCGGAAAGTGTTCGGAAAGGGGCTTGGGGCCTTGTGCAGACGGGATTGCGGCGGCGAAAAAAAGATGGAGGCCCGGGGTCCGGGCGGGCGGCGGAGGGTCATTCGGGCGGATTGCCGCGGGGACTTGGGACGGACTGTTGCGGGAACTTGTGCCGGGTTGCCGCGGGGACTTCCGAGCGGTGACGCCGCGGTGTCAACAGGCGTCGTGCTGCGTTTGCGGGGTCCGGGCGGGCGGTGGAGCGGTGGAGCGAGCGGTGTTTCTGACGGCTGTGGGAACTTGTGCCGGGTTGCCGCGGGGGCTTCCGAGCGGTAGCGGCGCGGTGTTAACGGGACGCGTGTTGCGTTTGCGGGGTCCGGGCGGGTGAAAAATGGGAACCGGGGTGTGAAGCAGCTTTCAGCGGCAGGCAGCCGCGGGCCCGGGGATGTTTCCGGACGGCGGGTCTCCGGGATTGCGCGGTTGGGGTGGCTTGAGGGAAAAGGCGGCGCGGAATGAAGGGGCCGGCAGGAGCGGTCGGTTCGGCCGGAACAGCCGGAACAATCGGCGCGGTTGCTCCTTTGCGGGCCCAGGGCGGGGTGTTTCCGGGCGGCAGCTGAGTGAGGATGTTTCCGGGTGGCAGCGAAGCGGGGCGCCGGGTCTTCTGTGCGGATGTCCGCTGCGGAACGCAGAGCGGGCCAGCGGCGCGGTTGTGCCCTCCTCCTCCGCCGGGCTCTGGGCGGATGCTCGGAACCGGTACGTGCCGGGGCTGCGGGAACCGGGCGGCTTCGGAACCGATGACGTGTGTCGTCTGCCGGGGCAGCGGTCGGGCCGGAGTTGGGGTCGAGGAGGTGTGTTGTGTCGGGGTCGGCGGGGGCGTGTTGGGGCTGATGGGGTCGTGCCGCTATTGCGGGGTGTCGGACGGATTTGATGGGTGCGGAGGGTTGCAAAAAGGTTTGTGCCGACGAAACGGCGACTCTTTTCGTTTGGTGCATCGGACCGATTCCGTTCCTGCGGTCAGGGCACAAAAAAAGGGGACCGCGTATACCTGCCGGTATCGGGGCCCCTCTGGTTAGGTTAGTTAGGTTAATGAGAAGCGGGAGATTCCCACGTTGTGATACACAAAGGTAAATCGATTTTTAGCGAAATCCAAATATTTTTCTTACAAAATTTACAATTTCCTCCCCTTGGATGCGATGATTTATAATTGAAATTTTTTAATTAGTGCAAAATTTGTAATTTTTTCAACTAATTCCGAACTCCGTTCTCAGCTCTTTGCAACGGGGCGAATCGCCGCTGTGCGGTCTGGGGCGGGGTTTTTCGGCCGTTTGGAAGGGACGAATCCGAGGGCGGGTGAGGCCGATTTGTTGCGTGCGGTTCGGGTTTCCGTTCCGCTTCGCTTCGGCAGCGGGATGGCCGATAGGGAGCTGGAGGGGTGAGGGAAGCGGCGGCCGGGGCTGGCGGTCGGTGGTATGGGCGCGGACGGGCGCGACAGTCTGGTGTCAGGCTGAGACCGGCGGGATGGAGGACAAACGAAACGGAGCTCCGGGGCCGGTGAGGCTTCGGGGCTCCGTCTTCGGAGGCATTTCCCGGTCTGGAGCGGGATGTGGGTTTCGGCCGTTCGTCCCGGCATGAGCAGGGCCGGTGTGGACAAGGTACCGGGCTCTCCGCCGGCACGCCGTCCTGTCGTCCCGCCGTGCTGCCGTCCCGTCGTGCCGTCCGACCGTTTTCTTCGCTCCGCTTCCCCGGTGCGTGTCGTTCCGGCGTGAGCCTTGGCGGCGGGCGGACCTCAGGTCGTGGCAACTTCGGCCGGCTCCAGAGTGGCGGGCTGAGGCTGTTTGCGGGCCGGAGTCTCGTGCGGCGCCTCACGGGGCGGCGTTCCGGCAGCGCCCGGCCGTGCGGAGAGCGCCTCCTCCGGCTGCGTGCGGGGCTGGCTGTCCCCCTCGGCGGCGCGGAGGTGGCGGCTGCGGTAGGCTGCCGGCGTCATGCGGTACTCCTTCTTGAAGAGCTTGATGAAGTGCGACGTGTTGGGGAAGGTGCACTCCACGCCTATCTCCGAGATGGACTTCGAGGTCGAGATAAGCAGCAGCCGCGAGTGCATCAGCCTCTGGCGGATGTACCACTTGTGGGGCGGCATCTCGAAGTGGCGCCGGAACTCCTTCTTGAACGAGGTGAGCGAGCGGTTGGTCAGCCGCGCCAGCTCCTCGATGGAGATATCCTTGAAGATGTGGTCGTAGACCGTCTGTTCGAAGTTCTCCTTGGCCGTGTCGATGTTGCTCAGCAGCTTGCTCTTGATGCAGCAGTCCTCGTGCGAGGCGATGAGGTAAATCAGCTCCGTCATCTTGATGCTCTCGGCGGTCTCGTCCTGCAGGAAGCTCTCGTCGCGCAGGTAGTTGTTCGTGTTGACGAAAAAGTTGCGCAGCGAGCTCCATGCGGGCATGGCGACGTGGGTGCGGTTGTGGCAGTTTTCGCACGAATGGTCGTTCGAGATGTTGAGTCCGTAGGTGATGTTCAGGTGGAGCAGGATGCGCTGCAGGTCGGCGGGCGTGTAGTAGAAGAGCACCTGCTCGAAGGGCTGGCCGTTTTCGGGGACGTTCTCCACGTAGTGGTGGCCGAGCCCCAGGTAGAAGACGTCGCCGCGGTTGAAGGCCTGGCGTTTGTCGCCGTCGTAGACATACTTCGTGCCGCGCAGGATATAGCCTATGGCGTAGCGTGAGAGGGCCAGCGACTGGATGCCGTTGTGAAGCGTTTCGACATACTTCACAATCATCGGCTGTTGGGCCGAGGGAGTTGTAGAATTCTTCATGCAGTAATTGTGTTTTTGGTTTCGGTGAACAGGAAGTTGCGTCTAGGTGTTCACCTCCAAATATACAATATAATATTTAATAAATAAAATAATAAATACCCTATTTGTGTCATAATGGGGCGAATAGGACCGAACGAGGTGCGAGGGGGTCCGAATCGGGTATCGGCGCAGCGGCGCAGGCGCTTGTGCAGGGCTCTGCGTGGGGCTTTGTGCGGGGGTCTGCGCGAGGGTGTGCGGGGGTATGCAGGGGTATGCGGAGGCGTCGAGTGTGTTGGAACAGGGCGGGTTGCGGGACGACTGCGGGGGGGAGTGTTGCGGCGGGAGGGCTATCGGGATGGAGGGCGGACGGGGTGGCGGGACGAAGGGGTGCGGGGGTGGTTGTGGTGAGTTGCGGATGGTCTCTTGCGCGGTTGCTGCGGGACTGCTGCGGTAGGCTGGCCGGTTGTGGAGGCAGTTGGGTGCAGGCCGGGGCGGCGGTTGCGGGGACTTGCTGCGGGAGTGGTTGCTTCGGGGAAGGAATGCTTCGGGGGGAGGAATGCGTGGGGATTGCCGGTTTTGTTGCGGTATGGGGCGGCGGATGGATGTGGAGGAGTTGACCGGAAGGCGGGGTTTCTGTCCCCGGGGCGGGCTATCGGGATGGAAAGCAGACGGGGCACAGCGGCGGAAAGGGCGGTCGTAATGAAGGGGCGCGGGAGTGGACGTGGAGGCTGTCGGGAGCCGACAGCGGGGATAGCAGTGTGGATGGTTTGAGGAGTGTCCCGGGGCAGGGCGACAGTGGGTGGGGTAGTGGGGCCCTTTGCCGCGCGTTATGACCGGTTCTTTTTGTTGGGAGGAAGACCCTTTGCGGCGGTGTGCCCTTTTATCGGGTGTGGACCTTTGCAGCGATGTTGGCAAGCCTTTTTGGGGCTGAACAATCCTTTGCCGCGGTGCGGTGCAGGTTTTTCCCGGACCGGAGGGGATGTGCTGTGGCGAGGGCCTCGTTACCGGAGTGCGGCGGTGAGCTGCGCCCAGAGGTAGGGGGCTGCAAGCGCCCAGATGAGCAGCAGCGTGTAGAGGGCCAGCGAGAGGGCGTAGTGCATCCGTACGAGCAGGAAGGGGGCCAGCAGCGCCGTGGGGAGTGCGCAGAGCAGCAGCGCCACGGAGGTGGCGCAGGGGAGCAGCGCGACGGCGACGGTGAGCAGCAGCATGCAGCCCGCCAGCGCGAGGATGCCGCGCGCCTTGAAGCCGACCGAGTAGACGCTGTTGAGGTAGGCGGCCAGCGAGGCGATGTCGAGCAGCAGCAGCGCTCCGGGCAGCAGCAGCGCGGGCCAGGGAAGGTTCCAGAGGTGCATGCCGTCGTTGTGGGTGAAGAGCTCGACGGCCTGCTGCAGCGGAGCGTCGAACGGCGCGCCCGTGGCCCAGTTGAGGTAGCAGGCCGTCAGCAGCGGCAGCAGCATGCCCGCGAGGGTGACGGTCAGCTCGCGCAGCGTCCGTTTGAGCAGCACGACGGCGGCCGGCAGCAGCAGCATCAGCGGTGCAGCCGGCAGGTAGACGAGCGGAACGAGCCCCAGATAGAGCCCTGCGCGGAAGATGTTGTCGAAGGCGTAGCCGTTGCGGAACGAACGGCAGAAGTTGTGGGTCGAGAGGGCGAGCAGCAGCAGCGTGACGGCGCCGACGAGCCCGGCGGCGGGCCAGGCGCAGGCGGCGGCGATGCCGAAGAGGGGAATGGCCACGCAGCTGTTGGTTGCGTAGAGTCCGTAGCGGACGGTGATGCGCCCCGTGAGCAGTCCGGCCCAGAGCAGCAGCACGAAGCTCATGACGCGGCTCCATACGGGGGCGCTCTGCTCGAAGTCGAGCAGCCAGCCGTCGAGCTGCGAGAGGGGCGCAACGGCCTCCGGCGCAGCCGTGGGGGCGACGCTGGCGACGCCGGCTACAAGCAGCAGCGTCACGAATGCCGGAATAATCGGCTGTCTTGCTATGTCGAAGTTCATTGCCTGTGCTTTGTGGGGCCACCTGTGGCCGGCGGCTTCCGGGGTTCGGTTTGGCCGGTTTCCGGGGGTCGGTTTTGGCTCGTTTCCGGAGTCCGGGGAGCGGGTCACTCCGGGCGGGTCCAGCTTGCTCCGGGCGTCTTGCCTCCTTCGATTCGGGCCCGGGGTGGAACCTTATCCGTCGGTCCGGACGGGCTCGGATGCGACGTGGCTTCGGTTGTTCGGGCGGCCTGGGGTTCGGGTGGCTTAGGTTGCGCTCTGCGGGCCCGTCGGGCCGGTGCAGGTCCGACGGGGCGTCCCCATTCGGTTCGGGCGGCTCCCTCTTCTCCGCTCTGGCCCCGGAAATCTTTTGACGGACGTCTCGGCTCCTTCGGTTCGGGCCCGGGGTGGAACCTTATCCGTTGGTTCTGGCGGCTCCGGCTGCGCCGGAGGTCCCGCTTGTTCGGGTGGTTCCGGTTGCCTGTCGGGGTTCAGTCCGCCTGGCACCCGGCTAACTGTTCCGGGTCCTGTTTGTCTCCCGGTCCGCGATTCCGGAGGTCTGTCTGCCTCCCGGTTCGCAATTCCCGGGGCTGACTCGCTTCCGGCTCTCCGCTCCGCGGTTTCGCCTCGACAAAAGTAGCGAAAAAGCCCGAACGGGCCTAAATTATTCGTAACTTTGTTCCCGTCATGCTGGAGACCTCTTTCCAATACGAACTTCCCGAGGCGGGGTGCGACGAGGCGGGGCGCGGATGTCTGGCCGGAGCGGTCTTTGCTGCGGCGGTTATCCTCCCGCCCGACTTCCACCATCCGCTGCTCAACGACTCGAAACAGATGAGCGAGCGCAACCGCGACCGGCTGCGTCCCATCATCGAGCAGGAGGCCGTGGCGTGGGCTGTCGAGGCGGTCTCGCCGGAGCGTATCGACGAAATCAACATCCTCAAGGCCTCGTTCGAGGGGATGTCGCTCGCCGTCGGGCGGCTCGGCGTGCGGCCCGGCTTTCTGGCTATCGACGGCAACCGCTTCTACACCTCGCTCGACATCCCCTACCGCTGCATCGTCAAGGGTGACGGCAAGTATGCCGACATTGCGGCGGCCTCGGTGCTGGCCAAGACCCACCGCGACGAGTACATGCGCCGTCTGGCGGAGGAGTATCCGCAGTACGGGTGGGAGCGCAACAAGGGCTACCCCACGCGCGAGCACCGGCTGGCTATCCGCCGTTACGGGCTGACGCCCTATCACCGTCTCTCGTTCATTCACGACAACGACCAGCTGGAGTTTTCTTTCTGATTCTGGCCGGCCGGGGTTTTTCGGGGAGGAGCCGGGGTTTTCCGGGTGAGCCGGGTTTTTTAAGGGGAGCCGGGTTTTCCGGGTAAGTCGTGGTTTTCGGGGTGTCCGTGGTTCTTGTTCCTTGGATGGGCGGTTCTGCTTTTTCCCGGTGTGCTGCATCGTCTCCCCTGCATCGTCTCCCCTGCATCGTCTCTCCCCTGCATCGTCTCTCTCCTGCACCGTCTCTCTTGCACCGTCTCCCCTACACCGCCTCCCCTACACCGCCTCTCCGCATTGTCTCTCCTGCACCTCTCCCCTCCTTTTTTGGGGGCTTTTCCCCTTTCGTGAATTCCTCTTCTCTTCCGGGCGGGGTGTCTTGTTGTCTGCGGCCCGACTCCGGGGCGCCCTCAGCGTGTGCGGGTACGAGAGGAAGGAAGCATTCTCTTCCGCCTGCAAACGGGCGGAGGCCTGTCGTTATCTCCCTCCCCCGAGGCGGGCGGACCTGTTCCCTGCGCCGGCGGGTGGCCAATGCATCCCCTTCCCATGTCGGCGGGCACAAAAAAAGAGCGGACCTCGCTGTGAGGTCCGCTCTTCGCTTTGAGGGTCGACCCGGGATTAGTAACCCAGCGACTTGGAAGCCGCATAGGAAATTTTCAGGGCGTTGGCACGGCGAAGCTCCTGCTTTACGTCGGTCACGATACCCATCTTGGTCTTCTCGTCGGCCTTGAGGCAAATCGTCATCGAAGCACGGTCGGCCTCGTTGAGCTTGTCTCGCTCGGCGGCGACGAAGTCCAGAATGTCCTTGGTCGTCTTATAGGAGTCGTTCAGCTGGATGCGGGGCGCGGTTCCGAACTTCGCCTGCATGGCCAGCGTCGGCTGTCCGATGTGGATGTAGCTGACGAGCGATTTCTTCTCCAGCTTCTGCACCTCGGTTGCTTCCGGAAGCTTGTATCTTACAAGAAGTTCCTGTTCGCGCATGGTCGTCGAAACCATAAAGAAGAAGAGAATCATGAAGATTACGTCAGGAAGCGATGCGGTCGAGATAGGGGGCAAGGTCTTGTTGCCCTTCTTTTTCATTACTGCCATAGCTTACTTCTTTATGTTACGCGGTTCGGCCTCCGAAATCTTCAGAGGTATTGCTTTCGAGATGACGTCGCGCTGCCCCTGCGTCAGGTCGGCAAACTTGCTGCCGAACTTGCGCATCGAGACCTCGTCGCGGACCTCGTTGAAGGCGCGCGTGAGCTCGTTCTGAACCATGATGTACGACTGATAGCCGGTATCACGGGTCGTCTGCAGCGATACGACTCCCTGACTTACGGGGTAGGTCCACTTGCTGCCGTCGGGCAGGTCGAAGGTCTCATCCACCTTCTCCGGAAGATTTGCGTCCTCCATCGGGTTGAGGATGAACTCCTTCGTCTTGTCTTTGAGCTGATGGATATCAATAATCTCCTGGTTGCCCGACGTTCCTGCCATGATGTTGCCGCTGCCCGAGATGAGCACCAGGAAGAGGTTGCGCTCCTTGACCTTGATGTTCTCCTGTTGTACATCCTCGGGAGGCATCGGCGGAAGCATGCGCACCAGACCCGTGTCGGTGTTCATGGTAGTGGCCACCAGGAAGAATATCAGCAGCAGGAAGGCGATGTCCGCCTGCGAACCCGCATTGATATCCGGTGTTTTTCTCTTATCTATTGCCATTGTTCTCTGTTACTTGAAAGCTCTCCAAATTTCAGTAACAACGGTCGTCAGGAATGCAGCTGCGAAAGCGACATAGGTTACGATGATGCTCGTTTCGGTAATGACGGTTTCGCTGTGCCCGAAGAAGCCGTTGTTCTGAAGATCCACGATGTTGACCGTATGGCCAGCCGAATAGAAGTAGGCCACGCCAACGACTATGATTACCAGAGCCAGGGCCAGGATGGACCCCTTGATGCCTGCCGGGTTCTTGATCATCCCGAAGATGGCGCAGAAAAGTGCCGATGCAAGCGCGAACACGAACAGGGCGTAGCCCCATATCAGGTTGACGCTGATTGCATCTTCCGATCCTCCGGTCGCAATCGCGTAGACCAGAAGAGCAACCGTGATGACCATCAGAACGCTCAGCAATATGCTAAATGCCTTTTTCATATTTGCTTTTGGTTTTTCTGCGTTCGATTATTTCTTGCTGTAAGCAGTCAGGATATCCATCAGCGTGATGGACGAGTCTTCCATTGCGTTTACCAGAGAGTCAATCTTCGATACGATGTAGTTGTAGAACAGCTGGAGAATAACGGCTGCGATAAGACCCAACAGGGTGGTCAGAAGGGCGACCTTGATACCACCGGCTACCAGCGTCGGGCTGATATCACCTGCTGCCTGAATCTGGTCGAATGCGTCAATCATGCCGACAACCGTACCCATGAATCCCAACATAGGCGAAAGGGCGATGAACAGGCCAATCCACGACAGACCCGACTCCATCTGGCCCGTCTGTACCGAACCGTACGATACAACCGACTTCTCAACGGCGTCGAGACCCTGGTTGTAGCGGTCCAGACCCTGGTAGTAAATCGATGCGATGGGACCGCGCATGTTGCGGCAAACATCCTTGGCTGCCTCGATGCCGCCCTTCTTCAGAGCCTCCTCAACGGCTGCGATGAGCTTCTTCGAGTTGATGGTCGACAGCGACAGGAAGAGAATGCGCTCGATGGCTACTGCAAGACCGAATACAAGGCAGAGCAGAATCGGGAGCATCCAAATCCAACCGCCCTCGAGGAACTTCTGCATCAGAATGTGGTGCATGCTCTCGCCGGCGATTTCGGTCTCGGCGGCTACTACGTCCTCGGCTACCGGGGTTTCCTCGGCTACCGTGGCCTCTTCGGTTGCCGGAGCAGCAGCGGCCTCGGCCTCCTGCGCAAACGCGTTAACAGTACCCAGCGAGAACAAGGCAACTGACAGAATCAAAAAAAGTTTTTTCATAGTTGTGTTAGATAAAATTAATTTGATTAGTTGAATTTGTAATCGTTTGTGGTTTTGTTTTAAAGTTTGTTTCTTCCTTTTCTGTTCCGTTGCCTGCCGCCGCCTCCCTCCATGCGGAGCCGGGTGCGGTGTCGGCGGATTACGGTTCCGTTAAATTTTTCCCGAAGTCCAAAAAAATCGAAAAAATATCGTTTTTCTCTCCTCCCGGCACGCTTTTTCGCCGCCGTTTTCTCCTTCGGAGGGTTTCCGAAGGCTCCGCGGGAGATGCGCTCCCGAGCGGGAAAAACGTCGCCGGAAAATTTGCAACTTCGTATCAATCAACTCGGTACCTTGCATCGCGGTCTGCTCCGACCCCGTTTCAGGGCTCCGAAAAGGCCGCTTTGCAGTGCGAAATATAGGAAAAATATTTAATCTGTGCAACGTCCTATCGGGTAAATTCGCCGTGGAGAGGGCGTTGCAGCAGTGCGCGGCTCTCCTCGTCCGGAAGCCCCTTGCCCAGCACGTACATCAGCTTGGTGACGGCCGCCTCGGTGGTCATGTCGTAGCCGCACAGCACGCCCGCCTTCTGCAGGCGCAGTCCCGTCTCGTAGAGCTCCATGGCGACCCGTCCGCCGCCGCACTGCGTGACGTTGAGCACCAGGATGCCGCGGGCGATGGCCTGCTCGATGAGGCGGATGAACCACTCGCTCGTGGGGGCGTTGCCCGCGCCGTAGGTCTCGAGCACCACGGCGCGGATGCCCTCGACCGAGAGGATGCCCTGCAGGATGCGGGCGTCGATGCCCGGGAAGAGCTTGACGATGACCACCCCGTCGTTGAGCGACGTGGCGATGCGCAGCTCGGGCGATGAGTCGGCGGGGTCGGGGTGGAGGATGGCGGCGTAGTTGTAGGTGATGTTGACCCCCACCTCGGCCAGCGGCGGGTAGTTGTAGGAGCGGAAGGCGTTGAGCGCCTCGGCGCTCCGCTTCGAGGTGCGGTTGGCGCGGAAGAGTCGGTTCTGGAAGTAGAGCGAGACCTCGGGCACCACGGGGCGGCTCCCCTGGCTGGCGCCGGCGATTTCGATGGCCGTGATGAGGTTCTCTCGGCCGTCGGTGCGCAGCACGCCGATGGGAATCTGGCTGCCGGTGAAGACCACCGGCTTGGAGAGGTTCTCGAGCATGAAGCTCAGCGCCGAGGCGGTGTAGGACATCGTGTCGGTGCCGTGCAGGACGACGAAGCCGTCGTAGCGGGCGTAGTTGTCGCGAATCAGGCGGGCGAGCGTCACCCAGTTGTCGGGCGAGACGTTCGAGGAGTCGATGACGGGGTTCATCGTCTCGACGTCGATGTCGACGTTGAGCCGCTTGAGCGAGGGGAACTCCTCGTAGATGCCGCTGAAGTCGAACGGGACGAGGGCGCCGGTGGCGGCGTCGGTCTTCATGCCGATGGTGCCGCCCGTGTAGATAATCAGGATGGATGCGCGCATAGCTTATGATTCGGTTTTTTCGTGTGGTCGGGTTTCGGGGTTGGCAGGGGCCGCGGCAGGTACGGCCGCCGGGGTCGCGGAGGTTGCTGGGGTTGCTGCGGCGGGTCTGCCGCGGTGTCGGGCGGCGTCGGAAGCCGAAGGGGCGGCGTCCGTTGGGGAGGCGTTGCTGCGGAGGGTTTCGGAGCGGTTGCCGGACCGGGTTTCGGGCCGGTCGGGCTCTTTGCCGGCGGGCATCTCATTTCCGGGCGTCGGGTCGGCCGGTTCTTTGCGGGCGGCGGGCTCTCCGCCGTCGGGGGTCTGTTTGCCAGGGGCCTGTCCGTCGGGCGTCGGTTCGTCGAGCGCCTCCACCAGAAAGCTCACCGGGCGGAAGCCGTCGTTGCAGGAGAGCATCGCCGAGGCGGGGTTCTTCATCCACCCGTCGTAGAGGCCCGTCGCCCCGTGGGCCAGCGCCATGACGAAGGGCGAGAGGCTCTGCCAGGCACTCTCGCACAGCCCCTCGGGGCGGCTCCCTCCGTCGCACTCGAAGCTCTGCCCCACGCTGAGGTCGCAGGGGTGGTCGAGCGGGTTCTCGTAGCGCTCCATCAGGTCGCGGTAGCAGGCCTTGCGGATGACGGTGATGCGGATGCGTTTCATGATATCCGGTGCGTTGTCATTCAGTTGTTTGCAGTCGTTCGGCCGGCTCCTTCGGAAGCGGGCGTTTTCATGGTGTCGGGGCCTTCGGTTGTAGCCTTTCCGGACCCCTCGGCTGCGGCCTTCCCGAGCTCCTCGGCTGCGGCCTTTCCGGGCACTTCCGCTGCTGCCCTTTCGGGCTCCTCGGCGGCCGGCAGCGCCCCGAGGCCGAACATCCGCTCGGCCGAGGCTGTCGTGCGGCGGGCCACCTCCTCGGGCGGGAGCCCCTTGAGGGCGGCCACCCGCTCGCAGACGAAGCGCACGTAGGCGGATTCGTTGCGCTCGCCGCGGTGGGGCACCGGGGTGAGGTAGGGGCAGTCGGTCTCGAGCACCAGGTCGTCGAGCTCCATTGCGGGGACGGAGGCGGCCACCTGGCTCCGCTTGAAGGTGACCACCCCGCCGATGCCGAAGAGCCAGTCGCCGCAGGCGCGGAGGCGGGCATAGCGCCCCTCATCCTCCGAGAAGGCGTGGAAGACGCCGCGCAGCGTGGCACCCTCGCTGCGGGCCCGGGCGCTCTCCTCCGCGATGATGCGCTCCATCTCGTCCCACGCCGCGCGGGTGTGGATGGCCACGGGGAGCCCCCGTCGCCAGGCCATGCGCAGCTGGGCGGCGAAGGCCTCGCACTGCTCGGACATGAAGTCGCGGCTCCAGTAGAAGTCGAGGCCGATTTCGCCCACGGCGCAGAATGCTCCGATGCCCTCGGGAGGCGCGTCGAGCAGCCGCTCGACCAGCGCCAGCTCCTCGCGCCAGCGGGGGTTGTCGTTCACCGAGGTGGGGTGGAGCCCCATCATCGGGATGTAGCGCGCCGGGTCGCGGCGGCTGAGGGCGAAGAGGCGTTCGTGGCTTTCGGAGTCGATGGCCGGGAGCAGCAGCCGCTCCACCCCGGCCGCGGCGGCACGGGCGAGCGCCTCGTCGCGGTCGGCGTCGAACTCCGGTTCGTAGAGGTGCGAATGGGTGTCGATGAGTCTCATGGCAGTTTCATGTATCGGTTGCCGGGGAGCTGGCGGACGGCGCCGCTCAGTTCGAGCCCCACCAGCAGCGTGGCCAGCTCGCCCGGGTCGAGTCCGCTCAGCTCGCCGAGCGTCTCGAGCGAGAGGGGGTCGTCCGTGCGGAAGCAGCCCAGCAGCCCCCGTTCGTCGGGGGTCAGACGGCGGTCGCCCGGCGTCTCGGTGCGGGTGTCACGCTGAGGTGCGGCGTTCTCCCACTGCAGCTCCGTGATGATGTCGTCGGCCGTGAGGATTATCTGAGCCTTCTGGTTGCGGATGAGGAAGTTGGTGCCGGCCGACATGCGGTCGGTGACCCGTCCCGGGAGGGCCATCACCGTGCGGTTGTAGCCGTCGGCGCAGTGGGCCGTGAAGAGCGAGCCGCCCGAGGCGGGCGATTCGACGACGAGCGTTCCGGCGCTCAGCGCCGCGATGATGCGGTTGCGCGCCAGGAAGAGGCTGCCGTTCTGCCGGGTCTGCGAGTGGAGTTCGGTGAGCAGCGCGCCGCCCTGCTCGAGGATGTCGCGTGCCAGTCCGGCGTGCTGCGTCGGGGTGACCCCGGGCAGCGGGTTGGCCACCACGGCGACGGTCGGCACCCGGCAGGCGAGGGCCGCGCGGTGTGCCGCGGCGTCGATGCCGAAGGCCAGGCCGCTGACGATGGAGAGCTCATCGACCCGCTCGGCGAGCCGTTCGATGAGGGCGTGGCACATCGTCTCGCCGTAGGGCGTAGCCGTGCGCGTGCCGACCACCGAGAGGCAGCGCATGTGGAGCGCCCGAAGTTCGCCCCGCAGGTAGATGACGTGGGGCGGGTCCGGAATGTCGCGCAGCAGGGGCGGATATTCGGGGTCGGTCGAGGCGATGGGCCGTATGCCGTTGCGGCGGCAGTAGAGCAGCTCGCGCTCGGCGGCGGGGAAGCCCTTGCGCTGGAGGATGGCCCGCAGCGGCTCGGGACGCAGCCGTGCAGCGCCGGCCAGCTCGTCGTGCGAGGCGGCGAAGATGCGGCGGGCGTCGCCGAACACCTCGAGCAGGTGTGCGGCGCCCTTCACACCGATGCCGGGGGTCATCTGCAGGGCGATGTCTTCGAGTGTCATGGTCGCGGGGACTCTTTTGCGGGAGATAAAGGTAGTGATTTCCGGGCGAAGACGGATGGGTTGGAGGCGGAAAATGCGTAAAGTTGCGAATAAGTTTTGCAGATATCGGAAAAGTGTGTATATTTGCGAACCGAAACGACCCGGAGTCGCCCCGAGGGGAGCCCGAGCGATATCCGGAGGGGGCCTGAGAAGGAGCCAAGGGGGCTGAGAAAGTCCCGAAGGTGCTGGAGAAGGTGCCTGGGGGGCTTGAGAGGGTCCCGGAGGTGCTGGAGGGAAAAGCTGAAGGGGGCGTTTCGAGAAAAAAATGGTCTGATGGCCGAGTGGCTAGGCAAAGGTCTGCAAAACCTTGTACAGCGGTTCGAATCCGCTTCAGACCTCACAGAGACCGCGTTGCAGGCATCTGCAACGCGGTTTTCTTTTTGTTTTGTCATACATTTGTCATACGGGGCGGGCGGATGATGCTTTTGAAGCTGTTTGCACCTACATCATGAATCGCTCCAACTTGTCTTTCCAACGCCGCCAGTCGGGCATTTCGGTTTCGAGCAGGGTAAAGAAGGCTGCAGTATGATCGGGATGCAGCAGATGACACATCTCATGCGTGATAACATACTCAATGCAGGGGCGCGGCGCCTTGATGAGTTCCGTATTCAGAATGATTTTCCCCTTGGGGGTGCAGCTGCCCCAACGGTTTTCCATCTCCTGAACATAGAGTGAGGTTGGAGCAACTCCGTACCGTGCAAATCGGGAAATGATAGGCTCCGCATACTCGGTAAACTTGAGTTTGGCGTGTTCGCGGTACCAGGATTTCATCAACTCCCGGGCCTTGTCCGGAGAGGTGCATACCACTTCGAAGCAGCGGCCCTTGTAACGGACGCTGTTGGTTTTGCCTTCCGAGACCCGGAGCAGGAACTGCTTTCCCAGATAGTAGTGCGACTCTCCGCTGACATACCGTTTTTCCGGACTCCGAATCCCGAAATCCTTGAAATAGGCCTGCTGTCGAAGAATCCACGGCGCCCGTTTGTGGAGTTTTTGCTCGATAACCTCTTCCGGCGTCCCTTCCGGAGCCAGCAGAACGACCTCGCCGGATGGATATACCTTGATTCCGAGTGTCCGGCGGGCGGAAAAGAGCACGCTGTAGGGAATCGTCTCTTTCCCGTAGACGAATATCTGCTGCATCACCGGAACCATTTTTGAGCCACGTCGACCGCCCGGTCGATGATGGCATCCATGTCGTCGAAGGTCATCGACAGATCATACTTGCGTTTGACTTCGTCAATCAGATAGTCCTCGATGTCGAGCTTCATCATGCCGACCAGTCGGTCCTTGAGCGGCCAGTCGACAATGAGCGTCCCCTTCTCGAAGATGTGCTGACGAATGATGGCGTCGATCCGGCTGGCCGTGTCGAGTGCGATTTGCGTCAGGTCGAGCCCCTGTTCGGGCTTTATGACCGACTTGTAGACCTCCAGGCTCAATCCGAAGTAGGCCCGCGCGGCATTGTTATCCTTCAGCACGTCGGGAATCTCGCTGTCGGTATGATTCAGCACCTTGTTCATCAGGTCCGTCGCCTGGGTCAGATACTCCGCCTCGTCGATTCGCCCCTGTTCGTACTGCGAGATGGTCTCCTTGAGCATCTGCGAGAACTTCTTGTAGAAGGCCGGGTCGGTATCCATGTTCTCGGTGATGTACTTGGCCGTTCGCGAGGCAATCGTGTCCGCCTTGGCCGCTTTCCCGGAGATCTTCTCCACCTCTTCGGCGAACCGCTCCTTGTCGAAGATGTTCACCAGGTCGGTGATGACCTGCACCTCGCCGCTCTCGATGTGCGTGTCGATCAGCTTCTGAATCTGCCCTTCGTATTGCTTGTAGTCCACCGTGTCGGAGTAGCGCTCCTGCACGGCATTACGAAGCTTCATGAAGAAGGCCAGATCGTGCTTGTACCGTTCGACCTCTTCTTGAGGCGTGTTTTGATGGAATACGATGGACGAAAGCGCCACCTTCAGCGTCCGGGCAAAGGCCCGCAGCTTTTCGTAGAAGAGCGTGCGCCGGTCCTCCTCGCGCAGAACATTGCCGAAGGCCTCGAAGTCGGTCGTGTTGCGCACCTCCTTGAAAAGGTCCCACAACTCGGCATGCTTTTGGGGCAGCTTGGCCACCTCCTCCGAGATGTCCGTATAGGTCCCTTCCAGATCCTCCTTGTCGAAATCGGTGTAGAGCTCCAGCGCCGAATTGAGCGACCCCAATACGCCGTAATAGTCGATGATATACCCGAACTCCTTGTCTTCGCAGACGCGGTTGACGCGGGCAATGGCCTGCAGCAGCGTGTGGTCCTTCAGCTTGCGGTCGAGATAGAGCACCGTGTTGCGGGGTTCGTCGAATCCCGTCAGGAGTTTGTCCACGACGATGATAATCTCCGGTTTGTCGCTGTTCTTGAAGCGGTTGATGATGCTCGCCTCGTACTTTTTGGCCGTGCCGTATTCATCCATCATGCGCTTCCAGAAGGCCACCTCCACGTTCGAGGTCTCGCCGAATGCTTCGTCTTCCCCCTCCCGGGTGTCGGGCGAGGTGATGAGCACCTCCGACGAGACGATGCCGATTTCGTCGAGATACTGCTTGTAGAGAATCGCGATGCGCTTGCGCGGAGCCACCAGCTGCGCCTTGAACTTCGACCCCTGCCAGTTCTCCCGGAAGTGCTGCGAAATGTCCCACGCAATGGCGTAGATGCGCTGCTGTGTCTGGTTGAGCTGGTCCGCATGGCTGAACTTCTTCTTCATGTCGGCCCGCTGGGCGTCGCTCATCCATCCGCAAATCTTGTCGAAATAGCGGTCAATCGTCTCCTCGTGTACCACCTGCGGCACCATGCGCCCCTCGTACAACAGCGGCACGACGGCCTTGTCCGCCACGGCCTGATCCACCGTGTAGACCGGCTGGATGATGCCGCCGAACTTCCGGGCCGTGTTCTTCTCCTTCTTCATCAGCGGCGTGCCGGTCATGGCGATGAAGCAGGCGTTCGGGAGCGTCTTCTCCATCTTGATGCCCATCTCGCCGTACTGGCTGCGGTGCCCCTCGTCGATCAGCACGAAGATGTTGGGGTCGGTCAACGGGGTGCGGATGCCGCGCACGGCCGTCTCGAACTTGTTGATAATCGTCGTGATGACGGCATCGCTCTTGCTGTTGAGCAGTTCGACGAGCTTGCTCCCCGTCGTGGCGTTCTCGACGCGAATCTGGCACTTGCGGAACATCCCCGTAATCTGCCGGTCGAGGTCCGTGCGGTCGGTCACGAGGATGATTTTCGGATTGCGAATCTCCTTGTCGAGGATGATGGCCTGCGCCAGCATCACCATCGTCAGCGACTTGCCGCTCCCCTGCGTGTGCCAGATGACGCCGCCGCGCCGTCGTCCGCCCTCGATGTGGCGGATGCGCCGCATCGTCTGCCGCACGGCAAAATACTGCTGGTAACGCGCCACCTTCTTGATGCCGTCGTCGTAGAGCGTGAAGCCGTACATCAGCTGCAACAGCCGCTCGGGCCGGCAGAGGTTGTAGAGGTATTCGTCCTGCACCGACGGGGTGACCGGCTGTTTGTAGAGCTCCTCAAAGTTGCGGCGCACGTAGCCGAACCGCTCCCCGAAGAGCTTGTCGTCCAGCAGCGGCTCGTTGACCACCCGCTCCAGCTCCTGCCGGTAACGGACCTCCTCCTCGCGGTCGGCGAACTGCTCGCGCCACCGCGCCCAGAACTTTTCGGGCGTGGCCGTCGTGGCGTAACTCCCCTCCTGGCGGTTGATGGCCAGCAGCAGCGTCGAGTAGAGGTACAACGAACGGATGCCGTCGGCCTTCTGGTTGCGGAGGTGCTGCGAAATGGCCTGCTCGATGGAGTCCTTCACGTCGGGACGCTTGCACTCGATGACGCAGAGCGGAATGCCGTTCACGAAGAGGACGATGTCGGGCCGGTAGGTGTCGGTCATCCCCGTGCGGCTGACGGCAAACTCCTCGGTGACGTGGAAGACGTTGTTGCGCGGATTCTTCCAGTCGATGTACTGCATCACGAAGCTCTTGCGGTCGCCGTCGACAATCTGTTCGAGGGTTTTGCCCGAGGTGAGCAGGTCGTAGACCGTCTGCGAAGCCTCCATGAAGCCCTCGTCCATCGGGATGTTGCGCAGGGCGTCGATTCCGGCGGTGATGTTCTGCTCGGAGAATACGGTGGTGCGCACCGAGCTGACCTGCACGACGTTGATGGCGGCGAGCTGTTTGCGCAGCACGGGTTCGAGCAGCACGTTGGCGAGATTCCCGCCGCGCAGGGCCAGCGCCTCATCGGGTGTGAGGTATGTGTACCCGAGCTTTTCGAGCATCAGCAGCGCGGGGATCTGGCTGATATGGTCTTCTTTGAAGGAGATGGACATAATTAAAGATTATAAACTATCCCAGATAGTTGCGAAACTATGTGCTTCACCTTGTAACAAGGGAAGTTCTTTTAAGTCGTGGTCTTTTTTTACATGGAATTTATTTCTGCGAACATCCAAGATGGCAAATTTAATTTCAGGTTCTTTCATTTTGCTTCTTAATTGCATTTCCATCAAGGTGAGTATTTGATCTGCTTGGGCTTTTTTCAAAGCATCATCTTTAAAATACAACTTTACGATGTAGAAGTTTGAAGTCCCGTCCTTTTTCTTCTCTTCCAGACCAATCTCTGGATTGATGGTAATGACGATGTTCCCTATCTTCCAATCTTTTTTAGGAGGTTTAATCCATTCGAACTGTTTCCTGCCTAAAAATTTTTTATATCCTGCAACAATTTCAGGGTAGCACTTTTTCTTCTTTTCATCTGTTAAATCCTCAAGGACTTTATCAAGGATGTCTTTGCTCTGTTTTTTCTTGTGCAGATTGATAATTGCAGTTCGAATCGCCTTATAAAAATCCATATAAGGTTCATATTCGGGGCGTTCCTTAATCGTCTTTACGTGATTCTGTTTAGCGGTTCCCATTTTGTTGACAAAACCAACGAAGTCTGTCAAACTGATTTCAATTCTTTCAGCCATAATATAAATTTTAGAATTATTATTTTTTGTCTTTAGGAGGGCACGGATCGTTGCCGTGGCTGTCCGGATTTTGGATTCGACCATCTCTTCCGTGAGGAATTAGTTCGGCGCCATCATTACGTGCCTTTTGTCTCGCCCAGTCCATTGCATCTTGTTTTCTCTCAAAATGCTTGGAGGCTCGTTCTGCATTGTTGTTTTTTGCGTCCCAACCACCCCTGTCAGAGTTTGGAACTACATGAATTTCTTTACGTTTTGTCATAGTCGTAAAAATTTAGTTAATATTTCACCCGTTTTTTGCCGGTTAGGAGTTGTTGCATAAGGCCGCGTTTCTGACGGCGGAGGCGTTCGAGCTTCTCTTTGGCCAACTCAATCTCGTTTGTTGCGGTTGATATAACCTCGACGATTTTGTTCTGTTCCTCAATCGGCGGCAGATTCATGGATAGCGACATGAATGCGTCTAAATCGAAGGTCATCTTTTCAATGTGTACTCCATAACTTGATACAAATGTCTGGTGGTAGAACAATGGCATTTGTGACCATAGATTGAAGTAGTTTATATTCAGCTCTTTCGGGTCTTTCGCTATCAAGGCGATATATGACCCGGAGATTTTCATCCCGGACAATTGTTTCGGAACAACCCCGGATGCTCCATGTACGATTTGCATTTTGGAGATTAGGAAATCCCCTTCGAGTGCCGGACGGAGCGTTTTTGTCTTAATCTCATGTCCATAAAGACTTTCTCGGTGAAACACACCTCCCGACCGTCTTCTGACACTGATTAAATCGTATAATTCGTTTTCGTCCCAGGTTAAGGTCCTGCGAACTTCTTTTAATATATCGCTGTAATTTACTTTTTTCCAGGGTTCGGAGAAACCTGGGAGACGGAGTTTAGCGGAGAGGAGTCGCTGCATCAAGGCGCGTTTGCGCAGGGCGAGTTTTTCAATCAGCCGCGCCTGCTTTTCAATCGCCTCATCCCACACGCCCAACACCTCCGCAATCTTCCGCTGCTCCGCCAGTGGCGGAACTAAAATCGGGAATCTTGTAACATCTGTTTTTGTAATATTAGGGTCTTTTCTGCTGCTTGCGGCATACCGCTTCCATTTATTGACTCTATATAATAACCAATATAATAGGAAGTATTCGGTAATTTCCTTCGTATTAAGAATAAGTGCAGAAAGAGCCTGATTGATAGTTGCATCTATTCCCAATATGGATGTTCTGCCAATTTGATTAAACCCTCCATACATTGCAATAAGAACAGTCCCTTTGGAGAAAACTTTTAATGTCGTAGATTTTAATGCAATGTCTGTTATTCGTTCTTCGGTATGTGTTAAAATCCCATTGTTAAGGTCTGTTGTTTTAACCCAAGGTATGGTTCCGTCATTAAAAAATAATTCATTTTCTCGAGATGGGGTTGTCCCGGAAAAAACATTTGCAATCTGGCCTAATGTTTTCATCTCCCACTCCTGCGGAATAATCCCCAGCGCCGTCGCCTTATAGCCTTGTGGTATGTTATTCTTCATAGCTGACCTTCTTGTAAAATTCCGACATTATGGCGTCATACTGGGATTGAATTATCGAAAATAGGGGAGCTTCTTTTATATTCTTTTCAATTTGTTTTAACTCCTCCCAATGTTCTTTTTTCATACGGCAAGGTTGGATTTCAGAGATAAGTTCGGTTAAAGTTTGCAGATCTTGTGATACATAAATTGCATATTGGGGAGAAGTCAATATGCCAACATATAATGCTTGAAGATTATACTTAATGGCTGATAAAGGTTTCTTCTTTTCTAGTGCTATCAATCCCATCATGTGCCCGATATCAGCTTTTAAAACGGATGCTAGTCCTTCGAGTTGTTGTTGCAGCGTGTCGATTTGAGCCTTTTGCTGTTCTAATTCCGCAATTTTGGATTTTAGCTCCATCGCATTAACAATCTGCCAGCCGATGGCAAAGGTGACCATGATGCCAATCAGACCGGTAGCCACTCCGACAAACGAATCGAGCGAGACGACGGATTGCGGGCGGACATTGCATATCCACAGCACGGCGAAAGTTGCAACGCCTACCAACGAAATGACCGAGAGCCAAAGGCTTAAGTTGTTATTATTGCTTTTCGAACCTTTGTTTTTCGCTTCGTTTTTTTCTTTGTCTTTCATTCCCATCTGTTTTTAATATCCCAACTCCTTCAGATAACCCTCCATCCGGACATGCACCTCGGCAAGCTCCTTTTCCAGTGCATCAATCTCCTGCTGCACGGCCGCAATGTCGATTTCGGGCTCCTCCTCGAAGGTGTCCACATAGCGCGGGATGTTGAGGTTGTAGTCGTTGTCGGCAATCTCCTCGCGCCGGGCCACGTAGGCGTAGCGCTCCTCGACGACTCCCGGCTTGAGTTCGCCCTGCGCAAAGCGGCGGTAGGTCGTGACGATGTGGTCGATATCCTCGTCGCGCAACCGGTTCTGGTTCTTGCCGTTCTCAAATTCGCGGCTGGCGTCGATGAAGAGCACGTCGGTCGTCGTCTTGGTCTTGTTGAAGATGGCGATGGCGGCCGGGATGCCCGTTCCGTAGAAGAGGTTGGCCGGGAGTCCGATGATGGCCTCGACGAGGTTCTCCTCGACGGTCTGCTGGCGGATTTTCCCCTCGCTGGCTCCGCGGAACAGCACACCGTGGGGAACGACGACACCCACCTTGCCGTGTTCGTTGGCCACTTCGAGCATGTGGCAGATGAAGGCCCAGTCGCCCTTGCTCTTGGGCGGAATGCCGCGCCAGAAGCGGTTGTAGGGGTCGTCGGCCGCCTCGTCGGCGCCCCACTTTTCGAGCGAGAAGGGGGGATTGGCCACGACGGTGTCGAACTTCATCAGCGCGTCGCCCTCCTTGAGCTTCGGGTTGCGCAGCGTGTCGCCCCAGCGGATCGTGGCGCTGTCGAAGCCGTGGAGCAGCATGTTCATCATGGCCAGCGCCCAGGTGCTGCCGTTGAGCTCCTGACCGTAGAGCGAGAAGTTGTCGGAGCCCACCTCGCGGCCCGCCTTGATGAGCAGGGAACCCGAGCCGCACGTTGGGTCGCAGATGCGCGAGCCGGGGGCGCTCTTGGTCAGACGAGCCAGCAGAGTCGAAACCTCCTTAGGACTAAAGAATTCTCCAGCTTTCTTCCCCGAATCGCTGGCGAACTTTTCGATAAGGAACATGTAGGCATCGCCGATGACGTCGTTGTTCGCAAGGTGTGACTCGTCGAACTGCAGCCGCTCGTCAGAGAAGTCGATAAGCAGCTGTTTCAGCCGGGCGTTGCGCTCCTTCGTTTCGCCGAGGTTGCTGCTGTTGAAGCTGATGTTGCGGAAGATGCCGCTGCCATCCTCGCTGCTCAGCTTTTCGCGGTTGGCAAATTCGAGGTCGGCCAGCGCAATGTCGATCAGTTCGCCGATATTGGGCTCGTTGCGGTGCTCGAAGAGGTAGTCGAACGAACTCTTCTCGGGAACCTGGAACCGTTCGCGGCGCATGGCCCGCTGTGCGCGCTCCGTGTCGCCGTTGTAGCGCTGGAGGTACTCCTTGTATTTCGCCTTGCTGACATCGCTGACGTACTTTAGGAACAGCATCGTGAGGATGTAGTCCTTGTACTGGCTGGGGTCAATCACGCCCCGGAAGGTGTCGCAGGCTTGCCATACGACTTTGTTGATCTCTTCCTGTGTAACTTTACCGTTCATCTTTATATATTTTTGTCAATTTATAATCGGTGATTTGCCGGCGGCGCTCTGCGATGGCCTTGTAGAGGGCCTGTTCGCGGCGATGCAGGCGGGTGAGGGCGATGCAGGCCCGCTGTCGCTCCAGCGGGGGGAGCGGTATCTCAAACTCCTCGAGGTCAGCCTTGCTGAGCGAGGCGATAGCCGACCCTTGGGCCTGTGCCGTCAGCAGTTGCCGGGTGGATGGCAGGTTGAGGAATCCGCAGAGGTATTCGGGCAGGATGCGGGTCGGGTTGTCGATTCGGATAATCAGAAACGAGGGTGAGGCCACGCACGGCCCGAGTTGCGTCGGGGCGATGGCGCAGAAATTCTTGCCACCCTTGGCGGCGAGCAGCAGGTCGCTTTCTGTCAGCAGATGGCGGGCCGCTTTGGAGCTGACGGTGGTTGTCGGTCGGACGATTGGACGGATGTTCCCCTCCTCGTCGAAATCGTTCACCTGAAGGTAGCAGGTGTCAGGCGAAGGGGCGTTTTTCAGGTAAACTCCCGTCTGGATGGTGGCAATATCTTTCAATTTTACCATTTTTTTCTCTGTAGGTTTATTACAAAGGTATGTGCTTTACCCGACAAAAGCAAATTATTTTCGAAAAAAATCACAATACAAACTCTACAAATGTTTCGATTGAGCGAGTTTCTTCACTTTGTGAAGAAAAATATCCGGCTGTTCGACCGGATATTCTCTTTGTCTTTCGGGGCGGGGCGTTACCGCTTGATGGTATGTCGCCGGATGACGGGGCGTTCGGGGCGGACGGGGTAGCCCAGGCGGATCATGAGCTCCACATACCGTTGGCGGAACCAGGCGTGTGCGGGTTGGCGGTCGATGAGCAGCTGGAAGCCTCCGGGACCGTTTGGGGCGCGTTGCAGGCGGATTTCGGTATTCGAGACGTCGAAGCGGTGCGAATACTCCGGAGTGCGGAGTTCGCCCGAGACGTAGAGGGGCTTCATGGCGATAATCTCGCGGGCGCCCGACTCCGGGATTCCCATGTCGCGGCAGTATTCGCCCCAGCTGAGGAGCGTCTGCGTGTCGGGCAGCCAGTGTTCGATGCGGTCGAGCTTTGCCTGCAGCTGCTGTTCGGCCTGCTCATGTCGGGCCTTCTCCTCGCGGTTGGCGCGGTTCAGTGTCCCGATCTGTTCGTGTAGGGAGGCGTTCTCCGCGTAGAGGCGGTCGATCTCCTGCTGCTGCCGCTTGACGCGGGAGGTGCCGATCATCGCCCCGATCCCCTCGACGATGTTCGACCCGACCTCCGCCGCGGCGTTTTTCAACCGGGCGCCCTTCAGCTCGCCCTTCACACTCTTCAGCTCGGCCTCGGTGCGGTTCAGTTCGGCGCTCTTCTGCGCCTGGAGCGTGGCGGTCTGTTCATACTCGGTGCGCACCTGCCGCTCCTGTTGTTTGAGCAGCTCGACGGCCTTTCGCTTCTGCTCTTCGAGGCGGAGCAGCGCGTCGATGTTCTCCTGCAGATCCTGCTTCTGGACGATGGCCTGGCGGTAGAACTCCTGCGTGGTGATGTGGCGCGCCTCCGAGCCGTCGATGCCGCGCTCCAGCCCGTATTTGGACATCGCCGCAGCGTAGCTGTCCTGATACTGCTTGAGACGGACGCGCGACATGACGTCGTCGGCGCAGAGACGGGGCCGTGCGGCGGATTTCGGGCGGTAGTGTCGCTTGCACGGTGTTTCGGATGTGGCGATGCGGGCCTTGCGGCGCTCGCCCGTGACGATGGGCACCACGGCGGCGTGGATATGCGGGGTCGATTCGTCACGATGCACGACGGCCGAGACGACATTCTCCGCCCCGAAGGTCTCGCGCAGCCAGGCGAGGTTGTCGGCACACCACTCCGGAAGCCGCCCCTCCTCCTCGATGCGCTTCATCGCGTCGTGCGAACCGGTCAGCATGACGCGAATCACCCGCACCTGGTTGGTGCCGATCTTGCGCGTGAGGCCAGCGTGTTCGAGTCGGTAGCTGATTGCCTCCGTGCGGTCGGCCACCTCTTCGGGAAACTCGACGAGCTCCTCGTTGAGGCAGGTGCGTTCGGGTGAAGCGTTGGTAGGTATCTTTGTGCGGGCGATGTGGGCGGTCATGGCCGCCTCGTTGCCCGGGGCTTTGTCAAGATGCAGGACGGCATATCCCATGGTACGGACGTTTTTCGGAGGGTTGTGTGGTTGAAGAGGGGACCGCCTCGGCGGTCGGCGTGCGCAGCACGACAGGGGGTGTCCAGAGGGGCTTGACCCTTTGGCCTATTGGGGCTTTTTCAGCGTCGGCGGGCCGATGCGTCGGAAAAAGCCCTAATAGGCTATGGCTTTTTCCTCGGGGGAAAAGCCGCGGTCGCGAAGCGGCCGATGGGTGGGCGACGGTTCCGGCGTCATTCCGGGTGACGTTACAACTTGCGGCCGCGACGACGCGGCGTGCGGGAAATCTTCGCGGACGATCGGAGCGATTCGTTCAGATCCTTGTGGGCGTGGTAGCTCTCCGCGCGGTCGATGACGGTCGCACCGGGCAGGGCGCTGCGCAGCCGTTCGAGGGTGAGGCGCCCCGCCTCGTCGTTGTCAAGGAAGGCGAGGATCGTGGCGTGGCGTGCGAGAAACGGAAGGGCGCGGGGAAGGGTGACCACAGAGTTGAGCACGGCGGTGTCGGCGGTTGGCGTCGCCTCGTGTTGCAATGTCAGGTAGGAGAGCAGGTCGAAGAAACCCTCGAAGAGCAGCGCCGTGTCGCCGTGCCGGTCGAAGGTCGTGATGGATTTCGGAGCGCTGCTCCCCTTGAACTGCGGGCTGCGCAGCTCCCAGCCTCCGGCGTCGTTGCGGAAGCCGATGGCGAAGAAGCGCCGCTCGCCGACGGCGTAGTGAGTGAACCTCTCGGCACAGCGCTCCGGCCACGTCGGGGTCGATACCGCGTTCACGCAGATAGCCGATCAGTGCCGGGTGGCGAATCTCCCCGACGCCGAGAATCCGCAGCGAGGAGTCTTCGCGCGGCAAGGCGCTCGGGAGGGGCTGGAAGGGAACTTCGTCTGCGGCTCCTTTGCGGAGGCGTCGGATGGCTTCTGCCATGCCGCACCCTTCGAGGCGCATGACCAGCTGAAGAAGCGTGCCCCCTTCACCCAGCCCGAAGTCGTACCAAAGCCCCTTGTCGTAGCGGACGCTGAAGCTGGGGGTGCGCTCTTCGCGCAGCGGCGAGAGGAACATGCCGTGGGTGGCGGTTTCGTGATGGGGCTGTAGCCCCCGGCGGAGGAGATACTCCCGGATGCCGATGCAATCTGAGATCGTCTTCATGGCTATCGGCTTTTGATGGGGACAATCCGGTGCAGTGCCGCCTCGACATCGCTGTCGCGGAACAACACGCGCCCGCCGATCTTGTGGGCGCGGATCCGCCCGCGGTTCACCCAGTCGTTGAGCGTCACGAGCGAGATGCGCAGGCGGCGGGCCGTCTCGCGGCGGGTCAGATAGTTCGGTGTCTCGGCGGAGGGTTCGGGATGGAGCTGCCGCAACTCGTTGCGCAGCGATTCGCGAATCATCTCCGAGAGCTGGTCGGCGGTCATGCCGCTCAGAAAGATTTCCTTGGTCATAACGATTCGAATTTGGTTGATGACGCAAAGAAAGGCTTTCCAAACCCCTCCCGAAAACGGCGAATGGCGTTACAAATCAGCGCCAACCGATGCCAACCGCTGCCACATCGAGGACATGCCGTCGGCCGTTTCCGGACTTTGGCATTCGTTTGCCTGGGTTGGCACAGCCGTGTAATCGGATTCTGTGCGGGATAAAAAAAGAGGGCGGCATGTGCCGTCCTCGTTGGTGATGCGGATTTTCGAGCCTATCGGAACCGTTCCAATACCTCCCGAACGGCGTTGGCCGCAAAGAGGGTGTCGCCGCTGTTTGAGATCTGAACGCGGCACGGCTCCAGCCATCCGTTCGTAATCCACCGGTCGAGTGTCGGACGTGCGACGCCCAGCGCCTCGGCCAGCTCCTTTTTGTTGAAGAGCCGGCTGCCGTTTACCATCAGATAGCGCTCGCCCTTGTGCACGCCCAGCCAGTAGTCGAAGCGGCGAAGGATCGCGTCGGCATCCTTCAGCTTCGGCTCATACCGTTCGTAAGCCCAGATGTGCAGGCTCGACGGATCGAATCCGGCAAACTCCGGCCGCTGGTGCAGCTCCCGGACGAGCGCCTCGAAGCACTCCAGCTCGGAGGCCCGGATCGTTATTTTTCGGCGGCGAGGCATGGCTATTTAACGGACGTCCTGTTCAAGTAGCTTAAAAAGTAGTATCCCAATAGGGTGATGGCATATTTTTGTTTCGGGCTCCTCGGTTTGTCTTTGATTGTCTGTACTATGAGGTTGTGAACCATAAGGGGCTCTATGAATTTCTGGTAATTATATACCTGAACCGTCAATCCCAATATATTGACGAGCAACTCTCTTTTGCTTTGAGGTTCTGATAGTAGCGCGTTCAGTATCTTAAGGGCCCTTGCCGATTTTAGGGGGGCGAACTCCTGGCTGTCGAAGCGCTCTGCGATTTGAGAATATCGGGTGTCATATTCCGCCAGGGCTGCTTGGGAGCATGATGAAACGATCTGTCCCAGTGCGGGGTCGTCTTGGTTAGTAACTTGGTTAGTAACTTGGTTAGTAACTTGGTTAGTAAAGTCGATGCGCAGCTGTCGGTCTTCTGTGTAGGTCGCATCGTTTACGTTTACGCCGAATACGGTAATATTGTCAACGGAAAACCGGGCTTCGAGATTCCCGTTTTCGCGCAGTTCCTTTTGCACACGGACAATTCCACGGTTGTATCGGTTGACGTATCCCAGGGATTTCATCGCTTCGGCAATGATGGGATTGCGGTAATCATTTACGTTGGGGAAGTTTTCCGGCTTGGCATTGCCATAGAGCCCTCCAGCATTGTCGATCTCTATCCGGTCTGCATACTGATAGAACTTGATCGGGGTGTTGGATTGATAGTCCCTGTGCATGACGGCATTCATCAACAATTCGCGGATTGCCCATTTGGGGTAATTGTATACGGTTTTTTCCCGGAGGATGGTAACCGGTTTCGGACGCTTTTCGATAATTGCTGTTTCGATGAACGTGTCGAGTTTGGGCAGCGTGTCGAGCAGACATCCGGTGAATTTGTGTTCATTAACTATGTCGGCCGCGTTGTCGTTGCCATCGAAACGAACATATTGCACATATGCCCCCGGCAAATAATATTCGGGATTCTTTCCGAATAGGAGAATGGCCGCATAGGTCGGACAATCTTCCGTCCTGTTGTACAGTCTGAGGGCGCTTAATTGTTGCTTTATGTCCCGTTTGTCTTCGGCCAGCGCATCTTCATCCATGACGGCCGGAAGATAGATGTTCCTGAACAGGTCCAGTTTCAGGTCGTCCAGCGTTGAGTCGATGCAGGGGAATGTCTCGAAAGAGAGGATATTCGCCCGACGTCGCTCCGCCAATGCCCGTTCTTCCGTCTCCGATGCGACATCTTTCCGCGGCCCTATTCGTATCCAGGTTCTTCCCTTGTATTTGACCGGGGGATATTTGTAAGGGGTGACCTCGACAACCAGAAGGTCTCCCTCATCGCAGGTGAATTTCTCCACGCTCATGATAGGGAATGGCTGGATGTTTCCGTCGGAGCGAATCCCGGAAATGGTTTTGTACAGCTTGTCGTCGACCTTTAATCCGGAAATGGTTCCGTCATCGGCGGCACCAATGATAAGATAGCCCTTTTTGCCGCTATGGGGCATATCATTGGAGAATGCACATATCGCCTGACAGAACTTGTCCATCTTGTCTGTGGATACGGTTCGTTCTACATGATAATTCTCCAGATCGTTGAGCAGTGTCAAGACTTCGTCTTTCGAAATCATATTCCGGGTGCTTTAATTTGGATATAAAGATAGGAAAATTTTATTTCCCGCTGAAATAGGGATGGTTCATCAGCTCCAGGGCGGTCTGCTCCTCGGTGATCTTGATGTACTTCATGAACTCCCGTTCGGTCTTGTGGCCCGTGATCTTCATGATGGCGATGGTCGGGATCCCCGCCAGATACATGTTCGTCGCGCCGCTGCGGCGTGCCGTGTGGGTCTTCACCAGGTCACACTTCTCGACCAGCCGGCTCTTCTTTTCGCCATTCTCAATGTAGGAGACCTCGACCTTCTCCGTGATGCCCGCCTCGCGTGCAATCTCCTTGATGAGGTGGTTCACCTTCTGCTCGTAAGTCCTCGGCAGCCGGTTGTCGTACTTCTCCAGGATGGCCTGCAGCTCGGGCCGGACCGGAATGACGACGTGGTTGCCGGTCTTCTGCTGCTTGAGGTCGATGACCTGCTGCCCGTTCTCCAGCGTGCGGATGTTGCCTTCGTTGATGGTCGAGTAGTCGCTGAAGCGCTGTGCCGTGTAGCACCCCACCAGGAAGATGTCGCGGGCAACATCCTTGTGTCGGTTTTTCGAGAGGTCGAGCGCGGCGATGGCCCGGATCTCCGACTCCGTCAGGTAGATGTTCTCCACGTCGGCCGTCAGCACGCGGAACTTGCGGCTCTCAATCGCCCCGTTGTCGTGCAGCCCCTCCTCGCGGGCCGCGCGCATGATGATCTTCAGCTCCTTGACGTGGCGGCCGATCGTATTGACGGAGTAGTTCTTGGCGGTGAACCAGGCGACGAAGTCGTCGTAGAACTTCAGGTCGATGTCGGCAAAGTCGAACAGCTTGCGTCGGGCCTTGCAGTATTCGTCGAACTGCACGACGAACCCCTTGTAGTTCTTGATGGTCGAGGGGCCGTATCGGAGTTTGTGGATGTTCAGCCGGGTGCCCTCCTCCATCTCGCGCGTGAAGCGGGCAATGTAGTCGCCGAGCGATTCGCGGCTGCGGACGCGACGCCCGGTGGTAAGGCTGCGCGGGTGGTGGAAGCTGTAGATGATCTTCTCCAGCCGCGTCTTCGTCATTGCGTGCTCGGGATCCTTGGCAATCTCTCCGAGGATGTGGCTGCGCAGTTCGGAGAGGTTCTTGGTCAGCTCGCGCCCCTGCTGTTCGGTGAAGTCGTTGGTAAAGGTAAAGCGGCTCTTGACCGTCTGCCGCTTGTTGTCCCAGGCGTCCGTCAACACCATATATTGGCTGTCGACGTAGAACTGGTTGCCACGGCCAACCGTGAAGAGAATTTGGATTTTGACCAGTTTGTTTTTCTGGGTCGAGCGGATGCGGTAGCAGAATGAAGCCATAGGTCAGGAGGTTTTATCTGCTGCAAATGTAATCATTTTTGTCATACATTTGTCATACATCGACCGAATTTTCGAAAACTTCCAGACCTCGCAGTTGATGAAAAACAGCTGTAATATATTGATATATAGATAAAATAAAATTAAAATCGGTAAAATTCGATTCAGATTTATGGCGTCCGCTTCAGACCTCACAGAAACCGCGTTGTAGATGCTTGCAACGCGGTTTTCTTTTGTCCTGTTGCGGCGTTGTCCTGCCGCAGCGTTTTGGGGCGTTATAAAGCGCCGCGCTGTTCCCTCTGCCGGCGTGGGTGCGGGTGCGGAGCGCAGGTATGAAGTGCCAGCGCGGGGTGTCGGTGCGGAGCGTCGGCGTGAGGCGGGTGTATGGATACAGGACATGTGTGTATGTGTGGGGCTTGGATGCCGGAGGCGTGCTTCGGTGCGGAAATTGATTTGCATCAATTCCTCGTTCGCGCGAAACCCCTAATTTTGTCGTCGGGAGTCGCTGCCGGCATCGCGCGGCAGGGCTTCCGCTTCCCGTTCGCTGTCGGAAGTCTCTCCGGCAGGCGCCGGGTGGCAATCGTGGAACGAACAAAAAATCGTAGAGAATGAAAGGAGTTGCACTCGCTGTGGCCCTGCTGGCGACCATGGCCCTGAATCTGTCGGCCCGCAATTTTACGCTCAGGGGGCGTTTTACCGATGTTGCGAACGATACGCTGCGGATAGAGTACGTCGTGCGCGAACCGGAAAAGAGGGTGGTGAATGCCGCTGTTCCCGTCGATGGCGAGGGTCTCTTCACCTATGAATGCTCGCTGGTGCAGGCCTGCCAGGCCTCTCTGGCCGTTCGCTCGACCGGTGGGAAGGAGTCTCTCTTTTTCGTCCCCGGCGAGCGTGCGGAGGTGGAGGGCCCCTTTGCCTCCGCCAGCGACTGGCGCATCGGGGGCTCGGCCTTCTATCAGCGGTTCGACAGCCTCCGGCAGCAGCTGGTACCCTTCTACCGGGAGTTTGACGCCGTGCGGGCCCGGTATGAGCGGGATGTGGCCGGGGGGCTCGACCGCACGGAGGCCGACAGCATCCGCAAGGCGGCCAATCTCGCCATAAACAGGCGGTTGTGGGTGGTTGCCGGCCGATACCTGAGCAGCCATACCGACGACGAGCTTTCGGCCGTGCTCCTGCTCAACCAGAACTATACGGAGATACTGCCCGCCATCCGGAGGCTCTCGCCCGAGGTGCGGAACGGGCGTTTCAGAAGCTACATCGACGTGATAGAGTCCATCTTCTCCCGCGTGGCCCGGGAGCAGCAGGCGGCCGCAGCCGCGAGGCCGGAGCTGGAGGTGGGGCGCCCTGCGCCGGACTTTACGCTGAAGGACATCAACGGCGAGGAGTTCCGGCTGAGCGCTCTTTTCGGACGGGGCAAGTATGTGGTCGTCGACTTCTGGGGGTCGTGGTGCTCGTGGTGCATTCGGGAATTCCCCACCCTGGAGGAGTACTGTCGCCACTATGGGGAGCGGCTGGAGATTGTCGGCGTGGCCTGCAACGACAGGCAGGAGCGGTGGCGGGCCGCTGTGGCGAAGAATCGGATGCCGTGGCTGCAGGTTTTCTCGCACGACGGAACCACGGAGGTGCGCTACGGCGTGACGGCCTATCCGTTCAAGGTTGTCCTGTCGCCCGAGGGGCGGGTGCTGGCGTGCTTCAAGGGGTCGGGCGAGGCTTTCTACCGGCTGCTCGACCGCCTGTTGCAGGGCGATTGACGGCGCCGTCGCTGTCGCTGTCGCGGGTGCGGCCGGGCGGCCGTGTGTGGCCGGGAGCGGCCGGGTGAGGCACCCCGTCTCCCGCGTGTGAAAGGCGGGCGTCCGGAAGCGGAACGGCCCGGTCGGATGAAATCCTGCGCTCCGGATAAGACAAAAACCCCTGTCCGCATGGTTGCGGACAGGGGTTTTCGTTGAAGAGCGGGTCGAATCCGCGGTCCGGAGGACTTTGGAAACGGTCCGAGGCCGTTGGGGCCCCGTTCGGCGCTGGCCGGGTCCGTTCAGAGCCGGGTCTGGCCGGGAAAGGGCCCGGACGGCGGGCTCTGGGGGTCGTTACTTGCGCCAGAGGGCCGACATCTGCTCGAGCGTCTTGCCCTTGGTCTCGGGGACCATCTTCCAGACGAAGAGGGCCGACAGGAGCGACATGAAGGCGTAGATGCAGTAGGTGCCCCCCACGCTCCAGCCGCTCAGCGACGGGAAGGTGGCCGAAACCAGGAAGTTCGAGACCCACTGCGCCGCCACGGCAATCGCTACGGCCTGCGAGCGAATCGTGTTGGGGAAAATCTCCGAGATGAGCACCCAGCAGATGGGGCCCCACGACATCATGAACGAGGCGGTGTAGAGGATGATGAAGACGAGCGCCGCAAGGCCGATGGCGTCGGTGAACGACAGCACGGCGAGGGCCAGCATGCCTATCATCATGCCCGTCGAGCCAATCATCAGCAGCGGCTTGCGTCCCACCTTGTCGACCGTGAAGATGGCCACCACCGTGAAGATGATGTTGACCACACCCATGACGACCGTCTGGAGCATTGAGGCGTCGCCCGTGGCTCCCATGTTGGCGAAGATGCGCGGTGCGTAGTAGAGTACCACGTTGATGCCGATGGCCTGCTGGAAGAACGAGAGCAGCACGCCCACGGCGATGACCATGCCTCCGTAGGCGAAGAGCCGCTCGCGCCGCTCGTGGACCGTCGACTTGATGTCGGCCAGAATCGAGTGTGCCTCCGAGGTGCCGTTGATGCGCTCCAGAACGGCGAAGGCGCGCCGGTCGTCCCCCTTGAGGGCGAGGTAGCGCGGCGTCTCGGGGACGAGCAGGATGAGCAGCAGGAAGGCGCCTGCGGGGAAGGCCTCCGAGAGGAACATCCGCCACCAGCCGACGGCGACCATGGCCGTCTGGATGGCCTCGGCGGTGTCGCCCAGGTTGTTGCGGATGAGGTAGTTGACGAAGTAGACCACCAGCATGCCGAAGATGATGGCGAACTGGTTGCACGAGACGAGCGTGCCGCGGATGCGTGCCGGTGAGATTTCGGCGATGTACATCGGGCACAGGGCCGAAGCCAGGCCGACGCCCACGCCGCCGATGATGCGGTAGAAGTTGAACGATATGAGCAGCGCGCGCGAGGCTTCGCCGTAGGGCAGGATGCCGCTTTCGGGCCACCACGACCCGACGGCCGAGACGAAGAAGAGCACGGCGGCCACGATGAGCGAGCGCTTGCGGCCCAGCCGCGAGGCGCAGAAGCCCGAGATGGCGCCGCCGATGATGCAGCCCAGCAGGGCGCTCGAGGCGGTGAAGCCGTGCAGCCACGGCGTGTAGTCAAAGTCGCGCGCCGTGCGGAAGAATTGGTCGAGCGCCTGTTCGGCACCCGAGACTACGGCCGTATCGTAGCCGAAGAGCAGGCCGCCGATGACGGCGACCATGACGATGGAGAGCAGGTAGAGGCGGCTCCCCGTTTTGGGTTCCGAGGTCATTGTCGAGGGGTTGGTTTTGGCGGGGCGAGAGGAAGAGGTTGGCCGCTCCGGCGCGGATGACGGCGGGGTTGAGCCCCAGCGGACGCATCAGGTCCAGGCCGTAGCGGAACGAGAAGGCGATGCCCTCCTGCGTGGCGCGCAGCAGGTGGGCCGTGGTGTGGCGGTTGAGGTCGAGGCGGTGGATGCAGGCACCCGGGCAGCGGTTGCCCAGCACACGCTCGGCGCCGTTGCCGAAGGGGACCACCAGCAGGCCGTCCGACCCGACGGGGACGCTCTCGGCCAGGCGGTTCATCGCGGCGTAGTCGAGCGTCTGCTGCGTGACGTTGCGGCGCATCCACGAGTTCATGATGCCCGTGCCGTTGATGCAGAGCAGGATGCCGTAGCGGGGCTGCTCGGGGCGGTGGTTGACGTGTACGAAGGTGTTCACGCGCGAGAGGGGGTCGGCACGGCGCGTGTCGACCACGCCGTAGACCACGCCGCTCGTGCCGCCCGTGGCGGCCACCTCGCCCGCCTTCAGCACGTTGAGCGAGAAGGCGTTGTTGGGCTGGTCACCCGCGCGGTAGGAGATGGGCGTGCCGGCCGGGATGCCGAAGCGCTCCTCGGTCCGGGCGTCGGTGCGGGCCTCGATGCCGATGGAGGCGCCGGCGCGGGGCAGCATCGCGTGGGGGATGCCGTAGTAGTCGGCCACGAAGTCGGCGCGCCGCTCCTCGGCGAAGTCCCAGAGAATCTGCTCCGAGAGGCCGCCCACGGTGGTCGAGATGTCGCCCGAGAGGCGGAAGGCGATGTAGTCGCCCGGGAGCATCACCTTGTCGATGCGGGCGAAGAGTTCGGGTTCGTTGCGGCGGACCCAGGCCAGCTTCGAGGCGGTGAAGTTGCCCGGCGAGTTGAGCAGGTGCTCCAGGCAGCGTTCGCGGCCGAGGGTCTCGAGCGCCTCGGCGCCGATTTCGACGGCGCGCGAGTCGCACCAGATGATGGCCTTGCGCAGGGGGTGTCCCGTGCAGTCGACGCAGACCAGACCGTGCATCTGGTAGGTGATGCCGACGGCCCTGACGTCGTTGAGCGGGTGTCCTGCCTCGCGCAGGGCGTCGAGCCCCACGCCGACGTAGTACCACCACAGGTCGGGGTCCTGTTCGGCCCAGCCGCTGTGGCGGGCCTCGATGGGCATCTCCTGCGCGGGCTGGGTGGCCGAGGCGACGCAGGCGCCCGTTTCAATGTCCATTAGCGACACCTTCACCGAAGAGGAGCCGATGTCTATGCCTAAACTTTTCATGAATGCGAAGATTGGGGTTGCCGGAAGTTTGAATTTCGGCAAGTAAAAGCTTATCTGCAAACGTTAGGGCTCTTTTTCGTGAACGGAAAAGGTCGCACGGGAGGGTGTTGCGGCGCGTGGATGCTGTGGGGGCGGAGAGGTTCCCCGCAGCGGGGCGGTTCTCCGGCGCAGGTGAGGCGCTGTTGCGAGGGGGACGGAGCGGTTGGAGGGGTGCCGGAGCGGTGTGGCATGGGGGTGCGGCGTAAGGCGGTTCCCCGGTGCGGGTGAGGCCGGTGGATTGCGAAGGGCGGTGTCGAGGGTCCGGAATGGTTGGCGGGGTGCGGTGCGGGCTTCCGTTTCTCTGGCGGGCGCAGGGGCCGGGTGCGACTGAAAGGGTCGGCGATGCCGGGCGGGCAGGGGCTTCCCGGGGCTCGGACGGGTTTCCCCGGGGTCGGATGGGTTTTTCCGGGGTCGGACGGCGGGGCGATTTTCCGGCGGCGGGGCGGGTGCGACGGCTTCTGCGAGGTCTGCGGTGCGTTCGGGCGGCTCTCATTGCGAAAAACCCCGGCTGAAGCCGGGGTGAGGGATGCCGCATGCGGGTTGCGGACCGAAGGGCCGGCATCGGCGCGGGGTGATTCATCGGGCGGGTACGGGCTCCGGTTGGCTCCCGGGCCTGTTCCCGGCTCCGTGGGGACCGATTCGGGCCTCTTTCCGAAGCCGGTTCCGATTCCCGGCTCCATCGGGCCCCGGGTTTTGTTCCCGGGTTCTGTCCCCGGGCTCGGGCCCACCGCCTCCCGTTCCGGGCCCTTGCTACTTGCGAATCGGGCGGATGACGCGCGCCGGATTGCCCGCCACAATGGTGTCGGCCGGGACGTCGTGCGTGACCACCGAACCGGCCCCCACGATGGCGTTCTCACCGATGGTGACCCCCGGAAGCACCACCGAGCAGGCCCCTATCCAGGCGTTGCGGCGGATGAGAATCGGCCGCCCGTAGACGTTGTGGCGCAGCTCGGGCTCCTCGGCATGGTTCTCGGTGATGAGGTTGACGTTGGGGCCGATGAAGACCCCCTCCTCAAGGGTGATGCCGCCGCGGTCCATGAAGGTGCAGCCGTTGTTGACGAAGACGCCCCGGCCGAAGCGGATGAACTGTCCGAAGTCGGTGTGGAACGGGGGAACGACCCATACCGAGTCGTCGAGTTGCTGGCCGGTCAGCTCGCTCAGGGCGGCGCGCACCTCGGCGGGGGTGCGGTAGGAGGAGTTGAGTTCGCCGGTGATGCGCATGCCGCGCAGCAGCGCCTCGTAGAGGCGGGGATATTCGGGGTCGCTGTCGAGGATGAGCTCGCCCGCTTTCATGCGTTCGAAGATGTCTGCCATGGTATTCGGATGTCGGGCGATGGGTCCGACGGTGCAAAGATAGCGCTTTGTGCGCTGCGGGGGATGACCGGAATTCCGGTTTGTGCAACCCCGATTCCGGCAGGGGCGATGGCGGGGAGCGGGACGGAGCTGCGGGGAAAGGAGGAGGGCGGCGGAGCGGCCGTGCGTGACTCTTTTATAATAAGGAGCCAGGGGGGGAGTGGATGGAGCCGGGGTGGCGGATGGACCCGGGGAAGCGTAAGGGATTGTTCCGCACCGGCCTTGGGCGTTCGGAATAGCGGACGGAGAAGGCGGGTAGGATTCGGGCTGCGGCGGCCCTTTTCCGGCGGGTTGGCGCGGGAGCCCTCCTCGTTCGGAGCGGCGGGTGGAGAAGGCGGGTAGTACTCGGGTCTGCGGCGGTCCTTTTCCAGTGCGGCGCCGGCTTCGGGTCTGCGGCGGCCCTTTCGGGGCGGTGCGGGCGCTCCCCTCGCTCCCCTCGCTCCCCTCGCTCAGAGCAGCGGGCGGAGGCGGGCGGAGGGGCCCAGACGCATCGAGGCGTAGTCGATGCCTGAAAGCAGGCAGAGCCCCGGCCGTTTGCCCGGCTCGACGCTCCCCAGCTCCTGCTCCATCCCCAGCGCGCGGGCGCCGTGGAGCGTGGCCCAGGCGATGAGCTCCCCGAGCGGTACCTCCTCCAGCTGCCGCATCTCCTCGAAGAGCGACATGGCGGGGTTCGAGGCCGGCGAGTCGGTACCCAGGCAGATGAGGGCGCCGTTGCGCCGCAGCAGCTCGACGGGTGGGCGAAGCCCCGAGATGTGGCGGTTCGAGGTGGGGCAGAGGCACCAGTAGAGCGGTGCGGTGAAGTGTTCGCGCAGCTGGTCGATATCCTCCTGCGTCGTGCAGGTGGCGTGGACCAGCAGCAGCGAGCGGTCGCGGGGCGTCTGCTCGACCAGCCGGCGCGTCGGCGAGCCGTAGTGGAGGAAGTCGCACGAAAGCCCCTCGCTGCGGTACCACTCCCACAGCCCGCCCTTCCCGCGGAAGAGCTCCTTCTCGTCGGGCGTCTCGAGGTAGTGGAGCGAGAGGGGCGCGTCGCCCTCGCGGGCAAGCGCCGCGAAGGGGGCCTCCTGCACGGCGTAGAGCGAGTGGGGCGTGGGCGAGGTGTCGGGCTCGGCGAGCAGCGGCGCGAGGTGCTCCGTGGTGCTGCTCCGCAGTCCGAAGAGCTCGGCGAAGGTGTGGTAGCGCAGTGCGCTTTGCCGCTTGGTGGCGAACGAGGTCATCCCGTTGGAGGTGTCGCCCACGGCACGGATGCCGCGGCTGCGCATGGCGGCGTCGATGCGGTCGGCTGCGCGGTGGCGCTCCTCACCGCTCACGGCGTGGCGGTGGGCCCGCAGCGCGCGGATGAAGCCCCGGAAGCCGCACCCCGCGGGAATCATCCCCGCCAGGTGCGCCAGTTCGAGGTGGCAGTGGGCGTTGACCAGCCCCGGGAGGAGCACTCCGCCGTAGAACTCCACGCCGGCCAGACGGTCGGGCTCGGCGCACTGCTCCACGCCGAGGATGCGCCCCCCGGCGTCGATGCTCACCAGCGGGTGGCGCAGAAAGCCTCCCGGCTGCCAGAGCAGGTTAGAGGCTATCCGCCGGATGGGCTGCGCGGAAGAATTCATCGGCGAAGATGCGGATGTCGAGTTGGCGGATGTAGAGGCTCTCGACGGCCTGCGCCGTCGGGGGCGTGTAGTCGATGCGCAGGTCGCGCATGGTGACGGAGGGGCGTCCGGCCGCCTCGCGCGGCAGGAAGAGGTTGAGGTGCAGCCTGCGCGTGGTGCTGTCGGTGGTGAAGTGGCGCGAGAAGCGCTCCTCCTTGCCGCGGCGCAGCGTGAAGGTGTAGCCTCCCGTGCGGCTGCCGTCGCAGCGCTCAAGCCACGCCGAGCCCCGCAGTCCGGGGTTGCGGTCGAGCGAGTCGACCGTATAGCAGACCGAGAGGTCGTATTCGCCCGCAAGGAGGGTGTCGAGGCGGACGTGGAGCCGCGCCGTGTCGCGCAGCGTGCGCACGCGCACCAGCGAGTCGGTGTAGACACGCCGCGTGAAGGTGCGCCGCGCCACGTTGTCGATGGTGTCGAGGATGGAGACCTCGTGCTCGTAGCGCTTGCCCTCCTCCTCGAGCATGCGGATGGACTCCTCGACCACGTCGCCCAGGCGGGCGCTCTTGCGCTTCGAGAAGTTGCCGATGGTGTACTGCACGTCCTCGGTCGTGTAGCCGTAGCGGGCGAAAATCGGCTCGTAAATCTCGAGCGAATCGAGGCGGAGCCGCTCCGTGGTGATGTAGGCGTTGGTCAGGAAGGCGTCATGGAAAATCAGCGCCAGCTCATCGTCGGGGATGATTTTGTGGCGCGTGCAGGCTCCGGCCATCAGGCCGAGCAGCAGCAGCGCCGCCAGTCGGATGCGGTATTTCATGGTTCGGTACGTTTTATCATGCTGCGCACGGTGAGGTGCGTGATGAGCCCCGCCACAAGGGTGAAGGCCACGGCGACGGCCGCCAGGTCCGTCCAGCGGAACTCGACCGGGTAGCTCTGCATCAGGAAGCTCTCGGCCGGGATGCGGATGAGGCCGTAGTGCTGCTGGAGCAGCGTCGCGCCCACGCCCAACACCACGCCCAGCAGCGCCCCCGCGCCGCTGATGAGGGCCCCCTCGGCGCTGAAGAGCCTCCGCAGGAAGGAGGTGTCGGCACCCAGCGCACGGAGCGTCGCGGCGTCGTCGCGCTTCTCGACGATGAGCATCGCCAGCGCCCCGACAATCGAGAAGGAGGCGATGACGAGCACCAGCAGCGAGATGAAGAAGATGCCCCACTTTTCGTAGCGCATGATGCGGTAGAGCGAGGCCTGCATCTCGGCCCGCGTGCGGAGCCGGAAGTCGTCGCCCGCGATGCGGGCCACGCGGGCGGCCACCTGTTCGGCATCGGCCCCGGGCGCGGTGCGCAGCAGCAGCGCCGAGGCGCGGCCCGGGTAGTTGAACAACTCCTGCGCCATGTGCAGCGAGCCGAGCACGTAGCGCCGCTCGGTTTCGAGGTCGAGGACGTAGACGCCCCCCACCGGCTCGCGCTGCCGCGTGTAGCTGTCGAGCGGCAGCAGCGTCGAGAAGGAGCTCCGCCGCAGGGCGTAGAGCGTCACCTCGGCGTCGGCCAGCGTGCGGATGCCCAGCGTGTAGGCCATTGTCTGGCCGATGACGAGCCGTTCGAGCTCGCCCACGTGCAGCCGTGCGTCGCCCCCCGCCACGATGCTGTCGAGCGGCAGCACCTTCGCGTAGGCGTCGTCGGCCCCCCGCAGCGTGGCCACCGCCTGGCGGCCGTGGCGCTCGAGCAGCAGGTTCTGCTCGAGGATGAACGAGAGGGCCTCGACCCCCGGCGCGGCGGCCAGCGCCGCCGTGTCGAGCCTCGCCGTTTCGAAGGTCATCCCCGCGGCGGGCGTGAGCGTCAGGTCGGCGTCGAAGGCCCCGCCCATCTGCCGGATGAGGCTCTCGAAGCCGTTGAAGACCGAGAGCAGGATGAGCATCGCCGCCACGGGCATGGCCACGGCCACGACGCTCAGCCCCGCGATGAGGTTGATGACCGAGTGGGACTTGGGCGCGAAGAGGTAGCGGCGGGCGATATGGCGGGGCAGGTTCATGCGGCGGCGAGGGGTGCGGTGCGGAGCGGTCGGGTCAGTGTTTGAGCGCCTCCTCGATGCGCTCGATGTATTCGAGCGAGTCGTCGAGGAAGAACTGCAGTTCGGGGACGTTCTTCAGCTGGTTGCGGATGCGCTGGCCCAGCGCCCGGCGCACGAACCAGTTCTCGTGCTCGAGACGCTCCATGAGCTCGCGGCTCTTCTCGAAGGGGAAGACGCTCACGTAGATTTTGGCGTAGCTGAAGTCGGGCGAGACGCGCACCGCCGTGACGGTGACGAGCAGCCCGCGGACCAGCGCGGCCCCCTCCTTCTGGAAGATATCGGCGATGTCCTTCTGAATCTGACGGGCGATTTTCTGCTGACGGGTCGTTTCCATGGTGTTATCTGTTTTTCTTGTCGTAACTGAATTCGACGCCGGCCTTCTCGCGTTTGCGGCGCGGCGTGTTCCACGAGTCGAAGCCCTCCTTGTTGAAGCGGTAGCTCAGGCCGATGCTGATGTTGAGGTTGTCCATCGGCGAGCGCAGCGGCGTGGCCCAGAAGGGGTTCTCGGCGCCGTCGGTGGTGTTGTCCGCATACTTGTTGCGGTTGCGCACGATGTCCGAGTAGCCGAAGTAGTAGCGGGCCCGCAGGTTGAGCTCGAAGCGGCGGATGAGGATGGCGATGCCGGCGCCGCCGGCCAGGCCGTAGCCCCAGCGGTTGTCGCGCTCGACCTTGAAGGGGTAGTCGCCCCGCCAGTCGGGGCGCCCGGCGTCGCGCAGCACCTCGTCCTCGTAGGTCGACGAGATGTTGTAGGAGAAGGTGGCCGCCGCCTCGAGGTAGAGCCTTACGCGGTGCTTGAAGAGGTAGGCGTGGGGCTGCCAGACGATGGGCAGCACTACCGAGTTGACGCGACGCGTGTAGTACCTGTAGTCCTTCTTGTCCTCGACCTGCGAGGCGTTGAGGGCGAACGAAAAGCCCTGCTGGAGGAACTCCAGGTCGGCGCCGAAGCCCCCCACGAAGCGCTGCTTGCCGTAGTGGCGCCACGTCAGGCCGGCGCTGTACATGCCCCACACGCCGCGCGTCTCCTGCGTGGGCTGGAAACGGGCGCTGCCCATGCCGTAGCCCACGACGAAGCCCAGCGTGTGCTGCGCCCGCGCGCTTGCGCAGCCCAGCAGGGCCGCGGTCAGTAGTCCGATGATTGCAAATCGTTTCATTGGGTCTCTCTCTGCGGGGGCGCGTCAGCGCATGAACATGCCGCCCGTGGTATTCATGGTGTTGTTGAAGCGCTCCTGGTTGGCCTGGCGCTCCTGCATCTCGCGCTCGCGGCGCCCCTTGTCGCCCTCCTTGGCCAGCTTCTCGGCCTCGCGGCGCAGACGCTGCTCCTCGCGCTCGTCGAGCGTGCGGATGAGCGACTCCATCGTCACGGGGGCGAATATCTGCGACATGTCCATTGTGAACTCCATCTCCCAGTTGGCCTTGGTGGTGAAGGTGTCCTCCCCGTCGTCGTTGGCGTAGAGCTCCGTGCGCTCGGGCTGGCGCCGCTCGACGAGGTTGCCCGCATCCCACTTGCCGTTGCCGTTCCTGTCCTCGATGACGCGGAAGCGGATGTCGCCCGCCGGCACGTAGTTGAACTGGCAGAGGCCGCTGCTCAGGTCGCGCCGCTCCTGCTTGAGCTTGCCGCCGCCGTCGAGCATCTGGATGATGTAGCGCGTCCCGTCGTCGGGCGCCACGACGTTGATTTTCACCGTCGAGAACTTCTCGGGGTCCATCGTCGCGCGCGACTCCACGATGGAGTCGTTCGAGAAGCCGGCGATGTCGGTGATGGCCCCCGCGGGGATGGTGAGCGTATATTTCGAGGCGGGAACCCACTCGGTGCGGATGTGCCAGCGGCGCAGCTGCGCCGTGTCGCGCACGATGCGCAGCGGCACCTCCTCGTGGGTGCTGTCGGGGTAGTCGCGCGTGAGCACCAGCGAGGCCGAGTCGAGCCGCGCCAGCGGGTAGTCGAAGTCGACGACGAGGTCCTCTTCGGGGTTGATTTCGCCCGAGGTGACGAACTTCCAGGCGAAGGGGTTCTTCTCGGCCGGCGGGGTCCACTCCTCGCCCGCCTCCTCGGCCTTGCGCTTCTCGCGTTCGAGCTTCTCGCGTTCGCGCTCCTCGGCCTTGGTCTCGACGAGGCGCCATGCGAGCTTCAAATCCTCGGTCACCTCCTGCAGCTGGCGGATGGAGTCGTGCTTGAAGTAGGTGATGGTGCCGCGGATGGTGTCGGGAAGCGACTCGGAGGGCATGTTGAACCACAGGGCCACCGTATCGCGCCCCACGGTCTGGGGGTCGATGATGACCCGCTCGTCGGGGATGCTGTCGAAGTGGATGCGCACGATGCGCGGGTGGGCCGAGGCGAAGTAGAGCATCGCCTGGTGCTGGAGCGGACGGGCCGTCTCGGAGAGCATCTGGCGGCGGAAGGCCACGTCGGTGAACATGCGGAAGTAGAGCTGCGGCTCGGCCGTCACGTAGCGGCGCAGCGAGTCGTACCAGATGGCGAAGTCGGGCAGCTCGAGCGGGTTCTGCAGCTCCTCGATGAAGCCCACCTGGTCGACTCCGGGTTCGTACATCTGGTTGTCGTTCGTATCCTCGATGGCGTAGAGCCGGTAGGGGATGGGCTTGAGGTTCTGGGCGATGAAGATGCCGTTGGTCTCGGCCCGGGCGATGACCGAGGGCTTGCGGTTGAAGATGGTCGAGTCGTACTCGGGGGTCTCGTCCAGCGAGTCGGCCGGGTAGAACCAGATGAAGCTCTTCGACACGGAGTCGGTCTTGTAGCTGTCGGCCGTGTAGCCCGAGAGAATCATCGAGTCGATTTCGTCGCCCGTCGAGAAGACGTAGCGCATCGAGTAGAGCGGGTTGTTCTCGTTGTTGTCCTGGATGGCGCTGCCGAAGTTGAGCGCATAGGTGGTGTTGGGCTCCAGCGTGTCGCGCAGCTGGATGACCAGCCCGCGTCCGCGCAGCGTCAGCGTCGGCTTCTTCTTCATCTGCGGCGAGGTGAAGAACTCCTTCTGCTGGTCCTTGATTTGGACGAACTCGTCGAAGCCGATGTAGATTTTCATCCCCTTGGGGACGGTGGGTACGTTGCGCGTGTAGTTGTCGGGCGTCATGGTGAGGATGACCGGCGGGAGCGTATCCTTGGGGCCGCCCGTGGGGGTCATCATCGTGGCGCAGCGGCTCAGCAGCGTCGAGCCGAAGAGCAGCAGGACGCCCAGCCGAAGGGCGCGCAGGGTATGTCGGGGCATGGCGTTCATCGTTGTCTGGTTTTGAGGGTCGTCCCGTTCTCGGGCTCGGCTTCGGGGTCGTAGTTGTTGACGAAGCGCCAGCCGTCCTCGACGTAGACCGAGTCGGTGCGCCACGGGCGGAAGGTGAGCCGCGCCGAGTAGGGGCCTCCCGAGAGGTCGATGTCCTGGCGGCTGTAGGCGTAGCGGCGGTTGCGCGTGTCGGCGACGATGACCATCAGCGGCGTGCCCGAGACGGTCATCGTGAAGTTGCCCGTTCCGGAGTCGCGCGAGGCCGTGGCCATCGGGTTGCGCTTGGTCTCCTCCTCGTCGTACTTTGAGGTGATGATGCCCAGCGTGGCGTCGTCGTAGGTGGCCACCTTCCAGTCGGTGGTGTCGACCGCATAGGCGTAGGCCTTGAGCGCGGTGAGCTGCTCGGGCGTCGCCCCTTCGGTGGTCTCGACGTAGGGCTCGATGATGTACTGCGCCTCGAGCGGCGGTGTGTAGAAGTCGTTGCGCATGAACCACGACTTCGACTCGTCGTAGCTCTGCTTCCAGGGGCGGAAGACCACCGTCGAGTAGAGGCGCGGCATGTTCTCGCCGAAGCCCTGCTGGCGGTAGCCGTAGAGGCGCAGCTCGGGGTTGACGGCCACCACCAGCGCGCTCGACCGCGTGATGCGCATCGTCAGCCAGCCGCGTGTCCCCTCGGCCTCGTAGGGCTCGGCCGTGGCCATCGGCGCGTTGTCCTTGAGCGAGGGGTCGCGCCGCGAGGTGATGATGCCCGCCAGCGCATCCTCGTAGCTCGTCACCTCCCACTCGGAGGTGTCGGCCGCAAAGGCATAGGCAAGGGTCCCCTCGAGCGCCTCCACGTCGCTGCCCGAGGCGCTCTGGAGCAGCGGCTTGAGCACGTAGGAGGTGTCGTAGGAGACATCCTTGAAGCATCCGCCCAGCGCTGCCAGGAGGCAGAGGGCGGCCGTTATTCTGAGTCGTTTTCCGTTCAGCATGTCGTCGGTTCGTTGTCGTGTTTGAGCGCCGCGAGCATCTCGCCCACCGTGAGCCCCGTGACCGGATGGCGGCGCGTGCGCATGATTTCGCAGAGCGGAACCAGCGCGAACTCCCGCTCGGCCAGAAGCGGGTGGGGAACCACCAGGCGCGGGGTGTCAATCACCCGGTCGTCGTAGAAGAGGATGTCGATGTCGATTGGGCGCGAGCAGTAGCGGCTCCCCGTGCGGGCACGCTCGACGGCCTCGGCCGCGCGGTTGCGCCCCAGCTCGTTCTCAATCTGCTCGATGGTGTCGAGCACCTCGAGCGGCGAGAGGTCGGTGGTCACCTCGATGGCCTGGTTCGAGAAGCGCTCCTCGGCCTCGAAGCCCCACGGGGCGCTCTCGTAGCGGTGCGAGCAGCGCAGCACCGCCCCCACCCGTTCGTTGAGCAACTGTTGTGCCCGTTGCAGGCGCCGTTTTACGTCGCCGACGTTTCCTCCTGTCAAAAATACCACACGTGCCATAACTCCATAGCGTTGACGTTAACGTAATCCTATCATTTTGCTCACCGCGAGGGCGAAGTGCGTGAAGACAATCGTGGGGTTGCCGTTCTGCGAGATTTGCGCCTGGGCGCTCTCGACCTGGGCCACCAGCGGCTCGATGTTGTGCGAGTCGACATAGGGGCAGAACTTGCGGCAGAAGTCCAGCTCCTCGCCCCAGAGGTAGCAGACCGAGTCGATGCCGGCGTGGAGCACGAAGCTCTCGCGCAGCAGCCGCGCCATGTCGCGCAGGAAGGCCCGCTGCTGCTCGCGCGTGAGGGCGGCCACCTGCTCGGCCCACCCCAGCAGCTCGAGGTGGCGGTTGTTGTAGCTCAGCCGCATGAGCGAGCAGAAGAGCGTGAAGTTTTCGTGGCGCAGCGTGTCGCTCTCGCCCGCCGCCAGGCGCTGCAGCTCGAGCAGGTCGCCCCCGGCCAGCCGCGCCATGTTGCGGGCGCGCAGCGGGTCGTCGACCCCCAGCCGGAAGGCCTCCTCCTCGAGCACGCGCGGCTCGAGGCGCGGCACGGTGACCTCCTGCGTACGCGAGAGGATGGTCGGCAGCAGCAGCTCGGGCTGCTCGCTCACCAGCAGGAAGAGGGTCCGCTCCCACGGCTCCTCGAGAATCTTGAGCAGCTTGTTGGCCGCCTCCTCGTTCATCGTCTCGGGCAGCCAGACGAGCATCGTCTTGTACTCCGCCTCGTAGCTCTTGAAGGAGAGCTTGCGGATGATGTCGTCGGCCTCGCGGGCCGAAATCATCCCCTTGAGCGTCTTGCCCAAATCGAGGCTGTCGTACCACATCTGGGGCGAGAAGTAGCCTCCGGTGCGGGTGAAGAGTTCGCGGAAGAGGGGAAGAAACTCGTCGCTGCGCACCGCCTCGCCCGACTTCTTGCCCTGGCGGTTGACCGGGAAGACCAGATGCAGGTCGGGGTGGGCCAGTTCGGCAATCTGCCGGCAGTCGGGACACTCGCCGCACGAGTCGCCGTTGCGGCGGTGGCGGCAGCAGAGGTACTGCACGTAGGCCACGGCCAGCGCCAGCGCGCCCCGTCCGGCGCTTCCCGTGAAGAGCTGGGCGTGGCTCACGCGCCCCGAGTCGATGCCCTGCACGAGGTGGCGCTTGAGCTCCTCCTGTCCGATGATGTCGGCAAATCGCATGCGAATCTTCTCCTTTCTGTTCCTTGTTTCGTTGTTTCGTTGTTTCGTTGCGGGGCCGGCTCTCCCCTTCCTGCCCCCCCCCGGCTACCGGCGGTGGAGCGCCGAGCGGAGCATCGCCTTCAGGTCGATGTGCTCGCGCCGTACGAGGTAGGCCGTATAGCCCGCAAATGCCACTATGTTAAACGCATAGCTCAACCAAATATTGTCCAGGACGACCCCGACCCGCTCGCAGACGAAGAAGAGCGCGAGGGCCGTGACGACATACTCGCCCATGCGCCGCCAGTCGTAGGGCGTGGGGAAGAAGCGGCGGTTGAGCCACCAGCTGACGGCCACCATCGCCGTTTCGCTGGCCAGCCGCGCCCAGGCCGCCCCGAAGTAGCCCCAGCGGGGAATCATCAGCCACCCGAAGCAGAGCATCGCCACGAGGCCCGTCCCCGTGACGACGATGGCCAGCGAGGTGCGCTCCTCGCGCTTGTACCAGAACGAGAGGTTGAGCCAGACGCCCGTCAGCACGTTGGCCCCCAGCACGACGGGCAGGATGTAGATGCCCTCGCGGAAGTCACGCCCCACAATCAGCGCGAAGAGGTCGCGGAAGAGGGCGATGCCCAGGAAGATGAGCATCGAGGCCATGACGTAGTACTTGAGCGCCGCGGCGTTCATGGCGACGAACTCCGACTTGCGGAAGTTCGAGAGGAAGAAGGGCTCGGCCGCCAGGCGGTACATCTGGTAGAAGAGCATCATCACCACGGCAATCTTGGTGATGGCGCCGTAGACGCCCAGCTGGGCCATCGCCCCCTCGGGGACGAGGTACTTGATGAGCTGGCGGTCGATGAACTCGTTGGCCGTGCCGGCCAGTCCGCCCACCAGCAGCGGCAGCGAGTAGGCGAAGACGGCCGTCAGCAGGCGGCGGTCGATGCGCGGAAGGACGCGGTCGGTGGTGAGGAGGATGACGCACCAGGTCACCACGCTGGCCGCGAGGTTGGCCACGAAGACCCACCCCACGCCGAACTCCGTGGCGAAGAGCCCCGCCATGCCGAAGGCGAAGGCCAGGGCGACGTTGAGCACCACGTTGAGCGCCTTGATGGCCACGAAGGTCATGGCGCGCCCCTGTTCGCGCAGCCGCGAGAAGGGGATGCAGGCCGAGACGTCGAAGAGGATGATGAGCCCCACCCAGACGATGTAGTCGGGATGGGCGGCGTAGGCCGGGCCCATGGCGGCGGAGATGCCCTGGCGGAAGAGCAGGATGAGGGCGAAGAAGAGCACGGCGGCCAGCGAGGTGGCGCCCCACGTGGTGGCGAAGAGCCGGCGCTTGGCGCCCTGTACGTCGCCGCCGGCCTCCTCGGCCTTGGCCGAGAAGCGGAAGTAGCTCGACTCCATGCCCATCGTCAGGAGGGTGAGGGCCAGCGGGATGAGGGCGTAGACATCGGTGACGATGCCGTAGGTCTCCTGCCCGAAGATGCGTGTATAGTAGGGCGTGAGCAGGTAGCTCAGGAACCGCACCACGATGGTGCTGATGCCGTAGACGGCGGTCTGTTTAGCCAGTTTTTCGAGCATGACGCGGATACAAGTGTGCAAATATACGAAAAGGCGCGGGCAAAAGGCCACGCTTGCGCGCGTTTTTTGCCGGTGGGCCGTCCATATTTTGCAAAGATAGCGATTTTGTCGGGAATAAGGGCCGCGTCGGCTCTTCTTTCTTTGAAAGAAGGGGGTGCGGAGGGGGCGCCGTGGCGGGGGAGGTGAGGAGCCGGCGACGGCGGGAGGAGGGGGAGACGACGGTGGTGACGGCGGAAGGCGGCGGGAGAAAGGATGGCGACGCAGAGAAGGGCGGGAGGCGGAAAGGCGACGGAGGGGGCATTGGCCGGCCACCCGGTCGGTGGGCTGCTGCGGGGGGCGGTGATGGGGAAGACGGCAGGAGAGACGGCGGGGGCGGGGGCGAGTCGGGGTGTGGTTCCGGCAGGAGGAGGAGACGAATGTGGCGGCGTTGGCGGGGAGTGGGCGGAGAGGAGTTTCGGCGGCATCGGGGAGGAGGCTGGATGCCGGGTATCGGGAAGAGGTGAGCGATGTGGGCGGGTTGCGGGCGGACGATGCGGGTGCTCCGGAGGGCGTAGACGGGGTGCAGGCGAGGGAGGCGGGCTGGACGGGTCGGGTGTTGCCGGAGAAGGGGGCTTCGGAGTGAATCGGGGTGTGGCGGAGCGGGCGGGGAGCCGGCGGCGGCAAAAAATGGGGGTGGAGGTGCAATTCGGAGGGGGTGCGGAGTACGGTTTTTGCAGGAATTTCGTAAATTTGTTTGGAAATGCGCTGCGATGACGCCGTACCGGGTGCCGCACCTTGCCGGCCCGAGGGTCGGGCGAAGGCTCCGGCCGGGGAAGGAGAGCATCGCCGGAGAAAAGGCTTCGGCCGATGAGAAAAACGCCGCCGGGAAGAGGGCTTCGCTCGGGAGAAAGGAGAAAAACATCCGTCGGGGCGGGGACTGCCGGCAGGGCGAGGCCTGACGTCGGGATGGAGCCCCTCCTTCGGGAAGGGATGTTCGACCGGGCGTAGGTCTCTGCCGGAGAGCTATCCTACCTCCGCAAGGGCGTGTGCAGCAGCCGTTTCTGACCCGTCAAAAATAACTGACCATGTGGAACTTTTTCGAAAAACTTTGTCATGAGGGACATCGCTCCGAGCCGGGGGCCGAGACCGAGTCGCAGGAGGGCGAGGCGCTCTACGACCGCATCTGGAGCTCGCTCGAGGAGAAGGGCATCTGCAACGAGCGGGGTTGTCCCGAGGGGCTGACCCACGGCGAGCGGCTCTTCTACGTGACGCGGGTGGTCGAGGACGAGGTGCGCGAATGCGGCTTCTTCGGCCTCTGCTACAACCGCCACGCCCATCTGCTGGAGCCGGCCGTGCGCTACTTCCGCGAGCTGGGTGCGGTGCGCCGTGCCGACATCGTCGAGCGGGCGCGCCGCGTGCTGGAGGGCATCGAGTCCCCCTGCTGCGAGCATGCCACGGAGGAGGACGAGGCGAAAATCGACGCGCTGCAGACGGAGTATCAGTCGCTCGACGAGAACTACGAGGCGATGCTGCTCGGCTACGTCAAGAGCCATCCCGAGGAGTTTCCCGCCTGAGCGGGGACGGCCTGAACGGGGCAGCCTGAGCGGGGCGGCCCGAAAGAGTGCGTCCGGAGCGGAGCGTTCTGGGCGTAGCGGTCTGCAGAAGTGCGTCCGGAACGGAGCGTCCTGGGCGTAGCGGTCTGCAGAAGTGCGTCCGAAGTGGGCGGCCAGAGTGAAGGCGGCCTGAGAGGGAGCAGCCTGTGCGGGGATGTTCCGGGCGGAGAAGGTCTGCGCAAGCAGGTTTTGAGCGCGTAGCGGCTCCGTTGTCGGCATCCGGGCCGGAGGTTCGGGCCGCGTGCATTCTTCGTCCGGCGCCGAGCCGGGCGGCGGCACGCTTTTCCGCCGCCTCGATGCAGACAGAGGGCGCAGGCCGCGGCAGGGTGCGGGCATCAACGGACCCCCTCCGGCGCCAATGGACCCTACGGACCAACGGACCAATGGACCCGACGGACCCGACGGAGCAGGCCCGACAGACAAAATCGGCGAGCGGCCGGAGAACAGCCCGTGGAACGACCGGCCAACGACCTGCTGAACAGCTTGAAAACCGGACAAAACAGGCGGGATGTCGGCAAACGGTCGGCGGAGCAGCCGGCCAACGACTGGCCAAACAGACAAACGAAGAGAGAAAAACAGACGAGGGACCCGTCGTGCGACGGGTCCCTCGTCTGTTCGGTTCGGCTCTCTACAGCCATTTCTTGAAGCGGAAGAAGAGAATCGTCAGCGCCGAGCAGAGCACCATGAGCGCCAGCGCGAAGAGGTAGCCGTAGTCCCAACTCATCTCGGGCATGAACTTGAAGTTCATGCCGTAGATGGAGGCGATGAGCGTCGCGGGCATGAAGATGACGGCCGCCACCGAGAATATCTTGACGATTTCGTTCTGCTCGATGTTAATCAGACCCAGCGCCGCATCCTGGATGTAGTCGAGTCGCTGGAAACTGAAGTCGGCGTGGTTGATGAGCGAGTTGACGTCCTTAATCATCAGCTGCAGCCGCGGGTAGATATCGCTCGGGAAGCGCTCCGAGCGCAGAATGCCCGAGAGGACGCGCTGGCGGTCGAAGATGTTCTCGCGCAGCGACATGGTGCTCTCCTGCAGGGCGCTGATGCGGTGCAGCACCGCCTTGTCGATGGCATCCTCCGAATTGATGTCCTTCGAGAGGGTGCCTACCTGCTTGGAGACCAGCTCGACCAGGTCGGCGTCGAAGTCGATGCGCACCTCGAGCAGCGAGATGAAGACGTGGTAGCCCGTCGAGTAGCTGCGGTAGTTCATCTGAAGCCGCTTCTCCGTCTCGCGGAAGGTGCGGAACTCGGCGTTGCGCACCGAGACCAGCACGCCCTCGTTGGAGATGATGAACGAGACGGGCTCGACGAGGAACGACTCCCCCGTCGGAACGAAGAAGTTGGAGTTGGAGATGATGGCGTTTTCCGTCTCGGAGTACTTCGACGTCGACTCAATCTCCTCGACCTGCTGTTTGGTCTGGAGGCTGATTTCCATGAAGTTCTCCACGGCCTTCTGCTCCTTGATGGTCGGCAACAGCATGTCAATCCACAGAATGTCGTCGTAACCCAGGTCGTCGAAGAGCTTGGTGTCGGCGTTGCGGATGATTTTGTTGTATTGCTTGAGGTAGATGGTAATCATTGTGGCTCCCGTTTAGAAATTGCGTAATCCGTATCGGCAAATCGGGCGGTGCTCAGGCGGCACCCGTTGCTACCTTCAGCCGGGATTGGTCCGCAGCGCGTTCTTCACGCCGGAGGACCACAATCGTTTGAGAGCCTTGTGTTTCTCGAGGTCGAACAGGTAGTCGACCTCCGAGGAGAGATGTTCGTAGATTTCGAGCAGCGCCTCGTCGGGAACCGATTCGCGCACCGCCTCGAAGGTGTGCTCCAGTCCGAAGGTGAGGGCATACTCCAGCGCCTCGATTTGGAGCAGGTCGGTCCCCTTGCGGGCGACCCAGACGCCCAGCGCCACGGGCAGCTGCTCGGTGGCGCACCACTCGCCCGTGAGGTCGGTCACGTGGGTGAAGAGCCCCTCGGCGTCGGCGGCCTTGCCTCCGCCCAGCACGAAGCCGTCGCCCGTTTCGACGCGGAAGAGCAGCTCGGAGTCGTCGAGCGGGACATATTTGGGGGTGAGTCCCCAGCGCTTGCCCAGCAGGTAGGCGGCCAGATGGGCGGCCGTGGGCGACTGGGGGTCGAGGAAGAGGCGACGGAGTTCGCGCGGGGGGTCGTTGCTCAGCAGCAGCGCCGAGCGCGACGGGCCGGCGGCTCCGACGCAGTATTCGGTGACGATGTCGGCGTCGTGAAGGTCGGGCACGAGAGCGGCCGGAACGAGGGCCAGGTCGGTCTCCCGTTCGGCAAAGAGTTCGGCGCAGCGCTCCGGTGTAGCCGCCAGCAGCTCGCCGACGCGGAAGTCAGGAGCGTGCCGGATGCCATAGATGAAGGGGAGCGCGTCGGGATACGACGCTACGGCGATATGGGGTACTGTGACCATCATCCATGGGTTGTGAGCAATTGGTTCAACACGCAAAGGTAAGCAAAAATCGGAAGTTTATTCCACATTTTCGAGAAAATCTTGCCCGACCTCTTGACAAGGGGGGTGTCGAGGTTGTATATTTGCCGTGTAATCCACAGTCGGCCGCCTCCGTTCGGGAGGTTATCAACACCGCCAATCGGTTGATTCATAGAGTTACGGCCGAAGTTATCAACCCGTTTCAACAGCTTTCGACACTTTATCGACACGTTGTCGACACTTCGCCCCCCCCTCGGGCGCACCGCCGCTCCGGTTTACAGCCGCGCCGCAGCATTGTTCCATCGGTTCACAGCTGAACCGCAGCATTGTCGCCCGGTTTCCCGCTGCACCGCTCACCGCAGCACCGTTTTATTTGCATCGCTCCGCCGTTTTCCCGCCGTGCCACAGCATTGCCGTCCTGCTTTTCGCTGTACCGCTTCTCTGTTGCACCGAAGCATCTCTGCCTTTTTCCCGCTTTACCGCGGCACCGCTTTCCCGCTGCTCCGTTTCATCTCTGTACAGCGGCATTGCTCCACCGGTCTTCCCTTCGCGGCTCTGCCGCTTCGCCGCTTCGCCGGTTTCGGCCCCTTCTGCTCGAAAACCCTTTCCTGCTCTTTGTTTTTCCTTTTCCGGGATGCCTCTCCCCCCCCCCTTTCCCGGGATGTCTGTCTGCCCGGCGTCGGCTCCGGCCGGCTACCCGGAGGCCTCGGCAACGGAGCCCCCGACGCGGCGGCAGCTCTCCGCTCCGCACCCGAAATCCCGTTCCACATCTTGGCTCGGGCGATTCCACCCCCGGCGGTCGAATCGCGGCCCCTGCGGCTCAGCCGCACCGGAACGCAGGATGGAGGGGTGGGGCGTCGGAGGGGTAAGAGGCGCCGGAGCGGTAGAGGAGAGGAGGAGGACATGAAGGGGGAGGAAAGGGGAAAAGGTGCGGTGGGGACCCTGACGTGGAGGGGTGGGGCGACCCTCCCGGGGAGGAACTCCGGCGAGCCGAGGCTCGGGCGGACCGGACCTTTGACGGGCCGAGCCCCGGACGGGCCGGGACCTTGACGGAACGGCCCTTTGTTGACCGGGGGAGGGTGACCGAACGAACCCTTGACAGGCCGAGACCCGGGCGGGTCGGGACTTGACGGGGTGCGACTCTCTCGGGGAGGAACTCCGGCGGGCCGAGGCTCGGGCGGACCGGACCTTTGACGGGCCGAGCCCCGGACGGGCCGGGACCTTGACGGAACGGCCCTTTGTTGACCGGGGGAGGGTGACCGAACGAACCCTTGACAGGCCGAGACCCGGGCGGGTCGGGACTTGACGGGGTGCGACTCTCTCGGGGAGGAACTCCGGCGGGCCGAGGCTCGGGCGGACCGGACCTTTGACGGGCCGAGCCCCGGACGGGCCGGGACCTTGACGGAACGGCCCTTTGCTGACCGGGGGAGGGTGACCGAACGAACCCTCGACGGGCCGAGACCTTGACGGAACAGCCCTTTGGCTGACCGGGAGAGGGACCGAACGAACCCTCGACAGGCCGAGACTCGGGCGGGTCGGGACTTGACGGGGTGCGACTCTCTCGGGAAGGAACTCCGGCGGGCCGAGGCTCGGACGGACCGGACCCTTGACGGGCCCTTTGGCTGACCGGAGGGGTTGTCCGAACGAACCCTTGACGGATCGAGACCCGGACGGGCCGGGACCTTTACCATTACCATCTTTTTCAGTCCGGCCCTGCCATCCCTTCCACTCTTTCACCCTTCCGTTCGGCCGCCCTGCCGCCCACCCGACCGTCCGCCCGCCTAACTGCCCAGGCCGCCTCTTCGGCCGCCCCACCCGTTCTCCCGCCCCGGGCCCAAACCCCGGCGCCCAACCCCGGCGTCCAACCCCGGCGTCCAACCCCGGCGTCCAACCCCGGCGTCCAAAGCTCGATGCTCAACCCCCGGCGCCCGACCCCCCGACCCCCCCCCGGGTCCAACCCGGCGCCCTTCCCCGGACCCCATCTGCACCCTATCCCGAAAAACCAACACACCACGCGATATGATACAGTTTACGCAACTTCCCGAAAACAATGCGCCGCTCGGCGGCGAACTGCGCTGCATCTTCGAACTCGATGATGTGAGCGGCGAGGCCGAAGACCATCTTCTGCAGCTGCTCGATGCTCGGACGGGCAACACCCTCGCCACGCGGCGCTATGCCCGCTGCTTCGGCGGGTCGGCCGACATCGCCCCCATGCTCCGCCCGCAGGCCTGCTTCACCCCCGCCGCGGGGTCGACCGGATTCTTCGACGACGAGGCCCGGACGGTTCAGATTGTGGTGCGGGCCGACGATGCCCGCTCCGACGCCCTCCTCTTCCTGCCCGTGGGCGGGGTCTCGGCGCAGGAGGCCGGCAAGGCCGTGGCCCCCGGGCTGCGGACGACGATGCCCCTCTGCCGCCTCATCTCCCCCGTCGAGTGCGAGGAGCTCACCCTCTTTGCCGAAGAGCCCCTCCGCGTGACGGTGACGGCCCATATGGGGGGCGAGCGGACCGAGAGCAGCAGCTACCTCTCGACGCACGGCGGCTGGCAGCTCTTCCGGCTCAACATGAACGACCTGTCCGAAGAGACGGTGCGCGTGACGGTCGAGGCGGGCGAGTGGGGCACGGTGACCTACTCCGTGGCGCCGGCACCCCACGGAAGCCGCCGTCTGGCGTGGCGCAGCGCGGCGGGCTCCGTCGAGCACTACACCTTCCCCTTCGAGACGGTCGTGGCCAAGCAGACGGTCAAGGAGCGCGTCTACGGCGCCGCGGGCCACGAGGTGGTGCGCATCACCTCGGAGCGCCTCGTGACGCTCCGCTCGGCCTTCGAGCGGGAGGAGGTGATGGAGGCGCTCGCCGGCATCGTCTCCTCGTCGCAGGCCTGGCTGCTCTGCGGGGAGGAGTACCTGCCCGTCGACGTGGTCACCAGCGAGGTGGAAATCAACCACCACGGCACCTACGACGCGCTCGAGGTTGCGATTCGTCCCACCCGTAAGGAGGTTGCGCTATGAGTTCCGAAATCCGTATCGATGACCAGCCCTGCGACCTGAACGGTACGCCGCAGCTCCGCCCCGGATTCGATGCCGCGGCGCTTGCCGACCCGGCGACCGCCCGCGAGGGCTCCTCCATGGAGCTGCTGCTGCCCCGCTCGCCGCGCAACGACCGCCTGCTGGGCGACGCCTATGCGCCGCAGGGTACGCGCACCTTCAACCTCACCACGCGCCGCGTCGACATCGAGTGGAAAGGGGCGCTCCTCTTCAGCGGTACGGCGCGCCTGCTCTCGTGCGGCCCCGAGGGCTACCGCCTCGAGCTGCGCGACGGGGCGCCGCAGTGGGCCCGCAGCGCCGCGCTGGGAATGCTCCGGACGCTGCCCGTCTCCTTCCGCATGCAACTCACGCCGGTCGACATCTGCGCCGGATGGAGCGACTCCTCGGCGGTGAAGTTCTTCCCCGTGGTGCGCGACGACTACCCCAAGCAGAGCTCCGGAACGGGGCTCTATCCCGCCGAGCGGCTCCTCTCGGTGGACGACTACCACCCCTTCCTGCAGCTGGCCCCGATGGTCGAGGCCATCTTCACCGGGGCGGGCTACACGGTCGAGAGCCGCTTCCTCGAATCGGAGTTCTTCCGCTCGCTCTACATGAGCGGCGCCTACACCTCGCACGACACCTCGCTCCTGCAGAAGCGCATGGGCTTCTTCGCCCGCCGCCTCAGCACCGCCCGGGCGCAGGCCGACTCCCTGGGACGGGTCTACGCCGACCCCTACCGCACGCAGTACAGCGTGGGCAACATCGTCGAGACGGCCCAGCCGCAGAGCGTCGACGAGGACGGCGAGCCGCTGGGCGAGCAGCTCTTCAACAACGGCGGCTGCTTCCGCCAGGAGGATGGCGGCATCGTCTTCCGCCCCCTGAGCGAGGTGACCGTCGGCTTCGAATACTTCCTCCGCTACACGACCGAGCACCGGATTCTGGACCGCAACCGCCTCACGGGCTTCGATTCGCTCTACCTGGGGACGGGGAGCCGGCTGCAGTTCTCGCTGGCCAACCGCTTTGTGGACCGGCGCAACAACCTGAGCCCCAACTACGAGTATCTGGTGGTAGTCTTCGGCCACAAGGAGGGGGCCGAGTACCGGCTCACCTACGTCACCGGGGGCAAGTCGCAGACCTGGTGCGAATTCTCGGGCCGCACGGCCAAGGTCTCCACCCCTCCGACCGGCTCCTTCTCGAACCCCATGCTCATGCGCCGGGGTCTGAACGTCTGGATAGAGTACACGCTCGACTGGGCGCTCTACGACGGCTACCTCGAGGAGCGGGGCACCACGACCGTCGAGCTGCGGGTGAGCTCGACGCCCGTCACCGCCTCGCCCACCTCGCCCGTGCGCTTCGACACAATCTTCTTCCAGGGCGCCGAGCCGGGAATGACCCTCACGCTCGACAAGGAGTGCTCGATGCGCCCCCTCTTCTCGGGGCGTCCCGGCTACGACGAGCTGCTCGAATTCGGCGACGTGGCGCGCCACGAGGTGCGGCAGATGGAGCTGCTGCAGGCCGTCGGACACCTCTTCAACCTGCGCTTCTTCACCGAGGAGCCCTCGCGGAGGGTCTGGATTGAACCGGCCGACGACTTCTACGGCGCGGGGCCCGATGCCGACTGGCGCTCGCGGACCGACTTCTCGGAGCCGGTCGAGTTCGAGGAGCTCTCGCCCGGATTCCACGAGCGGCGCACGTGGTGCTACGCCGCCGCCGAGGGGGCCGTGGCCCGAGCCGACGAGGAGTCGGGCGAGGAGTTCGGCGCCTGGAGCTATGAGATGACCAGCCGGGCCACGAAGATGGGTGAGGAGCGGCTGCGCAACCCCCTCTTTGCACCGGTCTTCAGCGTGAAGGGTTACTACGCCAATGCCGCCTCGGCCTCGCTGCTCCAGGTGGGCGACCGCGACGCCGAGGTGCCCGACGGCAACATCGCCCCCACGGTGGTGCGCTACTGCGGCCTCCACTCGCTGCCCGAGGGCGAGCGGTGGGGATTCCCCTACGAGCAGGCCGAGTACCCGCTGGCGGCCTTCAACCATGCGGGCGATGACGAGACGGAGCCCTTCACGCTCACCTTCGGCGACCTGGAGGGGGCCGAGGGGCTGCGCAGCCGCTACCTCGCCCAGAGCGAAATCGAGGACCTCCGCCAGCGCATCACCCTCACGCTGCGGCTCGAACCCCACGAATATGCGGCGTTGTTCACCCCCGGGACGGGGATGCCCGACATCCGCTCGCGCTTCCGCCTGGATACGGGCGCGGGCGAGGTGGTCGCCATCCTCGAGGCCGTCGAGCGCTACGACCCCGAGCGGTCGTCGGCCCGCTGCCGCTTCATCCGTCTGATGGAGGACGGCCTGCGATGAGCGGTGAGGAACGGCTGGTGGGGATGCTCGCCCGGGAGCTCCGCGGACGGAGCCCCGAGGAGGCGGCGCGGCGTCTGCTTGCGCGGGGGCTGGTCGCCCGCGGGGCCTGCGAGCGGTGGCTGCTCCGCGAAGAGGTCGAGCGGCGCATCGCCGCGGGTGCGGGGTGCTGCGAGGCGATGGAGGCCGTGGCCGTGGAGCTCGCCTGCTCCTATGGAAAGGTACGCAACTGTTATTATCAAACTTTCAAAAGTAACCATGATGAAATCGGAAATTCGGATTAGAAACAGCGCCGACGTCTGCTACATCGACATCGAAGGCAACATCGGCGTGCCGGAGGAGTGGCAGTTCGACGACCCCGGAGCGCGGGTGGCCACCTACGAGCGGTTCCGGGCCGCCGCGGCGCGCATCGCCGCGCTGGAGGCTGCCGAGGTGGTGGTCTCGATTCGCTCGACGGGCGGCGACGTGAACGACGCGCTGCTGATTTACGACGCGCTGCGCGCCCTGCCGGGACGCATCACCACCCGCTGCTACGGCTACACGGCCTCGGCCGCGACGCTCATCGCGCAGGCCGCCTCCGAGGGACGGCGCGAGATTGCCGCCGGGGCGCTCTACCTGATTCACAACTCGGAGTGCTCGGTCGAGGGCAACGTCGCCGAGCTTGAGGCCCGCATCGGGCTGCTGCGCAAGACCGACGAGCGGCTGGCCGAAATCTATGCCGTCCGTTCGGGCCGTCCGGCCGCCGATTTTGCGGCGCTGATGGCCGAGAACAACGGCTCGGGACGCTGGCTCTCGCCCGAGGAGACGGTGGCGGCGGGGCTGGCCGACCGCGTCATCGGCGCCGAGGCAGGCAACCCCTCGGAGGGGAGTGCCGCCGGGGGTGAGGAGCTCTACGGCTTCGACGGCGGGGAGGATGCGGAGGCTCCCGACAGTCCCGACGGCTCCGACGGTCCCGACGGTCCCGACGGTTCCGACGGTTCCGACGGTCCCGACGGTCCCGACGGCGCTGACGGCTCCGGCTCGGATGCGGCTGCGGGCTCGGCCGTGGCTGCTGCGGGCGGTGAAGCCTTCGGCGGCGGGCCGCGGCGGAGCGGACTGCCCGAGGGACTGGTCCGCTGGGTGCGGCAGACGCTCCGCAGCTGGCGGGAGCGCCTCACGACGGAGCATCGCACGGCTGCGGCAAAGGCCGCGCCGCAACACTCCGCATCGCAGCATCCGGCGCCGGGCGGTCCGGCGGAGCAGCACCCCGCGCCGGGCGGCTCTGCTGAGCCGGTTCTGCCCGAGGCCTCGGCCGCAGCACCCGCATCGGAGGCGGCACCCGGAGCAGGAGGCTCTGCGGCGCTCTTCCCGTCGGAGGCGGCGCCCGCTTCGGAGGGTACTGCCGCAGCCCCCGCGCCGGAGGGTCCTGTTGCAACCCCTGCGTCGGCAGTTCCTGTGTCGGCTGCGGTGCAGCCCTCGGAGCGCATTCCGCAGTCGATGCGGCGCTCGGTGCTGGCGCTGCGGGAGGCGCAGCTGCGCGTCGAGCCCACGCGGGTGCGTCCCGTCGAGGACCCCTCGTGCCGCGAGCGGCTCCATACGGCCAACGAGCGGGCCTATGCCGAGGATGCCCGTTCGTTCGCCAAGAGCTGACCCCTTGCGGGCGGGAGCGTCGGGTCGTACCCCTCTGCCGGCCCGGCGGCCCCCCCCTCCCGGCCGCTCCGGCGGAGGCCCGGGGTCCCTTCCGCCGGCCGGAGACCCTCCTCCGACGCCCCCCCCTCTTCCGTCAACTTTCTCCTTTCTGAACTGAAAAAAGGCGGCCCCGGGATGCCACGCACCGCGGAGCGCGGTCCCCGGAGCCCTTCACGAACAATCAACCCTTTAACCATCCAAAAACACAGTTTGCCATGAGTTTTCTCGAAAACCCCAAGCAGTACACGGGCCAGGAGCTCGAAACCATCTTCTTCCGTCCGATGCTGAGCGGCCCTTCGGCCCAGGAGCTGGGCGTGCGCATCCTCTACAACATGCCGGTGCCGACGACCGTCCAGTTGTGGGACGGCCGCCGCGACATCCTCCAGAAGTACACGGCCGCCGGCTGGAGCGGCGGCGAGACGGCCCACCGCTACCAGAAGACCATCCAGCTCAGCCGCGTGAAGGCCGAACTGGGCTTCTCGGCCGCCGACTACTTCGCGCAGGTCTACGAGCTGATTGCCGCCCGCGCCGACGTCAACATGGAAGACCTGACGGGCACCGAGCTCGAGCAGGCCGAGACGACGCTCTTCAAGCAGGCCGTGGCCGAGGGCATCCGCGCGACGATGTGGATGGGTGACTCGGCCGGCGAGGCGGGGCTCAACACCTTCGACGGCTTCCTCAAGGCGCTCACCGCCTTCGCCGCAAGCGAGGAGGAGGAGGACATCCACACCTTCTCCTACACCTCCTCCGAGCTGGCCGCGCCCGAAGATGCCGTCGAGCTCTTCGACCGCCTGTGGAACGAAGCCGACTGCCGCTTGCAGGACCTCAAGGCCGAGGGGCAGCTCGCCTTCTTCGCCACGTCGGACATCTGCCACCTCTACGAGAAGTACCTCGACTCGAAGGGCGCCGACGCCTCCTACATCGACACGGTCAACGGCCGCCGCACGCTCGCCTACCACGGCATTCCTGTGGTCGACGTCCGCCTGGGTGCCTACCTCGCCGACTCGACCTATCCCAAGTCGTTCTGCCTGCTGACCGACCGCCGCAACCTGGTGCTGGCGGTCAACACGGCCGACTTCCCCGGCACCGAAATCCGCATGTGGTACAACCCCGACCTGATGGAGAACCGCCAGCGCGCCACCTTCATGGCCGGATGCGACATCCTCGACGAGACGATGCTCTCCTACGCCTGGCAGAAGGCCTGACCAACCGCGGCCGACGGCGGGGGCCCTCCCCTCGGGGGGCGCCCCGCCGCCTCCGCACAACGACTGAACATTGAACCATGAAGAAAAAGAAGTGCAATCCGAAAACGGCGCTTGCCGTCACGGGGCGCGGCGAGCCCGAGCCGCTCTTCGGCGGCGGGCGCATCCAGAGCGACCGCTTCTGGCGCTGGGGCGACGACAACCTCTTCCCCGAGGCGCTGGCCCTCATGGCGCGCCGCTCGACCACCCATCGCCGCATCATCAACGACAAGGCCGACTACATCTCGGGCAAAGGGGTCATATGCGACGCCTCCTCGCCGCTGCTGCAGGCCTTCGTCGAGCGGGTGAACGGCCAGGGCGAGAGCCTCCGCGGGCTGCTCAACCGGCTGGCGCTCGACAAGGCGCTCTTCGGCAACGCCTTCCTCGAGGCGGTGACCGACGAACGCCACACGCTGCTGGCGCTCTACCACCAGGACGCCTCGCGCTGCCGCCTGGCCCGCGACTCGGCCCACGTGCTGCTCCACCACGACTGGAGCGCCTTCCGCCCCTCGGAGGCGCGCACGCTGCCCCTCTACCCCCTCTACGAGCGGCAGGAGGACGGCACGCTGCGCACCATGGTCCACTACAAGGACTACGAGCCGACGTTCGCCCACTACGGCGTGCCGCCCTACATCGCCGGCTTCGACGTCTCGGCCATCGCCTACAAGACCGACCGCTGGAACATCTCGCGGCTCGACAACTCGTTCCAGCTCTCGGGCGTCATGATGCTCGACGGCGCGGTCGACAGCGAGGCCGAGGCTGAACGCATCGTGCGCACGGCCGAACGCAAGTTCGCCGGGCGGCCCGGGCAGGTGATGTTCGTCATCAAGGAGGGCGACGAGAAGGACCACTCGCAGTTCATCCCCATCGCCTCGCAGAACGAGGGCGACTGGAAGGCGCTCCACGAGCAGGCCGTCTCGGACATCGTCGTGGCCCACTCGTGGTTCCGGACGCTGAGCGGCCTGGACTACGCCGGGGGCTTCAACGCCGAGCGCATCCTCCACGAGTACGAGGTGGCGCTCAACACGGTCATCCTCGGCGAACAGGCCGAGCTGCTCGAACCCGTGCGCAAGCTCATCGGCGAGGTGCTGGGGCTCGACGCCTCGTCGGTCGAAATCGTCAACCGCCCGCCGACCCGCTCGAAACCCATCTACATGAAGGTGTGGGAGGCGCGCAAGGCCGACGGCCTGGAGTACGACCCCGGGGATGCGCGCCAGCAGCAGTTCCTCTCGGAAATCACCAAGTACAACATCCGGAGCATCGACTGATGCCCGGCTCCGTAAAACCCTCACACGACCATGAATACGCTCATTACCGCACGGCAGGTTGCGGAGCTCGCCTTCGATGCGGGCGAATTCCTGCCGCCCGGAGCCGTCACCGAGGCCGACATCGCGGCCGCCGAGGAGCGCTTCCTGCTCCCGGTGGTCGGACGCCCCCTCTGCGACCGGCTCCGCGAGGGGGGCTACCCCCAGCTGCTCGACGACTACGTCGCCCCGGCGCTGGCGGCCTGCGTCCGCCTCTCGGTGCAGCCGATGCTCGACATCCGCACGGGCCCCTACGGCTCGACGGCACCCCGCTCCGACTGCTTCGAACCGGCCGACGAGGAGCAGTGCACGGCCCGGCTCCGGGCGCTGCGCCGCCGCGCGCGGACGCTGCTGCACCGCATGTCGGAGTGGCTCGACGCCCACGCCGGCGAACACCCCGAATACCAACCCCGCGAAAACATCTTCAAACGCTGCACCATCGATGGAAACCTTGTTCAGATTCATTAGCGGCACGCTGACGGCCGTCGCCTCGCTCTTCGCCCCCGTCGGTCCGCTCGTGGCCTGCGTCACGCTCTTCATCGGGGTCGACTTCGTGACGGGCGTGGCGGCCGACCGCGCCGCCGCCCGGCGCGAGGGGCGCGTGTGGTACTTCGAGAGCTGCGAGGCGTGGCGCACCGTGCGCAAGCTCTCGCTGGTGGTGGTCTCGGTGGGCATGGCCTGGCTGCTGGACTGCTGCGTGCTGGACTTCCTGCATCTGCGTCTGGCCAACCTGCTGACGGGCTTCGTCTGCGGGGTGGAGATGTGGTCCTTTCTGGAGAATGCCGCCCAGTTGTCGGATGCGCCCCTTTTCCGGGCCATGCGCCGCGTGCTCCACCGTCGGCTGCACGAGGGCTCCCGCGGCGGGAAGGGAGGTGTGCGATGAGCCGCGGCATGAGCAACTGCAATCCGGGCAACATCCGCCGCTCGCGGACCCGCTACAAGGGGGAGGTGCGCCCCTCGCGCGACCCCGAATTCAAGCAGTTCGCATCGCTCGAGTGGGGCTACCGGGCCATCTTCGTGCTGCTGCACACCTACCGTGTGCGCTACGGGCTCGGAAGCCTCGACGGGATGATTGCCCGCTGGGCCCCGCCCTCGGAGAACCGCACCGACCTCTACCTCCGCTTCGTGGCCGAACGGACGGGGCTGAAGGCCGACGAGCCGCTCGATACTTCGTGCCGGGCGACGATGCTCCCCCTGGCGGCGGCCATCTCGCTTATGGAGAACGGGGTGGAGGCGCCGCGCGAGACGCTCGAACGGGGCTGGGAGCTCTTCCGCGCCGATTTTCCCGCATAGGCGGGGCGGGGTTTCGGCCGGGCAGCGCCTCGGCCGGGCTCCCGGCGGGGCGGCTTTCCCGCGTAGACGGGGCTTCCGGCGGTGCGGTTTTTCAGTGTAGGCGGGAGAGAACTTCCGGCCGGGCCGCGTCGACCAGCTCCGAACGAAGCCCGGGCCGCTCCCCGGAAGCCCCCGCTCCCGGAATTCCTTCCCGGAATTCACCCGTCTCCGGAGGCACTTGCCCCCCCCAAAAAAAATCTCCCCTCGCTCGAGCCGTTTACCCGAAGAATAAGCCCGTCCGTGGACCGTCGGCGCCCTTTTGGAGGAGCCGGCAGAGGAAACGGCACTGAAAAGGGGTCGTGCGGAGCCATCCGCGCGCCCTTTTTTGGTATCTTTGTCCTCGTGAAACTGCGCTATCTTGGTGAACGGCTCGAGGGGCTCCCCATGCTGCGGGCGCTGCTGCCTGTGGTGGCGGGCATCCTCACGGCAATGCATTTCGCACTGCCGCTGTGGCTCCTCGTCGGGGGCTTCCTGCTTTGCGGCGCGGCGGCTCTGCTGCTGCGCTCGCCGCTCCATGCGGCGGCGATGCTCTTCCTCTTCGGTGCCGGGGCGGTCGAGGTGCACGGTCCCGTGCGGCAGCTGCCCGCGGGTCGGAGCCTGCTCTGCACGGTGAGCATCGGGGAGTTCCCCACGGTGCGGGGCCGCACCTGCTCGGCTGCGGCCCGGGTCCATGCGTGGCGCGACGAGGCGGGGCGATGGCACCCGGCCGATGCGCTGGTGATGCTGCGGGCCGACACGGCGCTGCACCTCGGCTCCGGGGAGCGGCTCCTCTGCCGCGGCGTGGTGCGCCCCTTCTCGGGCGGTGCGGCGAGCTACCGCCGTCTGATGGCCTGCCGCGGATATGCCGGCAGGATGTGGCTCCCGAAAGGGGGCGTCGTGGAGCGCTCCGCACCGGCCGGTTTCTCGCTCCACCGGGCCGCCGTCGGACGGCTCGCGGAGCTGGGCCTCGAAGGGGAGGCCGCAGCCCTGTGCCGGGCCATGGCCGTGGGCGAGCGGAGCGGCCTGACGCCCGGGCTGCGCGACCGCTACGCCCGCAGCGGCACGTCGCATCTGCTGGCCGTCTCGGGGCTCCACGTGGGGATTGTCTTCGCGGCGGTGAACCTGCTTCTGGGGTGGCTTCCGCTGCTGCGCCGCGGCCACCTGGTGCGCAGCCTGCTGGCGGTGGCCTGCATCTGGCTCTATGCCGCCGCGACGGGATTCGCTCCCAGCACCGTGCGGGCCGCCGTGATGTTCACGCTGCTGCAGGCCTCGCTGGTCTCGAGCTCGGACTACGCCTCGCTCAACGCCCTCTGTGCCTCGGCGCTGCTCATGCTCGCCTGGAACCCCGGATACCTCTTCGACATCAGCTTCCAGCTCTCGTACCTCGCCGTGGCGGCCATCATCCTCTGGGGCGTGCCCCTCTGTCGCCGGCTGCGAAGCCGATGGCGCGGCGTGAACCTGCTGGTCGACAGCGTGGTGGTGAGTCTGGTGGCGACGGTGGCCACGGCGCCGCTCGTCGCCCACACCTTCGGGCTGCTCTCGCTCTCGGGACTGGTGGTCAACCCCGTGGCCGTGCTGCTGGGCGGGGTGGTCGTCACGGGTTCGCTCCTCTGGCTGCTCTTCCCGTTCGGAGTGCTGCGCCCGCTCCTGTCGGCGCTGCTTACGGCCGCCGCCGAGGGGCTCGACGGGCTGGTGGCCGCAGCCGCCGCATGGCGCTGGGGCGCCGTCGAGGTGTCGCTTCCGGGCGGAGCCGCGGCTGCGCTCTATGCCCTGATGGCTGCGGCGACACTCTGGGGCGCATGCAGGAAGCCGAAAAAAACGCTAACTTTGCCGCGATGATGACCCTCGAAGAATACCGTCTGCTCATGGAGCCCGACGTGCGGTGCGCCGTCGAGGCCAACCGCGGCCGCAACCCGCTGGAGGTGGCCCTCGACAAGCACCTGCCCCATGCGGCGCTCGTCGCCACGCAGGTCAAGTACCTCGCCCGCGCCGCCGCGAAGCTCCCCTCGTACGCCGCCGCGGGGTGCATCCTCCCGCCGCTGGCCTTCGAGCAGGCCTCGAGCGAGGCGTGCGCCGCCCACAAGCAAATCGGCGGCGGCCGGCTGCTGGAGCTCACCTGCGGGCTGGGCGTCGACACGCTCTACCTCTCGCGCCGCTTCGAGCGTGTGGTGACGCTCGAACGCTCGGAGGTGCTCGCCGCCGTGGCGCGCGAGAACTTCCGCCGGCTGGGGGTCGGGAACGTCGAGGTGGTGACCGCCTCGGCCGAGGAGTATCTGGCCCGCTGCACCGAACACTTCGACTGGCTCTACGCCGACCCCGACCGCCGGAGCGCCGACGGCCGCAAGCAGCTGCGCCTGGAGGCCTCGTCGCCCGACGTGCTGGCGCTGCTCCCGCGGCTCCGCGAGGTGGCCGACCGCCTCTGCTTCAAGCTCTCGCCGCTGTTCGACGTCGACGAGGCGCTGCGCCTCTTCACCCCCTGCAGCGTCGAGGCGGTCTCGCTGGGCGACGAGTGCAAGGAGCTGGTGGTCCGCATCGACGGCGCTCCGCCGCAGCTTGCGGCAACGGCGCTCGGGCGGGGCGCCTTCGCCCTGCCGGTCGGTGAGCGGGAGGAGCTTCCGCCGGCAGAACCCTTCGAGGCGGAGCGTTACCGCTGGCTGGTGCAGCCCGACGTGGCGCTGCAGAAGTGCCGCCTGGCCCGCCGGGCGCTGGCGGGGGTGGCCGACCTGTGGAGCGAGAACGGATACGGCTTTGCCGTGGAGGAGCCCCGCGGCGTCTTGGGCAGGGTCTTTGCCATCGAACGCATCGAGCCCTTCGACCCGCGCGGCCTGCGCCGCGAGCTGCGGGGCCGTGGCGCCGAGCTGCTCAAGCACGACTTCCCGCTCTCGGGCGAGGAGCTTGCCCGCCGGCTGGGGGTGCGCCGGGGCGGCGGACCGCGTCTGGCCTTCACGCGAATCGAGGGGCGTTTTTGGACAATACGTCTAAAATAGTTATCTTTACGGAGCCTCCGCCCGCCGGACCAGCATCGCGCTGAAAGCCGCGCCGAAACAGCGCCGGACCCGTGCCGAATGCTGCGTCCGCACCCGGATGCCGCGTCCGGACCCGGACCGAAAACCGCGCCGCACCGAATGCCGCGCCCGGGCCAAAGCCGAAACCGACCAAAACCGACCGAACCAGACCATGAAACTCAAGGAGCTGCCCACATACCTGACCGATACGCTCCTCTCGCGCGAGCCGGGCGAATTCCGCAACCCCGTCATGCGGTGGTTCGTGCGGCAGTACCGCCTGCTCTTCTATACGGCACGGGGGATGCGCGAGCACGACACCTTCGTGCGGAGCGCCGCGCTGACCTTCTACACGCTCATCTCGGTGGTCCCCATCGTGGCGGTCATCTTCGCCGTGGTCAAGGGCTTCGGGCTGGCCGAGGGGCTCGTGCAGGAGCTCTACGGCCTCTTCCCGCGCAACCCCGAGATTGTCGACTACCTGGTCTCGTTCGCCGACAATGCGCTGGCCCGTACGCGGGGCGGCGTGGTGGCCACCGTGGCGCTGGTCATGCTCTTCTGGTCGGTCATCCGCGTCTTCGGCTCCATCGAGAGCGCCTTCAACAACATCTGGGAGGTGAAGGTCACGCGCAGCGTGGCGCGCCAGTGGACCGACTACATCTCGGTGGTGCTCATCGGCCCGCTGCTGTGGATTGTCGCCAACGCGCTGGGCTCCTACGCCGAGGAGCTGCTCGGCTTCCGCGACTCGCTCCCCTACATCCTCCTCTCGAAGGCGGCTTCGGGCGTGCTCATCTGGCTGATGTTCACGCTCCTATACCTGATAATACCCAATACGCGCGTGCGCTTCACGAGCGCCCTGACGGCCGGACTGGTCGCCGGCACGCTCTTCATCCTCTTCCAGTGGGGCTACATCCACGTGCAGCGCTGGATGACCTCCTACAACGCCATCTACGGCAGCTTCGCGGCGCTGCCGCTCTTCCTGCTCTGGCTGCAGTTCTCGTGGGAAATTCTCCTCTTTGGCGGCGAGCTCTCGTTCGCCTACCAGAACATCGCCCGCTTCAGCGAGGAGCGCGAGTCGCTGCGCATCAGCTACGACCAGCGGCGCAAGGTGCTGCTGGCGGTCATGCTGGTGGTCGTGCGCCGCTTCCGCCGCGAGGGCGGGGCGATGGCTGTCGAGGAGATTCGCACGCGGATGAACCTCCCGACGCGCATCCTCAACGATGTGCTCTACCAGCTGGTGCAGGCCGGGCTTCTGGTGGCCGTGCGGCGGGGCGACGGCGAGCGCGACGAGGGCGTCGTCCCCGGGCGCGACATCAACTCGCTGACGCTCTACGGCGTGCTGGAGGCGGTCGAGGATGCCGGCCAGACCTCCTTCGCACTCAACGAGAGCCGCGAACTGGCGAGCGTCGACCGCGAACTGGAGCGGGTCAAGCAGGCGGCGCGCATGTCGGGCGACAACCTCCGCCTGGTGGATATCCCCGAATAGGGCGGCGGGTGTGCGTCCGGAACGAATCGAACAGAGATGGAACTGAAACGTGTAGTGATTGTCGGCAGCGGAAATGTTGCCGAAGCATTGGCGCGGGCCCTGCCCGCGAGCGGCGTGGAGCTCTGCCAGCTCTTCGCCCGCAATCCGGAGCGCGGCCCCCGTGTGGCGGCGCTCGGCGGTACGACCTGGACGGACGACCCCCGGAGGCTGGCCGCGGCGGACCTCTACCTGGTGGCGGTGAGCGACCGCGCCGTGGGCGAGGTTGCCGCCTCGCTGCCCGTTCCCGCCGGGGCGGTGGTGGCCCATACGGCGGGCAGCGTCCCCCTCGATGCGCTCGGACGTTTTGCGCACCGGGCGGTCCTCTACCCGCTGCAGACCTTCACGGCGGGGCGCGCCGTCGACTTTGCGCGGGTGCCCCTCTTCATCGAGGCCTCCGACGAGGCCACGCGCGGGGCCGTGGAGCGCTTCGCACGGCGCCTCTCGACGCAGGTCTACCCGGCCGACTCGCAGCGCCGTGGCGCCCTCCATCTGGCGGGCGTCCTCGCCTGCAACTTCGTCAACGCGCTCTACACCGCCGGTGAGCGGACCCTCGCCCGCGAGGGGCTCCCCTTCGAGGTGCTCAAGCCGCTGATTGCCGAGACGGCCGCCAAGGCCCTCGCCTCCCCGTCACCCGCCGCCGTGCAGACCGGACCCGCCGTGCGGGGCGACCTGCCGACGCTGGAGCGCCACCGTGCCCGTCTGGCGGGGGATGCGCTGCTGCTCGAAATATACAACTCAATGAGTCAATACATATGGGAAACTTCAAGGAAGATATAGCCCTCACCGAAGCCTTCGTCTTCGACGTCGACGGCGTGATGACCGACGGCTCGATTATGCCGCTGCCGGGCGGTGACTTTCTGCGCCGCTACAACGCCAAGGATGGCTACGCACTGGCCTACGCCGTGCGTCAGGGCTACCGGGTGTGCGTCATCACGGGAGGCCACGGGGCTACGCTCGAGCGGCGCCTTCAGATGCTGGGCGTCAAGGACTTTTATATGGACTGCATGGACAAGATTGCCGTCATGCGCTCCTACTTCGAACGCGAGGGGATAGACCCGGCCCACGTCATCTACATGGGCGACGACATCCCCGACCTGGAGTGCATGCGCATGGTGGGGATTCCGGTTTGCCCGGCCGATGCCGCCTCGGAGGTCATCGAGGCGGCGCGCTACGTCTCCGAATTCAACGGCGGACGGGGGGCCGTGCGCGACATCATCGAGCAGGTGCTCCGTGCGCGGGGCGACTGGGCCCGCTCCTCGATAGGGGTGACCCCCGCCTCGATGGACCCCCAGCGGTAGCGGGGGCGGCTGCGGCTGTTGGAGGAGGATTGTCGGCGGAGTTTGCCGCTGGACGGAGACGGCCGACAGACGGTGGAAAAGGACGCAAGGGCGGCGGAGTACTCTGCCGTCCGGAGGTGTATTGTCCCGGGGCGGAAAAGCAGCGGAGGCGAGCAACAGCGGAACCGGGAGTAAAGCGGAACCGGGAATGCCGCGGAACTAATGCGGAACTAAAAAGAGGGGAGGAAATTCCTGCGAATGGATTTCCTCCCCTCTTCTTAGTTATTGGGTTATTGGGCTGCTGTCGGCGGATTTCGGGGCCGTTGGGCCGCTGACCGGCGGATTCCGGCGCGGCGGCTTATGCATCTCAGCCCGCGCCGCATCTCAGTCCGCTCCGGGCCTTGAAACATGCTGTGCATCAGGGCCGTGCCGTGCCTCAGGCCATGCCGCGCAGATGCTTCTCCCAGGCCCAGGCCGAACGGAGCGTGTCGTCGAGCGAACGCTCGGCCTTCCACCCCAGCTCGGTGTTGGCATAGCTCGGGTCGGCCCAGATGGCCACGATGTCGCCCGCACGACGGCCGACAATCCGGTAGTTGAGCTTCACGCCGTTGGCCTGCTCGAAGCGGTGCACCAGCTCGAGCACCGAGACGCCGCGGCCGGTGCCGATGTTGAAGATTTCGTAGTCGGCCTTGCTGCGCCCCTCGACCATGCGCGCGATGGCCGTCACGTGGGCCCGCGCCAGGTCCACCACGTCGATGTAGTCGCGGATGCACGAACCGTCGGGCGTCGGGTAGTCGTCGCCGAAGACGCTCAGACACTCGCGCACGCCGGCGGCCGTCTGCGTGATGTAGGGGACGAGGTTCTGCGGCACGCCGCGCGGCAGCTCGCCAATGAGGGCCGAGGGGTGTGCCCCGATGGGGTTGAAGTAGCGCAGGGCGATGCCGCGCAGCCCGTCGTAGGCCGCCAGCGAGTCGCGCAGGATGTCCTCGCACATCTGCTTGGTGTTGCCGTAGGGCGAGGTGGCCGGCTTGCGGGGCGTCTGCTCGGTGACGGGGAGTTTGTCGGCCTCGCCGTAGACGGTGCACGACGACGAGAAGACGATGTTGTGGCGTCCGAACTCGCGCATGAGCCGGATGACGTTCATGAACGAGGTGAGGTTGTTGCGGTAGTACTCCAGCGGCTTCTGGACCGATTCGCCCACCGCCTTCGAGGCGGCGAAGTGAATCACCGAGTCGAATTCATACTCTTCGAAGACCTTGCGGAAGGCCTCGTAGTCGCAGCAGTCGACCTGGACGAAGGGGACCTCGCGTCCGGTGATTTTGCGCACCCCCTCGACGGCGCCCATGTCCGAGTTGGAGAGGTTGTCGACGATGACCACGTCGTATCCCGCCTCGATGAGTTCGACCGAGGTGTGCGAGCCAATGTATCCGGCGCCGCCGCTGACCAGCACGCACTTGTTCTTGTTCTGCTCCATAACCGTATAGTTTGATTGATAGTCGCTTGTCTCTCTGTTACCGTCCTCGGCCGGGCCGGTGGGGCGGGAGGGCCGCCGGCGTCTCCGTCTCCGGCCTCTGCCGCCGGGCCCCGCCGTTTGTCCCTTCGCCGACCCCCGTCGTCGGGCTCTGCGGGGCGGCCTCTGTCGGTTCTTCCGGTTGCCTCCGCCGCCGGGTTTGCCGGTTGCCTCTGCCGCCGGGCCCCGCCGGTCCCGTCGTCGGGCCCCCGCGCGGCCGCCTCTTCCGCCCGCCTCCGGTGCCTCCGTCTCCGGTCGCTGCACCGGCCTCAGGCGCCTCCGGGCTGCTGCCGCAAAATTAACGCTTTTCCCCCTACGGCGGCGCGGTCGACGCCCGTTTTTTGAAGCCCGAACCTTCTGTTTTATCGAAAAACGATAAATAATTGTCGATATTTCGGAAATAATCCCTATATTTGCTCGTGATAAACCGTGACGGAACGTCACCCAAAACACTCTTTCCACCATGGACATTCTCAGCGTCGAGCACGTCTCGAAACGGTTTGCCGAACATACGGCTCTGGACGACGTCTCGCTCTCCATCCCCAAAGGTTCGGTCTACGGCCTGCTGGGCCCCAACGGCGCCGGCAAGACGACGCTCATCCGCATCATCAACCGCATCACGGCCCCCGACAGCGGCCGCGTCCTCTTCGACGGGCGCGACATCGCCCCCGAAGATGTCCGCCGCATCGGCTACCTGCCCGAGGAGCGCGGCCTCTACAAGAAGATGAAGGTGGGCGAGCAGGCCCTCTTCTTCGCCCGCCTCAAGGGGCTCTCGCGCCGCGAGGCGACCGCGCGGCTGAAGGAGTGGTTCGCCCGCTTCGGGATTGAGAACTGGTGGGACAAGCGCGTCGAGGAGCTCTCGAAGGGCATGGCCCAGAAGGTGCAGTTCATCGTCACGGTGCTGCACCGCCCCGAGCTGCTGATTTTCGACGAGCCCTTCTCGGGCTTCGACCCCATCAACGCCAACCTGCTCAAGGAGCAGATTATGGCGCTGCGCGACCAGGGGGCGACGGTCATCTTCTCGACCCACAACATGTCGTCGGTCGAGGAGGTGTGCGACCACATCACCCTCATCAACAAGTCGCACAACATCCTCTCGGGGCGCGTCGACGACATCCGCCGCCGCCACGGCAACAACATCTTCGAGCTCTACTACCGGGGCGACGAGGCGGCGCTGCGCGAGGCGCTCGCCCCGCTGTGCGAGGTGCTGGGCGCGGCCGACGAGCCGACGGCCGACTACTCCTCGCTCAAGCTCCACGTCGACGACGACGCCCGCGTGCGCGAGGTGATTCGCCGCGCCAACGAGGCGGTCGAGCTCCGCTCCTTCACCGAAATCATCCCCTCGATGAACGATATCTTCATCCGGGCGGTCAACGGCACGCTCTGAGCCGCCGCCCGAAAAACCCTCCGGCCATGAAAGCACGAATCCGAAACGCCCTCCGCCGCACGCTGCTTGCGGCTACCGTACTGCTTCTGCTGGGCTGCCTGCTCACGGGCGAGCGCCCCGACGTGAAGCTCTGGCTCGCCGTCGTCCTGCTGCTGGTGACCCACCTGCTCTCGCTCCGGGAGTCGCTGCGCGCCCCGCAGTCCGACGACGGGGCGGGACAATCCGCCGGCACCGCCTCCAAAACGACCGCCGCAGCACCCTCCGCCGGCAACCCCTCCGCCGGAACTCCGGCCGGCACCTCCGACGCCTCTGCTGCCGCTCCGGCCTCCGCGGGGGCCGCACGCCGCGACGAGTCGGCGCGTCCGGCCTGGCGCCGCAGCCTCGCGGCGCCCCAGATTACGGGGCTGCTCCTCTTCGTCATCTCGGTCAACGAGGCACTGGCCTGCCTGCGCCTGATGGCCCGGGGCGGCGAGACGGCGCTGCCGCTGGCCCTTGCCGTGCTGCTCTCGGCGGGCGGCCTGTGGTATCTGGTGAGCCACGGAAAACAAGCATAGGAACACAAACCGCAACTGCGAACAAGAGAAACTGACCATGTCGAACATCTCCATCATCATCGGACGCGAGTTCAACGAGCGCGTCCGCAAGAAATCCTTCATCATCACCACGCTGCTCATGCCCGTGCTGGTGCTCGCCCTGATGGCGGCGCCGGCCCTCATCATGCGCTTCTCGACGGGGGAGCTCAAGCGCATCGCCGTCATCGACGAGAGCGGACGGGTGGCCCCCGCGCTCGAAAGCGACGAGGAGTTCCGCTTCGAACCCACTGAGCTGACCACCGACGAGGCGCGCCGCAGCCTTGAGGATGTCTACGGCATCCTCTACATCGGCCGCGACGTGATGACCAACCCCGACAACGTGCGCCTCTACCTCAACGGCTCCTCGTCGCTCTCGGTTGAGGAGAACATCACCGGCCAGATTGAGGACATCATCGAGACGGAGAAGCTCAAGGCCTACCACATCGAGAACCTGCCGCAGATTCTCGACGAGGTGAAGACCACGGTTCACATGCAGACCTTCCGCAACGACGAGTCGCAGGAGGAGGATTCGCAGGCCCGCTCGTCGGTCATCGCCTCGGCTTCGGGCTTCGTGCTGGGGATGGTGCTCTACATGTTCCTGCTCATCTACGGCGGCATGGTCATGCAGTCGGTCATCGAGGAGAAGAACAACCGCGTGCTGGAGGTTGTGGTCTCGTCGGTGCGCCCCTTCGAGCTGATGATGGGTAAAATCCTGGGCGTGGCCTCGGTGGCCGTGGTCCAGATTCTGATTTGGGGCGTGCTGATTTGCGGCGTCGGGGCGCTGCTCATCCCCCACCTGATGCCCGCCGAGGTGATGGCCGGGGCGCAGGCCATGCAGCAGGGCGTGCCCGAAGCGGCGGCCCTCTCGGGCGTCAGCCCCGAGATGATGCAGGCCGTGGCGACGATGACCGACTTCGGCTATCTGGTCCAGATATTCGTCTGCCTGCTGCTCTTTGTCGTGGGCGGCTATCTGCTCTACTCGGCGATGTTCGCCGCCGTGGGCTCGGCCGTCGACAGCGTGCAGGACGCCCAGCAGCTGCAGACCCCCATCACCATCCCCATCATCCTGGCCTTCCTGGTGATGGTCTCGGTGATGAAGGACCCCAACTCGCCGCTGGCCTTCTGGTTCTCGCTCATCCCCTTCACCTCGCCCGTGGTGATGATGGCGCGCATCCCCTACGGCATTCCCACGTGGGAGGTGGTCCTCTCGCTGGTGCTGCTCTACGCCTCGTTCGTGGCGATGGTCTGGCTGGCCGGCAAAATCTACCGCGTGGGCATCTTCATGTACGGCAAGAAGCCGACCTTCCGCGAGCTGCTCAAGTGGATGAAATACAAGTACTGACCCCTCGGCCGGCAGGGTGCCGGCCCGGATGCTGCAATCCGGCGGCGGAGCCCCTTGCGGGGAGCTCCGCCGCTTTTTTCGCACGCCGCGCGGTGCACCGTCCGGGACGACATTTGCGAACTCGCACTTTTTCATTATCTTTGCGATGGTATTGACAACCTCCCGCCATGAATATTTCGCAAGACCGGATTGATGCCCTGCGCGCCCTGCTCGTTCGGCCCAGCCAGCAAATCGTGATTCTCTCGCACACCAACCCCGACGGCGACGCCATCGGCTCGTCGCTGGCCTGGAGCGACGTGCTCACCTCGATGGGCCACCGCGTAACCTGCATCGTCCCCAACAAATACCCCTACTTCCTCGACTGGATGCCCGGCATCGCCGACGTGGTCATCCACCGCACCGACACCGAGGGGCGCGCCGCCCGCGCCATCGCCGGGGCCGACATCATCTTCTGCCTCGACTTCAACGCCATCTCGCGGCTCGAGAACCTGAGCCAGGAGCTCGCCTCGAACACCTCGGCGCGCCGCGTGCTCATCGACCACCACCTCTCGCCCGTCGAGGAGTTCGACATCGCCTTCTCGCACCCCGAGTCGTCGAGCACCTGCTTCCTGGTCTATACGCTCATCGAGCGGATGTTCGGCACCGACGCCATCACGCTCAAGATGGCCGAGGAGCTCTACGTCGGGATGATGACCGACACGGGCAACTTCGCCTTCTCGTTCCTCACGCCCGAGCTGTTCCGCGCCGTGGCGGTGCTTGTCGAGAAGGGCATCCACATCCCGACGCTCCACAACAACGTCTACAACGCCTATACCGAGGGGCGCGCGCGGCTCTTCGGCTACGCCATCAACCGCAAGATGGAGCTCATCGAGGATGGTACGGTGGCCTACATGTCGCTCAAGGAGAACGAGATGCGCCGCTTCCAGTTCCAGCAGGGCGACAGCGAGGGCTTCGTCAACTACGCGCTCACCATCAAGAAGGTGAAGATGTCGGCCATGTTCCTGGCCCACCGCAAGTTCATCCGCATCTCGCTCCGCTCGCGCGGCGACGTGGATGTCAACCTCTTCGCCCGCAAGTACTTCGACGGCGGCGGCCACAAGAATGCCGCCGGCGGCAAATCCTTCCTCACGATGGAGGAGACCATCGCCCACTACATCCGCTCGGTGCGCGAATTCGCCGAGCAGGGCGGACTGGGTTAACGTTAACACCGCGCCCCGGGCATGGACGACTTCCGACTCCGCGTCTTTCTGGCGGCGGCCCGCACGCTGAGCTTCACCCGGGCCGCCGAGGAGCTCTTCATCTCGCAGCCGGCCGTGAGCAAGCATGTCAGCGCGCTCGAAACGGCCTACGGCGTGACGCTCTTCAACCGGCGGGGCAGCCGCCTCTGTCTGACGGCCGCGGGCGAGGTGCTGCTGGGGTGCGCCGAGCGGCTCGAGGCCGAGTACCGTCACCTGCAGTACGCCATGAGCCGCTGCACCGAGCGCCTCGAGGGGGAGCTGCGCCTGGGGGCCAGCACGACCGTCGCCCAATACCTCCTGCCGCCGATTCTGGCCCGCTTCACTGCCCGCTATCCCCACCTTGACGTAACGCTTGCCTCGGGCAACAGCGACCAGATTGAGCAGGCGCTCGAACGGGGCACCGTCGATTTGGGCATCGTCGAGAGCTTCAGCCACCGCCACGGGCTCTTCTACGACCCCTTCACCGAGGACGAGCTGGTGCTGGTCGCCCGCCCTGACGGGGCCTACGGCCGGCTCGAGAGCGTCACCCCCGAGCAGCTCTGCACGCTGCCGCTGGTCATGCGCGAAGGGGGCTCCGGGACGCTCGAGGTGACGGCCGCGGCGCTGGCCCGCGCCGGCATCCGGCTGCGGATGCTCCGGATTGTGATGCGGCTGGGGAGCACCGAGGGCATCAAGGCCTTCGTGCGCAACAGCGACACGCTGGCCATCGTCTCGGTCATTGCGGTGGTCGACGAGCTGCGGCGCGGCGAGCTGCGGGTGATTGACCTCGAGGGGCTTTCGCTGCGGCGCAGCTTCTCGTTCGTCCACCCGGCGGCCGAGCTTCCCGAATCGGTCCGCCGCTTCACGGACTTCGCCCGCGCCTCGCTCTGAGGGTTTGCAGGAGACCCCCGCCGAGCGTTCTCACTTCAAATTGGGCAGCCGCTTTGTAGCCCTTGCCCGCGTCTCCAGCGCTTCATCCTCTCCGCCCTGTTGCCCTGCGCCTCGCTCTGCTCCGCATCCCCGCGCCCCACACTCCGCGCCCCACACTCCGCGCCCCACACTCCGCGCCCCACACTCCGCGCCCCACACCTCCTCCTCTCGTCCCGTCCTGTCCCTGCCCGCAGCACCGCGCCCCGTACCTCCAGCGTCCGTGCCTCCTCCTTTCCGCCCCTTTTCACCCCTTCATTATAACTTTTGGTTATCGCTTATAACCCTTTTTCGTTTTGACAACTCCGCGCCGTTTCGTACTTTTGCGGCGCAAAAGGGTCCGCCCGCCGCCCCGGCAGCCGCGCGCATCCCTCCCACCAAAAGAGAAAACACGAAAAAACCCGAAAAGTCATGATGGAAAAAGGGACCCGAGCCAACACCCTCCACGGCATCCTGCTCATTGCGCTCTTCTCGTTCGCGGCATTCTACATCGCCGAGATTCCCTTCGTCCGCAGCCTCTCGTTCAGTCCGCTCATCGTCGGCATCATCCTCGGCATGCTCTACGCCAACAGCCTGCGCAACCGCCTGCCCGAGACGTGGGTCCCGGGCATCAAGTTCTGCACCAAGCAGCTGCTGCGCTGGGGCATCATCCTCTACGGCTTCCGTCTGACGCTGGCCCAGGTGGCCGCCGTGGGCGTTCCGGCCGTGGTGGTCGACCTGGTGGTGGTGACGGTGACCATCCTGGGCGGCGTGGCCCTCGGACGTCTCATGCGCATCGACCGCGACACGGCGCTGATGACCTCGACGGGCAGCGCCATCTGCGGTGCGGCGGCCGTGCTGGGCGCCGAACCGGTGGTCCGCTGCGAGGGCTACAAGACCGCCATCGCCGTCTCGACGGTGGTGATTTTCGGCACCCTCTCGATGTTCCTCTACCCGATTATGTACCGCACGGGGCTGCTCGAGGGGCTCTCGGATACGGGCGTGGCCATCTATACGGGCAGCACGCTCCACGAGGTGGCCCACGTGGCCGGCGCCGGCAACGCCATGGACCCCACCGACTCGCTGGGCATCGCCGGTACGGCCACCATCACCAAGATGATTCGCGTCATGATGCTGGCCCCCGTGCTCGTCATCATGAGCTTCGCGCTCTCGCGCCGCCGCCGCGAAACCGCCGCCGCCGGCGCAGGAGCTTCGGCCGACGCCCCTGCGGGCAAGAGCCGCATCACGATTCCCTGGTTCGCCTTCGGATTCATCGGCGTCATCTGCCTCAATTCGCTGCTGCAGTACCTGTTGGGGGTCGACTCCGTGAAGGAGATTCCGCTCAACGGCGCCATCGAGTACATTGACACCTTCCTGCTGACGATGGCCATGACGGCGCTCGGCACCGAGACGAGCATCGACAAGTTCCGCCAGGCGGGCGCCAAGCCCTTCCTGCTGGCCGGAGCGCTCTACCTCTGGCTGGTCGTGGGCGGCTATCTGGTGACCAAATACGTGGTTGAATGGTTGTAGGAGCCTCCGTCCCGGACGGGGCGGACTCCGCATACGATATGAAGGAGATGGAACACAACGAAGCGTTTCTCCGCTTCCGGCTCGGAGCCGGGGCGGAGGGTGACGAGGCGGCCGAACTGCTGCTCTGGCCGGCCGCCCGTCCCAACGGCCAGGCGGTCGTCGCCTGCCCGGGAGGTGGATTCAACCAGGTGGCGCTCGAGCGCGAGGGGTACCCCTTCGCCCGCTGGTTCAACGAGCGGGGCGAGAACCCCTCGGCGGAGCTCTGCGAGCGTCTCTCGCTCGAGCTGCACGTCACGCCGCAGACCGCCCCCGCCTTCATCGTGCTGGCCGAGGACGACGCGGCCGTCTCGCCGATGCACTCGCTGCGCTACTACGAGGCGTTGAGCGCCCGGGGCGTTCCGGCGCAGCTGCACGTCTACCCGCGCGGCGGCCACAGCTTCGCCTTCGACGACGCATTTCCCTATAAGGCGCTCTGGCTCGCCGAGCTGGAACGCTTCCTCGGAGAGGTGTGACCCCGCCGGCTCCCGGCTCCGGTTGTCGGTGTGTTTCCGGTAAGTGGTTCTGGTGCGCTGCCGGTGCGTGGCCCCGGTGCGTGTTGCCGGCACCTCCCTTGTTCTCTTGACGCTTTTGGGCAGCCCCCTTGCCTCCCTTTGGCGTTGTGCAGGTACAACCTGCCGAACACCCCGCTCTTCCGTCTGGAGGAGCGGGGTGTTCCATAAGTGGCGGGGCGCTTCGGAATGGTTGGCGCCGGGCGGGGCCTCTCGGTGCGAAGGACCCCGGATGGAGAATGGTGCGGGGCCGGCGCAGCCCCGGATGGAGCTACCGCTCCGCCTCCTCGAGCCGGGGAAGGGTGGGGTGCTCGTGGCCCGAGTAGCGGAGCACCCGCTCGCGGACGAAGTCGACCGCGCGGCGGAGCTGCGCGGGGGTGAGCGGCTCGGGGTAGCTCATCACCACCAGCGGATGGGGTGCGAAGGGCTCCTCGTAGGAGGGGTGGATGTAGTGACAGGGGTTCTCGACGAAGCCCAGCCGCCGGTAGAAGTGGAGGCGGCGCAGCGCCATCCCCTCGATGGGCGGCTCGATTTCGAGCACCACCGGCCCGTCGGAGCTCCGGCAGTAGGCCTCGAGCGCCCGGGAACCGATGTTGTGCCCCCGCAGGGCGGGCGCCACGGCCAGATGCTCGGCGTAGCGGAACCCCTCGCCCCGCCAGTGGAAGAGGAGCCCGGCCAGCCGGTCGCCCAGCCAGATGCCGTCGGCCGTGAAGGCCGGGTCGGCCAGGGCGCGGATGTGGTGCTCGGCCGAACGTCGTTCGCAGGGCGGAAAGGAGTCGCGGTAGAGGCTCCAGGCCTCGTCCCACCCCGCATCGGCCGGCGAGCGGAAGGGGATGAATCGAAGGTCGTGCTGCATGATGTGTGTCGTTTGGAAGTTTCAGGACGAAGATAGCGAAAATTCCCCGCTCCGCAAAACCGCCGCGCACCTCTCCGGAAGGGCCGCCCGCTTATCCGCATTGCCTGCTGCCCGCTCCTGCACCCCCCCCTCGTACCCGCCGCGCCTTGTATCCGCCGCGCCTTGTATCCGCCGCGCTTTGTACCCGCACTCCGCCCCCGCTTCCGCACTCCGCCCCCGCCGCATCCCGCTGTTCGCTCCCGCTGTTCGCTCCCGCTGTTCGCTCCCGCTGTGTCCCGCTCGCCGCTGTGTCCCGCTCGCCGTTGTGTCCCGCTCGCCGCCTGCACCCGTTCCCCGCACCCGCCGCACCCCGCCGCCTTCCTTCGATTGCCCCCCCCCGCCGTGCCGCTCTTCGCCCCCCCCCTCGTGCCCGCCGCGCTTCCGTCGGCCCCCGCTGCCGTGATTTTTCGGGCCGCCGCACCCCGATTCCGAAACAAAAGCGTATCTTTATCCCCGTATTGTGCGCCCCCGGCCCGCCAATGGCTCCGGCCCGCCGACCCGGCCCGCCAATGGCCCCGGCCCGCCGACCCGCCCCGGCCTTTGCCGCTGCCTCCGCGCGGAGCCCTCCGGCGGCCGCTCCGGCCTCCGCCGGGTCCCCGGGCGCACCCCGACCTCCGACCCATGAAGAACAGACCGATTTTCACCTTCGACGACGCCCGCCGGCAGACCGCCCCCGTCGCCTTCATGACGATGCTCAAGCCCGCCGGCTCGAGCTGCAACCTCGACTGCAGCTACTGCTACTATCTGGACAAGGCGGCGCAGTACGGCGGCCGTCAGGCGGTGATGAGCGACGAGCTGCTCGAACGCTACATCCGCCAGTACATCGAGGCCAACGATGTCCCCGTCGTGCAGTTCTGCTGGCACGGGGGCGAGCCGCTGCTGCTCGGCATTGACTTCTACCGCCGCGCCCTGGAGCTCCAGCGGCGCTATGCCGACGGCAAGCGCATCGAGAATACGCTCCAGACCAACGGCACGCTGGTCGACGAGCGGTGGTGCGCCCTCTTTGCCGAGAACCGCTTCCTGGTGGGGCTCTCGCTCGACGGGCCGCGCGACATCCACGACGCCTTCCGCCGCACGAAGGGGGGCGAGCCCACCTTCGACCGCGTGATGCAGTGCGTCGAGCTCTTCCGCCGCACGGGGGTCGAGTTCAACACGCTGAGCGTCGTGAACAGCCGCTCGGAGGGGCGCGGCGCTGAAATCTACCGCTTCTTCCGCGACGAGGTCCGGAGCCGCTACATGCAGTTCCTGCCCGCCGTCGAGCATGTGGTCGACCTTCCCGGCGCGCGGCGGCCGCTCATCGTGCCGCCCGAGCGCGAGGGGGCGCGGCTGGCCGAGTGGTCGGTCTCGGCGCGCGGCTACGGCGACTTCCTGTGCGACGTCTTCGACGAGTGGGTGGTGCGCGACGTGGGGCAGTGCTTCGTCCAGATGTTCGACGCCACGCTGGCGCAGTGGTGCGGCGTACGGCCGGGCGTCTGCTCGATGTGCGAGACCTGCGGCGATGCGCTGGTGGTCGAACACAACGGCGACGTCTACCCGTGCGACCACTTCGTCTACCCCCGCTACCTGCTGGGCAACATCCGCGAGCAGACGCTCACCGAAATCTACCGCTCGCCGCAGCGGCGCGAATTCGGGCTGGCCAAGCGCAACACGCTGCCGCGCGAATGCCTCCGCTGCCGCTACTGGTTCGCCTGCCGGGGCGAGTGCCCCAAGCACCGCTTCGAGCGGGGCAGCGACGGCTATCCGCGCAACTCGCTCTGCGAGGGGCTGCAGCGCTACTTCCGCCATGTGGAGCCCTACATGGAGCAGATGCGCGACCTGCTGGCCCGGCAGCAGCCGCCCGCCTGGGTGATGCCCTTCGCCCGCCGGCGCATGGGGCTGCTGTAGGCGCCGCCGCGGCTGAGGGGGTTGCTGTTGAGGTGCCGTTGCGTGGGGGCGCGCCTGCCCGCCTGCCCGCCTGCCCGCCTGTTCGCCCTGCCGTCGAGCCGTACAAAAAAAGAGACGGCCCGCAGCGAATTGTGCGATTCGTTGCGGGCCGCTTGTCTGTGGTGCGGGGCCGGACGGGGGCTGCCGGTCGGGCCTTGTGTGCTGAGCGGGCGATGGTTCCGCCCCTCGGCTGCCGGGCGGTCAGAGGTTGAGGCGGTTGCCCTCGGCGAAGCGGGCGTCGAGGATGAGCTGCGCCTCGGTGAAGAGCTCCTCCTCGTCGAGCGTGCCGCTCAGCGCGTAGAAGCGGCTCTGCGTCGAGCCGTACTGGAGCATGGTCGCCATGCTGCACCCCTCCACGCCGCAGACGATGACCGCATCAATCTGCTCCTCGTGGCGCAGCAGGGCGTTGTAGAGTTCGAGCCGCTGCCGGTTGGAGGCGGCCCGCATGAGCGGGAGCAGCGCCCCCGTGCCGCCGTCGGCAAACTGGTCGGGGTGCTCGATGATGCGCAGGGCGTAGTGGCGGGCGAGCCGGTGTGTCGTCGCCTCGGGAAATCCATAGAGTACGATGTTCATGGCGTGTCGTTTTTTTGAAAAAAAGGCGCGGCGGCTACTAATCTCTCTCTTTTGCTTGTACCTGATGACCTGTTATTATGGCAGACAACGAAGTCGCTGGGTGCCGCGCCTTTTTATGGGTGTGACGGATAAGAACGTTGCGACCGGTTTCCCGATGCGGAGCCTGGCGTGCGTCCGGAGGTTTTCCAGGGGCAGGGAGCTCGTACCGCTCCGGGAGCTTGTGCCGTGCAAGGAGCTCGTGCCGCTTCAGAGGCCTTGTGCCGGTCGGGACAGGAGCCTGTACGGTGCCCCTTCTGCGGTGGTGCGCCCCTGTTGCGGGCCTCTTCCCTGCGGCGCACCCCTTCTCGTGCGATGCGCCTTTGTCTGCGGTGCACGGTCTGCCGGATATAATCCCGGCCCGACCTCCTGTCCGGCCTCCTGTCTGGCCGCCGGCAGCCTCGGGCGGGTGCGGCAACGGGGGAGACGTATGCCTGCAACGGCATCCGCAGGGCGGAACGGGGCGCAGCGCCGCGTCAGCTCTTCATCCTGGTGAAACACTTCCGAAATCGAACGGCCATCCCACGGGCGAGTCCGATGTCGAATCGATTTGGCAGGTCTTCTGACTGGCTCCTGTTCCGAAGCCTTCCCGGCACGCGGCCAGTGGCTGAGATGTTCGGAATGTTGCGGAGCTTCACAGCAGCGGGACTGTCCGGGAATTGCACCCGGTTCCCTTTTCATCCTCGCCTCCGAAAGGGGGCGTCGGAACCAAATCTTCGGGAACAAATATAGCGGATAAATCCGAAAAACGAAGCATCGCGGGCAAAAAAAATTCGTCCGGCGCACCGGGAGAGCCCTCTGTCGGCTATTTTTGCACCATGGAACAGACGCTTCGCTACCGCGCCGAGGATTTCTCGGCGACGCTCCCCCTGGCCGACTACCTGGCCCGCTTCCGCGATGCCGCACGCATCGGCGGCTACTGCCGCAGCTGCCCCCGCTACGGGGCCACATGGGCCTGCCCGCCCTTCGAATTCGAGGTCGAATCGCTCTTCGAGGGGCGCACCACGGCGCTCATCATCGCCACGCGCATCACCCCCGCCGAGGCGGGTGCGCCCCTCGCCGCGGCGCGCGAGGTGATTCGCCCCGAGCGGCTGCGGCTTGAACGGCAGCTGCTCGAACTCGAGCATCGGGTCGGCGGCCGTGCCTTCACCTGCGTGGGGGAGTGCTTCGCCTGCCCCGGCGAGCCCTGCACCCGCCCCGAGGGGCTGCCGTGCCGCCATCCCGAACGGGTGCGCCCCTCGCTCGAGGCGTGCGGATTCGACCTGGAGCGCACCGCCTCCGAGCTCTTCGGCATCGAGATGCGCTGGGGACGCAACGGCCTCCTGCCCGAATACCTGACGCTTGTCTGCGGGCTCTTCCACAGCCAGCCCGCCGACGCCGTGCGCTGGTAGGCGCCGCCCGCGGCCGCCTGCCGCCGGAGCGCTTCGTCCCGCCCGCTACGCTGTCCTGTCTGTCGGCTCTCCGTCTGCGGCCGGCCGTTTTCGCCGGGTCCCGCCTCTGCTGCCCGCTGCGGGTTTCTCTCCGTTTCTGCCGCGCCCATCCTCACCTTGCGGCCCGTCTCAGCCCGCCCTGCTGTCCCGCCTGCCGGCTCTCCGCCCGCGCCGGAATATTCCGAAAAGTGGGGATTGACTTCCGCTGCCGACGCCGCTATCTTTGCCCTTGCGAAATGCCTGATTCGGAAGAAAATGCGCCCCGGCCGCCGAAAAGGGGCCGCCCGGCGCTCCGTTTCGCAAAAAAAGCATATCTTTGCCCCCAGACCGTCCGTGCGATGCGTAAACGACTGAAAAACATAGGCGCCCTGCTGCTTCTGGTACTCTTTGCCGGGTACTGGAGCTGCGTGACGCTCTTCCCCCACGTCCACCGCATCGACGGCCTCCTCTACGTCCACTCGCACCCCTATTCGGGTCCGGCCGGCAACCCGACGCACAGCCACTCCGCGCAGCAGTTCCAACTCATCGCCCACCTCTCGCTGCTGGTCATGGCCCTCGCGACGCTCGCAGCCCTGGTCCGCCGCCCCGAAGGGCGCACCTTCCTCTTCGGACCGCTCCGCCCCGCACGCCGCTCCTTCGCACCGATGCGGAGCTGCCCGCTCCGGGCCCCTCCCTGCCTCTGAACCGGCTCCGGCCCCGCCGCCGGAGGGGAGCATCCCGCCCGCGGTGCCTCCACACCCCGTGCATACCCCGCACTACATGCCCTGCGCACGTCCCGTGCATCCGGGTGCACCTTTCGGGTGCATCGTACCCATGCGCGCTCCCCGTTTGCGCGCCGCACCGCCGCGGCGCCCCGCCGTGCCGCACCCCTGCGGCGCGTGCAATCCGCCATTCACAACCCAACGAAACAACCCCACATGAAAAGATACCTTGCGGGAGCACTGCTCCTGCTGCTCCTTGCCGTCGCCGCGCCGCTGCGCGCCGACGAGCACCCTGCGCGTCCCGGCCGGCCGAGCGACGCCAACATCACGGGCCACGTCGTCGACGCCCGCACGGGCGAGCACCTGGCCTACGCCACCGTGACCGTCGAGGGGACCACCCTCGGCCTCTCGACCGACGCCACGGGCCACTACTTCCTCAAGAACCTCCCCACGGGCAGCTTCACGCTCGTCGCCTCGTCGGTGGGCTACGGCACGGCCCGTCGGCAGGTCGAGACCGAGGCCGGCAAGACCCTCGAGGTGAACTTCAGCCTCGAGGAGGAGGCCCTCTCGGTCGACGAGGTGGTCGTCTCGGCCAGCCGCACCGAGCGCAACAAGCGCTATTCGCCCACCATCGTCTCGGTGGTCGGCGAGAAGCTCTTCGACGCCACGGCGTCGTGCAACCTGGCCGAGTCGATGAACTTCCAGTCGGGCCTGCGCGTCGAGAACAACTGCAGCAACTGCGGCACCGTGCAGCTGCGCATCAACGGCCTGGAGGGGCAGTACTCGCAGATACTGCTCGACAGCCGCCCCATCTTCAGCACGCTGGCCACGGTCTACGGCCTTGAGCAGCTCCCCGCCTCGATGATTGAGCGCGTCGAGGTGATTCGCGGCGGCGGCTCGGCCCTCTTCGGCGCCAACGCCATCGGCGGCGTGGTCAACATCATCACGCGCGAGCCGCAGCGCAACACCGTCTCGCTCTCGGGAACGACCTCCATCCTCGAGGGGGGCTCGCTCGACCTGGGGGCCTCGCTCAACGGCGCCTTTGTCTCGGACGACTACCGCGCCGGGGTCTACCTCTTCGGCATGGTGCGTGAGCGCGACGCCTACGACCGCAACGGCGACGGCTTCTCCGACATCCCGAAGCTCAACTCCGAGACGGCGGGCTTCCGCGCCTACTACAAACCCTCGGCCTACACCCGTCTGACGGCCGAGTACCACCACATCCACGAGTTCCGCCGCGGCGGCAACGCCTTCGACCAGCCGCCCCACAACGCCGACATCGCCGAGCAGCTCGACCATCAGATTGACGGCGGCGGGCTGAAGTTCGACTACTTCAGCCCCGACAACCGCCACCGGATGGGGCTCTACCTCTCGGCGCAGAACATCGACCGCAACAGCTACTACGGCGCCGGCCGCAACCCCGACGCCTACGGCGCCACGAGCGACCGCACGCTGGTGGCCGGCGCGCAGTACACCTACTCGTTCGAGCGGCTCTGGTTCTCGCCCGCCGAGCTGACGGCCGGCGTCGAGTACAACGGCAACGCGCTGCACGACCGCTACGTGGGGCTGGGGCGCGACCTGCGGCAGACAATCCACAGCACGGGCCTCTTCTTCCAGAATGAGTGGCGCAGCGACCGCTTCAGCCTGCTTGTCGGCGGGCGCCTCGACAAGCACAACCTCATGCGCAACGTCGTCTTCTCGCCCCGCGTCAACCTGCGCTACACCCCCCGCGAGGAGGTCGGCCTGCGGCTGAGCTACTCGAGCGGCTACCGCGCCCCGCAGGCCTACAATGAGGACCTGCACATCGACGCGCTCGACAACAAGGTCTCGCTCATCGAGCTGGCCCCCGGCCTGCGCCCCGAGTACTCCCACAGCGTGAGCGGCTCGGTGGACCTCTACCACAGCTTCGGTCGCGTGCAGACGAACCTGCTCGTCGAGGGCTTCTGGACGCTGCTGGACGACGTCTTCACGCTCGAGAAAATCGGCGAGAACGCCCAGGGCTACATCATCCGCGAGCGGCGCAACGGCTCGGGGGCGACCGTCGCCGGGGTGAGCGCCGAGCTGAAGGCGGGCATCCCGGGCCGCTTCGAGGTGCAGGCGGGCTACACCTTCCAGCGCAGCCGCTACACCGAGCCCGAGCGGTGGTCCAACGAGGTGACCCCGCAGCGGCGCATGTTCCGCTCGCCCGACCACTACGGCTACCTGACGGCCAGCTACACCCCGGTGCGGGCCCTCTCGCTCTCGCTCTTCGGCACCTTCACGGGACCGATGCTCGTGCAGCACAACGCCGGCTACATCGCCGCCGACACCGAGCGGATGACCCCCTCGTTCTGCGACCTGGGTGCGCGTGTGGCCTACGAGTTCCGCCTCACGCGGCAGTTGCGGCTGGAGCTGAGCGCCGGCGTGAAGAACATGTTCGACAGCTTCCAGCGCGACCTGGACCGCGGCGCCGGGAAGGATGCCGCCTACATCTACGGACCCTCGCTGCCCCGCACCTGGTTCTTCGGCGCCAAGTTCGCCCTCTGAGCGGCCGGTGCCAGGTTTGCCCTCTGAGCGGCCGGTGCCAGGTTCGCCCTCTGTGCGGCCGCCAGGGAGCGCGGGGCGTCGAGGCCATTCGGGGACTGCCGCGACGAGCGTTGCAGCTCTTTTGCGGCAGTTGTTCCGCGGCACCGGCCCTTCGTCATGCCTGTCTCCACTGCCTTTGCTTACCGGCGGAGCCGCCCCGGATGCCTGCCGTTTTTGCCGCGCCGGCCCGCCGACCACCCCTCCATCGCTTCGCCCCGGACCTTCCATGGCCCGGGGCGTTGTTGTGGGGGCGCCGCAACCCTCCCGTCCCGTCGTTCGTCCCGCCGTTCGTCCCGCCGTTCGCCCCGTTCGTCCCGCCGCTGTCCCGCCGCTCGCCCCGCCGCTCGCCCCGCCGCCTGCTGCCGTGCCGTGGCTCCTGCCCGCCGTGCCGCCGCGGGGCGCGAACCCCGGAAAAATTGTTCCGAATGTGCCCGGTGTTTTTCAAAATCGGCACTCCAGAGCCTCATTTTTCGTGAAAATCCGCTCTTTTTTTCCGAAAGAGTGTATCTTTGCGGCCGGAAAAACGGTTGGAGAGAATGCGCGGTCTGTTGCGAAATACATTGTGGCTCTGGATGTTCATGCTGCTGGGCAGCACGAATCTCCTCCTCGCACGAAGCGATGCGGAGCCCCTCCCCTCCCTCCGTCCGATGGCCCTCGTCTCGTGCTCCGACACCGCCCCGGGCGCTGTCGGCGAGCTGCTTCCCGCACACGAAGAGTCGCTCCTCGCACCCCGTCTCCAGGGTGCGCTTCCCGCCGAGACCTCCGTCACCCACACCGACCACAAGAGCCTGCAGGCACTCCGCCTTGCCGGCGACCGCGCGCGTCTGCGGAGCATCGCGTGCGGCAACACCGCCGCCGCCGTTGAGGCGGCCGCTCCGTTCCGACCTTCCGACTACTACGTCTTTACCCTGAGGCGCATCCTCGTCTGACGCCTTGAATCTTCCCTGCAGCCCTCCCCGCCGGACGGCTGCATGCGACGGTCCCGCCCCAGCGGTGCGGCCGTCCGCTCCGCACGGGCGGAGCCGAAGCGCTTTTGCAACGAATTTACCGGATGCCCGGCCGCGTGCCGGCGCACTCCGCCAACATTCTAAAAACGTTCGTCTTATGTATTTTACCTTGCTGGTTGTCGTCATCCTCACGGCCATTGCGCTGGTCGCCGTGGCGTTGGGTGTGGCCCGGGCCATCGCTCCCCGGTCGTACAACCCCCAGAAGGGCGAAGCCTACGAGTGCGGTATTCCCACCCGGGGCAAGTCGTGGATGCAGTTCAAGGTGGGTTACTACCTCTTTGCCATCCTCTTTCTGATGTTCGACGTCGAGACGGTCTTCCTCTTCTCGTGGGCCGTCGTCGTCCAGGACCTGGGCATCTACGGTCTGGTGAGCATCCTCTTCTTCTTGTTGATTTTGGTTTTGGGCCTGGCCTACGCCTGGCGGAAAGGAGCACTCGAATGGAAATAAGGAAGCCTGAGATAAAGTCGATGCGCTACGAGGATTTCAACGACAACGAATACCTCGAGCGGATGGTGCAGGAGTTGCGCGGCAACGGCACCAACGTCGTGGTGGGATGCCTCGACGATGTGATTGAGTGGGGTCGCAGCAACAGCCTCTGGCCGCTGACGTTCGCCACGAGCTGCTGCGGCATCGAGTTCATGGCCGTGGGCGCCGCGCGCTACGATTTTGCCCGGTTCGGGTTTGAAGTGGCCCGCGCCTCCCCGCGTCAGGCCGACTTCATCATGGTGGCCGGCACCATCACCCACAAGATGGCCCCGGTGCTCAAGCGCCTCTACGACCAGATGGCCGACCCCAAGTCTGTGATTGCCGTGGGGGGCTGCGCCATCAGCGGCGGACCCTTCAAGAAGTCCTACCACGTGGTCAAGGGCGTCGACGAAATCCTGCCCGTCGACGTCTACATCCCGGGCTGCCCGCCCCGTCCCGAGGCGATGCTCTACGGACTGATGCAGCTGCAGCGCAAGGTGCGCCTGCAGCGCTTCTTCGGCGGCGTCAACAAGCAGATTGACCGCAAGGAGTACGAGCGGCTGCTGCAGCGCGACCTCACGGCCGAGCGCAACGAGCTCAACGTCGAAGTGCAATCTCAACCTCAAGAAGAAAACAAGAAGTGAAAGAGAATATGACGCTCAACGAAAAAATAACGGCCTGGGAGCCTGCGGCCGTCTGGTCCGACAAGGGCGACGGCCTCTACACCGTTCCCGCGGAGCGGTTCCACGACCTCGCCTCGCGGCTCCGTCACGAGGCGGGATTTGACTTCCTGCGCAGCCTCACGGGTGTCGACTGGGGCGAGGAGGGCATCGGCGCGGTCTATCACCTCGAATCGACCTCGACGGGCGAGAATGTCGTGCTGCGCACGCTCACGCCCGACCGCACGCAGGGGGTGCTCCCCTCGGTGTGCGACCTGTGGAAGGGTGCCGAGTTCAACGAACGCGAGGTCTTCGACTACTTCGGCATCCGCTTCCTGAACCACCCCGACATGCGGCGCCTCTACCTGCGTGACGACTGGGTGGGCCACCCCCTGCGCAAGGACTACGACGAGTCGCTCAACCCGCTGCGCATGAGCAACGAGGTCTCGCGCGACAGCACCGCCACGTTCGAGCTGATGCCCGACGGCAGCTTCATCCGCAAGCGCAGCCTCCTGTTCGAGGAGGGCGAGTATGTCATCAACATCGGTCCCCAGCACCCCGCCACGCACGGCGTGCTGCGCTTCCGCGTCTCGCTCGAGGGTGAGATTATCCGCAAGCTCGACGTCCACTGCGGCTACATCCACCGCGGCATCGAGAAGATGTGCGAGAGCCTGACCTACCCCCAGACGCTGGCGCTGACCGACCGCCTCGACTACCTCGGGGCCTCGCAGAACCGCCACGCCCTCTGCATGTGCATCGAGAAGGGTCTGGGCGTCGAGGTGACGGAGCGCGTGCAGTACATCCGCACCATCATGGACGAGCTGCAGCGCATCGACTCGCACCTGCTCTTCTTCTCCTGCCTCTGCATGGACATGGGCGCCCTGACGGCCTTCTTCTACGGCTTCCGCGACCGCGAGAAGGTGCTCGACATCCTCGAGGAGACGACGGGCGGCCGTCTGATTCAGTGCTACAACACCATCGGCGGCGTGCAGGCCGACATCCATCCCAACTTCGTGCGCCGCGTCAAGGAGCTCATCACCTACCTGCGCCCCATGCTGCGCGAGTACCACGAGGTCTTCACCGGCAACGTCATCGCGCAGGAGCGTCTGAAGGGCGTGGGCGTGCTGACGCGCCGCGACGCCATCTCGTTCGGCGCTACGGGCGGTACGGGCCGCGCCGCCGGCTGGGCCTGCGACGTGCGCAAGCGCCATCCCTATGCCGTCTACGACAAGGTCGACTTCGACGAGGTGCTCTTCACCGAGGGCGACTGCATGGCGCGCTACATGGTCCGCATGCACGAGATTGAGCAGAGCATGCGCATCATCGAGCAGCTCATCGACAACATCCCCGAGGGCGACTACCAGCTCAAGATGAAGCCCGTCATCCGCATCCCCGAAGGCACCTACTACTCGGCCGTCGAGGGGAGCCGCGGCGAGTTCGGCGTCTTCATCGAGAGCCACGGCGACAAGTCGCCCTACCGCATGAAGTTCCGCTCGACGGGCCTCCCGCTGGTATCCTGCATGGAGACCATCGCGCGCGGAGCGAAAATCGCCGACCTGATTGCCATCGGCGGCACGGTGGACTACGTGGTGCCCGATATCGACCGATAAAGTTAACGCAGAAAGTGAAAATAAGCCATGTTTGATTTCAGTATCGTAACTTCCTGGGTCCACGGGCTGCTGACCTCGTTCATGCCCCTGGGACTGGCAATCTTCATCGAGTGTGTCATCGTGGGAGTCTTCCTGCTGGTGATGTACGCGGTGATTGCCGTGCTGATGATTTTCATGGAGCGCAAGGTCTGCGCCGCCTTCCAGTGCCGACTGGGCCCGGTGCGCGTGGGGCCGTGGGGAACGCTGCAGCTCGTCTGCGACATCCTCAAGATGCTCACCAAGGAGATTATCACCATCCGTCACGCCGACAAGTTCCTCTACAACCTCGCCCCCTACCTGGTCATCCTGGCCTCGGTGCTCGCCTTCTCGTGCCTGCCCATCAACCGCGGCATGGAGGTGCTCGACTTCAACGTGGGCGTCTTCTTCATGATGGCCGCCTCGTCCATCGGCGTGGTGGGCATCCTGCTGGCGGGGTGGAGCTCCAACAACAAGTATTCGCTCATCGGCGCCATGCGCAGCGGCGCGCAGATGATTTCCTACGAACTCTCCATCGGCCTCTCGATTCTGACCATCGTCGTGCTGACCGATACGATGCAGTTCTCCGAGATTGTCGAGCGTCAGGCCGACTGCTGGTTCATCTTCAAGGGCCACCTGCCCGCCTTCGTGGCCTTCGTCATCTACCTCATCGCCGGCAACGCCGAGGTCAACCGCGGCCCGTTCGACCTGCCGGAGGCCGAGTCGGAGCTGACGGCCGGCTACCACACCGAGTATTCGGGCATGCACTTCGGCCTGTTCTACGTGGCCGAGTTCGTCAACCTCTTCATCATCGCGGGCGTTGCGGCCACCATCTTCCTCGGAGGGTGGATGCCGCTCCACATCGCCGGCTGGGAGGGCTTCAACACGGTGATGGACTACATCCCGGGCTTCGTCTGGTTCTTCGGCAAGGCCTTCTTCGTGGTGTGGCTGCTCATGTGGATTAAGTGGACCTTCCCCCGCCTGCGCATCGACCAGATTCTGACGCTCGAGTGGAAGTATCTGGTACCCATCGGACTGGTCAACCTGCTGCTGATGGTTCTCGTCGTCGTATTCAAACTGCATTTCTGATTATGAGCAACTATATCAAAGGTCTTATCCACGGCGTGGGGAGCCTGCTGACGGGCCTCAAGGTGACCGGACGCGAGTTCTTCACCCCGAAGGTCACCGAGCAGTACCCCGAAAACAGGGCTACGCTGCGCATGTTCGACCGCTACTGCGGCGAGCTGACCATGCCCCACGATGCCGAGGGCCACAACCGCTGCATCGCCTGCGGTCTCTGCCAGGCGGCCTGCCCCAACGGCACGATTCACATCACCACCGAGATGGTGACCGACCCCGAAACGGGCAAGAGCCGCCGCCGGCTGGTGCGCTACGAGTACGACCTGGGGTCGTGCATGTTCTGCCACCTGTGCGTCAACGCCTGCCCGCACGACGCCATCCGCTTCTCGACGGCCTTCGAGCATGCGGTCTACACGCGCGAAAAACTGGTAAAAACCCTGAACAAGCAATAAGCCATGGAGATAACACTCGAACTCATCGTCTTCATCGTGCTGGCGCTCTTCACGACCGTCAGCGCGCTGCTGGCCGTAACGACGCACCGCATCCTGCGCGCGGCGACCTACCTGCTGTTCGTGCTCTTCGGTACGGCGGGTATCTATTTCCAGCTCAACTACTCGTTCCTGGGTGCCGTGCAGCTGCTCATCTACGCGGGCGGCATCACCGTGCTCTACGTCTTCTCGATTCTGCTCACCTCGAGCGAGGGCGACAAGGCCGAGGACCTGAAGGGCTACAAGCTCTTCGTCGGACTGGCCGCGACGCTCTTCAGCCTGGGCGTCTGCCTCTACGTGACGCTGCGCCACGATTTCCGTCCCGAGCACTTCGTCCACGGCGAGCTGCACGTGAGCGAAATCGGCCACACGCTGATGAGCACCGCGAAGTACGGCTACGCCCTCCCGTTCGAGGTCATCAGCATCCTGCTGCTGGCCTGCATCGTGGGCGGCATCCTCATCGCCCGCAAACGTTAAACTCCAAAGCCTGCGACTATGATACACATGGAATATTACCTCATCCTCTCGACCATCATGATGTTCGTGGGGCTGTACGGTTTCGTCACGCGGCGCAACCTGCTGGCGATGCTCATCTCGGTCGAGCTGATTCTCAACTCGGTCGACATCAACTTCGTGGTCTTCAACCGCTTCCTCTTTCCGGAGCACCTCGAGGGCTTCTTCTTCACGCTCTTTGCCATCGGCATCAGCGCGGCCGAGACGGCCGTGGCCATCGCCATCATCATCAACATCTACCGCAACATCCGCAACATCCGCGTCAAGAGCCTGCGCGAAATGAAGTGGTAAGCGCACCGAAAAACGTCTTCCTATGGAATATACGATTCTCATCCTGCTGCTTCCGCTGCTGAGCTTCCTCTTCCTGGGGCTCTTCGGCATGAAGCTCAAACCCGCCACCGCGGGGGCCGTCGGAACGGCCGTGGTGGCCGTCGTGGCGCTGGTGAGCTACTGGACGGCCGCCGTCTACTTCGGCGCCGGCCGCGATGCCGCGGGCCTCTATCCGACTCTCATCGCGTGGAACAGCGTCTGGCTCCCCATCAGCGAGACGCTGCACATCGACCTGGGCGTGCTGCTGGACCCCATCTCGGTGATGATGCTCGTCGTCATATCGACCGTCTCGCTCATGGTCCACATCTACTCGTTCGGCTACATGAAGGGCGAGCGGGGCTTCCAGCGCTACTACGCCTTCCTGTCGCTCTTCACCATGAGCATGATGGGTCTGGTCGTGGCGACGAACATCTTTCAGATGTACATCTTCTGGGAGCTGGTGGGCGTCAGCTCCTACCTGCTCATCGGCTTCTACTATACGAAGCCCGAGGCGATTGCCGCCTCGAAGAAGGCCTTCATCGTGACGCGCTTCGCCGACCTGGGCTTCCTCATCGGCATCCTCGTCTACGGCTACTACGCCGGCACCTTCTCCTTCACGCCCGACGCGCGGCTGCTCGCCTCGGCCGGCGTGATGATACCTCTGGCACTGGGGCTGATGTTCGTCGGCGGCGCCGGCAAGAGCGCCATGTTCCCGCTCCACATCTGGCTGCCCGACGCCATGGAGGGCCCGACGCCCGTCTCGGCGCTCATCCACGCCGCGACGATGGTCGTTGCGGGCGTCTACCTGGTGGCGCGCATGTTCCCCCTCTTTGTGGGCTACGCCCCCGAAGTGCTCCACTGGACGGCCTACGTCGGCGCCTTCACGGCCCTCTACGCCGCCGCGGTGGCCTGCGTGCAGAGCGACATCAAGCGCGTGCTGGCCTTCAGCACCATCTCCCAGATTGGCTTCATGATTGTGGCGCTGGGCGTCTGCACCTCGGCCGACCCCCACGCCGGAGGTCTGGGCTACATGGCCTCGATGTTCCACCTCTTCACCCACGCCATGTTCAAGGCGCTGCTCTTCCTCGGCGCCGGCTGCATCATCCACGCCGTCCACTCCAACGAGATGTCGGCCATGGGCGGCCTGCGGCGCTACATGCCCCTGACGCACGTGACCTTCCTGGTGGCCTGCCTGGCCATCGCCGGCATCTGGCCTCTGAGCGGCTTCTTCTCGAAGGATGAAATCCTCTCGGCCTGCTTCGCCTTCAGCCCCGTGATGGGCTGGGTGATGACCCTCATCGCCGGCATGACGGCCTTCTACATGTTCCGCCTCTACTACGGCATCTTCTGGGGCCGCGAGAACCGCGAGCTCCACGCCGCCCACACGCCCCACGAGGCCCCCTGGACGATGACCCTGCCGCTGGTGGTGCTCGGCGCCGTGACGCTCGTTGCGGGCTGGCTCCCCTTCGGACACTTCGTCTCCTCCAACGGCACGTCGTACGACATCCACATCGAGGGGAGCGTCGCCGCGCTGAGCCTCTGCGTGGCCCTCGCGGGCATCGCGCTGGCCACCTGGATGTACGCCCGCGAGAAGCAGCCCGTGGCCGACCGCCTGGCCGACCGCTTTGCGGGGCTCCACCGCGCGGCCTACCACCGCTTCTACATCGACGAGGTCTACCAGTTCATCACCCACCGCATCATCTTCGGCTGCATCTCGACCCCCATCGCCTGGTTCGACCGCCACGTGGTCGACGGCTTCCTCAACCTGCTGGCCACGGCGACGCAGAGCGCCTCGTGGGCCATCCGCGAGATGCAGAGCGGCAGCGTGCAGCGCTACTGCATCTGGTTCCTCGGCGGCGCGATGGGCTTCACGCTGCTCCTGTTGTTAATCTGCTAAAACGAGTCGCACTATGAATATGTTATCCCTGTTCCCCGCCATCCCGCTGCTCATGATGCTGGGCCTCTGGCTCTCGAAGAGCACGCGGCAGATTCATGCCGTCATGGTGACGGGCGCCTCGCTGCTCCTGGCGCTGGCCGTGCTGCTGGTCTTCCGCTACCTCGGACTGAGGGAGGCGGGCGAGAGCGCCGCCATGCTCTTCACGGAGAGCCACGTCTGGTATGCGCCGCTCAACATCCACTATGCGGTGGGCGTCGACGGCATCTCGGTGGCCATGCTGCTGCTCTCGGCCATCATCGTCTTCACGGGCACCTTCGCCTCGTGGCAGATGAAGGACCAGGTCAAGGAGTACTTCCTCTGGTACTGCCTGCTGAGCGTCGGCGTCTTCGGATTCTTCATCTCGGTCGACCTCTTCACGATGTTCCTCTTCTACGAGGTGGCGCTCATCCCCATGTACCTGCTCATCGGCGTCTGGGGCAGCGGCCGCAAGGAGTACTCGGCCATGAAGCTCACGCTGATGCTCATGGGCGGCTCGGCGCTGCTGCTCATCGGCATCCTGGGCATCTACTTCGGCTCGGGCGCCACGACGATGAACATCGAGGAGATTGCCGCGCTGCACAACATCCCCCTCTCGCTGCAGCGCATCTGGTTCCCGCTCGTCTTCGTGGGCTTCGGTGTGCTGGGGGCCCTCTTCCCCTTCCATACGTGGAGCCCCGACGGCCACGCCTCGGCCCCGACGGCCGTCTCGATGCTTCACGCCGGCGTGCTGATGAAGCTGGGCGGCTACGGCTGCTTCCGCGTGGCGATGTACCTGCTGCCCGACGCGGCGCAGGAGCTGAGCTGGATATTCATCATCCTGACCACCATCTCGGTGGTCTACGGCGCCTTCTCGGCCTGCGTACAGACCGACCTGAAGTACATCAACGCCTACTCGTCCGTCTCGCACTGCGGACTGGTGCTCTTCGCCATCCTGATGATGAACACCACGGCCTCGACCGGCGCCATTCTCCAGATGCTGAGCCACGGTCTGATGACGGCCCTCTTCTTCGCCCTCATCGGCATGATTTACGGCCGCACCCATACGCGTGACGTCCGCCAGCTGCGCGGTCTGATGCGCGTGATGCCCTTCCTGGCCGTGGGCTACGTCATCGCCGGTCTGGCCAACCTCGGACTGCCGGGTCTGAGCGGTTTCGTGGCCGAGATGACCATCTTCAACGGCGCCTTCATGCACGACGACACCTTCCACCGCGTGGTGACCGTCATCGCCTGCACCTCGATTGTCATCACGGCGGTCTACATCCTGCGCGTCATCGGCCGCATCCTCTACGGCACGTGCGAGAACCCCGAACATCTGAAGCTCTCCGACGCCACGTGGGACGAGCGTGTGGCGGTCATCTGCCTCATCGTCGCCGTGGCCGGTCTGGGTCTGGCGCCGATGTGGGTCAGCGACATGCTCCGCTCGAGCGTCTCGGAAATCGTAGCGCACCTAATCAACTAAGTCGTTTATGGAATACAGCAACATATTCACCTACATGCAGGCCGAGCTCTCGCTCATCGCGGTCATCGTCCTGCTCTTCTTGTACGACCTGATTGCCGGTGAGCGCGGCCGCCGCCACTTCGCTGCGGTAGCCTGCTCGCTGCTCACCCTCTCCATCCTGCTCAACATCGTTCCCCGCGGGGAGTCGTGCGACCTCTTCGGCGGGATGTTCCGCTACGTGCCCATGCACACGGTCATCAAGAGCGTCCTTGCAATCGGCGCTCTGGTGGTCTGCATGCAGGCCACCACGTGGCTGCGGCGCGAGGATACGGCCCACAAGCAGGGCGAGTTCTATGTGCTGACGCTCTCGACGCTGCTGGGCATGTACTTCATGATTGGCGCGGCCAACTTCCTGCTCTTCTTCATCGGGCTCGAGCTGGCCTCGGTGCCGATGGCCTGCCTGGTCGCCTTCGACAAGTACAAGCACTACTCGGCCGAGGCGGGTGCCAAATACATCCTCTGCGCCCTCTTCTCGAGCGGTCTGATGCTCTACGGCATCTCGTTCCTCTACGGCACCACCGGCACGCTCTACTTCGACGACATGGTGCCCCTCATCACCGGCTCGCCGCTTCAGATTATGGCGCTGGTCTTCTTCTTCGCCGGTCTGGGCTTCAAGCTCTCGCTCGTGCCCTTCCACCTCTGGACGGCCGACACCTACCAGGGAGCCCCCACGGCAGTGACCTCCTACCTCTCGGTGGTCTCGAAGGGTGCCGCGGCCTTCGTGCTGATGGCCATTCTCGTGAAGGTCTTCGCCCCGATGCTCCACGAGTGGCGGACGCTGCTCTTCTGGGTCATCATCCTCAGCATCACGGTGGCCAACCTCTTCGCCATCCGGCAGCAGGACCTCAAGCGCTTCATGGCCTTCTCCTCCATCTCGCAGGCGGGCTATATCATGCTGGGCGTCATCGGAGGCACGGCCTTCGGCATGGCCTCGCTGGTCTTCTACGTGCTGGTCTACCTGGCGGCCAACCTGGCCGTCTTCGGGGTCATCTCGGCCGTGGAGCAGCACAGCGGCAAGGTGCTGCGTGAGGACTACAACGGCCTCTACCGCACCAATCCGCGCCTTACGCTGGTCATGACGCTGGGACTCTTCTCGCTGGCGGGCATTCCCCCCTTCGCGGGCTTCTTCTCGAAGTTCTTCATCTTCGCCGCCGCCTTCCGCGAGGGCTTCTACGTGCTGGTCTTCATCGCGCTGCTCAACACGGTCATCTCGCTCTACTACTACCTGCTGGTGGTCAAGGCGATGTACATCGTCCCCAACGAGCGCCCCATCGCAACGTTCCGCAGCGACGGCTATACGCGCGCGGCGCTGGTGCTCTGCCTGGCGGGCGTGCTGCTGCTGGGTCTGGTGAGCGCCGTCTACGACGGCATCGGGCTGCACGCCTTCGGCATGTAGGCGCCCGAGCCTGTGCGTCCCGCGTCTGAGCCTGCGTTTTGCCCCCGCTCCCGCGTTTTGCCCCCGCTCCGGCCACCCCTGCGTCGGCCTCTTCCGCCCGCATGCGCGGCCGTTCGGGCCCGGCAAACCGACAACAAACCGACAACGGAAAACCCCCGGCATGGTTCCATGCCGGGGGTTTTCGTCTTTGTCTGCGGCCTTCCGCCCGGGGTCAACCGGAGGCGGGGTGCCGCGGCGCCGCATCAATAGTCGGCGTCGGTCAGGTCGTTGGTCTCCGAGCCCGAGTATTTGGCCATCGGACCCTCCCACTCGATGAGTACGGTGCTCTGCGTACCCTCCTTGGTGGAGGAGTAGTTGCTGAAGCGGCCGTAGTCAACCATGCGGAAGGTGATTTTCCACGTCTTGTCGTCGTTCTTGACAACGGTCACCTTCACGTCGTCCGGGCAGCGGTAGGTCCAGCTGCCGAACATCTGGTAGTTCTCGAAGTACTCGGTGAGGTAGAGCTTGTCCTTTTCGGTCTTGTACTTGAAGTTCCAGTGGAGCTCCTCGTCGCCCGACGCCAGGTCGAGTTCGCCGTCGGTCGGAACGGCCGACGCGCTGAGCATCAGCTGCGGGATGGTGTAGGTGTCGGTGATGCTCGTCGTCTCCCCGCCCGCAGGACGGAAGTAGAAGAAGTAGGCGTCGAAGGTCGCGCCGCCATATGCCGGGTCACCGCCGCGCAGCTTGTAGTTCTTCTGCATGCGCATCTCGACCGAAATCAAATCCTTGTCCACATGGGTGGTCGTACCGTCGGCCGCCGTGAGGGTGAAGTGCGAACGGAAGGGGGCCACGGGGGTCATGTCGGGCTCCTGGCTCATCGGCGTGGTGACACCCGACCACTCACCCTCGAGCTTCGGTCCGTCGGGGAAGGCCACCTCGAAGCTCAGATAGAGCTTCTTGCCGTCGCTCGTGCGGGCGACGGTGAGCGAACCGCTCATCCCCTCGCTGACCTTCGAGTTGTCGTAGGTCTTGTAGGCCTCGTAGTCGAAAATCCGGGCGCGGAAGGCCGAGATGTCGAACGTGCCGCCCTGGAGCTGCTTGGCCGTGAGGGTCAGCGCTGCGGCGTAGTGGCCCTGCTGGAGCTCCTCGGGCTCTGCGGCATCGACCTGGCCGAAGAGCAGGACGTTCGAGACGCCCGTGGTGGCGAAAATCTTCGTCAGCGCCTTCTCCTCGGCATTGCCCGCCTTGGTGACGCGGATGAAGTCGGCGCTCTCGAAGCCCTCGCTGAAGCCGCCTTCATAGTCGGCGCGCAGCCGTCGGCCGCTCTGCTCGGCATCGAGCGTGAGGGTCAGTTTGCCCTGGGCGTTGATTCCAATATGGAGGGTTCCGGTCGTTTCCTGGCTGCTGGTGAAGCCGCCGCAGCTGACCTTTACCTTCGACGGGTCGGCCGTCGAGAGGTCAATCTCCGAGGCATCGATGCCGTCGCTCAGCACCACCGTCAGGCCGTCGGCCCCCTCGGTGGGCTCCGTCAGCCCGGTGCGGGCATAGAAGGTGTAGGTGGTAGTCCCCTTGGCGGGAGCCTTCCATACGATGGCGCTGCCGATGGAGGTGGGTACCTCGTCGAGCTCGTACTCGTTCTCGAGCACGGGCAGCGTCGCCTTGTTGCAGGTGCCGTCGTAGCCGGCGCGCAGCGTGCGGCCGTCGGAGTGTTGGAGCTCAATGACGAGCTTCAGCGCGGCCGAAGCCTCCGTGTAGCCCACCTCGAGCGAGAGCGACTTGACGGCGAACATCGTGTGTTCGTTGACCGTCAGACCGCCGTACGCGAACTCGAAATTGTCGGCATCGGGGTAAATCTTCCCCTTGGGGTCGGCCACCGTCACACGCAGGTAGTCGCCCGCGGCCTCCATCTCCTCCATGCCGGTGATGCCCGACGTGGGCGAGAGGTAGAAGGCATAGTTGTCGTTGTCGTCCATCTCGTAGATGGCCGAACGTATCTCGACGGGGTTTGCTCCGTTGAGCTCAATCTGGTTGTTCAACGCTACGGGCGGCGGCGCGGTTGTACCCTCGTCGTTGTCGTCCGTGCAGGCCGCGAAACTTCCTGCAGCCAGTAATGCTACGCTCCATGTCAGGACGCGGAGTCCCGACCAGTAACTGCTTTTCATGCTGTATTGTTTTTGGGGGTGAAAAAGGGAGTGCGGGTGCGGACGACATCCGCACTCCCCGAAAGGGTTTCTCGTATGGAATGCTAACGGAAGCGGACGCGCTCGACGGGTCTGCGGTCAAGCGGCAGGGTCACGTAGTCGCGCAGCCCCTCGACGGGCTTCATGTGGCGGAGCGTCTGCTGCTCGGCCTTCACCGAGGCGCCGTCCGACTCATCGCCGCCGGCACTGCCGCTCGATGCGGAGTCTTCCTCATCGAAGTGCTTGCCCGAGTCGGCCACCGGCGTGTCGGAGCCGCCCAGTACGACCGGTCCGGTCCACGAGCCGGTAATCTTGTGGTGCAGCACATCCTCGCCGTTGACTTCGAAGGTGTACCAGTTGTCGCCGCCGTCGGCCTTCGTGATGGTGACGGTGCCTTCGTAGAGGCTTGCGTAACCGGTCATCGAGGGGATGTTGAGCCAGCCGTTCTGTACCATGTAGTTGGGGTCATTGTAGTAGCGGGGCTTGCCGTTGCCGATAGCGCTGGAGATGTAGAGCCAGCGGGTGCCGATATGGTCCGAGGCCTGGTAGCCGCGGTAGCAGGCTCCGGGCTGGAGCGTGTTCAGGTAGCGGTTACGCGTGATGGTGTAGGTACCCGTCGTAATCTTGTCCTGGTCGCCCGGCTCGACGAGCAGGTCGAGGCGGATGATGTCACCCTCGTGGAGTTTGCCCGGGTCGACGTATTCGCCCGTCGGGTCATGCTCGTAGGTGCCCGTCGCCAGACCGATGTCGATATACTGGTAGCCGCACGGCGCGATGGCGGCCGGCTGGCCGATGGTGGTGATTTCATCCACGGGGATGTATCCCATGCCGGCGACATAAATCTCCGTCTGCGGGTAGCAGCGGGCCTGCTGGATGTAATCCACGTCGAGGTGCAGGTCCTCGGTCAGCGTCGACGAACCGTCGTTGTCGTTGTCGTTGGACTGGTCCGTGAGGAAGACGTCGCCCGTGAAGCTGCCCTTGATGGCATAGCCGGTCTGGGCCTCCAGGTCGAAGGTGATTTCGTACTCCGAGCCGCCGAGCTCCTTGACGTCAATCGTTCCGTCGTTGGCATAGGCGTAGTAGCCCGTCTCGGTGCTCGAGTCTCCCGTGACGCCGTAGGTGCCGAAGGGGAGAACCAGGCCCATGATTTCCAGCTCGGTAACCGGAGCCCAGGTCCCCTGTTCAATCTCCGAGAGGTTCGAGGCCGTGGTGCGGGTGTAGTGGTCCTCCACCAGCTTGCGCTCCGTTTTGGGGTTGAGGAACTTCGTGCTGGCGAGGAGCATTCTGACGGCCATGCCGCCCTCCTCGTTGTTGTCGCTCGCCTCGTCGTAGATGACCACCTCCGAAAGGCCGCTGCCGCTTTCGAACAGGTCGCCGTGGTAGATGCCCTCGGCGTAGAAGCCCTCCAGCTCGATGTCGGCCATCAGATGGGGATTCGTGGGCATCGCCAGGCCGTAGCCCACGCGCAGGTCGCCCGTGAACGAAACCTGGTGCTCGGCGCCGTTGCCGTCGATGAAGGCGGTGGTGATGGTGGTGATGGTGCCTTCACGCTCGATGACCACGTCGCTCGTGAGGGGCATCTGCTGGTAGCCTCCCGCATCGTCGGCCTGGAGCATGAAGCTGTTGGTGGAGTGATAGGTGTGGTCGCCGTAGCGGACGCTGTTCTTGAAGGTTCCCGTGGGGAAGGTCCGCCACTCGTCGCCGCTGTCGAAGTAGCAGTCCAGCACCAGTGCGTAGCCAGCGCTCGTGAGCGAGAACTGCGTGCCCTGGTAAATCGAGAAGGGGGCGTTGCCCACGGCGATGTAGTAGTCGTTGGTGCCGGCACCGCTCTGGCCGATGTACCAGCTGAAAATCGGGGTGTCGAGCTCGACGGCGGGACCCTGCTCGCGCTCCTCGGTGATGCGGATGCAGGTGCCTTCGTAGTTGGCGTCGAGCGTCTGGCCGTTGGCCGTCTCGACCTTGGCCTCCATCTTCACCTCGGTAAGCGAGGGCAGACGCAGCTGCAAGGAGCTCGAGACGATGTTGCCGGCCGTCGATGCCGATACGGTTATGTCTTTGTAGACCAGCTCATTGCCTGCGGCCGTGAGGTCGATGTCTCCCGACGGGAGCGCGGTGATGATGCGCAGGTAGTCGTCGGCCTGCCACATGGCTTCGAGCGTGGTGATGCCCTCCGAGGGCGAGAAGTAGAAGGTATAGGTGGTCTCCACCTCGTCGTAGACGTAGAGTGCCGAGCCGAAGGGCTGCACCTTGTTGTTGTAGGCAAAGGAGTTTTCGGGGACGACTACAGGTCCTCCATCCCCGTTTTCGTCGTTCTTTTCGCACGACGTGAGGAGTGTGCTGAAGGCTCCCGTGAGGAAGAGCAACAGAATCAGATAGAGTTTTTTCATAGACTGAGTGAATTTGGACGGCCTTTCGGCCGGGGGTTTGTCTGTTTCATGCCGCCGTTCGTGGAGACCGGCTGTGGTTTCCCGACGCGCGGGAAGCCGTCTGTTTCGGTTGAATGGAGGAGGGGGCGGTGTCGTCGTTCTGTTGCGGGCGGATGGTTCGGGACAGACGGGCAGCCTGCACCGCACCTCTTCGCCGGGTTGCCGGTGCAAAGGGCCTCAAGTGCCGTTTTGTACCAATCGAAGAATCCGAATTCCGCCGTGAAACCGTGCCTGCACCTTCGTGTCTACCGGGCACAGAACGAAGTGGATAGGAGAGGATAGGGTGAAAATGAAGTGATTGGTTTGAATTATAGAGAGTTATGAGATAGTAGGGTAGAGGGCGATGTAAAACGAAGCGTTTACATGGGTTTAATTTCGGTTTAATTTTGGCGGCATAAACGGGTGCGAGGTTTGCATCGGGCTTACATGAATGGGCTGTGGGTTTACACCTGCGGCCTTTTTTGTGTCCGGACGGTAGAAACCCTTTGCTGATGCGGTTTTAGGGCGATATGGAGGCTTTTACGGTGTTTATCGGGGCGATGTTTGAGGAGTGTTCGGGTGGCGTTTGAATGCCGTTTTATGGCGGCCGGAATAGGGGAGGGGTGACGGGGTAAAAAGGGCGTTTTTCGGGATAGCAATTACAAATGCTATTACAAATAGGAATTACAAAACTGGAAAATAGGAATTACAGATTCGGGGTTTTCGGGGGTAGGATAGGGGGGAGGGGAACTTACCATTTTGAAAGGGTAAAGTGAGGGAAACTGCCTATTCGGTGCATAGGTTCTAAAAACTGAAATCGGCGTAAAGCCCCGTCTGGAAGGGTATTTACACCGATAAATTCGTAGTATAAGGGGGACCCCTCTATATAGGGGCTATTCGTCATACTCTTTACCTCCTTTGATGATACGGAATGGTGTCAGCCTGCATTTGCAACTCCAGAAGTCCGAGCATCCGATGCATCTTTCCCCTTTTCGCGTTGAAGTTGCTCTATTTGCTGTTTAAGTCGTCCTATTTCTTCGGCTTGTTGTATGATTTTAGAATCTTTACTCTGGATGTAAGGTTCTAATTGACCAAAGAATGCTGCAATACTTGTTTCATTGGTAGCTAAAATTGGACTGCCTGGCTCTGAGTTTGGCAGTATTTCGTGTCCCAGTCCTGTTAGAAGCCACATAGCATTGATGTCGTATGAAATCACGATTTTCTCCAAGACATCAGCTTTCGGGAGTACATTCTTTATGTATCCTCTTATGTTAGCTTCACTTACTCCAAGTTTTGCGGCAAATACGGTATTCTTACCTCCTGCGTAAGTGTCTACTAAATGCTTTATTCGCTCGTGTATTGTCCCTAATTTCGGCATAAACTACTTTTTAATCGAAAAAAATCACGATAAAACTTTCGATATTCGTGAGAAGTCTCTATATTTGCAACAAGTTTACATATAAACCCGCGCCCAAAGATACGAAAATGGGGCGAGTTTGACGAATGTTTGATGATTTAATGATTAAAGAAATGGAAGACGAAATCAGGGAGTGGCAGACACAGAGCGTGAAGCACAAGATTGCGATGCTCCTAATCATGGACGGCATCAGTTTCAGCTACGATGAGGAGACCGGCATCGTATTTTCCGCTCCCGAGTCCTATGTGAAGAATATGGTCCGTCGCCTGACTACCTGTTATGGGGTGAGCCTGATACCGATTATCAATGAACTAAAATAAGCGAGACAATGGAAAAGTACATCCACATCACCAAGGAGGTGAGAGAGCACCTGAAGAAGACCTACCATGTGTCGGGTATGACGCTGTGGAAGGCATTGTATTACAAGAGCACAAGCGACCTTGCCAACCGTATCCGCAAGGATGCCCTGGAACACTATGGTATCGTGATGACCATCATCCCGGAACTGGAGTGTTTTCACGACCATGACAACTACATGCGCCAGTACCTTCCCAACGGGGCGATGCTGGAATTCGACAAGACCAACGGCGGCGGGGACGTGTTCTTCAAAGGGCGTAAGGTTAGACACTATGATTCATTGTATGTGAGTGAAATCCCGGCAATTCAAGAGTGGGCAGCCACATTGAGATAGGAGGTCGTCATGGAGTATTACGGTAAGACACTCTGCATATCGGCCCGGGAACTGGTAGAAAATGGCGTGATGACGCAAAGTAACTACTGCCAGTTGGTCGCCCGGAAGAAGCTGACTGTCGCCCGGCGCGGTGGCAGGGGCGGATATGCTCTTGTCGTCGTAAGCAGCCTCCCCGACACCTACCATGACAAGCTGACAAAGATATATCCCGACCCGTCTTTGGCTGTCCTTCTGGCCTGGCTGGAGGCGAACTATGAGGTGGACCAGGCTGCGGCGGCCTACTTTGCCGACTGGAAAGCCAGGTGCGGGCGTGATGGTGCCACGGACGCTCATGTTGCGGAATATGTGACCAACGCCAGCGTGCTGAACGCCTGTATTCGTCTTTATAACAACGCAAAGGCGATACAGAAGACGATGGGCATGAAATACGACTGGAGCATGATGGCGCAGGCCGTGGAGGGTTACCGAATGAAGACCGGGCACACGTTGCCAACGAGCATGCTCCGTTTCCGGAAGAAGGTAAACGAGTACCAACGTGACGGCTACGCTTGCCTTATTAGCGGCAAGTTCGGCAACCAGTCGCGGCGCAAGGTGGACCACAAGACAGAACGGTTGATCCTGTCCATCGCCATTCAGCCGAATAAGCCTTTCAACACGAGTGTCTGGGAGATGTACAACTCCTTCGTGTGCGGCGAGCTGGACGTTTATGACCCGGAGACGGGAGAGCTGTTCAGTCCTGACGACTTCACCGACAAGAACGGCGACCCGCTGGCGTTAAGCGAGAGTACCATCACCAACTACTTGAACCTGCCGAAGAACAGGGTGCTGATCTCGCACGCCCTTGAGGACTGGGAGACCTTCATGCACGAGCAGCGCCCGCATGTCCACCGTCACGATGGCGAGTTTGCCCTGAGCCAGATTACGGCGGACGACGTGGACTTGAGCCGCAAGCTGAACGACACCAAGAAGCGCGTGCACGCCTACTACATGTACGATGACCTGAGCCAGTGCGTCATCGGTGCCGCCTACGGACGAAGCAAGGACCAACTGCTCGTTGTGGAATGCTTTCGGGACATGTTCCGCCTGCTGGAACGCAACGGCTGGGGAATGCCCGCCGGCATCGAGGTAGAGAACCACCTGATGAGCGAGTACAAGGACGGCTTCCTGCAGACGGGTGTCGCCTTCTCTTTCGTCCATTTCTGCGCCCCGCTGAACTCCCAGGAAAAACGCGCCGAGTCATTAAACGGCGCAAAGAAGCGCAGCATCATCCACAAGAACCACGAGGGCATTGGCCGCTTTTACGGCAAGGGCAAATGGAGAATGAAGAGCAAGAAGGTCAGTGATGCCGAGAACGACACTTACGAGGATAAGAAATACTACAGCTACGAGCAGCTTGTTGCCGAAGACCGCGCCGACAACGCTGAATGGAACAACAGCCTGCACCCGAACCAGAAGAAATATCCGGGCATGACTCGCTGGCAGGTGCTTGTCGCCAACATCAATCCGACGCTCGAGCGCATGGACAAGCTCACTCTGAGCCGCTATATCGGCGAGCGGGTGGACACGACCGTCCGTCGCAACTCGACGGTGAGGGTCGCCTATGAGGATTGGTGGCTGAGCGACCCTTCGGTGCTTGAGAAACTCAAGCCGAACGACTACAAGGTGACGGCATATTACCTGCCCGACGAAGAGGGTAAGCCCACGGATGTGTATCTGTTCCAGGGCGACCGCTACATTGACAAGGTGGAACGTGTGGAGACCTTCAACCGCGTGTATGCCGAGCAGACCGAGAAGGATACCGCCATCTACGAGGACCAGCAGAAGCGCATCGGCAAGTTCGACGGTTACGTTCGTAAGAACGCCATCTCCAGGGTGGGCATCATGCGCCCGCAGAAAGAGGCAACCCCGCTATCTGAATCCGAGGAACTGCCTGTGTTGGACGACTGCATTGGGGAGGTCAGTTACCACACTCCGGATGCCTTGGAATCCCTTTAGAACGATATTAGAACGACATTAAAGTAAAAGTGAGATATGATAACCACAGAGAACAAACAGCGGATCATCGCCGCCATTACGGCGAACCGTGAGAACTACCCGAGTGATGCCAAACATGCCGCGTCGTTGGGTATCGCCACTTCGGTGTATAGCGCCATCAAGAACGGGCAGACCGACAAGGCACTGAGCGAGGCCAACTGGATTACCATTGCCCGGAGACTGGGTGTGAACCTGCGCGGAGACATCGAATGGAAACCGGCACGTACCGCCACCTTTGACTTCATCACCAAACAGCTGGAGTTCTGCCAGCAGAGCGGGCTGAGTGCCATCCTGTGTGACATTCCGAACATCGGCAAGACCTTTACCGCCAGGTATTATGTGAAAGGGCACCGTAACGCTATCTACGTGGACTGCTCGCAAGTGAAGACCAAGTTGAAGCTGGTGCGCAAGATTGCCACTGAGTTCGGTGTGAGCGGCAACGGCCGCTACTCGGATGTCTATGACGACCTGGTGTACTACCTGCGGAGCATCGACACGCCCCTCATCATATTGGACGAGGCGGGCGACCTGCAGTACGAAGCATTCCTTGAACTCAAAGCCCTGTGGAACGCCACCGAGCGGTGCTGTGCGTGGTATATGATGGGTGCCGACGGGCTGAAGGAGAAGATAGAACGCTCCATCGAGCACAAGAAGGTGGGCTATACTGAGATGCTGAGTCGCTATGGCGACCGTTACAGCAAGGTCACCCCCGACGACGGGCGGGAGCGAGAGAAGTTCCTGAAGGACCAGGCCGGTGCAGTCGCTCGGGTGAATGCCCCAACGGGTACCGATATCGCCAGCCTGGTACGCAAGACTGGCGGGGGCTTGAGACGAGTTTATACCGAGATTGAAAAACTAAAAAGAGCGACGGTATGATGGCCAAGATAGAGATGCAGGCGATGGATGCGGTTATCGGCATTCACCGTGAGATGAAAAAGGCGAACGAGGTGGACTGGGAACAACGGCGGTATGAGATAGCCAAAGAGATGATGCCGGTCGCATACCAGGAGTCGAGAAACATCCTTCTCCGTGGAGGAACTGTCGAGATTGGGGACATTGTAAAGGCATCGGTGGAATTTGCGGACCTGCTTATTGCCGAACTTAAAAAGGAGGAATAGGAGATGGCAAAGCGAGCATACAGTCCGAAAGACATAGCAGGGATGCGCCACAAGGTGTTGCCGCTGGAGGGCAGGTGGCGGGACGTGTTCGGCGAGCCGGAACTGGGGGACACCTGGTTCATCACCGGCCCGAGCGCGAGTGGCAAGAGCTCGTTTGTAATGCAGTTTGCCAAGATGCTCTGCGGCATGGGTCCGGTGCTGTATGTCAGTCTGGAGGAGGGCGTCGGTCTGTCAATGCAGCGTCGTCTGGAGCAGTTCAAGATGAGCGAGGTACAGGGCTCGTTCCGCATCATCACCGACGGCGACTATGAGGCGTTGCGCGAGCGGCTGCACAAGCCCAAGAGCGCAAAGTTTGTCATCGTGGACAGCTACCAGGTGGCGCACGACGAGGGAGGATGGGAATATCTCAAGACCAAGGCGCTCATCGACGAATTCCCGCGTAAGACCTTCGTTTTTATCAGTCAGGAAGACAAGGGGAAGCCTATAGGTAAGGCTGCTATCCGCCTGAAGTACATATCCGGAGTCAAGGTTCGCACCCAGGGCTTCCGAGCCTACTGCCAGGGACGGTATGCCGGGCAGGTGAGCGAGTATTACACTATCTGGGAGGAGAAGGCGGTGGAGGTCTATAACGAGAAGAACAAACAAGAAGTCAAACCGGAAACAAGCGAGATATGAAGAAGAGAATCTACATCAGCGGCGCGATAGCGCACCACGACATTGAGGAGCGAAGAAAAGCGTTCGACCTTGCCGAGCGGTACCTGAGCATGAAGGGATACGACCCGGTGAACCCGTTCAAAAATGGCCTGCCGGAGGACGCCCACTGGATGGAGCACATGCGTGCGGATATCGCCAAACTGCTGCAGTGCGATGGCATCTATATGCTGGTCGGCTGGGAGCTGAGCAAGGGTGCGAAGTTGGAGCTCGACGTGGCGAGCAGCTGCGGGATAGAGGTGATGTTCCAGAACCAAAAGGAGTGGTAGCCATGACACAGGAAGTGATGAATTTCGCACGGTTCTACGCCTCGTTCAATCGCCTCCCCTGTACGGGGGACAAGGAGACAACGAAGCAGGAGATCGTGATGCAGTGGACCGGCAACCGCACCGGGAGCCTGCGAGAGATGACGAGGAAGGAGTACGATGCCTGCTGCGAGGCGCTGGAACGCCTGACCGGGCGCATGGACGAGCAGAAGAGGCTCCGTAGCCGGTGCCTGCGGCTGATGCAGCAGCTGGGCATCGACACCACCGACTGGACGCGCATCAACGGTTTCTGCCAGGACCGGAGGATAGCCGGCAAGCCCTTCGCCCGGCTGAAGAACGAGGAGCTGAAAGCCCTGTCGGTGAAACTGCGCGCTATGCAGCGCAACGGCGGACTGAAGCCCCAGAAGAAAGAGAACATACAACCAAGACAACCGGGCATCATGTTCTATATCCCCATAGATCCGGATGCCCCTAAATGCTGAACGATATGGACAAGAAAACGGAACATGCGCTGGATGCGCTGAAGAAACAGGCAAGGGAGGATTCCCTGAAGATGGGGCGGGACGAGGCCGCCGATTTCTTCGGACAGCTTGCCGACTGGGCTTACGCCCAAAGCGAGGCGATGAGCCTCGACGACGACCTCGAGATGCAGGACTACGAGAATGAGTATTAACCCATAAAACGAAAAGAAAATGGACGAAAACAGACAGACGACCGTCGTCATGACGGCGGAGGAGAAGGCGGAGTTCGAAGCCTTCCAGGCGGCGAAAGCCAAAAAGGCAGCCGAGGAGAAAGCCCGTGCCGACCGTGAACAGTACAGGCAGCTCGTCGATGACGAGATCGAGCGTTCCATCCCCGTATTGGAGGAGATCAGCGGACGCATCAAGGAGAGCAAGCAGCGGGTAATGGACAACTTCAAGACCATCCTGGAGATGAAGGGCGACCTTTTCAAGACCAAGCTGAAGGAGGACCAGCGCAGCCATACCTTCACCAACAGCAAGGGCAACAAGCGCATCACTTTAGGCGTGTATGTGACAGACGGCTACCGCGACACGGTGGAGGATGGTATCGCCATCGTGAAGGAGTATATCGAAAGCCTCGCTAAGGACGATAAGACACGCTCGCTGGTGAGCATGGTGCTCCGCCTACTGGCGCGTGATGCCAAGGGCACGCTCAAGGCGAGCCGTATCGTGCAGTTGCGTAAAGTGGCGATGGAAACCGGTGACGACCGCTTCATGGAGGGCGTGCGTATCATCGAGGAGAGCTACCAGCCGGAGGTGAGCAAGCAGTTCATCAGGGCTGAGATAAAGAACGAGAACGGGATGTGGAAGCCTATCCCTCTCGGTATGACAGAATCTTAAAGACAGAACGACATGATACAGGAAGTAGAGAAAACCCCGAAAGTGGCCCTGTGCCGTGCATGTCACGGCACAGGCAAAGTCCATAGGACAGTGGAATACCCCTCCCGGATATTCGAAAGGAAGAAAACCGAGACCGTCGAGGAGGTATGTGCGCAGTGCGGCGGAAGCGGCAGGGTGACGGTAAGCGCGAAGATGGTGCTTGACATCCGGCCGTACAAACCCAAGGACAACCAATAGGCAATTATGACCAAGAGGCACGGAGTGAGTTATCTGAAGCGAGTGGCTGACATAAACAGGATATACGACGAATATGCGAAGAAAGGTGTTCCCAACCGGGAAATCTGGCGCAGGTACGTGTATCCTGTTTATGGCGTGTCCGAGCGTACCTTCTACAACCTGCTCAATGCCTCCTGCCAGCCCCACAACGAGACGCTGAGGGCCGTGCAGATGTATCTGGATTTCAACTATGACGATAATGAACAGGGACACCCAGCTGATTATACGAAACATCCTGAAGGATATCCGGGTGGAGATGACTGAGGAGTTCGACCGCAACTTCGAGCGGCAGGCGTTTTTCAGCGAGGCGTGGCAGAGGCGCAAGAGCCCTACCCGCCCAGGTGGCACGATACTCGTGGACACCGGAGACCTCCGGCGGAGCGTATCCAGCCGGACGACGGAGAATAGTATCATCTTCTATACCGACCTGCCGTATGCCGCCATCCACAACGACGGGGGCGAGATTAAGGTCACGCCGAAGATGAAGCGGTTCTTCTGGGCGAAATACTACGAGACCACGGGTGCGTTTGGGCGGAAGAAGAACGGCGAGCGGCGGAACGACAGGCGCACGGTGCATCTCGCCACCGAGGCGGAGTTCTGGAAGTTCATGGCGTTGAAGAAAGCCGGGACAACCATCAAGATACCGAGGCGGCGATTCCTCGGGGTGTCGCCCGAGGTGGAGCAGGCGGTGCGCGAGATCATCGAGGAGAACGTAACGGAATATTTCAAGACGGACTATAAAATCGAAAGGAAATGAGAAAGGAACTATACAAGGCGATATGCGACAAGCTGGGCGGTCTGTACAGGCTTGCCGATGGCTCGGTATGCGGGATAGAGAAGGGCGGAGAAGTGCCGAAGGGTGCGGAGCGTGTGATCCGCCATATCGACCTGTGGAACCGCAATGTCGATTTCATCGAGCAGGAGGAGAGCTGGGCACGCCCGGCGGTGTTTGTGGAGTTCTGCCCGATACGGTGGAACGCCCTTGTGAACGGTATGGAGTATAGGGCGGAGCCATTAGTGAACCTGCATGTGGTGACGGACTGGAACGGTTCGGCATCGGCTGACAGCGACCTGCAGGAGGAGGCACTGGAGGTCTTCGACCTGCCGGAGCTGATACACGGCGCACTGACGTGCCTGAAGGGCGAACACTACATGATGTTCGACCTCGTGGAGAGCCAGACGAACCACAACCACGAGGACATCGTGGAGAACATCGAGGTGTATCAGTGTGTGGCGCAGAAACGGCTGAAATAGCCCCTGTGCTCAAATGAAAAAGCGTTCCCGGCTGATTGCTTGGAACGCTTTTTTAATACCCTTAGACGGGCGTTTTAAGCCCATTATGCGGCGGTGTATAGCATCATGTCCGTGTAGTGGGCGTTGTAGTTCATGGTGGCGTTGAACTCCACCTTGCGGCAACCGATGAACGGGTTCCCCAGAGTGGGGTTACGTCCGAGCCAGTCGCAGAGCTCGACGATGGCTGACTTGTTGGAGGTAAAATAGACGAAACGGTGTCCGGGGAGAATGGTGAGCACATCGAGGTAGTTCGCCAGCTTCCAATACATGTTGTACGTGCCGACATCCGTGCTCAGGTAGGGTGGGTCGATGAGGAACACTACTCCCGGCGTGTCCTTGTACTGCTCGAAGAGTTCCTTGTAGTCGCAGGACACCACGGTGATGCCCTCGAGGTAGTCGGGGGCTTCGGGGTAGTCCGATTTTCGGATATTGTTGTAGAGCGACTCCTTGCGCATTTCGGGGATACTCAATTTGTACTTCATAGAGAACATCAGAGCGGAGGAGACGGTAATGAAGTCGATGTAGCCGTGTTCGCGTTCTTCCTTCTCCAGGCGAGCGAATATCTCCTCTCGCCTTTTCCCACGAATGCAGCCGTGTTTGGGGATTCCTTCTGCGATGTCCCGCAGGTCGGAAAGTAGGGCGTTTGTCCGGGGAATGCTCTCCAGCCGGAGTCGGTAGTTGTCGAAGTCGTTATATACCACGGTCGCCCCCGGCTTTTGGCACTTGGCGATATGCGACAGCAGGCCGGAGCCGCCGAACAGGTCCACGAACACGGTGTCGTTGGGGTATTGTTCCAGTACCTTTATAAACTCTCGTGCGAACATGCGTTTTTGCCCCACGAAAGGAAGCGGGGCTGAAAGATAGTGTTTTTTCATACGTTCAGCTCAAATTTCACCTCCTCGTTGCCCTCAAGCAGCGAGCGGGTCTTCTCTATATTGTTCTTGTAGATATGCACATTGCCGAGGTTCAGGGTGATGGACTCCAGCGGTACCTCGATTTGCCTCGCCATCAGATAGAGGTGGTATATGTCGGCGGGCAGTCCGAGGTTGGCATCTGAGCTTCGCTGGTATGCCGATAGGACCAGCCTGCCGCCGTCTATCTGGAACTGCACCAGGCTGAGGCAGGGTGCCTGGTTGCTCTCGGCGTTGGTGGAGCCGAGGAAGAGGACATAGTTCTTGCTGTTGCGCTTCTCGCGGTTTATGCGCTCGATGAGCGGCGGGAGTTTCTCGAAATAGGTGGGGTAGGAGTTCACGAGTATGGAACCGCAGTAGTCCCACCAGTTGATGCCCGCTTCTCGGTACTTCTCGATGTTGCGCTCACCCTGCATGAACAGGCGCAACTCGGAGCGCAGCTTCTTGCGAGCAATGCCGTGCCCTTCGAAGATGTCGAGTAGGTCGGCGGGTGTGAGGTGCAACTGTTCGTTAAGCAGGTAGCGTATCTCGCCCTTGCGATTCGTCTGGTCCTTGCCCTCGGACAGGACCTTCTGCAGTATCTGGTGATATTTGTTCATGGCCGTGCTTTTTTGTTCCCGGGGGCAAAGGTAGCACGGGTAGGGTAGAAGGGCGGCCTGCAGGGGGCGGTTTATACTGCAAGAAGATTGCAGTCGGACTTGAAGCGCCTCACGAGGTCATAGACCTTACGCTCGCTAATGTTGTACTTCTCGGCGAGCGTCGCCACGATATAGGACACCTTGATGTTCTGCGCGTGCATGGTGCGGAACTCGTTGTAGAGGTCAATATACTTCACGTCCTCCAGCCTGATTCCGGCTTCCCGGAAGGTTTTTAATAATTCCCTGTTCAACTTCAATAGCTCAATTACTTTCATATCCTGAAAAATTATTATCTTTGCATTGTCTCACTTATTCTTGCGCTGAGCGCAACTAAAAAACACCTGTACGGCGCGGACGAGGGTATTTGCCCCCGGTCGTGCGCCGTACAGGTGTTTTAGTTAATGAGTAAGTGAGACGACTGATTAACAGGCCGGGGGCTTTTTTTATTCCCTCCCCCGAAGGGTTTTGCTCTAAACGCGGTATGACTCCAGATTGAAAGCGTCCTTATCGTTCCATCCAGCAGTCAGCGCAAATTGGATGTGCCGTATAGCTTTGGTGTAGAAGTCTGCCAGTTCTTCGATGGTAAGGAAGGTGTGATAGCAGGGCACATCGTCCGTTCCGAACTTGAACGTGATAGGCAGCGTTTCTCCGCCAGTTTGTAAGGCCAAGTCGTAGGCCGCCTTGTAGTTAAATTGGTTCTCGGCTGACAACCATACCCTCATACCATTCCATTCGAATCCGGATAGGATATTCTCCTCGGTGCGGGCGTTGAACCAACTGACTATGGTCTGCCGGACTTCTTCCTCGGAGGGCTTATGTGTGAACTCTTCTTCCATGTAGGAAGCTGAGCCATCGTCCCTCAGTTGCACATCCCAGCGGATGCGCCATTTGTTTCTTGCCGGGCTTACGCATTCCATCAATTTGACCCCGGCGTTTCCTTCTGCTCTTCTCATGTGAAAATGTACTTCGTTCTACCTTTCCCGAAGGTTTCCGACTTGATGGTGGTCTCGAATGGGAAGCCGTCGGGCATTTCACTCACCTGCTGGAGGATATTCTTCATCTCCTCCGAGTTGGTAAAGAACTTCTTCGGTTCGCCGTTGATTTCGATGGCGACCACGCACCTGTCTTCGCCCTGACTGGTCTTGACTCCACTTTCGAAGTCCTTGACCACGATGGGCAGGTTTACCAACTCGCGGATGCTTACCACCGCACCCGCAAACCGCTTCTTGCCGTCTTCCGGCTTGTAAGCGACATTCAAATCCTTAAATGATTTCATTTCTTTGCCTGTTAATTTATTGAACAACATTATACAATCGGCGTGTTTTGCCATACCGTAGAAACTTGCTATCAACACACGCCGTCTTTTTCTCGATTTTACCTCGTGCATTTTTCGGGCGAACTTCCGCTTGATGCGCTTGCGCAGGCGTACATGGTCGGGATAGATGACATATCCCAGGAAGTCAATACCCTCGTCCACGGGGAACACGCGCTCGTTGGCTTTCACCGTGAGCCCGATTTGTTCCATTTGCCCGTGGACGGCATCACGAATCTTCCACAATTCCGATTTCGCTTTACCGAGCACGACCCCGTCATCGCAATAGCGGTAGAAATGGCGGACGCCGTACCTGTCCTTCAGATAATGGTCTAAATACACAGACAAAAGCAGGTTCCCCAACCCCTGCGACGAGCGCAGTCCGATGCTGATGCCCTGCGGCATCATGCGCACGAACCCGTCGAGCAGGCCAATGAGTTTCCTGTCCTTGAACACCCTCCGGACGCAGTACATGAGGAAGTCCTGGTCGATGCTCTCGTAGAACTTCGAAATGTCGAACTTGTAGCAGTACTGTGTCCCTTCGGGGTCTTCCTTGATGTCCCGGCGGATATACGCGAGCAAGTCGTGCATTCCCCGGTCCTTGATGCTTGCGGAGGTGGTACGTATGAACCGTTTTTTCAGATGTCTGTCCACGACTGCCATGATAGCATGGACAGCGATGCGGTCCTTCATGGTGAGCACTTGGATGCGTCGCATCTTTCCCCCTTCCATGATTGTCCGCTCCCTGTAGCCGCTCACTTTGAACGAGCCGTTGGCAATCCGTGTGGCGAGTTCGGTGATGACCTCCTCCTGATGGGCAAGAAGGGTTCGTCCTTGGCGAGAGCGTTTTCGCTTCTTGCCACGGAGTACCTGTTTGAAAGACTCCGCCATGTTGGCGGGGTCCACGATTTCCTCGATGATATGACCCTCCCTGCGCATGAATAAATGTTTTACTGTTCTGGCCTTGCGGCCTTCAATCCCTGAGCCCGACTTCTTCGAATCGCCGAAGCGACCTACCAAACCCTGCCCAACGAGTGCTTTTTCAGCTTTCCATCCTAATGGCTGCTGTTGCTGCGGCTCATTCCCCTCGGCTCGACGGTGGGCACACGTGCCTGGTGTCGTAGGCCGATTGAAGATATCTTCGGTTGTCTGCAAGCCGCGACCCGACATTCGTGTTCGCATTCGAGGCATCGTTATTCGCATTCGCGTACGACACACCGCCATTCGGGTTCGCGTTGTTGTGGCCACGATAAACCACACGGCTTATGGGGGAACTCTACCTTGCTGGCAAAGTTACTCAATAAACATGACTTGCAAAGACCGCCGTTACAAAAACAGCCAGACAACCGCAGCGATACCGCCTCCGACGGCCGTCATAATCCAGTCTATCCAGTCCCAGTAGCCCCCTTTGAGCTTGTCCTTGAGCTCAAGGCAGGAAGCCGCCACGACGGACGAATAGAGTGCGCACCACGGGTTCAGGGCCGCAAGTCCCACGAGCAGACCGCCTATGAGGTGCTTGTAGCGGTTGCTCTCTTTAAGAAATGAAAGAATCTTGTTCATGATGAATGAGTTTTGAAAATGTTTTGTATCTTTGCACCGAAGCACTGAGGGAATGACAACCTGGCAATTGAGTCCTAAGCGTCGCCCGATGTGCTTTTTTGTTTATATGTCGTTTATCGAATAGAGGAAATAGGTCACTTGTATAAATCCCTTGTTTCGTTTCCATACCTGTTTGGCCACATTCAGCCTTACCCATTGTCCCCGTATTTTTGCCTTGAAGTAGAAGAAACTTTCGATGCCATCAACTCTTGGATGTGTCAGCGATGACGATTCGATGAATTGAGCGTCTTTCAGCACTTCGTCGAGCGAAGCCAAATCATCCTTTGTGAGTACGGACGAGCGTCCGAAAGTGTCGCTGAAAAGGTGTTTGTTCCCGTATGTGGTAAATCCCACCTTGATGTCTTTCCCGTCCGTTTTGAGCATTTCCGATTTCTTCAGGAGCGGTTCCATCGCATGCAGGTAGTGGGTTCTCTCGATAGCCCTTTGTGATTTTGACTTGTCCCCGGCACATCTGTGGAGCAGTTCGCACGCCTCGCATACCTGGTTATCCGGAATGAAAGCCTTCGCCAGCTTGATCTTTCCTTTTGCGATGTCACAGTCGCGGCAGCGGCTGATGGTATATGGGTTGTAGTCGGGTATACTCTTGCGTTCCTTTCCCGGGTTGAACCGGAACATCCCCTTGGTGTCGTGGGCAAGTGCCTCTTCGCCAAGTGCCATCGCCTCGTCGTGATTCGTTGCGGGGTACTTTGACTTGCGCACCTGAATGACCGTGCAGCGGCAGTTCCAGCCGTTTGGCGGATAGTAGATGTCCCAGAACGGATCGGAGGGCGGGAGTGTTACGCCGTGTATCGCGGCATGTTCCGGTCGTACCTTGCCGTCGTTCACAGTGCGATACTGCAGATGGTAGCGGTCTCCGTCCTCCATGAACTTCTCCCATTTTCCCGCCATTTCGCCGGATGCTGCCACAAAGTTGTACTCGGCCCGGAGATAGTTCCTGTTGTAGGTGCTGTCGATGCTCCGCACATCGTTCAAAAAGCGTTCGAAGGGCTTTCTATCACCGTTCTCATCGAGCATGGACGGGAACGCCTCGTTGAGCTCGTGGAACGCTTTTATGCCAGAGAACACGTAGTCGGATTGCCGGAGGCGGTCGCGCATGCGAGCGGACATCTCCACCTTCTCGAAAGAGGCGTCCAGAACGGCGGCGTGCGTGTTGATGAATCCCTGCGTTTCCGGGCTCTCGAGTATGGATATGTTCAAGCTTGCCCCCTCCTGGCGGTAGAGTGCTTTCATCATGTCGTCGAACATGCGGGTAATCTTCTCCTGCACCTCCTTATCCATGCCTTTGGAGAATGCGGCCTCATGGTCTTTGATGAGCGCGGTGTACCTCTTATGCAGCCCCACATAGTCAGTGGGGCTCAGTCGAAAAAAGGGCGTGCGTTCCGGGTTTTCTTTTTGCCCTTTTCCTGTTGGTTCTCGTCCTCCTCCCCGTCCTGTTTGTCTTCGGACTGCGGCATGACTGCCGTAGGCTGTCGGCGTTCCCCCACCGGCATGGAGTACTTTTCAGCGAAGTATTCCGGGGCCACCTCGTAGCGGTCTGCCACCATCGTCTCGTAGGCCACCTGCTGCTCGGGCGTGTAGTCCACCGCGTCATCCCACTCGAAGCGTAGTCCCCTGACGGGGAACCCGTGCCGGATCATGCGTGGGAGCAGCTGGTTGTTCACGATGTCGCGGAGCATGTCCCGGTCGCTCTCCACGAGGTTCTCGAATACTTCGAGATGCGTCTGCGACTGGGAGAGGCTGGAGCCGTCCTCGATGGTCATGGTCTGCCCTATGACCAGTTTCGAGAGTTCGGAGTTCGCCCGGTCGATGCGCTTGTCATAGACATTGTATGAATCGCTCTTGCCGCTCTCCACGAACTCAATCTCCGTCTCCATGCCGGCAACCATGGAGAGTGAAGTCCCCGCCTTGTTGAGCATATCCATGAGCTTCGCCTGCTCCTTCGGATCACGGGAGGTAGTTCGGGCTATGCGCATGGGCATTCCGAATATCTCGCTGAATGTGTCCCAGAACGCGAGGGTGTTCTTCTTGGGTATGGTCTGTGTGGCCGCTTTGAGCAGGAGTCCGAGGTCGTCGGGCTGGCCCGCTTCGATGAGCCAGTCGGAGAATGGCTGCTGGCGGTAGTCGATGCCCGTTGTCCAGTCCTGCCCGAGGTCTGTCACCACCCTGCCGTATTCCGGGATAACATGCTTGCGCGGCAGGAGTGTCACTCCTGCGTAGCAGACGCATCCGTCTCCATCTGTGGTGAGGTCTCCCAGTTCGATGAGCGAGTGCCCCCAATAGATGGAGTCGAGGGCGTACTTGAGCAGCTGCTTGAACCATGCCTGGTCGAAGTAGTGCAGGGCATCCCTGTCTTCGTCCCCCGCGGCGTTTACCAGCTTGAACGAGCGGCTCATGACGAAGCCTTTGCGTTGCTCGATGCAACCCGAGAGGTGGAGGTCCACCAGTGCGTCGCGGTAGATGTCGTAGAGCCTTTGGCGGTTGGGACTGTTCACGCTGATGGCCATCTGCCATGCCGTTCGCCAGTCCTGCATGTCCTGGCGTGTAAGCGCGTCGGTGGCTCGCTGGAGGTCAATGACCATCTTCTGCACCCTTTTGCGGTCGCCCTTGGCGAGCCGGAAATCCCCGAACGGCGTGTGCAGCAGCCCGTCGTCGGTTTTCTGAGTGTATCTTTTCCTTGCCATGTTACCAGTTATGTCTAAGTTTCGGTTGCGAGCCGTAGAGTATGGATTCTCCCGTGGCATTGCCCTCCTCGTCGAGTGCGGGGGGCAAGTCGGGAATGATTTTTCCAGCCTGCACCCCCTCGAGCCACTTAATGGCGCGGTCGTAGCGTTCCTTTCGTATCTCGCTCCCCATCTTCTGCGGCATGGCTGCGCTCATGTGATAGAGCGCGATGTCGCAGGTATACATCACAATGAGCCGGTTTCGCTCTTCCCCCTCGGCCTCGAACACCGCCCCGGTGTCGTACTTGGGGCGCAGGTACCCCGCAATCTCCTCCTGGGCTTCCGCTTCTGCGTTCGCCCTGTTCTCCGTGCTGACCTGCGATATGACCTTCAGCGCGGTATCGCCGATTACGACCCTATAGTCCTCCTCTGTTACGAACATATTTCCTCCTTCCTACTTGGTTATGAAGAGCGCCCGCCGCTCGATGTCGTCCACTGTCACCCCCTTGCGGAAGCGATGCCTTGCAACAAGCTCCTTGATGGTCTTTTTAGGTACGACCTTAAGCGAGCCGTTCAGGTAAATCACGAAATAGCGCATGCCGGTGAGTCCGGCGAGTTTTACTGCCTTTCGGACGGCGTGTCTGTATTTCCAGGCGAATATGAGCCTTCTGATGAGTTGTATCATGCTACCATATGTTTTTTGATGTCGGCCGTGCACCGAACATCGGTTTGAAATTTTCCTGCCGTGTGTTGCGCTGGAGGTACCAGATGGCGCCCTCGTCTGCGTCCGGTGCATCGTCATGCACACGGCTTCCGCGTTCGAGCGCCAGTGTCTGCTCGATGCCCACCTGCATGTCAGGAGAGTCCTTGAGTGCCTCATTATAGAACACGAAACCCCGTTCCCAGAGGGGAGATATCGCCTCGATGCGCTGTATCTTCTCCGGCTTCTTACGCTTGTCTGGGAGTAGCGGCAGCTGGTATCCCCGAATGTTCCCCTCGGTGGTGAACTCGTCGAGAATGATGTCCTGCATGAAGTTCGCCTCCATGAAGAATCGCACCGCCACCCCTTCGGGTAGCGACTCGTAGAGGTTGTAGAGCCAGCGCACCATGCCCGACACCGTGTCTTGACGGACATAGCAGTCTATAAGGTGGAGCTCGTTTCCTATCTTTCCCCATAGGCGTGAAGCCTTGTAGTCATTGGATGTCGTGGACTTGAACGATGGGTCTGTGTAGCACACCAGCATCTCGTACTTCGAGAGTTTGGGCATCTTCTTGAAGCGAATCCACTCGGACCGAAAGATGGTGCCGTCCACAATGGGGTTGTGCATCATCTCCTTCTCCCAGGCGCGGTATCCAACGAAGTCGCGGTATTCTCGCGCCTCCTCTTTTGTCCACTTCCCACGCCATACCGGCTCGCCGTTGCGGTCCACCGCCTTGATGACGGATACGAACACGCCCGGGGTCTTTGTAATGTTGAAGAGTACGGAGTTCTTTGAAATGAGGTTGCCGACCATAATGAATCGTCCGCGCCCCACGTCGAGTGAGCCGAAGAGGGCCTCTTTCACCCAGTCTGTGAGGTCATGCACGCGCTTCTCGTTGCGGCAGAGCTCATCGTCGTCGAGGTCGTCGATGACGATGTAGTCCGGACGGCTCTCGCGGTCGCGCAGACCTCGGGGCGATTGTCCTCGCCCGCAGGCGAGGAACTTCACGCCGTTAGCTGCCTTGAACTCTCCGTCCTGCCACGATGCGCTCCCGCGCTGCCGTCCGAAGTCGGCGATAATGCGCTGGTTGTGCTCCAGCTCCGCCTGTATGTCCCCGAGCAGGCGTATGGCGGAGTCCTCTGACTTTCCGACGATGACCATGAAGTTGATGAGCCTTTTGGGCTGGAACATTAGCCACAGGGGCATGAAGATATCGAAGTGCGTGGACTTGGCGTGTCCGCGCGGCCATTGGAATACCGCCTTGAGGTTGGGCGTGGAGCGTACCTTGCGTGCCGCCTCGTTGTGAAAGGGGGCGTTGTGTATGGTGCGTATGACCTCCCCCGTCACCTTGTCACGCAGGGTGAGGTAGTGGGGAAAGTAGTACTCGCAGAACGCCGCGTAGTTGTCGAGCAGGCGCCTGCGTCGCTTGTCGCGTGCTGCCGGGGTTTCGGCGGCCATGAGGGCGGTGTCGGTGATGGACTGCACCCTCTTGCAGTGCTCCTTCCACTGTTCGTAAGCCAGTTTCTGTTCCGCTTGTGTCGCCATGAGAGCCTCCTACTTTATGCCCATCTGCTCGGTGATGTACAGGTCCTGATACTTGTTGATTGCCTTGATGAGTTCGGGAGTGACCTCAGGATCGACGGCTGAGCGGAACTCTATCCACTTGGAGAACGCCATGAACACTTCAATGGCATCCACCACGTTCGCCTTCTTGTCGAGCTTCTCGATGACCGCCGAGAGCTTTGCCAGTTTATCGCCGAGCCCGGCGATGAGCGTTGCGTCGTTGGAGGCGTTCACCTGGGTGATGAGCGTGTCGATGGTGAGCAGGAGTTTGTTCACTAACTCGGGGCGTGTTACGCTCTTTGCCGCCCTGGCCTCCTTCCACCCATCGGCGTTGCACCACTTGGATATGGTGACGCGGGAGACATCCACCTTCTCGGCGATCTCCGTCTGCTCCATGCCGGCGAGGTACAGTGACCTGGCCAGCGACTTTTTCTTCTCTGTATCTGCTTTCGTCATACGCATGAATGAATAATTACTCGGGCAAATTTGCGTCAGAAACGTGTGTGGGCAAAAAAAGTGTGTAACGGTTTCATAGAAGTGTGCAACCGTTGCACACTTTTTTCGTGAGGTGCGGACGATGGGCTAATATTGCATCGCAGTCGGGCGAAACCCTCCCGGCTGAATGGATAAACAACAATTGAAAAGCGATGAGCAAGAGAGTACGAATTTCAAACGACAGCCTGAACAGCTACGGCACGCGCGTGCTGACCTCGGGTATGGACGTGGCGCAGTACTGCCGTAACCCGGTGCTGCTCTACCAGCACGAGCGCGGCACCGTTATAGGTTATGTGAAGGACTTGAAGGTGGAGGACAACGAGGTGACTGGCGAGCTGATGTTCGACGAGGCCTCCGAACTCTCGAAACGCTGCAAGAAGCAGTACGAGTTCGGCAGTTTGAGGATGGTAAGCGCCGGCATCGACATCCTGGAGATGAGTGAGGAGAAGGAACTTCTGGTGCAGGGGCAGACCAGCCCGACCATCACGAAAAGCAAGCTCTTCGAGGTGAGCCTGGTGGACATCGGGGCGAACGATGACGCCATCGTGCTGCAGAAAGACGGGAGGCGTATCACGCTGGGCAAGGACGGGGAGTGCCCGTTGCCTGTACTGAATATCAACAAACCAAATCAACAGAAGGAAATGGAACAGAAAAAACTGGCCTTGCAGTTAGGCCTGCCGGAAACGGCGGATGAGTCAGCCATCGAGGCTGCCATCGAACAGTTGAAGACCTCCAAGGCGGAGAACGAGACCTTGAGGAAGGACAAGGATACCCTGACGCTTGCGAGTATCACCGCTGCGGTGGACACTGCTATCGGTGAGAAACGCATCGGGGCAGACAAGAAGGAGCAGTTCATCGAACTGGGCAAGAAGGTGGGCTTGGAAGAGCTGCAGAATATCTTCGCCGCCATGTCGCCGCAGGTGAAGTTGAGCCGTACCATTGTGCCGCAGGGCGGAACATTGGGAGGACAGGCAACCTACTCCAAGCTGAGCGAGGTGCCCTCTGAAAGGCTGATGGAAATCCGCCAGAAGCAACCGGACGAGTACAAGCGTCTGTACAAGGCGGAGTACGGTATCGATTGTGCCGATTACATGTAAAAGAATGTGAAACCCAAAAACAAAAAGACAATGAAAACGATTTTAACCATGTTTGCGGCTATCCTGTTCAATGCCTTGACAGGAGTCGTGTTCGGTGCGGCAGTGGGTGTGTCCCCGGTGGCAGGAGCTGTTGGGGCGAACGCCATTGCTGCCTTTGTCGGAGTGGCGTTCCCGCAGGGAGCCCTGCGTGCCGGTGTGCTGAAGGAAATCTGGACGGGAGAGATGGTGAAAGCCTTGCGCGCCGGGCTGGAGTCCTCTTGGCTGGACGGCATTCCCGACCAGTCGAGTATCGTAAACAACGATGTCATCCACCTGGTTGAAGTGGGCGTAGACCCCGACGTGTTGGTGAACAACACCACCTATCCTATCCCGTTGCAGGCTTTGGACGACAAGGACATCGCCATCAGCTTGGACAAGTTCCAAACGAAGGTCACGCCGATTACCGACGACGAACTGTATGCCATCAGCTATGACAAGATGAGCCGCGTGAAGGAGAGTCATGCTAACTCAATTAACGATTCCAAGTTTCAGAAAGCGGCGCATGCCCTTGCCCCGCAGAAGAATACGGCGAAGACTCCGGTCATCGCCACCACGGGAGATGATGACGGCACAGGCCGAAAGCGTATTACGAGGCAAGACATCATCTCCCTGAAGGAGAAGTTCGACAAGCTGCGCGTCCCGACGCAGGGACGTCGCCTGGTGCTCTGCAGCGACCATGTGAATGACCTTCTGATGGTTGACCAGAAGTTCGCCGACCAGTACTACAACTACACTACGGGCAAGATTGCTAATATGTATGGCTTTGCGGTGTACGAGTTCGCCAACAACCCGTACTACAGCACGGCGGGCGTGAAGTGTGCACTGAAGTCCACCACGGGTTATCAGGCCTCGTTCGCCTTCTACACCCCGAGAGTGTTCAAAGCTACCGGTTCGACGAAGATGTATTGGAGTGCGGCGGAAACCGACCCCGAGTACCAGCGCAACAAGGTGAATTTCCGCCACTACTTCATCTGCATGCCAAAGGTGGCTGATGCCATAGGGGCCATCTACAGTGCCGGCACCTCTACCGAGGGCAAGATTTCCGCAGACCCGACAACTGTGTCTATTCCCGCCGAGGGTGGAAGCCAGGAAGTAACGGTGTCGGCGAGTGGTGACTACACTGTGGGTGAAGCCCCTGCAGGCTTTGAGGTAGAGAAAACCGCCTCGGGTGTAAAAATTACCGCTGAAGAGAACGCTACGGGCAGCCCCAAGAGTGGCACGCTGACCCTAACCTTGGACAGTGATGGTTCGAAGACGGTAAAGGTGACCATCAGTCAGCCACAGAAAGGAGCGTAGGAGATGGGAACGTTGCGATACCTTGTTATCCACTGTACCGCTACCCCTTGCGGGCGTGAGGTCACCGGAGCGGAGATCCGCCGCTGGCACACCTCCCCCGTGAGCCAGGGGGGCCGAGGTTGGAAGCAGGTTGGCTATACTGACCTCTTCCACCTGAACGGTGGGGTGGAGCGGCTTGTGAATAACAATGAGGATGCATGTGTCGACCCGTGGGAGGTGACCAATGGTGTCAAAGGCTACAACTCGGTGAGCCGCCATGTGGTATATGTGGGCGGTGTTGCCAGGGACGGCAAGACTCCGGAGGACACCCGCACCTCGTGGCAGAAGAGGGCCATGGAGCGATATGTGAAGGACTTCCACCGTCGATTCCCCGATGTGAGAATCGTGGGGCACAACGAACTGGCGGCGAAAGCCTGTCCGAGTTTCGACGTGCAGGAGTGGCTGAAGTCGATAGGCATCCATCAATAGGAGGGGAGGGCGATATGGAGTTCAGCGAGATACTCAACCTCGTACTGGGCGGCGGTCTGCTGGCGGCTCTTGTCGGTATTGTCACGCTCCGTGCCACGGTGCGGAAGGCGGAAGCTGATGCTGATAAGGCCAAGGCGGAAGCCGAGGCGGTGCGGATTGACAACGCTGAGCACGCCACCCGGATACTGATAGAGAACATTGTGGAACCATTAAAAAAGGAACTGAGTGAAACCAGGGAAGAACTGCGTGAGACCAAGAAGGAGTTCGGCTCGACCAAGCGGGAGATGGCACGCTTCCGCAAGGCTGTGGAGAGTGCCAATGGCTGTAAGTTTCGTGTTGATTGCCCTGTGCTTTCAAAGCTGCGGGACTTGCCGAAAGGCGACCGTCACGCAGACGTCGGCAGAAATCCGGGTATCCGCGGACAGCCTCACGCGCGAGGTGAGGGTGCTGAAGACGGTGACAGTGCCGATGTCGGAGGCGGTGCTGAAGATACCGACGGACAGCCTCCGTAAGCTCCCCGAGGCGGCCGAGTACCGCGCCAAGAGCGGGCAGGCCAGTGCGGTGGTGAAACACCGGGGCGACACGATTATCGTGTACGCCACATGCGATAGCCTTCAGCGGCAGTGCGAACGTTACGAGCGGGAGACCGCCCTATACCGGGACCGCCTGGAGGCATTGCAGTCGGCCGTTGAAACGGAAAAGGTTCGGCATACGAACCCCTTCCGTACAGCCGTCATCGCCTTTATTGCCGGGTTGGCGTCCGGCATAGTATTGACAATCCTAAAAATGAGAAGAAGATGAACGAAAATTTCATGTTTGGAATTGGCGCCGTGAAGTACAAGGACTTCATCGTGGGCTATATTGAAAAAGGGTCGTGGGATATGGGTGGTAAAAAGCCTGAGGCCGCACGTATTGAGGCGGAGCAGGTGCCCGGTACCCCGGTGCTGGTCATCCCGCAGTCGAACGGCAGCATCGCCCCTACGTTCAACATCATCCAGTTGAATTACGAGAACCTGCACAAGCTACTCGGTGGCAGCCTGCACTACAAGGCTGAGGATGTGGAGAAGGAGAATCCCGTTGGCTGGACGTCACCTTCGGCTGCCCTCCTGATGTCGGGCCCGTGGGAAATCGACCTCGTGTCCGGACAGAGCATCCTGATGCCGAACGCCACACTGCTGTCGAACCTCGGCGGCAAGTTGACACTAACGGAGACCGCGAAGGTCGAATGCTCGCTCGAGGTGGCGATGCCGGAGGACGGCGGCGCCCCCTATGGGGTGTTCAACACTGACGAACTCCCGACGGAGTGGAAGACGGGTGGGTACAAACTTCCGGAAGCCTCCGAATAGTAAACATTGTGGAGGTAGCTTATGGAAGATAGCGTCATCAGACAGATTCAGCGGGAGGGGGCTGATGCCCTCCTGGATATCGGAGTCAGCGTCCCGCTGAAGGCGTTTCGCCTACCGTGGAGAAAGACTCCCGTCGAGCTGCGCGTGACGATGAAGCGGCCTTATATGTCCGGGCAGATTCTTTTTGCCCGGACATACCTTTCCATGGGAGTAACGAGTGAGCAGATGTGGAACTTCACCAAAGAGGAGGAGATGCGTTTTCTCGCTGACCACGGACACAAGTTGAGCCGTATGGTGGCCTACACAATCTGTAGGGGCTGGGTTCCCCGTCACTTGCTGGTAGGTGCGGTTTCGTGGTTTGTACGCAACTTCATGGAGCAGCGTTACCTATTGGGTGTGGTGCGTCGTTTTGTCAGCCTGATGGGCACAGACCCTTTTATACCTATTATCAAATCAGCAGAGCGGACGAATCCGATGATGCTGAGAGTGAGCCGAAAGAAGGAGGGGAGTTAAAGAGCCGTTACGAGGGTTCCCATAGCCCCTTCGGGTTTGTGTGGCAGATAGCCGACGCTACAGGGTGGAGCGTGGACTACATTCTGAACAGGGTGAACTACCAGACTCTGATCATGATGCTGAGCGATGCGCCCCGTTACGTGAGAGACAAGAGTTCCGGAACCGACCGCCGAGAGAAGAGTGCGGAGGAGGAAGCCCGGGAGATTGCAGGATTTTATCAAAGCAAGCTATAAGGATGGAACCGGTAAGAATAGAATTCCTGATGGTGGACAAGCTGTCGCAGCGGCTTGACAAGGCAGAAGAGAAGATCGACGAACTGAAGAAGAAAACTTCCTCGGCCAATGACGAGATGCGCAAACTCGACCGCAGCGGCCTGTCGTTGGAGGGCACTGTGAAGAAGCTCGCCGCTGCGTTCACCATCAAGGAACTCGTGGGAAACATCACCAAGGTGCGTGGTGAGTTCCAGCAGCTGGAGGTTGCGTTCCGTACGATGTTGGGCAGCGCGGAGAAGGCCGATGCCCTGCTTATGCAGCTGACTCGCACAGCTGCCACGACCCCGTTCGGGCTGGAGGATGTGGCTCAGGGAGCCAAGCAGCTCCTTGCCTATGGACTTGAGGCAGAGAAGGTGAACGAGACTCTCGTGCGTCTCGGTGACATTGCAGCGGGTCTTAGCATCCCCTTGGGCGACCTTGTGTACCTTTACGGCACCACGATGGCGCAGGGACGGCTTTTTACACAGGACCTGAACCAGTTTACCGGTCGGGGTATCCCGATGATAAGCGAACTCGCCAAGCAGTTCGGTGTGGCCGAGAACCGAGTGAAGGAGTTGGTGGAAGCTGGCAAGGTGGGTTTTCCTGAGGTGCAGGCCGTCATTGAGAGCTTGACCGACGAGGGCGGCAAGTTCGGCGGGTTGATGGAGGAACAGAGCAAGACCATAACCGGGCAGATCAGCAACATTGAGGATGCCATTACGATGATGTTCAATGAAATTGGGCAGCAGAGCGAGGGTATCATCAACACTACGCTCAGTGGCGTATCGTATATGGTGGAGCACTACGAGCGTTTTGGGCGCATTCTGCTCGGCCTTGTGGGTACCTACGGGGTGTACCGTACTGCCATCATGGCCGTGGTTGCCATGAAGGGATGGGCCACAGCAGCGGAAGCCCTGCATTATCACTGGCTCGTCCTCGTGGAGCGGGCTCAGAAGTTACTCAACGCCACGATGCTTGCCAATCCATACGTGCTTGTTGCCACGTTGCTTGCCGGGGTGGCAGTGGCGCTCATATCAATGAAGACCGAGACCGAACGTCTGCAGGAAGCCGAGGAAGAGTATCAGAAGCAGAAGCAGAAGACCATCGAGGCGGAGGAGGAACACCTGCGCAAGATGAACGAGCTGTGCTCCATCGCCGGGGATGAGGCTGTGGCCACGGACGCCCGCCGTGAGGCTCTGAACCAATTGGAGCAGAAATACCCGGACATCTTCGCCAAGTACGACACAGAGTACGAGAAACTGAAGAACATCAAGCAGATCAAGGAAGAGATAGCCGAGTTGGAGGGCAAGAAGTCCATCTCCAATCCGGCGAATGAACTGGCTGAGGTGGAGAAGGATATAGCTGATCTGGAGGCCAAGAAAAAAACCGAGCGTTGGGAGGATGCCAACGGCAGCGGTACGAGGATGAGGAAGGTCGGGGGTCTCACCTCCGACGAGGAGGTTCGGCTGAAGAACCTGAGGAACAAGCGGGCCGAGTTGCAGGAAGCCGTGCGAAAGGACCAAGTGGATGCCTATTTCGCTGATTTAACTGGAATTAGCAACGAAGATTTGGAAGCTCAGATTCGGCAGCGTAAGACCCTACTTGCTCGGATGGAAATGCAGGGCGTCGAGAATGGCAAAATTACCTATGGCAACGAACTGCTTCGGGGTACATACAGCAGGGATGAACTGCAGTACCAGCTCAATAAACTGACCTCCGAACAGAACCGGCGTAACCTGCCTACGGACTCGAGTTCCGATTGGGCGGCCTCTGCCAAGAAGAAGTACGAGGAAGCCCTGAGGGCGTACAACGACTTCATTCAGAACACGACCAACACCCTTACGCAGGAGGACTTTGAGAAGAAAGCAAAGGAACTGAAAGATGCAGCCGATGCCGCCAAGAAAGAGTATGACCGTGTGAAGCCAGGGGAAGACAAGGATACAGAAGCCTCCCGGAAGCGGCGCGAGCGCCAGGAAAAAGAAGCCGAGCAGCAGCGGAAACTGTCCGAGAAGCTGGGGCAGGAGCTTACGAAGCTGCAGGAGGCGAACGACGAGGCCGACATCGAGGCTATGGAGGACGGGCTTCAGAAGAAGCTCCGCCAGATAGAGCATGAATATGAGGCCCGCAAGAACGAGATTGCCCAACAAGAGTCGGACTGGAAGCGAGACAACAGGAAGGCCAGCGGAAGCGGGGAGTTGTCGGAAGAGCAACAGTCTGCTCTGGATACTGCCACTGAACTCAACGAGGCCAAACGCCGCCGGAGTACTGCGGAAGCCTACAAAGCGGAGTTCGATGCCATGCGTGAACACCTGAAGCAGTACGGTACCTTCCAGCAACAGAAACTCGCCATTGCCGAGGAGTATGCCGAGAAAATCAGTAAAGCGCAGAGTGAGGGTGAAAAGCTATCTTTGAGCGTGGAGCGAGACAGTCGGCTTGCCGGGGTGGAGGCGCAAGAACTGCGGGCCTCTATCGACTGGGCTACGGTGTTCGGTGAGTTTGGTGGCATGTTCTCTGACATGGTAAAACCCGTATTGGAGGATGTGAAGAAATATATGCAGACCGACGAGTTCCGGAATGCCGACCAAGATAGCCAGCAGGCACTCGTGGAAGCCTATCGCCAGATGATGGAGGTGACGGGGGATGTGGGCAAGACCAGCTTCAAGAAACTGGGAGCCGATGTCACTGCCTACCAGAAGGCTTTACAGGCACTCAGGGAGGCGCAGGAGGAGTACGGTACTGTCTATGCTGAGCTGACTGCGGCGCAACAAGAGTATGCCCGTGCACAGGCTGAAGGCACCGATGCCGAGAAGGAGGCGGCTGCGCAAACCTTGGAGATTGCGCAGGAGAATGCCGCAGCCGCCCAAGAGAATATCTCCACCTTGCAAGAAGCGGCGGACACCGCCGGGCAAACCCTCCGAAACTCTGCGACGAGTTTGAAGTCCAGTATGGATAATGTGAAGAACGGACTTCAGCAGATAGCCTCCGGAAGTATCAGCGGAGCTTACGAAGGACTTATTTCCCTCGGTAAAGGGGCGAAATCACTTGAGGGGAAGTTGGGAGATGCTTTCGGTAAGATGGCAGACAAGCTGGAGAACGTGCCCATCATCGGCTGGATTGTCTCTATTATTGATATTTTCAAGGACGGATTGAGCGTGGTCGTCGGCGGATTACTTGATGCTGTGTTTAACGCTGTAAGTGGCATCATCGACGACGTTCTGTCCGGTGATTTGTTCAAGACCATCGGTGAGAGCCTACTGAAAGGAGTGGGCAAAATCTTTGATGCGTTGACCTTCGGTGGCTTCTCCAGCTGGTTTGGTAGCGGGGACAGTGACAAGACCTTGGAGGAGGACATCGAGTACCTGACAGCCTCAAACGAGGACCTGAAGCAGAGCATCGACAACCTCGCCGAGAAGATGGAAGACGTGGCGCTACAAGATGCCTCCGGGGTGTATGAAGACCAGAAGCGCAAATTGGAGCAGTCGATGGCCAACACACAGGAGATGATGCGCCGTTCTGCTGCGGCTTACAGCAACGGCTTCCTCGGCATAGGCGGGTCGCACTCATCTAACAAGAAAATCAATGATGCGATGAGTGATGCGGACTGGGATCGCATCAGTGCGATTGTGGGCCGTCGTATTGGCAGCGCCAGCGACTTCTGGGGGCTGAGTAGCGAGGAGATGGCGAAGGTGGCGGATGAGGCTACCGACCTGTACTCGAAAATCAAGAGCCATGCCGATGACGGCTACAAGAACGCCGCACAGTACATGGACGAGTATATTAGCTACTATAAGCAGTTGGAGGAGCTGCAGGAGGCGTACTACGAGAAGCTGACTGGTGTGCCGTTCGACAGCCTGCGTGACAGTTTCAAGAACACGCTCCTGGATATGAGTTCCGATGCGGAGACCTTTGCCGAGGACCTGAATAAGACCATGCTCGACGCCGTGATAGAAGGTATGATGAGCGGGGAGTACACTGAGCGCCTACGCGAGTGGTACAAGGCTTTCGCCGAGGCAATGAAGGACGGCACTATGACCGATAAGGAGGCGGAAGCCCTGCGTGCGGGGTACAACAGCATCGTGGAGGATGCCCTGGAGGAGCGGAACGCTCTCCTGGAAACCTTGGACATCGACCCGACGGAAGGCACGGAACAGAGTGCGAAGGCGGGCGGGTTCACCACAATGACGCAAGACCAGGGCACGAAGCTCGAGGGTATGTTCACGAGTGGGCTGCAGCACTGGAGTAGTATGGACGAAAAGATGGAGAGTGTGGTGGACAAGATGAACACCGCCGAAGGGCATCTTGCTCGCATTGAGGAGAACACCAAGGCGAGCGCATCGCACCTCAGCGAAATCAAAGAAGAGATACGGAAAATCATACGTGACGGACTTAAATGCAAATGACATGGACAAGATATTGGCTGGACTGGTATTGGTGAACGGCACGGATATCTGGCAGGCATACGGCGTGTTTCTCGTGGAGGACACTCCCCAGGGCATGGACAATCTGACGGCTATCCTCACGCCGAGCAAAACCAAGGCAGACACGGCGGTGAATATCCGGGAGGATAACGGCGAGAAATACTCCGCTGTGCTCACCCCGAGGAACGAGGCGAGGGACGTGACACTCCACTTCGCCCTGTACAGTAAGAGCCGTGAGGGGTGGCTGAAGAGCTACTTTGCGTTCATAAACTTCCTGAAGAAGGGGGAGGACGGGTGGCTCAACCTCTCGTTCCCGCAGCTCGACTTGACGCTGCGGGTGAAATACTCAGACAGCCCAAAGTTTAAGCCGCTGACCTACTTGTGGAAGGAGGGTGTGCATGCCGGAAAGTTCAAGGTAAAGTTTCGGGAGCCGGTTCCGGTGATATGAACGAATTATAACGCTATTAGAACAGCATTCAAATGATAATCCTATACGACAGCACGGGAGGTAGGAAAGTGGAGGTCGCTCCTGGCGACAGCAGCACGCAGGTGAAGGAGGTGCAGGGCGACAACATACTGACGCTCTCCTTCACGCATTACGCCCATATCCCGCTCGACGTGAACGACTACACGGACTATAGGGGCGAACGCTACTGGTTGACGGAGCGTTACACCCCGAAGCAGAAGAGCGAAGGACAGTGGGAGTACGACCTGAAACTCTACGGCATCGAGAGCCTGATTAAAAGGTTCCTTGTTCTGGAGACTACGGACGGGAACGCCGAGCCTGAGTTCACGCTGACCGCCACCCCGAGGGAGCATGTGGCGATGGTTGTCAGGTGCATCAATGACGGTATGGCCCACACCACCGACTGGAAGGTCGGACAGGTGGATGGCACGGAGCTCATCGTCATTGACTACGAGGGGAAATACTGCGACGAAGCCCTGAAGGAGATCGCCGAGAAAGCGGGCGGTGGAGCCGAATGGTGGGTAGAAGGGCAGACCGTAAACGTGTGCCGTTGCGAACATGGCGAAGAAATTGCCTTGGGATACGGCAAGGGACTCACGGAGCTTGAACGGGATACTGGCAACACGGCGAAGTTCTACACCCGTCTGTTCCCGATTGGCAGCACCCGGAACATCGATCCCGAGCGGTACGGGCATCGCCGCCTGATGCTCCCTGGCGGAAAGCAGTATGTGGAGACCCGCACGGCGGAGTACGGCATCTACGACCACTACGAGAAGGAGGCCTTCAGCGACATCTATCCCCGCCGTACAGGCACGGTGAGCAGCGTGCGCAGTGAGAACACCAAAGACAAGGACGGTAACGCCTTCACTATATACTACTTCAAGGACACGGCGCTCGACTTCGACCCGAACAGCTACGAGCTGCCCGGGGAGACCAAGCGGGTGTCGTTCCAGGATGGTGACCTTGCCGGCATGGGGCAGGGCGACGACCACTTCTTCGAAGTGAACTACGACAGCAAGAACAAGGAGTTCGAGATCATCACGATATGGCCGTATGATGATGACACGCAGGTGCCGGGCGGCAAGGTCGTACCGAAGGTGGGCGACCACTATATCCTATGGAACATTCGCATGCCGGACGAGTACTACCCGGCAGCTGAGGCGGAACTTGCCGAGGCTGTGGAGAAATACAATGAGGAGCACTGGCGGGACATCTCCGTGTACAAGGCTCCCACCGACCACGTGTGGGTGGAGGAACATGAGGCCGACCTGTATGTCGGACGGCGTGTGCGGTTGGAGAGCGAAAAGTACTTCCCGGAGACGGGCTACCGCCAGAGCCGCATCACGAAGATCACCCGCAAGGTGAACCTGCCCGGACAGATGGACCTTGAGATTAGCGACGCCCTGCAGAGCGGGGCTCTGGAGCGGGTGAACGACAGCATCGGCGAGCTCAAGAACTACACGAAGAGCCGGACTGAAGGGACTGCCTTGCCCGACATCATCCGGAGTTGGGACGAGACCCTGCCCACGGACAATAACCTCTTCTCCGCACGGCGAAGCCAGAAAGAGTTCCTGAACAAGCACAGGGCAGACACCGCCACGCAGCCCATCGGGTTTCTTCGTGGTGTGACCTTCGGGGAAGGGGGTTGCGGCGTGGATGGGCTGGGTAATGCCGAGTTGCTTACCCTCGTTATCCGGGAACTGCTCCGCTCCGCCAAGTTTGTGGACGGCATGACCGGGGAAGGATGGCAGGTGTGGATGGACCAACTGACGGGGCTGACGAACCTGACCATCGACAAGGTTACCGTCCGGCAGTCGCTGGTGGCGTTGGAACTGCTCATCGAGAAGGTGCGGAGCGTGGGCGGGCAGCTCATCGTCTCCGCCGCAAGCGGCAAGATACGGGACGTCATCCAGCAGGGCGACAGCTACCGTATCTTCTTTGAGCAGGAATGCACCTTTGCCGCCCACGACCTGATGCGCTGTGCCACCTTCTCTGGTGGCAGACAGAAAGCCTACTGGGTGGAGGTCGCACAGGCAGACGCTACGGGCGTGACTATCCCCGTGAGCGAGTTCAACGGTGTCGTCCCGGAACCCGGTGACGACTGCGTGCTGATGGGCAACACCCAGGACAGGCTGCGCCGCAACCTCATATCTATTTCTGCCACCGGGGATGGGCAACCGAGGGTCGATGTGTTGGACGGCGTGCATGATAAGAACTTCGAGGGATGTCTGCGTTGCCGCTTCGGCTGTCTGGACGGCATCAAGGATAGCTACTTCCCGGCGGACAAGCAGCCGAAGGGGTACGGTCTCTATGGCGACAACGTGTTCCTGCACGGCACTTTTGTACTGATGACGGGTGAGGATATCCTGACCCGTTTCGAGATTACCGATGGCAAGATATTCGCGGCGGTGGATGGGCTTCGCCAGGAACTGCGCGAGGAGCAGAGCTACTTCGATAACACCTCCTTCGCCGAGGGCAGAGAGAAGTGGAACACTGGCACGAACGCCACTTTCCTGACTTTCGGCGGCAAATGGATTTGGGTGAACAGTTCCGTGTTCTCCTCCAGACCAGAAGGCTATGCTGAGATACGCCATGACGGTACGAACCCCTATGCCTATATCCGTGGTGGGTACATCATGCAGAAGTTGGAAGACTTCCGCCTCGTGCCGGAATATCGGCAGACCAACAGCGAGGGACTGCGCGTTCCCGGAGTGGTGTACCTCTCGTTTATGTACCGAGTGGAGAAGGCGGGGACGTTGCGCATCGAGTTTGTGAATTCGGACAAGAGCGGCTTCGAGAACTTCAACATGTTCTACCACGAGGAAGAGCTGGAAGCCACGAACGGCTGGAAACTGTTCAACCTCGACGGGTTGTGGAACGGTACAGGGGACTTCAAGCTCTCGTTCACGGGCATCATCTATATCTCACTGTTGGTGTTCTCGACTAACAAGGCGGATGCGCTTACCTACAAGTACCGGACACTCTTCGAGCAGAGTGAGCGTTTAGTGAAAATCTCAGCGGCGGTGTTCGACCGGGACGAGAATATGTTGCAGGAGACAGGGCTTGTGGTCAAGCCAGAGGGAGCTGGCTTATACGCCCAGGATGCCAACGGTAAGGTCGCCCTTATTGGTGTGAGCGTGGAGGAAGAGGATGAATACGGAAATACCCGGAGTAAAATAAAACTGACGGCGGAAGATATAATTCTCGAGGGGGCGATTACTGCTAATGGCAATTTCAAAATATTGGAGGATGGCAGTATAGAGACGCATAAAGCTACTATTCTGAATTCAGAACTAACGAATGTGCGAATAAACGGAGCTATCAGAACCCCTTTCCGTGACGGTTATTATTCTTTGTCAGACGATGGAGGAACATCTTTATCCACTCTCGGATTGCAGAACAATAACAATGTGGTAATTCCTGAAACGAACACAAGTTGGATTACTGCAATCGTCATTCCATTTACCCCAGAGTATAATGGGTTCAGAGCTGTTCTGATGAATGACGACTGGGGAAGCGGTAAGGCTGTCGGGGTGTTGCAACATACGGCTCCAGATGGCAAATATTATTTCGAAGACGGTGTGCAGAAAACAACACTTTCCATTCCTCCCCACAGCGGAGTTGAAATGATTGGATTCGGGGAGGGGAACGATTTTAAGGGGTGGATGATTGTGAATAGGATATATCGGAAAGATAATCATAATGGATACTCCCTGCGTTTGATGTTTCATGGTATTGTCCGGGACAACAAGATGGTAAAACTCAAAAAATACAACGACGAGGATATATCATTTTCGAGAATAAGTGAAGGTCGATATAGAATAACGTTTGGGGTTCCATTCTCTGATGCAAATAACTATGCCGTTTTCCTTACAGGATATGCCGCAGGTGTTGGTAGGTATGCTTCTGTAATGGAACAGACAACAAACTATTTTGATGTTTATACGGGAGATGATTCTTCCCCGAATGACGGGGGATTTCAGTTTCTTATAATCAATACTTCGGGAATGTATATATAATAGGGTGTTATGGTAAAATTGAATTTCAAATCATTTCCTGTTTACACGGGGGTAAGTAAAAGAACCCAAAGGGAGATTGATATTCGTGAGGCTTTTGCCGATTTGATTTATACGAGCGTGAATGGTATCCGTTCTCATGCCCTTGCATTGAAAATTTACCAGAGTGAAGGCGAGACGGAGTTCACGACCGAAGAGCTAATGTTAATCAGACGTGTTGTAGAAGCAAAATGCCTTCCCGGTGTGATAGACGGATTGGACGATATGTTGAACAAGAACTTGAAAACCGATAAGGAGTAATGAGTATGGCAGAAGAAATGACAACGGAACAGCTCGTGCAGGAGGTTCTTGCGCGGGTACAGGAGTCGTCGAGCAGCATCGAGGACCTGGAAAGCGTGACCTCGCTCGATGGCGTGAAATCGCTCCCGGCACAACGGGGCGATGAGTTGGTGAACGTGCCCCTGGACATCTTCCAGAAGCCGGCCAAGGACGCGGCGGCTTTGGCCAATGCTGCAGCCAATCGTGCGGACGAAGCCGTCAAGGAACTCGGAGATGCGGGAAACAGGGCGAACGAAGCTGCAAGCAAAGCCGAAACGGCCACAGAGGAAGCCAATACGGCGGCCGAGGCGGCTCAGAATGCCGCCCAACTGGTGGAAGACACCTCCGGTGCGGCACTCCGCGGAGCTACCGCGCGGTTCTCGCGCATGGTGGACACCGCCACGATAACTGAAGAAAGCACCTCTCAGACAGGTGGAGAGGTCGTGTATGTACGCTCCTTGTGCCGTTTCGCCTATTTCGCGGGCGGGACTTATTATGGCAACTGGAATGTGCAAGACGTATCTCCTGCCGACCTGTTCATGAACGCAACGCGCACGGAACTGCTTAAGGACAAGGCGTACCTGTGCGGGGATGCACTGTATGTCTGGGACGGCGCGAAAGGTTCGCTGGTGAAGAGCAGTGGCGGAGGCAGCGGGAGTGGTTTCTACAACGTGACCCTGCGTCACCCCCTTGGGAGCGGCTACTACACCAAGGATACCGCCGTGGCTGTGATGTCCTCCGCGGAGATTGAGGATGCCGACAAACCTGGTACGATCATCACCTTCGAGGCGGCAGCTGGGCGATGGGAGGACTATCGCTACGAGGGCACGGGTACGGACAGCTGGACGGAACCCGCGGCATGGAAGCGCTTTGGCGGCGGGGACGCCATCAAGACCATCCATGTGACGAAAGGCACGACGAGCGATACCCTGAATGCCGACGAGCAGGGCGGAGTCTCGCTTGACATCCCGGTGGTGGAGGTGGACCAGAACGTGAACGAGAACTCCACGAACCCCGTCAGCGGCAAGGGTGTCGCTGCGGAGCTGAAGAAGTTCGGCGGCAGCTACGGTGCGGCCCTGCAGCTGAACGAAATCGGGGAGGGCGACGATAAGGCCTACTCATTGAGCCTGCTGAACGAGCAGGGCGAGGTCATCAGTACCAGCGACCAGTTCACGGGCGGCGGTGGAGGCTCAGTCTCCACCACGAAGATCGTGCTGACCCGCCTGACCGCCAACAAGACCGTGAAGAAGGGTGACGAGGTGAAGCTGTCGTACAAATACGACCAGGTAGACACCACGACCGGCGAGAGCACCGGCAACCCTGCGCATGTCACGGTGACCATCACGCAGGGCGCGAACAGCAGCACGTTGACTTCCATCGCTTCGGCCGGCAGTACGAACACCGTCGATGTGACCCCGTACATGGGCATCGGCACGAACACCGTTCGCCTGCGTGTCGAGGTAGGCGAGGGGGCAGAGATGCAGGTGAGCCAGGCGACCTGGAGCATCAATGTCGTGCAGCTGGTGCTTACCAGCTCCTTCAACATCGCCACGGCGGTAAACAGGGGACAGGTGGTAAGCATACCTTATGCCCTTACGGGAGCCGGTAACAAGACTCTGCGTTGCTACGTGGACGGAGTGGACACGGAAGACCGCACCATCACCGCCTCGACGGCCAACGGCTCGCTCAGTGTGGCCACCTCCGGCATGGCGCACGGTACGCACGGCGTGCAGATCGTCGTCGAGCTGGAGCTTCCGGACGGCACGACCATCAAGAGCAACAGCATCTACTTCGGCATTGGGGTTCGGGAAACGGGCAACAGCACCCCGGTCTTCTCCACCCGTTTCGACTATGCCGACGGGGCGGTCATCGGCGCTGGCGATACTCCGTATATCCAGACCAGGCAGTTCGACAGCTACAAGGTCACCTATGCCGCCTACAATCCGCTGGAGACCCCCACGAAAGTGGACGTGACGGTCGGCGGACGACTCGCCGCCTCGTCGATGGTGGCGTTCGGGACGCAGATTCTGAACCTCCGTGCGGAGAACTACGGGGAGGAATCCTGCTCGCTGACTTGTGGTACGGCGGTCTATCCATTCCGACTCGTTGCAGAGAAGAGCGACCTTGACATCAGCGAACCAGCAGACGGACTGAAGCTGAAACTCTCGGCCCAGGGCAGGAGCAACAGCGACGTGAACCGCGACGAATGGAGTTATAACGGAATAAGAACAACGTTCGATAACTTCAAGTGGGGCGGGGACGGCTGGATGGACAACGCCCTCCGCCTCCGGGACCAGGCACGTGCCACCGTGGACTACCGCCCCCTGCAGCAGCCCGATCAGAACGTCTCCAACGCCTTCGCCTTTGTGGTTAAGTATAGGGTGACAGAGGTCGTGGACGATGATGCCGAGGTCATTCGATGCGTGGATGCTGACGGCACGGGCTTTGTTATCACGGCGCAGGAGGCGAGGTTAACGACCCGGGGTCACAGCACGCTGTCGATGAAGATGGCGGCTGGCGAGACCTACGAGGTCGCCTTCGTGTCGCATCCCCAGAGCACGGACGGCTCGTCGGACTACGAGAAACTGAACACGGAGATGGTGTACCTGTATATTAACGGCATCATGTCTGGGTCGGTGCAGCGCGGTACCGCCGACAGCGTGTACCAAAATGCCCCGGCTCGGATAGAGCTGGGTGCTGAGGGAGCCACGACCGACGTGTACCTGCTCCGCGCCTGGGATACCTACCTGAGTGATGCGCAGGTTCTGGACTGCTACATGCTCGACCAGGACACGGCCGACGCCATGCTGGAACTGTACGAGAGTAACCGGGTGATAGATGAGAATGGCAACGTGACGGTGGACTGCGTTCCGGAAGGAATGCGTTACCTAATTATCACGGGACGGGAGGACAACGGCGTTCCAACGGTGCTGCAGGCGGCGGTGAACAACGATAAGGACCCAAAGTACGACGTGGACGAGATGCTTTGTGTGGTCAAGGGGCGGCCGGAACTGAACTTCCGGCTCGTAGGTGGCTGTATCCGCCTGCAGGGCACCAGCTCGCTCGCGTACCCGATAAAGAACTATCGCATCTACCTGAAGAACGCCTCCAAGGTGGCGGGCGAGCTGTATCTTGGCTGTAACGAACAGGGTGTGGGCGGTGAGCTCCAGAGCACGGTGAAATACTCCTTCCGCCAGGCCTCGGGACAGCGGAAAGCCGCCGCCCCGGTGGACTGCTTCTGCCTGAAGGCAGACTATGCCGAGTCGTCCAGCTCCCACAACACGGGTATGGCGAAACTCGTGCAGAACGTGCTGACGGAGGCCGGGGAACTCACCCCGGCGCAGAAGCACTGCGCAGAGAGCTACGCATACGATGTGCGCACCACCATAGACGGCGAGCCCTGCTACCTGTTCTACCGTGGCACTTTGGAGGAGACCCCGCAGTTCCTGGGCAAGTTCAACTTCAACAATGACAAGTCGACGGAGTCAGTGTTCGGCTTCCTGGATATTCCCGGCTACCATGACCAAGCATGGATGACGGAGAAGTTCGACGGGGAGAACCCGACGGAGTGCTGGGAATTCCTGAACAATGACTACCCGATGGGCATGTTTCTCGACGATGACTTCGACACGAAGGGCGACGATGGAAGCCCGAACTGGCTGAAGGTGTTCGAGGCACGGTTCCCGGATGATGATGACATCAATGCGGAGTATGAGGCGGGGACGAGGAAACCCAAATACCTCGAACCCCTGGTAAAGTGGGTGAAGAGTACGAAGGACGACGGGGCGAAGTTCAGAGCTGAGCTGGCGGACTGGTTCGACGTTGACTACCTATGCGACTACTACATGTTCACCGAGATTATGGGTTGCGTGGACCAGCGTGTGAAGAACATGATGATGGGCTTTTGGTACGACCCAGACAGGGACAAGGTGCTCGCCTATATGATCTTCTACGACTGTGACACCATCCTCGGTGTCAGGAACGACGGCCGTCTGAAATATGGCTGGGACATTGACGAGGAGACAACTGACCCGGAGCTGAGCACGGACGGGAAAATTGTGTACGCCTATGCAGGGCATGACAGCGTGTTGTGGAAGAACCTGAGGGAGCAGTTCCCCGATGAGCTGCAGGCAGCCTACCGCCGTATCAGGGAACGGATGACCAACAGCACCGTCTTCAACATGTTCGATACGGAGCAAAGCGCAAAATTCTGCGAGCGCATCTACAACCTCGACGCACAGAACAAATATGTGGAGCCGAAGACCCTCGGAGTGGAGGTGAACCGAGACGGGGAGGTGAGCAAGGTGAAGTACTCCTACCTGGAAGCCATGCAGGGCAGCCGTAAGGCACACCGGCACTGGTGGGTTACCAATCGCATGGGACTTCTGGACGCGAGGTACAGCACGGGTCAATACACGGGCACAGATATCAGTTTCAAGGGCAACTCGGCCGCTGGTGCGACGGTGAAAGCTACTCCGGCGCGGGACTTCTATTTCGAATTCCGTAGAGAGGGTACGACGATGGCGCACGATGCCGTAACGAAGGACGAGGAGTGGAGCTACACCTATGACCAGATGGCAAATATCGGCACTATCTTCCATTTGTACGGCGGGGCGTGGATGAAGAAGCTCAATCTTAGCGGCTGGGGCGGCTTCACGGACATGAGCCTGCCAACCCTTCCCGTGCTTGAGGAATTGGTGCTGGGGAGCAGGGAGAACACCTACGCCCTGACCGAACTTGTCCTCGGTACGAAACTTCCAATGATGCGTCGGCTGGAGGTCGTGAACTATGTCAACCTCCCGACGCTCGATGTGTCTGGCTGTAATCGTCTGGAGGAGGTGGACGCTTCTGGTTGCTTGAAACTGGCGACTATCACCTTTGCCGAGGGTGCCACGCTGAACAAATTACACCTGCCAGAGAACTATCAGACGCTTACTCTGCGGTCCATGCGTTATCTGGATTGGGAAAACATCGTCTTCGATGGGAAGAAGAACTTGACGGGCCTATGGGTGGAGAATTGTGCCCTTATCGACGGCAAGCAGGCGTTTGATGAATTGTTTAACCTGAAAGGGGCCCTGAAGTATGTTCGTATCACAGGTATTGACATGGAAGGGGACGGCAGTGATTTGAAGGCATGGTACGATGCTGGACTGGGTGGCTTCGATGCGCAGGGCAATCCTGTGAACGGGCGCTGCAAGCTTATCGGCACCTACAGTCTGACCAAGTATCTGGAAGAGGAAACCTACGCGAAATATGTTGCGTACTTTGATGAACTGAACATCCGGCAGCCGGAGTACACGATGCTTGAGTTCGATGATACGGTATCGGATGATGCCAATATCAGCAACCTCGACAACAAGACCGGGTACAAGTACGGCAATGACTACGAGATGAGCGCGCACGTGTCGGCCATCTTCCGCCAGCGCCAGCGCGTACTTGCCAAAGTTACGAAATTGCCCACCAAGCGTCAAGTGAATATGGCGGGACAGGATGTGGAGGTGAACAATCCGGACGGGGAGATGACCTGCTACCCACTACATGATGCCAACTCGAACTACTACGCCGACGCTCAGGACATCAGCTCCTGCAGCGTTGCCAAGCTGAACGGCCAGGAGGGCGACTTGATGATGTATGAGCCGTTCTTCTGGAGCAAGGGGGTGAACGACTACCTTGGAGGAAAGCATTACAGTTGTTACAGTTCCAATCCTAAAGACCGCATGCCTTCAATCCCGGAGGCTACGGTACTGACGCTCGAAGACCTCAAGGGTACGCTTGGTGGTTACCAGAAAGGGAAGAAGATTATGAGCGGTAAGACGTCGCTCGAAACATCATACAGCACAGATAGCAACTACTCCGTCTGCATGATCTCCGTTGAGGGCTACAAGCGTGTGCGTTTCCCAAGTGTTCCAGGTACCAACCTTGTAGGTTCTATTTTCACGGACGAAGAGGGGCATATCCTCGGAACTGTTGTCGTATCGACCCTGGGCAGCCGCTTCGAACCCGGTATGTACCTTATTGCTGATGTTCCGCAGGGGGCGACACGGTTATATTTCTCTATCCTAAACACCGCGGAGTTCGACAAGGTGGTGCTGTCGAACAGCGACCGTATTGAGGACATGGAGCCGGATTGGGTGCCCAACGATGAACACCTGTGTGCCGTAGTGGGTAGCAGTGTCGTTGGTAGTAAACTTCGAGCTTGTATCACCGGGAACAGTACGGTGGCAAGTATGACGTGGAGCGACTTCCACTACTACAGCCAGCAGCGTGGCATGCAGCAGATCGATGCGCTGATGCACTCCCGCATCGCCAACCTTTTTTATGCCCGTTACGGGCGAAGGGACAGCCAGGAGCAGTGTGGGGCAGGCTATCACAGCAGCGCTCGAGTTACAGGTGGCACGATGGGCTACGGTATGCAGGACACCATCGGTTTCGAGGAAGCCCATTCCATCGACCCTAATGTAACGAATTCGCTCATCGACGGGCTTGTCCACCAGTACGCTTGGTATCGCGGGCAGGACGAGTACGGCAAAGTGAAGGTTACGCAGGTGAATAACATCTGCTGTCTGGGCTATGAGGACATTTATGGTAACAAGTACGACATGATGGATGGTGTAGACCTGCCCAACGACAGCGGGAATGCCGGCAAGTGGCGTATTTGGATGCCTGACGGCACTACAAGAATGGTGAAAGGCATGACCAACAGTGGCTGGTATATCACGGCAGTGGCGCATGGCAAGTATATGGACATGGTTCCTGTCGGGAGTTTGAACGGTTCGTCCTCCACTTACTATGCCGACATGTACTACATAAGTACTGCAGCAAGCCGTGTGGTTTATCGTGGCCACAGCTACGCGTACCCGAATGGCGGTGTGTCGTTCGCGAATGCGAGTA